>Ga0136846_1226974_pt1 | contig 13845 bp, 12 predicted proteins | sample HopSoiMetagenom2_FD_96841 | JGI IMG/M metagenome (GOLD analysis project Ga0136846, IMG submission 96841) | Grasslands soil microbial communities from Hopland, California, USA - 2 Assembly 2016 (version 4) | ecosystem: Environmental > Terrestrial > Soil > Grasslands | place: USA: Hopland... | reverse complement strand
TTACGACCACATTGGCGGCAAAGTCGTAATCGGCGGGTTGCAGGTAACGGCCTACTTCAATTTCTACGGGTTGAATATTTACAAAATCCTCCGTGATGCCATAGTAGTTCACACTGTTGATGACATCGTTTTCGAACCCTACATAACTGTTGGTATTGATATTGAAAGCCACGTTGGAGGCGGCAGGTACTTTTTCTTTCAGCAGCCTCATTTCTTCTGAGCTGGGGGAGGGGCGTTTTACATAGCGCCACCAGGGATAGTCGGGGCCACCGGCATACACCCATTTATCGATGTATACGGTATTGGTTCCAAGCGCCTGAATGTCTTTCTGAACCTGGTACTCAAGACTATCTACCGTAGCCAGCACGCTGATAATGCAAAAAATACCAAAGGCCACCCCGGTCAATGACAGCAAGGTGCGAATTTTGTGGGATTTAAATTCCTGCCAGGTTAAGTTGAGGCTACTGCCCAGAATTTCAAGGACTCGGCGCATAGTCAAATATAAGAATATGGACGTTTTTTATTGAGCCTTTGTGGTTTATGGTTGTTTTGCATTGTAAGCGGTAGTTCGTGAATCGTCAAACGTGAAACGGCAAACGCCCCACCTCGGACAGCCTGAATAATAGCAGCACCTTAAACCCAAAACTCAATAACTTACAAACCTAATAACCTACGAACCCAATAACCTGCTATTTAATTATCATAATAAACTAACTGTCCAGGAGCGCGTAAACGTTTCCCCGGCAACCAGCTTATTGATTCCCTCTTTCTCCTGAAGCTGCTGGGTAGTGGCAACGCTGTCGGCTATACCGCACCAGGGTTCTATACAAACAAAATCGGCGTTTTTGGCGGCCCAGATGCCGAGGAAAGGGAAACCGGGATAATCGAACCGGAAACCACGGGGTGTTTTACCGGAACCTAAGGTTACAATAGTTGAAGGCATGCCCTTTAATACCAGTGCATCCTTTTGAAAGAGGTCTTTCGTAAGGTTGAGGCGATTGGTGTTTTGTAACAATGGTAAAGGCGTTTGTTCTATCAGCCCGTCAGGTGAAATGGGCCAGCGCGGCGTGGTTTCAACCTGGTTAAATTGTAAATAATAATCGGTGTATTCGGTTCCCGGCGCCAGCGGGATTTTAAAGGCCGGATGGGCGCCTACGGAAAAATACAGGTCTTCCTTGTCGGGATTTACCACTTCATAGGCAACCGCCAGGGAATTATCAACCAGGGTATAGCGGATGCGAAACTCAAACGCAAAGGGATACACGGTAGCAGTTTCTGCATCGTTGCGTAATAAAAATGTAATGGTATCGGCGGATTGACTTTCTACTGCAAATTGTTTATCGCGGGCAAATCCATGACGGGGCAGCTGGTAGGCCTGTCCGTTGTAGTAATACGTATTGTTTTTTAATGTGCCTACAATGGGAAACAGCACCGGTGAGTGTTTGCCCCATATGGCCGGATCGCCGCCCCACATATAATCAAGTTGATGTTCTTTTAAGATCAATTGGGTGAGCTCGGCGCCTTTGGCATTGATAACGGCTTTTAGCTGGTTGTTTTCGATTGTAAACATGGTGGAAACTAATTGATATGTTGACAGGTTGAAAAGTTGACAAGTTAACACGTTGACAACGAAATAACAAAGCAATAGTTCAATCAAAGCAGTTTTCCTTAAGGAGGTAACTTGTGAACCTGTTAACCCGTTAACTGATTTTTAATACCTTCAATGGATGGATACTTTCGATATAGTAACAAAACTGCTCATCTCAATTTTAATTGGGGGCATTATTGGTTCCGAACGGGAATATCATAATAAATCGGCGGGGTTGCGCACGCTGATGCTGATCTGTTTGGGAGCTACCCTGTTCACCATTTTTTCCATGGAAATCGGCGAGCGTACCTCGCCTGATCGTATCGCCAGTAATATTGTAACCGGTATTGGTTTTGTGGGCGCGTGGGTGATCTTTAGGGGTGGAACCGGCATTAACGGCGTTACCACGGCGGCCACTATTTGGGCCACAGCTGCACTGGGAGTAGGAGTGGGCGCCGGTCATCAGTATATAGCCCTGGCTGGTTGTATTGTGCTGGTGGGCATTTTGCAATTTTTCAAAATAATTGAAGAATGGATCGACCGGATCAACCGGGTGCATACGTACGAGATCACCTGCACTTATCAGGACAAGGTGTTTGAGCATTATGAAGACCTGATGAAACGGTACGACCTCACTTATAAACGGGGCAGGTTAAGCCGTAACCAGCAAACCTGCAGGGCTACCTGGGATGCTGGCGGTTCCAAAAAGAACCACCAGGCTTGTATCAGTCACATCCTGAATGATGCGGCTGTGCAGCAATTTGTGTTTTACTGTGAAAATTCGAAAATGTGAAAATGGGAAGACATTCCATTTATAGGGAGCCATTTCACGTTTGCCGTTTCACGTTTCACGTCATTATGTTACCTTTGCGCCAATTTTCGGGCTTCTGTAAGGCTTCCGGAAGGACTATAACACAATGAAATACAACAACGAAATTCATAAACGACGCACTTTTGCTATTATCTCGCACCCTGACGCCGGTAAAACCACCCTTACCGAGAAATTCCTGCTGTTTGGGGGCGCCATTCAAACGGCCGGGGCGGTAAAAAGCAACAAGATCAAAAAACACGCTACCAGTGACTTTATGGAAATTGAACGCCAGAGAGGTATCTCGGTGGCCACGTCGGTAATGAGTTTTGAATATAAAAATATCCTCATCAACCTGCTCGATACCCCCGGTCACAAGGACTTTGCGGAAGATACTTACCGCACTCTTACCGCCGTTGACAGCGTTATCCTGGTGATTGACAGCGTGAACGGCGTGGAGGAGCAAACCCGCCGCCTGATGGAGGTATGCCGCATGCGCGATACCCCGGTGATCGTGTTCATCAACAAAATGGACCGTGATGGTAAGAACCGGTTCGACCTGCTGGAAGAAATAGAAAATGAATTAAAGATCTCCCTGCACCCCATGACCCTGCCCATCAACAGCGGGAAGGATTTTAAAGGGGTGTACAACCTGCACGATAAGAACCTGCTGCTTTTCACCGCCAATACAAAGGCTACTGACGATGATACTGTAAGTATTTCTGACCTCAGTCTGCCCATCCTTGATGAAAAGCTGGGCGAAAAAGATGCTACCATTCTGCGGGAAGATGTGGAACTGGTGGATGGTGTTTACGGCGAATTGAATGTGACTGATTACCTGAACGGAAAAGTGGCGCCGGTGTTCTTTGGTTCTGCCATCAACAACTTTGGCGTAAAGGAAATGCTGGATACCTTTATTCGCATTGCGCCCATTCCCCGCCCGCGCGTTACTTCAGCACGCGAAGTGCCACCCACAGAAGACAAATTCTCGGGTTTTATTTTCAAGATCCACGCCAATCTCGATCCCAAACACCGCGACCGGATCGCCTTTTTACGGGTATGCAGTGGTAAGTTTGAACGCAACAAATACTTCCATCACGTACGGCTCGATAAAGACGTTCGTTTCAGCAACCCCTATACCTTCATGGCCCGCGATAAGGATGTTATTGAAGAAGCTTTTGCCGGCGATGTGGTGGGTTTGTTCGATACCGGTAACTTCAAGATCGGCGATACGCTTACGGAAGGCGAAGATTTTTACTATACCGGCATTCCTTCGTTCTCCCCTGAAATATTTAAAGAGGTAATAAATAAGGACCCGATGAAAACCAAGCAATTGGAGAAAGGTCTTTTACAGCTTACCGATGAGGGTGTGGCCCAGCTGTTCACCCAGTTTGGCGGCAATAAAAAGATCATTGGCTGTGTGGGCGACCTGCAGTTTGAAGTGATCCAGTACCGCCTGTTACAGGAGTACGGCGCTTCGTGCGAATTCAGGGCTATGCCGTATTACAAAGCCTGCTGGGTCACCAGTGCCGATCCCAAAAAACTGGATGATTTCACCCGCTTTAAATCGAACAACATTGCTACCGATAAAGATGGTCACCTGGTGTACCTGGCGCAAAGCGAATGGTTCCTGAATACCGAGCGGACTAACAACCCGGATATCGAGTTTCATTTTACATCTGAAATTCACAAAGAGGCGGTATAATAGTTGACCAGTTGATCAGTTAACCAGTTGACCAGACCGGATTTCCCCTGAACTAAGAAGACTTAACTTAGTATGCATGGTAATATTCGAAACTGACCGGTTAATAATACGTCGGTATACACTGGAAGACGAAGAAAACTTCTTCCGCCTGAATGGTGACCCGGAGCTGATGCGATACATTCGCGAAGCCCGGGACCGAAAGGAATGTTCGCTGTTTTTAAGACGGAACATTGTGTACTACCAGCAACGTCCGCTGATGGGCCGCTGGGCAATGGATGAAAAAGCTACCGGCGCTTTTGTTGGCTCTTTTGCCATTATTCCCGTTGAAAGCGCCGACGCCAAACGTAACCACGAAATACAATTAGGGTATGCATTGCTGAAGGATCATTGGGGCAAAGGTTTTGCTACTGAAAGCACCCTGGCCGGCCGGCAGTATGCCTTTGACGTAATGAAGCTGCCGCAGATAGTGGCCATCACAGAAGCAGAAAATACCGCTTCACAAAAAGTACTGTTGCGTTGCAGGTTTCAGCAACAACCCAACTTTCAGGAAGGCAATAAGAACCTGTGTTATTTCAGCAGCCGCAACCCCCATGTGATAGAAACAGAACGGCTTCATATATTTCCACTTACCATAGCTCAATTAGAGTTGTACTGCAAGGGAAATGACGAACTGGAACACGCCCTGAACCTGACGCCGTTTGGTCGTGGCATGTCGCCCCAGGTGCAGGACACGGTAAAAAAGATAACGCTGCCTGCCATGCGGCGTGCTGCAGAAAACGATTATCTGTTTTTTACTTTCTGGCTGGTGATTGATAAACTGAGTCACACCATTGTAGCGGAGATCGGGTTTAAAGGTCCGCCCGCCATTGACGGCTGTGTGGAGATCGGCTATGGCACCATGCCCTCCATGGTGAACAAAGGCTATATGACCGAAGCCGTAAAGGGGTTATTACAATGGACTGCTAATCGTCCTGACATCACCACCGTGCTGGCGGAAACCTATGCGGGGAACAAGGCGAGTATACGGGTGCTGGAAAAGAATGGGTTTGCGCAGTTTACTCAAAAGGGGGATATGTTGTGGTGGAGATATAAGTTGACCAGTTAACCAGTTGACGAGTTGATCAGTTGACGTATTAACTGGTTAACACGTCAACTGATCAACTATTTTAAAACTCCGGATTCACTCCCGTATAATTCTGCGGTGTTATTTTCTTCAATTCCTTTTTTATAACAGCAGACACTTTCAACCCATCAATGAACTGATGCATACTTTCCTGGGTAATGCCATTCTTGCCACGGGTCAGTTCTTTGAGTGCCTCGTACGGCTGCGGGTAGTTTTCGCGGCGGAGGATGGTTTGAATGCCTTCGGCCACTACCGCCCAGTTATTGTCCAGGTCAGCATTGAGGGCGTTAGAATTCAATACCAGTTTACTCAGGCCTTTTTCAATTGATTTTATTGCGAGAATGATGTGTGCGAACGGAACGCCGATGTTGCGCAATACGGTTGAATCTGTCAAATCGCGTTGCAGGCGGCTCACCGGTAATTTGGCGGCCAGGTGTTCCAGCAGTGCATTGGCGATACCGAGATTGCCTTCGGCATTTTCAAAATCTATCGGGTTTACTTTATGCGGCATGGCGCTGGAGCCAATTTCACCCTTCAGCGTACGCTGTTTAAAGTATTCCATGGAAATATACGTCCAGATGTCGCGGCAAAAATCGATGAGGATGTTGTTGATGCGTTTCATGGCATCAAAATGCGCAGCCAGGTTATCGTAATGTTCAATTTGCGTAGTGAACTGCTGGCGTTGCAAACCCAGTACCCCTTCTACGAATTCGTTGCCGAAAGCCACCCAGTCTTTTTCGGGAAATGCAACAGCATGGGCGTTGAAGTTACCGGTAGCGCCGCCAAACTTGGCGGTAACAGGCACCTGGATAACCTGTTCCACCTGGTTGCCGATGCGTTCTACAAACACCATGATCTCTTTGCCCAGCCGGGTAGGGCTCGCGGGCTGTCCATGGGTATGGGCCAGCATGGGCACCTCTTTCCAGTCGGTTGCCAGTATTTCCAGCTGCCGGTTGAAGTTCAGCACGGCGGGGAGATACTCGATCTCGATAGCCTGTTTCCACGAAAGCGGAATGGCGGTATTATTAATATCCTGCGAGGTAAGGCCAAAATGCACCCATTCCTGGATGGCTTCGGCATCCATGGCAGCCATTTTTTCTTTTAAAAAGTATTCCACGGCTTTTACGTCGTGGTTGGTGATCTTTTCGGTGTCTTTAATTTTCAGGGCGTCTTCAACAGAAAAGTTATCACACACTTCCTGCAGGGCTTTTTTCTGCGCAGCAGTAAGGGAAAAGAATTTCTTATCGGCCAGGAACCGTACATACTCCACTTCTACCAGTACCCGGTATTTAATTAAGGCAAATTCAGAGAAATATTCGTCAAGATGTTGAACCTGATGACGATAGCGTCCGTCAATAGGGGAGATGGCCGTAAGTGCTTTTAGTTCCATGAACAATTGTTGTTTATTACAATACGTCGAGTACCTTTGTGCCCGCAAAATTAAATCAATTGAATAAGATTAAGGTTGGAATTGTTAATTATCTCAATACGAAGCCTTTAATATTTGGAATTCAGCGTGCGCCTGTGGTTGACCAATTGTTACTGATCGAGGATTATCCTGCTAATATTGCGCGTATGCTGATGGAGGGAACAATTGATGTGGGCCTGGTTCCCGTGGCGGTGATCCCGCATTTAAAAGAACATCATATTATCACCGATTACTGTATTGGTTGTGAAGGTCCGGTGGCTTCTGTAGCCATTTTTAGTGAAGTTCCGTTGGAGAAGGTAGAAAAAGTACTACTCGATTACCAGAGCCGTACCTCGGTGGCCCTGGCCAAAGTGTTGTTGCGCAAGTTCTGGAAAATGGAAGTGGAACTGATAGATACCAAAGACGATTACCGCTCGCAGATAAAAGGTACTACTGCCGGGGTGGTCATTGGCGACCGGGCGCTGGAGCAAAGGAAAGTTTCCCCCTATATATATGACCTTGGCGAAGCCTGGATAGCAATGACCGGTCTGCCGTTTGTATTTGCTGCCTGGGTGAGCAATAAGCAATTACCTGCTGATTTTATTGAAGCCTTCGATGCGGCCAATAAGCTGGGATTGCAACATATTGAAACGGCTGTAGCCGAAAATCCTTACCCGTTGTTTGACCTGCGTAAATATTGGACAGAACATATCAGCTATGAGCTTACGCCCAATAAGCGAAAGGGACTGGAAAAGTTTCTGGAATTTTTATTCGCTGAAAGTGCAATACGTAAGGTGTAACGCCCATGGCGACCGTTACACACTTATCGCCCGAATCAACACGGCTATATCCGTTTTGTGCGCGTTTATTTGTTTTATAAGGATAATTTAAGGGGTTGATTATTTTTACATGCTAATTTCCCTAATGCCAACAATTTAAAGCATGAAAAAAATAATAGTTTGTTTATTGGTCCTGTCATCTTTTTTTGCTTGTAATAAAGACTGTGAAGAGTGTAAGGATTGCAGCAAACATGATACTGTTTATATTCCAACGCCGCCGCCACCAGATACCTCCTGCAAAACTGACCTTACCAGGGACCTGCTGGCCTATTTTCCATTCAATGGAAATTTTAATGATGAAAGTGGCAATGGCAATAATGCCACCGCTAAAAATGGCGCCTTCCTCACCACCGATTTCCTGGGAAAAGCCAATAAAGCTGCGGGCTTCGATGGTTACGATGATTACCTGATCGTTCCCGGCAACCCTAAGCTGAATGCAGATACGGTTACTATTTCTTTCCAGGTAATGTTAAATACCATTAATCGCCGGCATGTAACAGTGAGCAAAATAAATTTTCAAACCGGGGCATCGTTATCTTATGGAATACATTGCAGCCAGCCTGCAGATAATAAATGGAATTGGGGTGTAACGCCCGGAACTGATCCGTGCTCAAGTACTTACTCATACGATCCGAGTGGATCAGTTTATTCCAATACATATGTAGCGGGCAGATGGTATAATGTTATAGCTTCGTTTGCCGGGGGAGTTGAAAAGTTATATGTAGATGGCGTGCTGCAAGGTTCCAAAACAAGACCATTTGCAAACGCTAAAAAATGTGATAACGGTGACCTGATGATCGGTGGCTGGTGGACAAATGATATTGTTTCCATTGATGGAAAGTTAGACGAAGTACGCCTTTACAAACGCCTGTTAAATGATTGCGAGATCAATAAACTGGCTGCAGCTTTTATAGAGCCCGTCGGAAAATAAGCTTACCTGCAAAAAATAAAGCGAAAGGAGGTCGTCTCAAAATAAGAGGCGACCTCCTTTCGCTTTATCCTCATCTTACTTTTTGCCCCGAAATACCAGTTTCACCAGGATCCAGGCGGCAGCCAGGCTTATGCTGAAAAAAACAGCCAGTTTACGGACAGCAATATAACCGATGGTAATGATCGTTTGCTTAAAGGAAATAGGATAGAGCAGCTTTAAATAATGCTCCATTCTTTTTATGTTATTCTTGGTGACCCCATAATAAACCGCAAATTTGCGGAACCATAAGGCCTGATCCTTTTTTGAAGCTACCCGGAGCAGGGCCGGAAGCTGCCGTTCGATCACTATTTTTTGCAGATCAAAATTATAAAAACCGTATAAAGAGGTGAGTGACCCGGCATGCAGCCGATAAAAATAAAGGTCGTGCCGGTTAAGATAATAAAAGCGGGTAATGGTCAACGCGCGAATAAAAAAATCATAATCTTCAATTAAAAAGGCCGAGGCGTCATATCCTTTTAACTGGTGGTGTATTTCGGCACGATACAGAAAGCAGGCGCCGCATCCCTTCCAGCTAACCATGCTGTCATTGACATTACCGAATGCCAGCGTGCCGGTAACTTTTCCATCGTCATCGATCGTTGTATAGTCGGCATATACCAAACCGCACGCCTCATCCGCTTCCAGCACTTTGGCCATTTCTGCCAGTGCGGTGGGGGCATAATAATTGTCGTCAGAGGTCCAGGTAAAATATTTTCCGCCGGCTGCCTCGAAGCCGGTGTTCAATGAAAGGGGCAGCTTTTTATTCTTTTCATTCCTGATAGCCTTAATGCGGCTATCTTTTTGCGCATAAGAGCGAATGATATCGGGGGTATTGTCGGTAGAGCAATCGTCAACAATGATCAGTTCAAAGTTTGCATACGTTTGCTGTAAACAGCTTTGGATGGACTGGGCTATATATTTTGAACCGTTATAAGTAGGCAATACGATGGATATCAGCGGAAGCTCCATTATAGTAATTGTTTTAATTGCTGAATGACACTGGTGGCGGTGGTACCGTTGCCATATGGGTTAACGGCATTCGCCATTTGTTTATATTTTGCCCCGTCCCTTAATAATTCCGTTACATTGTTTACAATATCGTCTTTGCCGGTGCCAACCAACCGGGCCGTACCGGCTTCAATTCCTTCTGTACGCTCCGTAACATTTCTCATCACCAGCACTGGTTTTCCCAATGCGGGCGCTTCTTCCTGAATGCCTCCCGAATCGGTGAGTACCAGGTAGCTTTGCGACAGCAACCATACCAGGTATGGATAGTCCAATGGTTCTATCAGGAATACCCGGTCCTGGTTTTGCAAAATCCGGTTCACAGGTTCTTTTACATTCGGGTTTAAATGTACCGGGTAAACGATCTGGCAATCGGGGAAATCGGCCGCAATCTTTTTTAACGCATAACAGATCTGTTCAAACGGTTCGCCAAAGCTTTCCCGGCGGTGCCCTGTTACCAGGATGATGTTTTTACCGGGCAACAGAAAATTGAAATAATTGCGGTACAGGTCGTCGTGCTGCTTTACTTTTTGTAACGCCAGCAAAAGCGCATCGATAACAGAATTGCCAACAACAAAAATATCCTGCCGGATATTTTCCTGCAGCAGGTTTTCACGGGCCGTATCGGTAGGCGCAAAATGAAAGTCGGTGATTACGCCGGCCAGTTTGCGGTTCACCTCTTCGGGATAGGGCGACAGTTTATTATGGCTGCGCAAACCTGCTTCTATATGCGCTACTTTGATCTTGCGGTAAAAAGCGGCCAGGGCGCCAATAAATGCGGTAGTGGTATCGCCCTGCACCAGCACCACATCCGGCTGGTAGTTTTCGAGTACCGGGGCCAGGCCAAGCAAACCGTTTGCTGTTATATCAAAAAGGGTTTGATCGGGTTTCATCAGCTGCAGATCATAATCAGGCGTTAATTCAAAGAATTGTAATACCTGGTCAAGCATCTGGCGGTGTTGAGCAGTAACGCATATTTTCACCTCGCACCAGTTCGCGTGGCGGCGGGCCTCTAAGATCAATGGCGCCATTTTAATGGCTTCGGGCCGGGTGCCAAATATAAAAAGCAGTTTTTTCAAATAGTCTGTTTTACGAGTTGTTGAATAGCGTCAAAAAATATTTGTGCCGGGTCATTGCCGTACAATTGCAGGGCTTTATGATGGGCCTGCATACCCATTTGCTGCCATTGTTCGCGCTGCTGCCAGGCTCTTTCCATGGCATTGCCAAAAGAGTTTACAGAGGCGGTATCGGCAATGAATCCTTCCATGCCTTCCTGGATCCATTCTTTATGGCCGCCTACATCTGTTACAATACAGGGCCGGCCGCAGATCATTGCTTCTACAACTGCCAGCGGCATTCCTTCCATAAGGGAAGGCATTAGCAAAATATGGTTATCTGCCCACAGGCGGCGGATATCGTTTACTTTTCCGAAAAAGGTAACGCGATGCTGTAGCTGATAAAATGCTACCAGGTCTTTCAGGTATTGCTCTTCAGGTCCCTGCCCGTAGATGTTCAAATGTACCGGCCTGGTTTTCCATTGCTCAGCGGCCAGTATTTCCAGCACCAGGTCCTGGCCTTTGTGCATGGTGAGCAGGTTGCCTACCAGCGCCAGGTGCAGGGTATTTGTTTGTTCAGGATACGGTACCAGCGAGATGCCCTTGAGATTTACCGTATTGCGAACGATCATGCTGTTTGGAATATGGGTAGCCAGTTGCCGTTCGGCCGTGTTAAGGGTGCGGCGGCTTACAAAAAAGATCTGTTGGGCCTGTTGATAGCATTTCCTGATAATCTCAGCTTCGTGATTGCTTAATTCGCGGCGGTTATCATTGCTGTAATGGCCAATGATACAGTAGGGGACCTTTTTTTTATGTAAGATGCTGATGAGGTCCTTTTCCTCGGCTATTGAATAGGCTGTTCCATTATAGATCACCAGGTCTGGCCGGGTGGCCAGTAACCGGCTGAAAGGATTATTGATCCTGTTCAGCAACAGGTAAAATGCTTTTTTTAACCATCGAATGGGCACCGGGGTGCCTGGCGCTATATAACCACGGCGCGGTATATGCAGCAATCCTTTTTCGATCAGTTGCTTCTCTTTATCGGCTACCTGCGAAAACCGGTAGGTTGAGTGCGCAATGATATGTCCCTGTTGCAATGCTTTTGCCGCCATGCCAGCCCACAATTCCTCACTTCCACCCCACGGTTCCCTGATCATCGATACGATGGCTATTCTCATGCTGAAACAGATTTGCTTTTTTCGGCCAACACTACATTATTCAGGTACAGGTCTTTTCTTTCGGGAAGCACCTTGCTCCAGAATAAGGCAAGCAGGTTGAACCCGGTATAGATCAGCAACCGGGCTACCGAGCGCACCACCGGTATTTTACCTACGATAGGGATCATATGCTGATGCCAATAGGTTATTCGTAGTTGCCATACCGTTTCAACAGCATTGCCGGTTTTATCGAGGTTCAAAACAGAAAAACCATTTTTTTCCAGCATATGCTTCATGGCAAAAGAGGTATAGCGGGCGAAATCGTTTGGCACTTCATGTTCACAGATCGCAAAAGGGCAGGTGATAAGGATCCGGCCGCCCGGTTTTAAAACCCGGTTCAGCTCTTGTAAGATCTCCGGCAGGTTAAAAATATGCTCAAATACTTCAGAGGTGAAGATGGAATCGAATTGGTCGTTATCGAACGGCAGGTGATGCCCGTCGTAAAAAAAATCAATTTGTTCGTTGGTGTGCGGATGCCCCTGGCTGTCAAAATCGACCCCGATATATTCTGAAACCGTAAACAGGCTTTTATACGGTTTGGAGCCACAACCAAAATCAAGTAACCGGCCTTTTAAAAAAGGACTGTATTTCTTTATGCCTTTCAGTAAACGGGAACGGACCAGGTACCCCGGATGGGTGATGGGAGGATTAAATCCCGGATGTACATTTTTTTCTATATTGTCCATGGTATTGGCCATTCGTGCAAAAATAGCGGGATTGCGCTTATTTTTAACGATTGTTTTAAAAGCGGGTTTCAATATGTGGGAACAAGGAAATATGACATTAACTTTGGCCCATTAATCCATGCAAATGACAGGGTTTATTAATAGATTGTTAAAGCCATTTAACTTCACGTTAAAGAAAGTGAACCACGCTGAGCAGGCAGAGGATATTTATGCCGATGCGAAGTTTATGGCTATTTACGAACAGGTGCGGGATTTTACGATGAGTTCCATTGAAAGAATGTATTCATTGTATCAAAGCATTCACTTTATTATTGACCACAACCTGCCAGGCGATTTTGTAGAGTGCGGTGTTTGGAAAGGCGGCAGCAGCATGATCATTGCGCTTACCCTGAAAGAATTAGGCGTTGACAACAGATCAATTTATATGTATGATACGTATGAAGGAATGTCGGAGCCAACCGATGATGATAAAGACCTTCATGGAAGTACTGCGGAATCTCAATTAAATACCGCTGAAAAAACGGAAAATATCTGGTGTTACTCAACCATCGATGAGGTGAAAGCCAATATGCAGCGCACGGGATACCCCTCGGGTAAGATCGTGTTCTGTAAAGGAAAGGTGGAGGACACCATCCCACATACCATTCCTGAAAAAATAGCTTTATTGAGACTGGATACCGACTGGTACGAATCGACCCGGCATGAATTAATTCACCTGTACCCCCTTTTGTGTAAACAGGGCGTGCTCATTCTCGATGATTACGGACATTGGCAGGGCGCCAGAAAAGCGGTGGACGAATATTTTGCCGCCGGTTCAACCTTATTATTAAACCGCATTGATTATACAGGAAGAATTGCTGTCAAAATTTAATGGATGGCCGATCTCAGCATTATTATAGTTAATTACAAAACTCCCCGGTTACTTATTGATTGCCTGAAAACGGTTTATGGGCAAACACCGGCTCACCTGGCAGAAGTTATTGTTGTTGATAACGCTTCCGGCGATAACAGCCGGGAATTAGTGACCACTGCATTTCCGCAGGTGAAATGGATCCAGCTGTCGTATAACGCCGGTTTTGCCCGGGCTAATAATGAAGGCATTCGCCAGGCTTCCGCTGAGGTAGTATTGTTGTTGAATTCCGACACGCTGAACGAAGACAATGCCATTGAAGGTTGTTACCGGCAGTTTATCTCCTCCGCGTATGTAGCCTGCGGGGTTCAGTTGCTGAATACAGACCGTAGTCCGCAGATCTCGGGCAATTATGTTATGAAGGGCGGACTGAACTACCTGCTGCCCCTGCCTTACCTGGGCAATTTTATAAAATGGCTGGGCAATCTTTTTAAAGTAGAAAAACCCAATTTACCCGATTCGAACGCTCCGGTAGAAGTGGACTGGATCAATGGCGCTTTTTTAATGGTAAAAAAAACAACTATTGCCCGT
>Ga0136846_1209598_pt1 | contig 13845 bp, 11 predicted proteins | sample HopSoiMetagenom2_FD_96841 | JGI IMG/M metagenome (GOLD analysis project Ga0136846, IMG submission 96841) | Grasslands soil microbial communities from Hopland, California, USA - 2 Assembly 2016 (version 4) | ecosystem: Environmental > Terrestrial > Soil > Grasslands | place: USA: Hopland... | reverse complement strand
GGATCGCCGGGCAGCGCCCGCAGCGCGCGCTCGAGCACCGCCAGCCGCACCGCGCTCGATCCCGAGACGGCGACGTGCGTCGTGGCCACGCCCGCGCCGACGGACCGGAGATCGTCGAACAGCCGCGCCAGCCGCTCCACCGCGCGCTGGACCTCGCGCGCATCCGTCTCCGGATGGCGAGCCTGGCGCTCCGCCTCCGCGGCCCGCGCCTGCAGCCGGCGCACCTCCTCCTCCGCGCGCGCCATGCGCCCCGGGAGCTGGCGCAGGAGGGCGAGGATGCGCGCTCCGATGTACACGAGCCGGGGCAAATCGATGGCGCGGACGTGGGGCGTGGCCGCAGCCGTGCCCGCGCCGAGCACGAGCCGCTCGGCGTCGGCGGCGGTGACGCCGGGCAGGCGGCTCGCCATCTGGAGGCTGCGCGTCAGGTTGAGGTACAGCCGTTCGCGATGGACGACGAGGAACGGCGCGCCACCCGCGTCGCCCAGGCCGGCCAGGCGCGCAACCTCCTCGAACCCGTCCTCGAGCAGTGGCACCACCGTGGAGGCGGTCAACGGCGTCACCACGTCCGGAAGCACCTCCCCGACGTTGGCGCGCGTGAGCGTTCCGATGCGCGGATCGAGCGGACGCTCCGCCTCCACCGTGATCGGGCGCGATTGGAGCAGGACGGCGCCCTCCGCGGCGATCGCCCACTCCACGTCCTGCGGCTCCTGGAACAGGTCCTCCGCCGCGCGGGCGAGGGAGACGATCGCCTCGAGCTCGCGGGGGGCGAGCCCATCCGCGGATGCGGGCGCCTCGGTGCCGCTCGCGGCGGGGAGAGGCGCCGACGTGGCCCGGTCGAGGCGGATGCGGGCGGGCCGTGTGCGGCCGGACACGAGCGCCTCGCCGCGGCCGGGGTGGGACTCGACCACGATCGCCGCGGCATCGGCGGGGTCGCGCGTGAAGACGACTCCCGCCTGCCTGGGCTCCACGAAGGCCTGCACGAGGACGGGAATCCGTGAGGCCAGGCCGCCGGACGAGGCCATCGTGGAAGGCGCCGACGTCCCCATGGCCAAGGTGTAGGCGCCGGCCTCCGCCTCGCGGCATCGCCCCACGGCCGCGGCCACGTCCGCCGCCCCGCGCACATCGAGCTCGGTCGCGTACTGCCCGGCGAAGCTCGCCTCCGCGGAGTCCTCCCCCGGAGCGGAGGAGCGCACCGCCACCGCGCCCAGCCGAAGACAGGCGGCCTCCAGGACCTCGGGAGCGGGATCCGGATCTTCGGCGGGAACGACGAAGCCGTCCGGCACCGGCAGGCCCGCCTTGCGCGCCCGGGCGAGGGCAAAGGCCTTGGCCCCCACCCGATCGCGATCGCCGTCGCGGACCTCGTCGAGCCAGAGGAGCGGCATCAGGACGCACTCACCACGGACGGGTGAGGAACTCCCAGGCGACGTAGACGGTCACGAAGGCGAGCACGAGGCGCGCCGCGTGCGTGTAGCGGATCTTCAGGCGGTTCCACAGCCAGGCCGCGGCGTAGAGGACGGGCAGCATGGCCACGAGCACGGCGGCAGCGCCCGCGAAGCCCATCTGCTCCGCGTAGGCGGAGAGCGGCGAGTGCATCACCACGCCGCCGAACAGCAGCACGAGGTGCAGGACGTAGACGAGCAGCGTCTCGTGCCCGACCAGGGCCAGGGCCCGCGCGGCCGGGGTCGGGGTCGCGGTCATCCACTCGATGCCGACGAGGATCAGCACCAGGCCGCCCATGCGCAGCAGCACGTACGCGGGCGACACGTACCAGAAGTCCACGCGCCCGCGCAGCGCGAACGCGAGCAGGACGCCCGCCGCCACCAGCGCGGCGGCGGCGCGGAGAGCGCGCCGCCGCCGAGTCGTCCGGTCCGTGCGCCCGAGCCACGCCCCGGCCACCGTCCCCGCCAGCACGAACGACGCGAACGGGAAGAGGGGGAACTGCGACGGCGCCGCCGACATGTCGACGTAGGCGCCGAGGGCCATGGGCAGCCGGCTCGACAGGTGCGAGGCCCAGACCAGCGGCCCCGCGGCGATGATCGCGATGGCGGTGACCGCGGCCACCACCACCCACCGCCGCCCGGCCATCCATTGCAGGGCGAGCAGGCCGAGCTGCGTCACCGCGATGAGCTGGAGCGGATTGCAGGCGAGGAGGTCCGCCTTCTCCTCCGCGGTCGCGCGGGCGAGGATCTTCCACAGCGAGAGGTAGGGCAGGTGCAGGAAATAGCCGGTGCCGAGCACGAACAGGAGCCGCCGCGCGCGGCGGAGGCTCGCGCGCACGGACAGCGGCGCGCGGGGCAGGCCGGCCACGAACCCGGAGGCGAACAGGAACCCGGGCGCGGTCGAGCCGTGGAACATCACCTCGAACTGGTAGAGGGGCAGGGCGCGCGCGATGGGCGCGACGAGATGGTCGAAGACGTGCCCCTGGACCATCAGGAGCGCCATCAGCCCGCGGAAGGCGTCGATGTAGAGCTCGCGATTCTTGCGTGGCTTGCGCCGCCGCTCGATGAACAACGGCGCCGGACGGGCGGCGGCGAGGCTCAGCTCAGACGATGAGGCCACCGGCGGGGGCCGGCTTCGGATCGGCCGCGGCCTCCTGGACGTGCTTGAGCAGCATGGTCTCCGGTCCCGCCCCCACGAAGACGTGCGTCTCGTTCACCACCGTCTGCGGCACCGACGAGACGTGGTACGTCTGCGCCATGTCGGCGTAACCCGTCACTTCGACCCCGTCGGCACGGATGTGCTCGTTCTCCATCGCGAACTTGAAGGCCAGGCGGACCGCCCGGGGACAGTGGGGTCAGGTGGGCGTGGAGAAGACCTGGATGTGGACCGGCTCCTTCACCTCCGCCAGCGTCGCTTTCGTGGCGTCGCTGAGCCCGCTCTTTTCGCTCGACACGTCCAGGATGGTGTCGATGAGGGTCCCGAACTCGTAGCCCGAAGGAAGGCCGTACAAGCGGATCCCGTAGTCCTTCTCCGCGCCGAGGACCGCGATGGCGGGGATGCGCTGGATGCCGAGCTCCGCCACCTTCTCCTTGTCGAGGACGAAGTTGTAGCTCAGGGCGGTGATCTTCGGCTCCAGCGCGGCCAGCTCCTCGACCAGGCGCTTGACCTGCTCGGACTCGGGGTCGGCGAGGGCGGCGGAGAAAACGGCGAGGCGGACGGGCGAAGCCATGTTCGCGAACTCGGCCTTGAGCTGGGCGGCGACGTCGTCGGTGATGAGCGCCATCTCTCCTCTCCGCGAGTATAGCCTCTCGGCGCGCGCGGAGCGGCTAGACCCAGGTCGGGAACCAGGTCCAGGGGCGCCAGCCGTGGATGTCGAAGTAGTACCAGGACATCGGGATCGGGATGGCGAGCAGGAACGGCAGGAAGAAGACGAACATGGCCAGGAGCAGGGCCAGGTAGGTGCGCGCGAGCGCGCGCCGCGGTGACGGAGCGTCCCAGTTGCCGTCGAGCAGCATGCCGAGGCTCAGGCAGGCATACGGGATCGCCTCGAAGAGGTAGTGGCTGTAGTTGAGCGTGCGCGGGGAGATCCCCCACGGCAGGTACAGGAAGCAGTAGCCGAGGCCGGAGAAGAGGCGGCGCGGGTCGCGCGCGCGGGCACCGGTGACGAGGGCCCACAGCGTCACGGGCACCGACGCCCACCACAGCACCGGGTTGCCGATGGCCACGATGCCGCGCACGATCTCGTTCTCGGAATCCTGGTTGAAGTAATACCAGGTCGGCCGGTACAGCCACGGCCACGTGTACCACTTGCTGAAGTACGGGTGGGTGGCCCTCAGGTCGGCGTGGTAGCGCCAGATCGCCCGCGTGTGCGGCCAGAGGTCGCTCAAGGGATGGCCCTGACGCATCCAGGGGACGTAGCTCAGGATGTAGACCCCGAGCGGGATGAGCCCGAAGGCGACGGCGGTGAGGGCCAGCTCGCGCGGACGGAACGCCCGCGCCCGCCGCACCACGAGCAGCAGGAGACCGAGGAACCCCCAGGCCCAGAGGCTCGTCCAGCGCGTGGAGAGGGCCAGGCCCAGGAACAGTCCGCCCGCCAGCATGTCCGTGATCGGCAGCCGCTCGGCGAGGACGGCGCGCAGGATGAAGAGCGCGCTCGTCACCTGGAACAGGACGGCGAAGATGTTCGTCATGGCCACCCGGCTCTGCACCAGATACACGCCGTCCGCGAGCAGGCACACGGTGGCCAGGATGGCGGCACGCTCGGTGGCGAGCGCGCGCCGCGCGAAATAGTAGAAGACGGGCGCGAGGGCGATGCCGGCGATGGCGGGCAGGAGCCGCCAGGCCCAGGAGTTGTATCCGAAGAGCCAGATCCCGGCCGCGATGAGCAGCTTGGCCGTGGGCGGATGCACCCACTCCGTCGGGCTCTCGCCGTGGAGGTACTGCAGCGCGGTCTTGGCGTGGTAGATCTCGTCGAAGATCTCCTCGGGCGGGAAGCCCAGGCGCGGGAGGCGGAACAGCGCGGCCACGCCGAGGAAGGCGAGGGCGATCAGGCGGTCCCGTCGGCGATCGCGTGCGGCCGGCGGCATGCTGACGCTTGGCGGCGTGCTCACGGTCGCGCAGTATACGGCGGCGGCAGGCCCGGCGAGGACGGCTCGCAGCCCATCCGCGGCCTCAGTCCGCCGGCGGCCGGGAGCTCTCCGCGAGCAGCTCGCGCGCGTACGCGATCGGGATCCCGAAGGAGTTGCCCCCGAACTTCTGCAGCACCGCGTACTCCACCGCGATCACCTGTCCGAACTTGTTGAAGACGGGACCGCCGCTGCCGCCCTGCGCGCTGGGCGCGTCGAACACGATGTCCGTGTGCGTGATGTCGCCGATGTGCCCCTGGGTGGTGGAGGGGCGGATCAGGCCCTGGCGGCTCAGCGCGAGGGTCACCCGCTCGGAGTCGGTGCCGTGGCTCTCCAGGATCCGCCGCACCACCCCGCTCTCCGCCTTGGCCAGGATGGCTTCGAGGCCGGTCGGATAGCCGACCACCACCACCGGCTGGCCGGCCGCCGTCCGCTGCGGAGAGGGATCGAGCGGGAGCACGGGGATGGAACGGCCCTTGACCATCGCGCGCAGGAGGGCGAGGTCGTACTTTCCGGAGGTGCGGGCCGGCTTGAGCTCGAAGGGCTCGCGCTGGTGGGGGAAGAAGGCGCGCAGGTACAGGAAGCGCGGCTCGTAGCCCTCGCCCTGGAGGACGGCGGCGGTGGAGTCGTTCCACCACGGCTCGGCGACGTGGCGGTTGGTGAGGACGAGGCCGCCCGACTGCACCAGGAACCCGGTGCCGTAGTACTCGATGGTGTGGACGGGGCCGTCGCCTTCCGGCGTGAGCACGGACGGCGTGTCCGCCACCGCGTGATCGTCCGCGCCATCCTTGTAGCGCAGGGGACGGTCGCTCGAATCGTAGTAGGCGTAGGCGCCCTGGATCAAGCAGACGCCGCCGCCGTACTGCCGGATGATCTGCTCGCCCGCCTCGCGCTCCGTCTCCAGGCTGGCGATGCGCTGGCGGGTGTCGTCCAGCTCTCCGCGCAGCGACTGGACCTCGCCCACCGCCGCGCCGGCCAGCCGCGCGCGCAGCTCCTCCTCGTGAGAGCGGTACTCCTCGATGCGACGCTCGAGCGAGAGCCGCTCGCTGTCTCCGCGGCGCCGCTCCGCGTCCACGCGCTGCTCGAAGGTGCGCCGCTCCGCCTCCACCTCGCCCATGGCCTGCCGCAGCCCCACCAGCTCGGACTTGAACCGGCGGTTCTCGCGCCAGGTCCAGGCGAGCAGGAGGAGGGCGACCACGCCCGCGCCCACCACGGCCCGGCGAAAAGCGCGGCTGCTCTGGGCCACCGCCCTCAGGATGAGGGTCTGCGATACGGGCGGCGGCGGGGGGGCCTCCTCGGGCACGGGAACGATCGCCGCGAGGTGGGGCGGAGTGAGGGACGATTCGTTTCGCTCGAAGCGCAGGCGCGGACCCTGGGCGCCGAGGCGGACGACGTCACCTGGCCGCAGGATCGCCTCCTGCACGAGCTGGCCCGCCAGGTACGTGCCCTGGGGCGAGCCGCTGTCGAGCAGGACGACCGCACCCTCGCGCTCGAACACCACCGCGTGGCGGACGGCCGTATCGGGCACCACGATGTCGGCGTCCGGATCGGAGCCGATGGTCGCGGGCAGCCGTGGCAGCCACGCCGTCTCGCCTTCGTCGGCGCCGTCGAGGCGGACGAAACCGATGCGGTCCACGCTCACCGCGACGGCGGCGTCGAGGCGGAGGGTGGAGGCGACGGAGACGGCAACGGCGACGCGGGCGACGACGGTCGGGCCGATGGCGGCGGGGACGGCGTGAAACCGAGGCCGGGCGCCGCGGCCACCGCCTCCGCCACGCCGCGGGCCCCGATGCGCCGCTCGACCGGGACCTGGCCGAAGCTGATCCAGCCGCTCGAGCCGACGCGGAGGAAGAACTCGACGAGGGCGTCCCGGAACTGCGGATGGGTGAGCATCCCCTCCACGGCGCCCCCCGAGTGATAGCGGGCGTCCGACTTGAGCGTGACCACCATCGACTGGCCGGAGGCCAGCGGCGCGCGCCGCGAGGCGACCTGCTCGAACCCCGAGCCCCAGGTCAGGTTCTCCTCGCCCTTGCGGCGAAAGACGGCCATGGCCTGGATCGAGGTCTGCGGCTCGTCGCTCTTGTCGTGCAGCTTGAACTTGACCGCGGGCGCGATGTACTGCTCGCCGCCCATGGGTGGCTCGACCGCCCAGTACGCGTCCACGTCGGAGACGTCGAGCAGGGCCTTGGGATCCGGGGTGTGGCAGGACGCGGAGGCGAGGGCGAGGGCGAGGCCGGCGGACAACGCCGCCGGAGCGCGCCGCGCCCGCCGGATCACCCGCGTCCTGACAGGGTGAGGATCACGTTTCCATCTTAACGCCGCCAGGGGCCGCGGCCGGCCGTGCCTCCACGAGCGGCAGCGTGATGCGGAACCGCGCACCCGAAGGAGCGCCCGGGGGCGGCGGGTCCGGCACGAGGTCGATGACACCGCCATGGTCCTCGACGAACCGCCGGGCCACCGCCAGCCCGAGACCCGTGCCGCCCTTCTTGCGGGCGGTCACGAAGGGCTCGAAGAGCGTCGCGCGGATCTCGGCGGGGACGCCCGGCCCCTCGTCGGCGAGCTCGATCACGACGCGCTCCGGCGCGTCGTCCGGCCCCGCGGGCAGGAGGCGCGCGCCCAGGTGCACGCGCCCGCGTCCGCCCATGACGTCGCGCGCGTTGGAGGCGAGGTTGCCGACGACGCGGCGCATCTTGTCCTCGTCGAGGGCGGCGGCGAGGGCCTCGTCGAGGTCGATGGCACGCACCATCGTGAGGCCGGGCAGCTCCCTCTCGACCTCGTCGGCGAGGTCGGCCAGGAACTGCCGCAGGGCCAGCCGCCGGCGCACGACGAGGCGGCCCGCCCGCGCGTAGTCGAGGATCTCGCCCGTCATGCGGTCCAGGCGGTCCACCATCTTCATGATGAGGGTGGCCTGCTCGCGCACGGCGTCCGGGGACAGGCCTTCCTGGAGCAGCAGCTCGGCGTGGCCGCGCACCACGGTCATGGGATTGCGGAAATCGTGGGCGAGCATCCCCGCCATGGCTCCCAGCGCGGCCATGCGCTCGCTCGAGATCAGCTCCTTCTGGTAGAGGTGGTTCTCGAGGGCGAGGGCGGCGCGGCCGGCGAGAACGCCGAGCAACCGCGCCTCCGTGGCCCGGAAGGGCAGGCGGCGCCGCCCCCCGCGCGCGCCCAGCGCGAGCGTGCCGACCAGACCGCTGCGGGCCATGAGGGGCACGAGCACGCCCTCGCCGGACCCGCCTCGCGTGGGGAGCAGCGTGCCCTCGGAGAGGAGGAACCCGGCTTCGGGGAGGGCGGCGGGTGGCGAGTCCGGCCGCAGCGCGGCCAGGTGCGCCTCGCCGGGAGTGAGCGCCTCGAAGCTGTCGAGCTTGCGGTTCCACAGGAGCAGGGCCGCCTTCTCGATCCCGAGGGCCTCCGGCAGGGCGTCGGTGAGGAGGTGGGCGAGCGCGTCCAGCGTGGCCGCCTCCAGCATGCGGTCGGCCAGGCGGCGCAGGGCGGGCGCCCGCGACGTGCGGCGTCGGGGAGGGTCCGGGGGCGCGGGCCGCGGGCGCGTTGACACGTGAAAAACCGAGTCGCTATGATACGACTCCCTGCGACGGCGGCGACGGTACCGTCGCCCCGGTCCACCGCCGTACGGCGTCGACGGTTCCCGCGAGGCGCGTCGCCTCCCCGTAGCCGTCCGCCTTATATCGGATTTTCTGGAGCTTTCATGATCGAGGTCGACAACCTCACCAAGCGGTATGGCCGCAACACGGCCGTGGACGCGATCTCCTTCCGCGTCCACAAGGGAGAGATCCTGGGCTTCCTCGGTCCCAACGGGGCCGGGAAGACCACGACGATGCGCATCCTCACCTGCTACCTGCCCCCCACCGAGGGCACGGCGCGGGTGGCCGGCTACGACGTCTTCGCCCAGCCCCTGGAGGTCAAGCGGCGCGTCGGCTACACGCCGGAGACGCCGCCCCTGTATCCCGACATGGACGTGGGCTCGTTCCTGGACTTCTGCGCGAAGATCAAGGGCGTCCCCGCCGCCCAGCGCAAGACCCGCATCGCGGACGCCATGGAGAAGACGCGGGTGGCCGACGTGAAGCGGACGCTGATCGGCCGCCTCTCCAAGGGCTACCGGCAGCGCGTGGGCCTGGCCCAGGCCATCCTGCACAACCCCGACGTGCTCATCCTGGACGAGCCCACGGCCGGGCTCGATCCCAAGCAGATCATCGAGACCCGCGAGCTGATCCGCGGCCTCGGGGGCGAGCACACGATCGTGCTCTCCACCCACATCCTGCCCGAGGTCTCCATGACCTGCGGCCGCGTGGTGATCATCAACAAGGGCCGGGTGGTGGCGGAGGACACGCCGGAGAACCTGACCCACCGCCTGCAAGGAGCCGCCACCGTGCGCATCGAGGTCCAGGGAGCGGACGAAGGCCTGGAGACGACGCTCTCCGCGATTCCCGGCGCCAAGGCGGTGCGGCGGGTGCGCGCGGGCGTGTTCGAAGTGGACGCGGAGGGCGGCCGCGACGTGCGGGCCGACCTCGCCCGCGCCGTCATCGCGCGCGGGCTCGACCTCGTCGGGCTGCAGCAGGCGGGGATGAGCCTGGAGGAGATCTTCCTCCACCTCACCACCACCGACGTGGCCACCGCGGAAGCGGCGCCCCCCGCCCCCCCCGCCCCCGAAGCTCCGGCGGCGGAGGTGCGCTCATGACCGCCCTGCGCAACATCGGCGCCCTGATCGAGAAGGAGTGGCGCCACTACTTCGGCAGCCCCATCGCCTACGTGGCCATCTGCATCTGGACGCTGCTCTTCGGCGGCTTCTACCTGCTCGTGATGAACCGCTTCATCGTCTACTCGCTGCGAGCGGGCATGTCCGAGATGGGCGGCGGGCCCAAGCCCGGCCTCAACGACTGGGTCATCTCCGGCGTCCTGCACAACATGGCGGTGGTGACGCTGTTCATCACCCCGATGCTCACCATGCGCCTGTTCGCGGAGGAGAAGCGGCAGGGCACGATGGAGCTGCTCGAGACCTCGCCCATCACCTCCTGGCAGATCATCGCGGGCAAGTTCCTCGGCGCCCTCGCGCTCTTCGGCCTCATGATCGCGGTCAGCCTCGTCAACTTCGTGCTCCTCTGGCATTACGCGACCACCCCCCCGGAGTGGAAGCCGGTGGCCACCGGCGTGCTCGCCCTCCTCCTGGTCGGCGCCTGCTTCATCGCCCTCGGCCTGTTCGTCTCCACGCTGACCCGCAACCAGATCGTGGCCGGCACCCTGACCTTCGGCCTGCTCCTCGGCATCTGGATCCTGGGCTGGATGGACGACCCCAGCGCGGGACCGGTGGCCAAGGCCCTGGCCTACCTCGGGCTCCTCACGCACCTCGAGGACCTCATGAAGGGAGTCATCGACCTGAAGGACCTCGTCTTCTACCTGAGCTTCATGGTGTTCAGCCTCTTCCTGGCCCACCAGTCGGTGGAGAGCCAGCGGTGGAGGGCCTGAGCATGAGACGCCTCGTCGACTTCCTCGCTCCCCTCGGGCTCGTCGTGATGGCGGGCGCGGCCGTGGCCGCCCACCAGGGCTGGTTCACGGTCAAGCCCAACGTGAGTACCTACGTGTTCCTCGGCCTCGCCCTCGTGGTCGCGCACGTCGCGCTGCGCTGGGACGACATCTACCGCGGCATCGGCGGCCGCCAGCTCCGCTACGGGAGCAACACCGCCGTCCTGATCCTGGTCGTGCTCGCCATCCTCGTCGGCGTCAACTATCTGGCCACCCGCCATCCGCTCAAGAAGGACCTCACCAAGAACCAGCGCTACAGCCTCTCCGACCAGACCCGGAAGATCGTCCAGGGGCTCAAGGACGACGTGCGCGTCGTGTACTTCCAGCGCGCGGACCAGATGGAGGGCAGCTCGGGAGTGGACCGCGTGCGTCAGTACGAGGGGCTCTCGTCACACGTCAAGGCGGAGTTCGTGGACCCCGTGGCCAAGCCGGCGCGCGCGCGCGAGCTGGACGTGCGCGGGCCCTGGCCCACGATCGTGGTGCAGCGCGGCGACAAGAAGGAGCGCATCACCAGCGACTCCGAGCAGGACCTCACGAACGCCTTCATCAAGATCACGCGCGAGGGGAAGAAGACGGTCTGCTTCGAGGACGGCGAGGGGGAGCGCGACCTCGACGGCGCCGACGAGGACGGCCTCTCCGGAGCCAAGGCCGCCCTCGGCCGCGATCTCTACGACACCAAGAAGATCGTGCTGGCCCAGCTGGGGGCGAAGGTGCCCGCGGAGTGCTCCGTGCTCGTGGTGGCGGGCCCGCAGACCGACCTCCTGCCCCAGATCGCGGACGCCATCCGCGACTGGGTCAAGGGCGGCGGCAAGGCCCTCCTCATGAACGACCCTGAGCTCAAGGAGAAGCGGCCCAACTACGACGCGCTCATCAAGGCCTTCAACATCGACGCCGGCAACGACATCGTGGTGGACGTCTCCGGATACGGACAGCTCGTGGGCACGGGCGAGCTCACGCCGCTGGCCGTCGAGTACGGCTCGCACGAGATCACCCGCGGCTTCCGCGTCATGACCGCCTTCAACCAGGCCCGCTCGATGCAGGCGGGCACCGGCACCGTCGAGGGCGTCTACGCGCAGGACCTCGTGAAGACCTCGCCCGCGTCGTGGGGGGAGACGGACCTCACGCTCAAGGCGCCCGTTCAGTTCGACGACGGAAAGGACAAGAAGGGTCCGGTGTCGCTCGGCGCGGTGGCGACGGTGACGGTGGCCGCCTCACCTTCTCCCGCTCCCGCCCCCGGCTCCGCTCCCAGTCCCGCCGCTTCCGGGACGCCCGCGCCCGCTCCTTCCGCCTCCCCGTCGCCGGACGAGGCGCCGCCCCGCCGTGAGGGCCGGGTGGCCGCCTTCGGCGACAGCGACTTCGCGAGCAACGGCTTCCTCGGCTTCCAGGGCAACCGCGACTTCCTCCTCAACACCGTGGCCTGGCTGGCCCAGGACGTGGACCTCATCTCGATCCGACCCAAGGAGCCGGACGACCAGCGCCTCGTGCTCACGCAGACCCAGCAGTGGAACCTCCTCATCCTGGGTCTGGTGCTCATCCCCGGCGTGTTCGTGGCCCTCGGGATCCGCGAGTGGTGGTCGCGTCGATGAAGGGCACTCCCTTCTGGAAGACGTACGCCCTCCTCGCCGTCGCCGCCTCTCTCGGCGCCTACATCTACTTCGTCGAGAGCAAGCGGCCGGAGCCGACCACGGAGAAGCCCAAGGAGAAGGTCTTCACGTTCGACCGGGCCAAGGTCAAGGGGATCACGCTCGCGTCGGCGGGAGCGGAGGCGATCCACCTGGTCAAGGACAAGGACGCCTGGCGGATGACCGCGCCCGGCGACGTGGCCGCCGATTCCGGCCAGGTCGACTCGCTCTTGTCGAGCCTCGAAGGCCTGCAGAGCGAGGACATCGTCTCCGAGACGCCCGGCGCCCTCGGCGAGTTCGGCCTCGACAAGCCCAAGACGACCGTCACCCTCACCGTGGAGGGACAGAAGGACCCGCTCGTGCTCGACGTCGGCGAGAAGACGCCCGATGGCGGCGCCCTCTACGCCAAGACCCCGGCCCGGCCGCGCGTCTTCACCGTCGCCTCCTACGTCGAGAGCTCGCTCGAGAAGAAGCCGTTCGACCTGCGCGACCGCGACCTCCTCCACGTCAAGCGCGACGCGGTGCGCACGGTGGAGGTGACGGGGCCGGAGGGCGCGTACGCCCTGGCCCGCGCGGAAGGGAGCGACTGGGCCTTCACACGCCCGCTCGCCACCCAGGCCGGCCGCTGGTCGGTGGACGGCCTGCTCGGCAGCCTGGAGTCGCTGCGCATGGACTCCGTCGTCGACGAGAACCCCGCGGACGTCAAGGCCTACGGGCTGGACAAGCCCACGCGGACGGTGACGCTGGTGCTGGGCGACGGCACGCGCAAGACGCTCGAGATCGGCTCCGCCACCGCGGACAAGAAGTACAACGTGCGCGTCTCCGACCGCCCGATGGTCGCCCTCATCCCGGCGGCCGTCCCCGACGAGCTGGCCAAGGGGATGGGCGAGCTGCGCTCGAAGCGGCTGCTCGAGGTCGCCACCTACGATGTCAGCGGCTTCGACGCGGAGATGGGCGGCAAGACGTCCACCTACTCACGCTCGACCTCGAAGGACAAGGACGGCCTCGAGGTCTCCAAGTGGCGGCGCACCGCCCCTGACGCCAAGGACCTGGACACGGCCAAGGTCCAGGACGCGCTGTTCGCGGTGGGGGGCGTGGACGTCTCCGAGTTCGTGGACCAGCCGGCCGCGCCCGCGACCTACGGCCTCGACCATCCGACGCTCAAGGTCACGCTGAAATTCGAGGGCGGCAAGCCGCCGGTGTGGTTCGAGATCGCGGACAAGGACGGAGCGAGCTACGCGCGCCGGTCCGGCGACGCCGCCGTGCTCAAGGTGGATCCCAAGAAGGCGGCTGACGTCGTGAAGGCGTTCAAGGACCTGTGATCGCCGCCTGGTCCGGCATCCCGCCATCGGGGTGCCGGACCAGGAATGCCTAGCGGAGCGGCTGGAGGTTCAGGATCGCGGACAGGACGTTGGCCAGGATCCCGAACGTGCCGCCATTGCTTGTTCCGTACTGGAAGCGCGAGTTGTAGCCGTCCTCGTAGCCGCGCGTGAAACCCTGCCGGAAGTAGTAGCTGTATTCGTCCTGATCGACGTACATCCCCGTGTACCCGTAGCTGGCGTCCTCGTACGCGTACGAGTCGCGATAGCCGCGACGGTAGCCGTCTTGCCGGTCGGCCTCGCCCGCCCGCACGCCTTCCTCGTAGCCGTAGTTCACGGCCTGCCGGAGCAGGTCGGCGCCGTAGCGGTTCGTCTCGTAGACGCGGCCGGCGCGCGAGTAGCGATACGAGGGGGCGGTGTAGAAGTACGGATCGCTGTTGTAGTCGTAGGAGCGCAGGCCGGCCACACGACTCTGCTGATCGCGAAGCCGCGCCAGGTATTCCTGCTGGAAGCGGTACTGCGCCATCCGGTTCTGCTGCCGGAGCGCGGCCGCCCGCTGGTCGGCCAGCCGCTGCTGCTGCTCCAGACGCGCGGCATAGGCCTGGGCCCGCGCCTGCTGGAGCTGGATGAGCTGCTGCTGCCGCTGCGCGGAGAGACGCGCTTCCGCGCGCTCCGCGGGGAAGGGCCGGACTGGCGGCGCCGCCTCGTGGCGCTGGACGCGTGGCTGCGCCTGCTCCGCCTGCCGCGCGCGCTCCCGCTCCGCCTGCTGCTGTTCGTGCTGGGCGCGCTCCTGCTGCGCGATGG
>Ga0136846_1236170_pt1 | contig 13846 bp, 13 predicted proteins | sample HopSoiMetagenom2_FD_96841 | JGI IMG/M metagenome (GOLD analysis project Ga0136846, IMG submission 96841) | Grasslands soil microbial communities from Hopland, California, USA - 2 Assembly 2016 (version 4) | ecosystem: Environmental > Terrestrial > Soil > Grasslands | place: USA: Hopland... | reverse complement strand
ACTCGATCAACGTGAATGCCCCGAGAACCGGTTTTCTTTTCATGAAAATTTCACAGGCAGAGCACATAATGTTTGCCTACGAGCTCGTACTCTCTGCTTTTTTGGAGGCATTGTCCAGTATTCGTTTCTCTCTTAAACCCCCGCAGATCAGGGAAAATCCTTTGCTTCATCCTCAACGTCACCGCCTGTTTCCGCCCCTTTTGAGGTCGATGAGTCCGCGCTCGAAACCAAAACGACAAATTCACCTTTTCGGGGTCGTTTCTTAAATTCAATCAAGAGATCCGTCGGAGTGCCGCGCAGAAACTCTTCGAACTTTTTCGTCACCTCTCTCGCCAGAACCAACTTTCGTTCCGGAAAAATCGCGAGCAATTCTTCCAGCAGCCTTTCAATGCGAAAGGGAGACTCGTAGAGAACCAGAGTTCCTAAACTATTTTTTAAGCTTTCCAGCTTTTTCCTGCGCTGGCCGGATTTGTGCGGAAGAAACCCGATGAAATGGAACTCCTCGCTCGGGAGGCCGCTCCCCGTCAGCGCCGCCACAAAAGCGCACGCACCCGGAACAACTTCAACCCGCAGTCCGGCCGTTACGGCGGCGCGCACCACCCGCTCTCCCGGGTCACTAATACCCGGCGTTCCCGCATCGGTTACGAGGGCAACCTTCTGCCCCTGTTTCAAGCGCTCCAGAATTTCCTCGGAACGTTTCGCCTCGTTAAATTTAAAATAACTGATTAGCGGCTTCTTGATCTCGTAATAATGCAGCAGTTGGGAGGTATGGCGCGTATCTTCCGCCGCAATGACATCGCATTCGCGCAGCGTCCGAACAGCCCGCAAGGTGATGTCTTCCAGATTCCCAATCGGCGTGGCAACGAGATAAAGCGTTCCCGGCGTGAGTGGCGGCAGTTCCTTCATTCAGGCGCAGTGTGGAAGTAGAGAAAAAGTGGCTGTCCGACATGGATTCGAACCATGACAAAGGCCTCCAAAGGGCCTTGTGCTACCGTTACACCATCGGACAAACCGCGGGGTAAGTTACTTATCGGCAGGCACTGCGCAAGCACTTTACTGATCATCCGCCCACCGCCGTGTACTTCCGAATGCCCCGGTTCCAGACCCAGCGCGCAAAAAGAAAGAAAAAGATTACCCAGAAAAGCTGCACGCAGAGTCCTGTCCAAACCTGATCGCCCTGGATTCTCCCCAGATAAATGCTGACCGGAAAAAAAAGCTGATATGGAAAGGGAGTGTACTGGAGCGTTGCTGCCACCGCGCGCGGCAAAATATCGATCGGAAAGAGATGTCCTCCCGCCACATATTCGAAAGCAAACAGTATGAAAATGAAGGTCGACACTTCCAAAACCCAAAAAGCCAGCATCGCCATGGTGTAGGACATGAAAAACTGCAGCAGCGCCGTTAACAGCAGCGAAACACAAAATAACGGAAAAACATTCCATGAAGCCGGCGGCAAAAAATATTGTCGTTGAACCAGCACAAATAAAAACACGGGCGTGAACGCCACGATGACATAAATCAACCGGCCCGCAAAAAACAGACTCAGCCTGTAAGCCATGTAATCAATCGGCTTCAGCAGAAATTGATTGATGTTTCCATCCTTGATGTCTCCCGCGATTTGCCAATCGTCCTCCGTGACTCCCGTCAACGCGTCCACAATCGTCACAAGCAAATAATACGAAATCATTCCGCCGATCGTGTATCCCGCTACCTCGGGATTTTCTTTGCCTGCGTAAACCGCACGCCATAAATAAATCGTCGCCATCAGAGGAATCAAAGCGAAGCTTGAGCGGAAGAGAAAATTGACGCGGTAGACCAGGGTGTTCTGGATTCCGGTATTAATCACATGAAGGTACTTTTTCATTTTCTCAAGGGCAGCCCCTTCCCGCCGGAGCAGCCTGTTCGACTATGAAGATTTCGTGGCAGCACACTTGTGCATCCGTGATGCCGCGAAGTATTGCAACCAGGACGCTGTTCACAATCATTTTCCATTGGAGGCCAACGTACTCGCTTCCCAAATGCGCAATTTCCCATTAACTACTTGCCGATGACAAAATCCGGCGCCCTGGAGAACAAACCAGAAATGCACGTTGGACTCAGGCAATTTCTTTACATGACGGCCGGGCTGACGGGCGCAGCGATCCTGGTCGTGGAAATCCTGGGGGCAAAAATGCTTTCTCCTTACGTCGGCACCTCCCATTTCGTCTGGACCGCTCAGATCGCCGTCACGCTGATTTCCCTGGCCGTTGGTTATTACTTCGGCGGCTGGCTGGTCGATCGTTCTCCCCGGCTGGACCGCCTTTTTTTCTGCATCGCGGCGGCGGCGGCCTACCTCTGTTTCAGCGTTCTGATTGTTGAAAATGTCGCTTACCAATTCCTCGAACTGAATCTGGCACTTGGCGCTTTACTTTCCTCAGCCGTGCTTTTCTTTATTCCGCTGACACTGCTCGCCGCTGTCGGTCCCTTCCTCATTCGCGTTCTGGCGATTTCCTTTAGCTCGATTGGGACTCAGGTGGGACGACTTTCGGCCGTGAGCACATTTGGCAGCGTTCTGGGCACAATTCTGATTGGTTATGTCCTCATTCCGTTTCTGCCGAACTCAGTCACGATGTATATCACCGCTGGAATTCTGCTGCTCGATACGGCCATTTACTTTGCGATCTGGAAGCGCAAATCCCTTGCGGCCTTCGCGGCGCTCGCCTGCCTCGGACTCGGCCTTGGCGCTATCGGTGTTCGGCGCGATACGATGATTCGCTGGGCTCACGTGGAGCAATTGTACCGCGGCAACTCCAATTTCGGGATGCTGCAGGTCCTTCAATTGAAAAACGGCCGCCGTTATTATCTGAACGATTATCTCGTGCAAAACACATACGATTACCGGCAGAAAAAAAGCACGACCTTGTTCACCTACATGCTGCGCTATCTCTCCGAAGCATATTCGACCAACTTGCACGACGTTCTCTGCATCGGCCTGGGAATGGGAATCGTCCCGCGTGAACTGGCAGGGACGGGAAAACAGGTTGAGGTTGTAGAGATCAATCCAAAAGTCCTCCAGGTTGGCGAGAAATTTTTCGACTTCGACCCGTCAAATATAAATATCCACTTTGGCGATGGCCGCTATTTCATTAATCGCACCCCAAACAAATACGATGTCGTCGTCCTTGACGCTTTTCTCGGTGATTCGTCTCCTTCCCATCTAATGACCCGTGAAGCGTTTCAGAACATGCGGCGGATTCTGCGCCCCGGCGGGGTCCTTGTCATCAACTCGTTCGGCGATTTCACTCCTGGAAAAGATTTCTTCCTCGCATCGCTGTATAAAAGCTTATCTGCCGTGTTTGCGTCAGTGCGAATTCATGGGACCGGCAGTGGAAATGTTTTCTTCGCCGCGTCAGCCGACCCGAACCTGAGGCTTCACCCGATTTCCATCGCCGATGTGCACGAAGACTTGAAAAGCGAGGTCGAGGAGTGCCTCAATTCCGGCCTCACCGCCAATCCCAATTCCGGTCGCGTCTTAACCGACGACTTCAACCCCGTTGAATTTTACGACGCGGGCAATCGTGAAAAGCACCGCCGCAAACTCGCGTTTTCCATAAAAGCTTTGTAATCGCTCGCCTACTTTACGCGCGACTCGCCAAGGATGGAACTTTCCAATCCGCCTTCGCCAATGACCAGCTTCCCTTCGGCGCCGGTTTTTTCCGCGGGAATGCGCATGCCGTAGAAGGAGCGGTAGATAAAGATCAGGGCGACGAGAAAGAAAATGCCGCCAATCCAGCGCTTTACATCCTGGTTTTGCATTTTGACCGCAATTTCGACGGCGAGCAAACCGAACAGCGTTGTAAATTTAATCACCGGATTGAGCGAGACTGAAGAAGTATCTTTAAACGGATCGCCTACCGTATCGCCCACCACTGTAGCGGCGTGCAGTTCCGTTCCTTTGGCCCGCATATCCACCTCGACGATTTTCTTGGCGTTGTCCCATGCGCCCCCGGCGTTCGCCATGAAGATAGCCTGAAACAATCCGAAAAAGGCCATCGCGATGAGATAGCCAATAAAGAAGTACGCATTAAAAAACGGCAATGCCAGAGAAAGGCAAAACACCACAATGAAAATGTTTACCATCCCCTTTTGCGCGTAAATCGTGCAGATTTTCACCACTTCTTTGCTGTCCTCTATCGAGGCTTTGCCAGCATCGAGTTTTATATTTTCTTTGATAAACACCACCGCGCGATAAGCGCCGGTCACCACGGCCTGCGTGGACGCGCCGGTGAACCAATAAATCACCGATCCTCCCATCAACAGCCCCAGAATCACCGCAGGCTGAACCAGGCTCAAATTCTCGACCACTTTGCCGTAACCGGGAGAATGCTGCAGCAGCATGATAATGCCGAAAATCATGGTGGTCGCGCCGACCACAGCCGTGCCGATCAGAACAGGTTTTGCGGTTGCTTTAAACGTGTTCCCAGCTCCATCGCCTTTCTCGAGTTGAAGCTTTGCATTCTCGAAATCAGGCTCGAAATTAAACTGCTTTTTGATCTCCTCGCGAACATTCGGCTGTGATTCTATCTGGCTCAATTCATAAACACTCTGTGCGTTGTCGGTGACGGGACCAAAACTATCGACGGCGATCGTTACCGGTCCCATCCCCAGAAAACCAAACGCCACCAGGCCGAAAGCGAAGATGGGCGCGGCAAAATTAAACTCAGCTGGCATCAAACCCGTGAGCGAAGGATTTTGGGAAAAAACATATGCGACCAACATGAGCGTCATTATGGTGAGCCCTTTCCAAAACGCGGAAAAATTCCCGGCCACAAAACCGGAGAGGATATTCAAAGATGCGCCGCCATGGATCGAAGCGTTCACGACTTCTTTCACATGCCGCGAATGGGTGCTGGTAAACACTTTCGTGAATCCGGGAATGATCGCTCCCGCCAGTGTTCCGCAACTGATGATTACCGAGAGCACCCACCAGAGATCTGGATACTTTGTTAGGCCGGCTAAAAGAAAATGGCTGGCTAAAAAGGTCACACCAATCGAAATCAGCGAGGTAATCCAAACCAGCCACGTCAGAGGGTCTTCCAGATTGAAGTCTTTCAGCTTGCCGTATCTTGCGTTGCTGATGACGTTGTTCACCCAAAAGGAACAAAGTGAGGTGATAATCATTAAGGCCCGCATCGTGAAGAGCCAGACGATCAATTGCCCGCACATCGTTTGAAGCTCCGGAGCCGCAAGCGCAAGCGCCAGAAAAACGATCAAAGCCACGCCCGTCACACCGTAAGTCTCAAAACCATCCGCCGTTGGGCCGACGCTGTCACCCGCATTATCACCGGTGCAATCCGCGATCACGCCAGGGTTTTTCGGATCATCTTCCGGAAGTTTGAAGACGATCTTCATCAAATCCGCGCCAATATCCGCAATCTTGGTAAAAATACCGCCGCAGATACGCAGCGCGCTCGCCCCCAGCGATTCGCCGATCGCGAAACCCATAAAGCATGCGCCAACCAGGTGGGTCGGTAAAAAAACCAGAATGCAGATCATGAAAAAGAGCTCAACACTCACCAGCAACAGACCCACACTCATTCCCGATTGCAGCGGAATTTTAAGCGTCCGGAGCGGGTTGCCTTTCAAAGCTGAAAATGCGGTGCGCGAATTGGCGACGGTATTTATGCGGATGCCGAACCAGGCGACGCCATAAGACCCAAGCATTCCGAGAATCGAGGCCAGCAAAATCAGAACCACATTTCCGAATGGGACCTGCTGCAACACCAGGAAATAATAACCAATACAGGCGGCGATCAGGACCCAAAGAACTGCCAGGAATTTGCCCTGCTGAAACAAATACGTTTTGCACGTCTCCCAAATAACGTTCGAGACGTTCTGCATGGAGACATGGACGTCCAGCGCTTTGGTTTGCGCATACTGCACCCAGCCGAAAACCAGTCCCAGCATGCAAACCGCCAGACCCCCGTAGAGGAGAGTCAAACCATTAATGCTCCTCCCTCCCGATTCAAAATGAACGCCGCTCAGTTCCGGAATTTTTAAATCAGCTTCACTGCCGTACGAGCTGATCGCGCAGAAGAAAAATGCCAACAATGCACCACCCCAAAGCTTCATTGACCGCTGTAGCATAAAGGCACTGTACTAAGTTCATGAGAGTTTGTCTACAGAGGCCAACCCGCTTAAGACAGCCGGTCTCGGGGGTTCTGATATTCCGTTGGAACGAGCGTCCGCGCTATCGACAGGTCCAATGAACTGCCTGCCGAATGCGCTTCCCATCCTTTTTAAGTTTCTGTAATGATTGGCAGAACCTCAAAAAGACGCAGTCGAAAACCGGGCGGTGTCCCGCTACCGAGCAAACGGCACGGAGAACCTGGCCCATAACAAACGTCACTATGAACAAATATATTACAGAGTTGATCGGCACATTTTTTCTTGTGCTCACCATCGGATGCACAGTCCTGGCCGGAGACTCAGGCGTCATTGCACCGCTCGCCATTGGCTCCGCCCTCATGGTTATGATCTTCGCCGGGGGGCACATTTCTGGCGGACACTACAATCCAGCCGTGACGCTGGCAGTCTGGCTCCGTGGAAAATGTGACACAAAGGATGTGATTCCGTACATGATTTCGCAAGTGATCGGCTCTCTGATTGCGGCATTCATTGTCCTGAGTTTCGTCGGTCAGGGTAAATCGACCGAAATCACAAATGTTCCGGCCGCATTTGTGGCTGAATTCCTATTCACGTTTGCCCTGGCTTACGTCGTTCTCAATGTGGCCACAAGCAAGGGCACCGCTGGCAATTCCTTCTATGGTCTCGCCATCGGCATGACCGTGATGACTGGCGCATTCGCCGTCGGCCGAATTTCTGGAGGCGCTTTCAATCCCGCCGTGGCCATAGGAATCGCCACGATGAAACTCGTGAGCCCTTCCCAGATTTGGATTCACCTCATAGCCGACCTGCTCGGTGGCGCTGCCGCGGCAGCCATATTCCGCATGAACAATCCGAGTGAATGGGTGACGGTGCCGCTCCCAGCGCGTGCAGTTACACCCGCAAGTGAGGCGAAAGTGGGAATTTAAAGGATGGCCTGCAGACACGGACAAAGTCGCGAACGCCGTTCCAGTAATTCAATAATTCGCGCAGAAATCAGGGGCGTTTTTTATCTTAAACGCCATAGTACGTCTCGTATACCCGAGCGGCTTCGCGGCGCGCATCTGCCCAGTTCCACGTCCGCTCGGTAAATCGATCCGGGCTCAGGCTTTTTACATACTCGGATGGTTCAGCTTCCAAAAGGGATTCCACCAGCAACCGGCCGATTCCGGCCGACCCGCTAATCCCGTGCGCGTTGCAACCGCCAGCCATAACGAATCCTTTTACTTTCGAGCTTTCGCCGATAATGAACCGGCCATCCGGCGTAAAGGTTGGCCAACCTTTTCCGATGCGCGTTTTTTTCGAGCCCTTTGTTTGTGGAAACAATCGCGCGAATTGCTCTTCAAAACAGTTCAGCACTTCCCAATCCGGCTGCACCGGGTTTGGCTGAGCTTCCAGCGAATAATCGCGCGGATCGGTTTGAATGGAGCGCGTCTCCCAGCCTCCGAGCAGAAGTCCGCCTTCGCAAGGTCGGCCGTATAGTGTCAGCTCCGGCACGCGGAAGCACGGCAGGTCAGGTGTTAAGCCGGTCATGGGAACAGTTACGAAATACTCATGCCGGACCGGGACAATCGGCAGTTCCAATCCGACCAGCTTCGCCACGTGATATGCATTCGCCCCGGCGGCGTTAATGACGTACCGGCAAGACACATCCCCACGGCTGGTCTTCGCTCCGCAAACGGCACTCTCTTTGCACAGGATTTTCTCGACGGATGTATCCACCCAAAACCGCACTCCCATTTTGCGGCATTGGTAAGCGTAGGAGCTGGCGACTGCGTAGGGCCGCATATATCCATCGGAAGGACACCAAAGCACCGCTTTCACTCCCTTGAACTGCATTCCGGGCCAAAGTCGTTGCGCCTCCGCATGGTCAATCAATTCCGTCTCCAATCCGGCCTGGTCCGCAACCGCTTTCAGTTCTTTAAACTCTTCGGCTCTCCTGTCGCTCAAAGCAATTCGGATCGATCCCACTTCATGCCACTCCGGCTGGACCTTGGGATCGCGCTGCAATTCACGAAACGTGGCCACGGAATGCATCGCCAATCGCGTTCGCTCAAGAGTCGATCGCGGTTGTCCGCATAATCCAGCTCCTTGTGCGGTGGTGATCTGCGCGACGTCCGGAGCGCGCTCAATGAGCAGAATGTCCTTCTGACCGGCGCGAGCCAGGCTGTACGCGACCCCGCAGCCCACGGCCCCGCCTCCGATGATGACAAACTCTGCGTCTGGAATCGTTGCGGTCATACTGTATTAAGTTGCAGTTGTTTCAAATACCAGCGCACGAACGCATCAACGTTGTATGCTTTCTAAGTTGAGTAAGGCCCAGGAACATAAGCGCTGGTATTCACACCGCGCTGCTGCCGCTCGCAAATCTCCCAATCCTGTTCCGAGGTCAGTTGCCAAAAAGGCGTCATCTTCTTCAGGTCGTAATCGCGCCCCTCCACCGCCTCTTCATCCACTAGCCACCAGACACGAATCGTCGTCAACTCAGGACCTGCTGGAAGCAATCGCGTGCTCACGGAATGATCGCAACTCGAATGATTCCAAAAATTCGGCAGTGTTCGCATTCGCAACGTCCCAACGTCCGCGTCGGGATAATCGCCCATTAATGGCGCGACCTGCGTGCCATCCATAGATTCGCTCACCCACCCTTCCACCAACGCGGTCCGGTTCGCTGAATACCAAATGTTTCGCTCTGCATCAGGAAAGGTGGTCATGCCGGTTTGTTTGTGACTGACAGCTAATCCGTTCGCGGCCCACTTGGCCTCGCTTCGTTGAACCGCCGTCGCAATGCGTTCGCGAATCGCCGGAGTGGTGTCGTCTGTATTATAATGGTCAAAATTCGCTTTGATATATTGCGGATGATTCGCGTTGCAATGGAAACATTCCCGGTTGTTTTCCCAGACCAATTTCCAGTTCGCTTTCACCAGGTAATCCACCGCTTTGGCAACTTTGGCTTTCCTTAAGCCTTGCGGGCGGAGCAAATTCTGCAGCATCTCCTCGGCGGCTTCAAAAGTCGGTGGACCTTTTGTCAGAGAAATAAAAATCAAACCTTCCGTTTCCCGCAGGTGCACCGAACGCAATCCCAGTTCGGGCTTGTTCAGGTCCTTCTGCATGCCCGGAGTGTTCAGCAAAGTCCCATCCAGGCCGTAGCTCCATTGATGATATGGGCAAACCAACCTTTTGACATGCCCGCTTTCGGTCTCGCAGATTAACGACCCCCGATGCCGGCAGACGTTATGCAGCGCCTGCGCCCTGCCGTGTTCATCGCGAATAACAACAATCGAATCCCTATCCACATTCAGGGTGAAGAAGTCCCTTGGCTTGTTGATTTCGCAGGAATGCCCCGCAAGAAGCCAACCTTTGCGCCAGATGCGCTCGACATCCGCCTGGTAAATATCCGGATCGCGATAAAATGGCTGGAGAAGACTGTGACGGGCTGGCTGGGCCGCAATCAACCGCTGAAGGCGCGATTCGGACGAGTCAAGATTCAACCGATCCATTGTCGGCGATTATCCTTCCACATCGAAGCGCGCCAAGGCAACTGGTTTCCACTTAAGAAACGCTCCCTGGCTCCGATAGATTCGCCGTTGATATGGATTTGCAGCCTTCGATAGGGCACATTAGCGGAGCGATCGAGCACTCTCCAGGCGGTTCTCTGATCATGGTTCTTGCTGTGCTGGCCCTCTATTTTGGATTCCTTGGAATTCTCTTTTACTTCTCGTTGCAGATTGCGGGACTCATCAAGGCCGCCTCGTCATGGTTTCAAACACGGAGCCATCGACTGGATCGGCAAACCGAGCTGGTTGAACCGCCATCGGCAACGTAATCCGCCATCCCATTTTGGTGTCGATGACAACGCGGCTCGGATCCACCGTGGGCATTATTCACCAAGCCGCTGCTTGTTCTTTCCCACCATCCTGCTTTCAACTCGTCCGATAAGGTTCGGGCAGTTTGGGACGTGAGCTTGCTGCGCCGCCGGAGCCAGGAAACAAAATCGTTGACTTCTTCGGGCGACATTCCGTCCGTGGAAAAAGCCATTTTCACGACTCCGTTTTCCGCTCTTACCTCGATCATGCGGCCCAAGTTACCGCCGCGCCTCTGGCCGGATCCAGAGGGGAACCCGCTCATCGGGACTATCTTACTTCGCCAAAGCGTTTTCCTCGACCGGAAATTGCCGCAGCTCGCGCGTTCTCGAACCCCGAGGCCCAAGTCGCTCAATTCTTTTCTGGCCCGAGCCATGGCCTGGGAAGGGCGGCCGGCGATCTTTTGGGGTCTATTCCTCGCTCAAGTGGGAAGAATTCCGCGATTTACTTCCAACCTGTTCGCTTTTCCAACGAGTTCTCGTGAATCCGGCCCATTAATTCCATGGCACGAGTTATGCCCCTTGATTGGTTGATGGTGCGAAAGCGCTCCGAACGGAGAGATTTTTTATGCCGAAACAATTTGCTACTATTCCTGCCGATTTGAAATGGGAAGATGTTCGGATGATTTCCATGCAGGAGCGAACCATCCTCTTGATTATGGGACGCCACGGACAAAAACTCGAAATTGAATTCGAAACCAAAGAGCAAGTTGCAAAAGCCCTGGCAGCAGCAGGCCAAAGCGGAAAATTCCAGCCAGTCAGCTAAGACAAGTAATACCTGAACTTTAGGGGTGAGCGTCCGGAAATTTCTTTCTGCTTTCCCATTTTTTCCTGTATGCTGAATCGCATCACACATGAGTGTAGAGACGATTTCAGCAGCTTTGAACGATCCTGTGAATGCCCGGATTTTGTCCGTTTCAGAAGATAAGATTCAGGGTTTTCAACGCGATCCCTTGGGAGAGATTTCCCGCCGCACCGGTGTAGAACTGTCCACCGTCATCGATCGGATCCAGGCCATGCTTCGCGCCGGCACCATCCGTCGTGTCCGTCAAACTTTGATGGCCACCAATCTCGCGCCGGGAGCCCTGGTCGCCTGGCAGGTCCCGATCGAGAAGCTCGATGCCACTTTCGATTTCATGTCGCAGCAGGATCCCTTCTCCGGTCATGTCGTCATTCGTTCTGCTGACCCCGCTAGCCCCGGCTCAAGTTACAAGCTCTGGACCACCTTAAAAGTGCCGCAAGGTTACTCAATGCAACGGCACTGCGAATACTTGCGGGATAAAGTCGGCGCCGATCATTTCCGGATCATGCCCGCGAAGCGTTTGTTCGTCCTCGGGGTCGGACATGTCCGCCGCCGCCGAACCGAACCCGGCAGCAAAGCCGATATCGCGGCTGATCCCATGGAAGTAAACATCGTGCAACTCAATGAACTCGAGTGGCGTGTCTTGATGGCCCTTAAACGCGAATTTGAACCTGAAGAACTCACCGAAAATATCTGGGCGCCGCGCGCCGCGGAAGCAAAGGTGCCTCTCGAAACTTTCTTTGAAGTCGCCGAAGACCTGAATCAGCGAAAGGTCATCGGCCGTTTCTCCACCTTTCTCGAACATGTCAAACCCCTGGCCGATGGCGAACGCGTCACTCGCTTCAATGCCCTTTTCCATTGGGCCGTCCCGGCTGGGCGCGAGATTGAGGCGGGGCAGGAAGTTGGCCGGCACCATATCTTAACGCACGCCTACTGGCGTGAAGGCGGGCCCGAATTCCGCAACGTAAATGTCATGGCCGTCGCGCACGGGATGGAGAAAGACCTCGTGCTCGCCCACAAAGCGGCCATCGACGAGCATCTCAAAAACTGCGGCATCCCCGTCAGCTACACCAACGTCTTCTGGGGCGGACGCAGCGAAATCAAACCCTCAGAAATCTCTCCCTTCGCCTATGCCGACTGGTGCCGCAGCGTCGGGCTCAATCCGGAAAAGATGCGCGATTAAGTTTTCCTCTCCTTTCCAGCTCGACGCCATCTCATCACGCACCGAAATGCAATCCGAGATATGAGCGCCCCGTCCATCTCACCGATTTGCTCCACTGGTTCAAACGCGAAAAAAAACTCGCCCCGCTGGCAGGTTTGTCGGACCATGGAGGCAAGGATGAAACTCTTTCGACCTCTTTTGCTTCGCTCGGCGGGCACTCTCCTCGCCGCATTGCCCCTCCTGATCGGTTCTGCGATTGCCGCTCAAAAAGATGACCCGTTCGGCCATCACGAACCGCCGCCCCTCGTTGGGCGATGGGACATGACGGTTCACGACGGGAACATGCAATATCCATCTTGGCTCGAGGTCCGTTTGTCGGGCTTTCGGACCCCTGTCGGAACGTATGTCGGCCAGTTCGGAAGCGCCCGGCCCGTCGCCAAGGTCGATTTCGACCACCAGTCCGGACATTTTCGCTTCGTTGTCCCGCCCCAATGGGAGCACCGGACGAACGACATTGCCATCGACGGCCGTCTTGAAGGAGATGCCCTCCAGGGCGAGACCACTAATGACGACGGCAAGACCGTCCATTTTGAAGCGCATCGGGCGCCTTCCCTCGACCGCTCCGAACCGCTCAAATGGGGCGAACCGATTAAGCTTTTCGATGGCCGCGATCTCTCCGGTTGGAAGCCGCGCCATCCCGACCTGAAGAACGGCTGGAAAATTGAGGATGGCCGACTGGTTAACGCGCAGCCCGGCAACGATATCATCACCGACCGTAAATTTAAGGATTTCAAACTCCGCGCCACCTTCCGGGTTCCGAAAGGAAGCAACAGCGGGATTTATCTCCGCGGGCGGTACGAGGTCCAGATCGAGGATGATTACGGACGTCCTCCGGACAGCCATTACATCGCCGGCATCTACGGCTTTCTGACTCCGCGAATCAACGCCGCCAAAAAACCGGGCGAGTGGCAAACCCTCGACATCACCCTCGTGGGCAGGACCATCACCGTGGCTTTAAACGGCGAACCCGTTATCGAGCGCCAAAACATCCCCGGCATCACCGGCGGCGCGCTCGATAGCAACGAAGCCGACCCCGGCCCCATCATGATCCAGGGCGACCACGGTCCGGTCGAATTCCGCGAACTGACGCTTACGCCCGCGGAATAAACCGATCCCTTTACCATCCTTGGATAAGCAATTGCCGCGTGATGTCTGGGTTGAAGAGACCGAGTCCTCAATTTCGATTGTACAAATTGTCGGGCCAGAGTTCATTAGCCACTTTTTCCAATGAGATCAGTATTCACTAAATTCGCTCTGGTAATTATGCTCCTCTTGGGGGGATGCACGCACACGCTGAACTTTTGCGTTATCGACGGAACCTCCGGAGCACCTCTGCCGGATGTTAACGTAAGAGTGAAGGATCGTGGACCGGTCTACTATTTTGAAAGCAACCCGCGCGAGCGTTCAATAGGCACAACCCCGACGGTTTCATCAGCGTCCGCTCCCGTCCAATGCAGTGGTCTTCTTTACTGCGCATGGGTGTTTGTAAAGGCCAAACAAATAAGCGGACCAGGAGGCTGCTCGAAAGTTCGAAACTACCGTATGTGATAATGACCAATTTGCCAACGTAACAAAGCCGGCAAGGAGAACTGCGGCAAGCCGCCAAATAGCCCGCCTATTCATAAATTGAAAGACCTATGATAGATGAGATCAAGGATCTGACCGTGGGCCAGACCAACACGTTCCCTTCTTCGCGGGTTGGTTGGGGTCATTTTCAGACTGCGCGGGCGGACGTTGGCGCTTTTTGCGGTGCGCAAGTGCAGGCGTTGGGCGATCCGTTTGATGACCTCAAAACTGTGAAAGGTGGTTCGCATTT
>Ga0136846_1220573_pt1 | contig 13846 bp, 16 predicted proteins | sample HopSoiMetagenom2_FD_96841 | JGI IMG/M metagenome (GOLD analysis project Ga0136846, IMG submission 96841) | Grasslands soil microbial communities from Hopland, California, USA - 2 Assembly 2016 (version 4) | ecosystem: Environmental > Terrestrial > Soil > Grasslands | place: USA: Hopland... | reverse complement strand
TAGATAAGACTAAAAGGGCCATCGTTTGCTAAATCAGCGAGCCCCGTGTCCATATTAAGTACTTCAAAACGAGCACCAGACACGTGCTCCCTTGCGTATTCAATCGAAACTTTAGATAAATCAACCCCCAGTACATCTGCCCCGCGGCGTACAAGTTCTGCGGACTCTTCGCCCGTGCCGCAGCCCAGACATAGTACTTTTTTGCCTGCCACTTCTGGAATTAGGTTGTACATCGTGGGCTTTTCAATAAATTCGTGATTCGTATTGCCGCCAGTTGCAAATTCAATCGCGCGCTTTATCGCCACATCGTCGTAGTTGTTAACATTCATGAGGTGATTATAACAAAGACCCACCAAATACGCCGCGAAGTATCGCTTTAGGTTTAATGAGTACTAGCACTTTGATTAAATAAAGTCGAAGAACGCACTATCGCTAGAATAGAGAGTCCCTACGTCAGAGGCAGTAAAGTTGTCATAGCGCGCCGTTGAACTTTGCGTGCTGCGTATGCCCGTATAAGAACCGGTGGTGATTGCGGCGTTGCTTACGGAAATACGTTCCACACCATTGATAAAAGCCTTAATAGTACTGCCTATGCATTGAATGCGCGCAACATCGCCGTTAGCCAAGGTTGCCGCATAACTTCCGATACTAGTAAACGTACCACTGATGTTAGTGAATAAATTCCATGTAGTCCCGTTACTCCGCAGCAAATAGAAGTTATTTCCCGCTAGGTCGGAGCGCGCAAAGACGCCCATCGAAGTTGTACTTGCGACCGGCATAGCAATCTCCGCGTAATGGTCGGCGGTATCTAGTGGGAGATTGTAAAGAACAACGCCAGTAGTTGCAAGACCGGGCGCCAGTTGATCACTCTTAATAGACCAGTCGTCAGCAATTTCCGTCCATGCTGCCCCAATCGTTGTTGAGTCTGCACGGTTAAAGTTATCGCTGTATATTGCCATTATGTAGTAGCCTTCAAGGCCAATACTGTCCAGCGACCACGCGAGGCGTTATAAATCGCTCCCAGAAAGAGCGTCTTGCTATTCGTAATAGTAATCGGCGAAGTGATATTTGTCGTAAGCTCAAAGCTTCCGCTACTTCCAGTAGATAAAGTAAGCGAACGGTCTGCAGCTGAGGCTGTAATCTCCCAAATGCGATGCATGCCATCGGTGGCGTTGGTAGGGGCAGCGAGAGTACGATCACCAGCCACTATAACGCGAAAGTGCTTGCCGGCACTGGCATCGGTAGCAATAGATGCGCCATCTGTTAGCGTCACAATGCCGGCTGACTCAAGCGTGGTAACACGAGTGTTGAGTCCATCAGTTACAGTGGTATCAGCCTTTAAGTTCAGGGCTGTTTGTTGAGTAGTGCTTACTGGTTTGTTGGCATCAGAGGTATTGTCGACATTACTAAGACCGACATCAATCTTAGTAAGTGAAAGATCAGTCTTCACTTGAGATGGGGTGCGGTTTGTCCAAGCACCACTTTTTCGCTGTAGAATATCGTCGTTTGCAGGAGTGAGACTAGCAATAGCGGTCAGGTCGGCATCTGCCGCCTGTTTGCCCGCTAAACCTGGAACGGTTGGTAAGTCTGCCGTCCCGCCAAGGTCACCACTAAGCTTTACGACGCCTTTGGTCGAGCTATTAGCATCTGGCACGCTACCCTGTGCTACCCATTCGAACTGCGAGTTATTATATGTCAACACTTCGCCATTTGATGGACTATCTACAGCATTTAGTTTGACCGGGTTAATAGTACTGTTTTGGAGCTGTGAGCCCGTCAACGAATTATCTTGTACCTGTGCCGCGGTGATAACATCATCTTGAATGGTGCCATCAGTTTTCAGAGAGACTTTCAAAAAATCGTTGAGAATATCACCCCAAACTCCATCGTCTGCACCTGGTTGCGGTAGCCTTGCCATGATTAGTTACTATTTTAACATAAGCATAGCAAAGAAGTTTGGATATTCTATCTCATTGGTGAGTCTCCAAACCTAAGAAAATAGGCCTGCAAATGCAGACCCATTTTCCATGGCTGGGATGGAGGGATTCGAACCCCCGAATGCTGGAACCAGAACCCAGTGCCTTACCACTTGGCGACATCCCATCGGCTAGTAACAAATTGTACCACTAATACGTTGCTAGCTCAAGAGAGAGGATACTTATGCGACTTTTTTAGCTTGGACGTGCTTTGCCTTAGGCTCTTCCTTGTATTCGTCGCGAATCTCAAAGAGGAAGTAAGCACCTACTGCAGTCATAAGAAGGCCCCATATAAGTCCAAAGAAGTCTATGGTGAAAAGGAAATGAATCGCAAGCGATAATACGTTAATGAGGACAGTCAGAAAAAGTAATTTCCATCCGCGTCGTTTCATCTCTTTTAGCGGGTTAATAGCGACTGCAATCAGTACAAGGTCAACGACAGAAAGTGCCAGCGAAAGAAGTACGGCGATAAATACCACCCCACCGACAGCGGCACCAGCGATACCCGCAGCACCGGTAAGTACCGCACCCACCAAGAAGGTTGCCGAAATAAGGCTAAATACTGCAAGACCACCAAGTATCACGCCAACAAGTGCTAGCCACCATGCATTTGTTGCAAGCCAGTTACGAAATTCACGGGGCAGATGTGGGAGTGTTTTATACCAAGATACAGCCATCGCCTCTAATTTATTAATGCTGTCCATCCCTTACCCTCCTTGGTTTAAATTACCTTTATAATACGCTTAGTTAAGTTACTAAGCAATAGAAGCCTACTTCCGAGGGCGACCTATAGGCCACATACCCCAGCTTGTCCAAGCGACAAGAATACCAAGTGCAATGCAAAACAGTACGCTCCACCAACCTTCAATAAGAGAGACAGTTGCACCAAATAGCGCGCTTCCGAAATCTCCACCGGAAATATTTCCATATAGTGACGCCAGGAACCACCCCGCAACAACCAGCCAACTCGAAACCATACTAACAACTCTAAGCGCACAACTTAGGCGCATAAAAAGCAGGAATGGCAACGCGAAGACCTCAAGGGTAACAAAAAGGGCAGCAACAAACCGTACGGCTGCCATATTTCCCATAAACCACATCTCACCCAACAGATCGGGGAATTTTTCAAACGTAAAAAGTTGCGCTACCGCTAGCACAGTAAACACACCCGCGACGGCAATACTTATCGTACGGATATTTTTTGTTTTTGGCTTCGGTGCCGAGGTAGGTTGAACGAAAAAACTCATGCTTGTAGTATACCTCTTCCTCGCATTTTTCGAAAAGTGTTGTTATTTTCGTCATTTTGCTTGCGCTTTCTTCTTCAGTCCCGTATTGTACTAAACAGCGAAGGTTACAAAAACAAACACAACTCCAAAAATATATGTTGTGACTGATCGCTCTACGATAACCCACCACAACAGTAAAACGTCTCAAAATCGAGACGTTTTACGTTTTTAAGATCTTATTTATTCAGCCTTAAAAGAATTCTGTTCGCGCCACTGGGCAATGTTAGCATGATTGCCACTAAGCAATACTTCGGGTACTTTCATACCTCGAAATTCTTCAGGTCGAGTGTACTGCGGAAATTCCAAAGTCTCACCATCGCTAAAGCTTTCAATTTCAGCACTCATTGCTCCACCAAGCACTCCAGGAATAAGTCGCACTACACTATCGATAATAGTCATCGCAGGAAGTTCGCCACCAGTAAGTACATAATCACCAATACTCACTTGTTCGTCCACAAGCGTAATAATCCGTTCGTCGTAGCCTTCGTAGCGCCCACACACGAATATGATACCCTTACCATCATCAGCCCATGATTGTGCTGTCGCCTGCTTCCAGCGGGCGCCACGTGGTGTCATAAGCGCAACTTTTGCCGTAGGGTCGTTTTGTTTCGCAAGTTCAATAGCCGCAAATAATGGCTCTGGCTTTAGAAGCATGCCATCCCCACCACCATATGGCGTATCGTCCACTTGCCTACGCGGACCAAGCCCGAACTGTCGAAGGTCGATCATCGAAAATTCGACAGCGCCTTTGTCTTGCGCCTTCCACATCATCGAACTGTTCAAAACACCGTCAAACATTTCAGGAAATAGGGTTACTACTTGGATTTTTTTCATCTCTACCAGTGTACAGGATATTGACTTTTATGTCTATAGATGTTAAAGTTATATAAGGTTTACCGACTTCTGTGAGGGACTAATGCGTTTCCGTGGAGAACCGAAAAAGAATCCGGTGGTAGTTGCCACCGAAAACCTGACCATCATCGATGCCCACCACGAGGCGCGCACCGCTGCCGGCCTTCCGGACGAAATTCCGGGACAAGAAGGTATCGACGCCGCCCAGCTGGTCAAGGCAGTCGAGCAGATGAACGGTTTCATCGAGAAGGAATCCAGCCCTCTCGTCATCGGTGGCTCAGTGGCACTCGTCGCCGAGCTCAGCACCGCTTACATCAAGAAGTACCTGAGCTGAACCTCGTCCGAGTCCCTACTAGGCACCTTTTCGCACCTGCGAAAGGTTGTTGCCGGGGAGAACCTCGGACAACAACCAAAACTATGCATATCGTTTTCATGGTTTTGGTTGTTAGAATTTGCTATACTACGCCTAGATTACAAATAGGGGTTATATGGAATTTGAAAAAAACGCGCCAGTAAGCGACGAGGCACGCCGCCTTGCGGAAACGAAAAAAGTAACACTTAAACCAATTCATGGTAATGTTGCGCCAGAAGAATTGTCCGACTCGGTGGTTGCCGCGCAGCATATTAACGGTCAACCTATTGCGAACGTTGGTCATGAGAGCGAGCAGAATACACCGCTTGTGCAACCTTCGAAAGAAATTCTCGCCATCGTCCCGTCTGAAAAGAAAACTAATGTTTTTGGTCTTCTCGCTCTTGTTGCTGGGTTGCTTGTTGCCGCCACAGGCATCATTATTACACTCATCTACAATTGACATTATTATAATTATCGTATATAAATAGTATTGCATGTTCGTGCACGCCGACCCCAGGGAGTAGACCTTGAGTTCAACAGCCGAGGTGCCCGTCGTCCCTGTCATCACACTGACAGACGGCACGCGCCTCCTCGCGACCATGTCGATGAGGAAGCTCATCGACACCAATCCCGACCTCATCAGGAAGGCCTTCCGGCCCGCGTGGTGGCAGCAGCTCCTCATCGCCCTGCGCGAGAAGCGGCCGCCCATCCGCAGGCCCACCCGCCACCAGATCCGCCGAGGAGGGACCTGGCGTTGGCGCTGAGCATCACCCGAGTGACACTCGCGGCCGCCCCTTTCATGACGGGGCGGCCCGGTGTCCTCGGGGCACCACCAAGTTTAAATTTATCTTTAGAACCACGAAACCCACCTTATTTCAGGTGGGTTTCGTAACACATACAAGGCTCTCAACAAATATGTTTTGTTGCTCGCATAGAGCTTCATTTTTCTCGCAGTTCAAGAGTTGTTCTGAACTGTTTATGATTATATATCGAGATCGTCGAGTTCCGCAAGCTCTTTTCGTGTGTTTTTTGCCAAGCTCGACTCATTTTCCACATCCTCATCTGTTGAGTTATTCACAGGGTCGCCTGTAGACTCATCTGATGAGATGGTATAGTTTTCACGCTGATCGTCATTGTTGATGATTTTCAGGTTATAACGAGCGTCGTTCTTGGTTCCAAGAGCGCGAAGCAACGTACGAAGACTTTGCGCCGTAACGCCGCGTTTCCCAATAACCCGACCGAGATCTTCGGGGTTAACAGTAAGTGTTAAGAGTACGCCCTTTTCGTCAATCAGTCGTTCTACAACGACATCGTCGGGGTTACCAACGAGTGATTTTACGATATATTCTACAAATTGCTGATCTATTGTCGACATATTGCCCTCCAATGCCATAAACGGTCATGTCCACTGATATCGTGTTTTTATTATAGCATGTACATTACTGGCATATTATAGACAATTTCCACCAATAAAAAATACCCCCGAGGTGGAGGTATTTTAATTTGAGGAAGCGATTATTCCGCAGGTGTCTCTTCGACAGTTTCAGTAACTTCTTCTTTTGGCTGGTTCTTGCGAAGCTTTTCAGCGTTTCGGATAGTTTTCTGCTTGTCGGTCGAAGCTTCTTTTACCCAGTTAGGAAGCTTTACGCCAGCGTCTTTTAGAAGACGAATCACACGAGGTGATGGCTGTGCACCGTTGTCGAGGTACTTCTGTGCAATCTCAACTTGTACGTTAGCTTCTTTAGTATGTGGGTTGTAGCTACCAACATAAGCAACGACGCGACCGCTTGATGGGTGGCGCTGTGCTTCCTGTACGGCAAGGCGGTAGACTGGGTAGCCTTTGCGGCCGATACGTTGCAAACGAATTGCGAGCATAAAATTTAAACTTCCTTTACTTCACTCTTTAGATCTTTTGTATAGTTCTTGACCAAGTTTACACTGTTTTAGTGCTGGTGTCAATCTGTTTAGCCCCGTTTTTCATAGGCTTCTAGTGCGGCACGAGCAGCTTCCTGTTGTGCAGCTTGCTTGCTCGGTCCAGTTCCTTTGCCCATAAGCGTGTCGCCAACGAAAACACCAAGGGTGAATACCTTATCGTGGTCAGGACCAACTTCTTCTAATACCTTATAAAGCGGCGTCTGGTTATCAATACGCTGAGACACTTCTTGCAGGTGTGACTTAGGGTCGCGCCAGCTTCCAGTTTCAATAATGGTGTCGAGCTTCGAAAGAATATGCTTCATAATAAACGTTGCTGCGTCGTCGTAACCACGTTCCAAATAGACAGAGCCAATAACCGCCTCAAACGCGTTTGCAAGAATCTGTTGGCGAGCACGTTGACTTCCGTTTTTCTCTCCCTTACTCATGCGAATAAGTGATTCATAACCAAGTGCGTCTCCCGCCTCGCCAATGCTTTCCGTACGAACGAGTGAAGCGCGCCAACTTGTTAAAATTCCTTCTGGTTCAGCATAATTTCTAAACAAATAGTCAGTCACCACAAGCTCTAAAACAGCATCGCCCAGAAACTCAAGACGTTCGTTGTGTTCTGATACGCTTTTTTTATGTTCATTAACATAGCTACGGTGGGTTAACGCCGTAATAAGGAGGTCTATGTTCTCATATTCAAACCCGAGCTTCTCTCGGGCAAAGTCTTGAAATGGGGTAGTTTGCATACCGCTCATTATAATTTCTCCTGTCGGATACGCTTCATAGCAAGAAGCATCAGCTTTCCGATATCTTCATATTCAATTTCATCAAGGGCATCATGGAATTTAAACCATTTAATACCATTCATCCACTCTTCTTTTTTAATAGCGTCCGTATCGCCTTTAGCACGTACAAGGTAAATTTGCGTCGTCATAAGCACTAGGCGGTCAATTCGGCGGTAACGAAAGTGGATCTTACCTAGCCAGCCAAGCACTTCAGTGTCATGAAGCCCAGCTTCCTCGCCGATTTCACGCTTAGCTGTCTGTTGCGCCGTTTCACCCTCTTCAATGTGACCCTTTGGAATCGTCCATCGATCTTTAGCATCTTGAATAAGTAAGATTTCTACTTCACCGTCTTTATTGCGTCGAAATACCACGCCCCCAGCAGTCGGTTCACGAACGATTTCTTGAATCGACGGCTTGTGGCGGTTGAAGTATTTTTTAAATCGTTCAAACTTTGGATTTTGCATCGTCCGATTCTCCTTCGACAAGTGTCCGGTAGGCTGTTCCTAGTACTCCGTTGACAAACTTGCTTGAATTATCAGAACCAAATGCTTTTGCGAGTTCCACCGCTTCGTTTATGGCGACTTTCGGTGGAATAATTTCACCAAGATGCAGTAGTTCATACAGACCTATGCGTAGAATTGTTCGATCAATCCTTGCAATCTGCTCAATTGGCCAGTCCGGCGCAATTGGCTGAATCTTACTGTCAAGATCTGGCTGTGCGGCAATAACCCCTTTTACCAGGTCGCTCACAAAAGTTTTGTCCTCGATCGCCGTTTCGTACCGTTCTAGGTTACGTTGGAGGATTTCATCGATATCCGCCGAAGTATCCTCTGACTGCATACGAAACTCGTATTCATAGAGGCTTTGTAGTGCAACGATACGTCCAAGGTGGCGGTTTGAGGCCATAGTTTGGTTCTTTCTTTTTTTGTGACTAAGGTTTGTTTATATACTTTAAAAAAGCAGACTACTTAGTAGCTGCTGCTTTTTTAGGTGCTGTGCTTTTAGCTTCGGCTTTAACGACTACATTTTTCTTACCAGTTTCGCGCTTTGTTGTTGCGACTTTCACTGGTGATGTACCGTTAACGCGGCGAGCAAGTTTCAAAACGAGGTGGCTACGACGAGTACCTGTCTTTCGCATGCTGCTTTGTTTTTTTGGCTGTCCCATGAAAAGATCTCCTTTATAGGTGGTTGTAATAAAACTTAGGGATATTATACCGAAGTTTAGTTGTTTTCTCAAGGGCAGATTGACATTTCACATCTAAAGTGACATGAATGGAAACTTCACCACCCTAAAGATATCCTATGAAATGACAATATTAACAAGTCGACCAGGAACGTAAATAACCTTCGTAGGCTCTTTCTCTTCCAAGAATCGAATAACATTTTCATTCCCTAGTGCCTGTCGTTTCGCTTCATCTTCACTAATGTCAGTTGGTACGGTAAGCTTCGCACGAACTTTACCGTTTACCTGTACGATAATCGTCGTATCTTTTGTTTGCAGGAATGCATCGTCCCACTTTGGCCATGTATCAACATGAATCGTACTAGTGTGGCCTATTGCATACCAAAGTTCTTCCGTAAGATGCGGAGCAAATGGCGCTAGTACCGTAAGAAGCGATTCGATAGCAAATGTCCAATCATCCGACTTGCCGATAGGATGCTTTTCTTTCAGCTTGTAGTAGGTATTCACTGCTTCCATCATAGTCGAAACGGCAGTGTTGAACTTGTCGTGCTCAATATCTTCCGTTATCTTCTTAACAGTTCGATGGGCCACCTGAAGGACTTCAGCGCTTGGTTCGCCAGATACCTCACCAGCTTCAATATACTCCTGCGCTAGGTTCCATACACGGCTTAGGAAACGGTAGGTGCCGGGAACACCTCGTACATCCCATGGTGCTTCGATATCGTAGGGTGCGATAAACATTTCGTATACACGAAGCGCATCTGCACCATATCCGCTATCCATAATTTCAAGCGGATCAATAACATTACCCTTAGATTTGCTCATTTTTAGTCCATCTGGCGCCATAATGTACGCGTTGTACATCATTCGCTTAAATGGCTCTGGTGTTGAAACAAGACCTTGCTTATAGAAGAAACGCATCCAGAAACGTGAGTAAAGTAGGTGAGCAACGGCATGGTCAGCGCCGTTGTAATAGTCAACCGGACCCCAGTATTTTTCAGCCTCAGGATCCCATGCTTGTTCGTCGTTTGCAGGGTCAAGATAACGCAGGAAATACCAACTACTACAGGCATATCCATCCATCGTGTCGGTTTCACGAAGCGCAGGACCGCCACAGGTTGGACAGGTAGTATTCACCCAATCGGTTACCCCAGCAAGAACAGAGGTTGCTCCGCCCTTTGGTTTGTAATCTTCAACTTCAGGCAAAATAACAGGAAGTTGGTCGTCGGGTATAGCAACAGCGCCGTCTTTTTCACAGTGCACAATTGGAATTGGCGCGCCCCAATAACGCTGACGGCTGATAAGCCAGTCGCGCATTTTGTATGCTGTTTTGCTCTTACCGATTCCCTGCTGTTCCAGCCAATCCACAATTTCTTCACGAACTTCATCAGAACGACGTCCCGAAAAATCCCCAGAGTTAATCATTTTACCCTCACCAGGATGACGCATCTTACTACCATCGAACCAATCCATAATAAACGGCAGTTCGGCGACAGGTTTTAGTGTGTGAAGATCTTTTTTATCAGTCCATACAACATCGAACGATTCATGCGATTCCAAATGCTGTTCGCCACGCTCAAGATCTTTTAGTTCAAACTCAAGAACATTCATAATAATGTCGCGGTTAACGTCTTTATGTGCGGCATAAAAACGTGAATTGATTTTTAGCGGCATAGTGCGCTTAAACACAAGGTTTCTATACCCTGTCTCTTCTTGAATTTCACGCATTGCCGCATCCTCAATACTCTCACCGTCTTCAACGCCACCCGTAACAAACGTGTGCCAGTCGTACTTGTTCCATTTCAAAGTCAGGTATTTATCTTCAGTCGGGTGCTTAATAATACACTGTGCAACAATACGCTCGGTGTTTTCTTTCCCTTCAACGGGTGGGTTGTTACTGTCAGTTACTGTTGGCGCGATAACCTGCACAACTGGCAAGTCGAATTTATCAGCAAACGCGCCGTCACGCTCATCGTGCGCGGGCACAGCCATAATTGCACCGGTACCATACCCTGCAAGAACGTAGTCGGCAACCCAAATAGGAATCTTCTGTCCGTTTACAGGATTAATTGCGTAGCTACCGCTGAATACTCCCGTCTTTTCACGGGTGTCATTCATGCGTTCAATTTCCGATTTGCGCGCTGCTTCCGCCACATACACTTCAACCGCTTGTTTTGTGTCGTCAGTTACGAGACTTTTCACAAGCTCGTGTTCTGGAGCGAGTACCATGAATGTTGCACCAAAAAGAGTGTCAGGACGGGTAGTAAATACAGTAATTATATCGCTGCGTCCATCTACTTTAAATTCAACCTCCGCACCCTGTGATTTTCCAATCCAGTTTTTCTGCATTACCTTGACCGATTCTGTCCAGTCGAGCGCATCGGTTGCTTCTAGCATTTCGTCGGCGTATTCGGTAATTTTAAAGAACCATTGTTTCAGGTTTTTCTTCACTACAGGATTGCCACAACGCCAACATTTACCCCCTTCGACCTGCTCGTTCGCAAGTACTGTTTGGTCGGTTTCACACCACCACTGCGGGCTTTCCTTTTGGTAAGCAAGGTCATTTTTATAAAGCTGGTTGAAAATCCACTGCGTCCACTTGTAGTACGATGGATCGGCCGTGCTAATTTCTTTACTCCAGTCGTAGCTAAAACCAAGTCGCTTTAGCTGCTTCTTGAAGTGCATCTTCGCTTCGTCATGAGCAATGCGAGGTGTTTTTCCTACCTTAATAGCATAGTTTTCTACTGGAAGACCAAAAGAGTCCCAACCGATTGGGTGATAGGCATTGAATCCTTGCTGCCTTTTGGCGCGCACCTTAATGTCGCTAAACTGGTACGTTCTTCCGTGGCCAATATGAATACCGGCACCTGTAATTCCTGGAAGCATACTAAAACCGAAGTATTTTGGTTTTGAATGGTTAGCGAGATCAACTTTATAGGTTCCGTCGGTTTCCCATTTGTCTTGCCACTTTTGCTCAATTTCGGTTGGATTATAGCGCTTCATACTAAATAGTAGTATAACAAATTTTCTTCCTCTGTTATACGTTAAATATATGTAGCGAGTTTATTTAATTTTTGAAAAGAATTCGTCTTTGGTCTTTACCCAATCAGAGCTTTGGCGTACAAGTTCAGTGTCTTCGCTCATTACACAAAGCACCTTCACTGCTTCTTCCAAATAAATACCGCCCTGTGAGCCTTTTAACAGAATGGCAGCACCTTCTTCGGTAATACTACGAACAAACGCTCCAGCGTCGATTGCACTTTTAAAACTCTTCACCTGACAACCGCGTGAGCGCGCTGCAGGAGCAAGGTATTTTTCAGCATCGTCACCAACAGTCACCACCCACGAAAGCATATTCGGGTCGCATAGTAGCCCAAGAGTTTCGTGTTCCCCAGGAGAAGATGCGCCTAATTCATTCATACTTCCTAAAACGGCGACTCGTTGTGGAACCTGCAGCCCATATAGCGCCTGAAGTGCAGAACTTGCCGCAAGCGGACTCGAGTTATAGGTATCATCAATGATAATCGTATCCCCAATGCCGCGAAGAACATTCATACGACCAGGAACCGCGCGAATAAGCGCGAGGCCTTGAGCAATTTCACCTGCGCTCATTCCCATTTTTACCGCTACAGCAACGGCGCCCATTACCGGTCGCAAGCTGTGTTCACCCATTAGTTTAATTGTTGCAGGAATTGGCTGTTCAAATTCAGGAGTAATCACCGAACCGATATACCCTTTGTCGACATCAAAGTCCTGCGTTTCAAATCGATATTCAGCAAGGCCTGTTGTTCCGTAGGTATCAATATTTGGATTTGTTAGAAAGGTAGCAAAGCGCCCATCAATATCGTCACGGTTAATAATCGCAAGCTGCGAAAAGTTTGCTGCTTTTAGCTCTTCCTCGGCAACGGCTTCAATTGTGTTGAAGAATTCCATATGCTCAGGGGTAATTGCCGTTACAATGCCGATATCTGGTTTTAAGTACTTTCCAAAACGCTCAATGTCGCCCGGATGGTCGGCACCAATCTCAGCAATAATAACATCGACACCAGTTGGTTCCTGAATACGCTTCCGGGCTGCAGCAAATACTGATAGCCACGTACCAATACTTTTAACATTTTCTGGGTATTCAATTCCTAAAATTGCAACCGGCACACTAAGCGGTGTGTTGTGGTTACCTTCGTGAAGGCCTACACGGCACTTCTGGGAAAGTAGCGTGGCAACGTAGCGTTTCGTACTGGTTTTACCCACGCTCCCCGCGACTACCACAAGTTTTACTTCCGGATGTTTTTTGAAATATTTAACGACATAGCGTTCGAGTTTCTTTTGAATATAGGTTTTGAACATACTTATGTCTATGATAAACGATTTACGTCTTTGAGTGAAATCTATATCGGTCAAACATTTACATTTTTACCTATAAATGATATAATATGCTCGGTTCAAACACCCGCTCGGAGGGAGCATTCTTATGTCCACAACGACTGGCGACACCCCTGTCCGCTGGCAGCGAAAGCAAGCCGCCCTACGCGACCTGGTTCTTCGCATGCTGTGCAGCACAGGTGGCATCGTCAACAACCAGACCGGCGACGGCGTCGCTTCGGAGATCCGGAAGCACTACAGCATCCCCGGTACCAAGGCGAGCAACGCCTACATCTCCCAGGTTCTCGGAATGATGGTGCAGGCTGGCCTGATCACCCGACAAACCACCGAGACAGAGGCCTGTACACCGGCAATCGAGCTCGTTACCAGGCCGGAGGCAAGAGACGCCATCCGGCTGGAGTTCCACAAGCTGACCAACCTCGCTACGGTTCTGGGCACACCGCTCGATTCCGACGCGAACGAGACGGTCCTCAAGGAAGTTCACGCCGGCTACAAAGCAATCCAGCGCGCTGCGCGGGAAACGGAGTACCGGGAATCGGAAGAGCGGGTGGCAATCAACGTCACCAACGCTCTTCAGGGAGCAGGCTTCGCCGGCGAACGCGCCAGGCGAATCCGCTACTACCTCAGGACACTCGATGTCGCTACCTCCGTTCGCGGAGGCGAGTACAAGCATCCCCAGCTCAAGCTGTGGTGGTGGACTGTCTCAACCAGCGAGATCGACGACACGAAGCTCATGTCGCTCATCGCGGGCGACAAGAACTTCGAAGCCTGGGCCGAGGAAGACGCCAAGAAGAAGGCGGCTCGTCTCGGAGCATCCGCTTCCGCGACAACAGGAGATGTCGACGACACGACCGTCGTCGCCGCTCCGCCCAAGCCTGGGCCGCCGCCCGGACGAACCGCCGCTCCGACGATGAAGACCACCGTGGTCGTGGTCGACGAAGACCCGACCGTGACACTGGCCGGCATCATCGAGGAGCTGGAGCAGCGACTCGAAACGCAGCGAACCGAGCACACGGCTGAACTCGCCCGAAAGGACGAAGTACACGCCGCGGCGCTCGAGGAGAAGGACGATGAGATCGCCCGGCTCCAAGAGCAGCTTCGAACGCGTCCGG
>Ga0136846_1238439_pt1 | contig 13849 bp, 12 predicted proteins | sample HopSoiMetagenom2_FD_96841 | JGI IMG/M metagenome (GOLD analysis project Ga0136846, IMG submission 96841) | Grasslands soil microbial communities from Hopland, California, USA - 2 Assembly 2016 (version 4) | ecosystem: Environmental > Terrestrial > Soil > Grasslands | place: USA: Hopland... | reverse complement strand
GTGGTCGATGGCTCATGCGCGGGAAAGACGGGCTGGATAGTCCTCGAAAAATTGGACCCCAGATCTCACGAGGCACGTGTCGATTGAACTTCAGTTGGGGTGAGGGCTGCGGCCGTTGAATCCAAGGCTGGTTGAGCGGCAAATTCGATTCGCGTACACAGCCCCAGCCCACATCTCGATCAGGTACATCGGGGAAGGCACGATGTCGCCGGTGACGCAGCGATTGCTGACATGACCTTAGCATTAGCAGCAACGTGTGGTGCAAGGACTTCAAAGCAATCTCGCGAACCGCTTTGTGAGATGCGGTGTTCTGGTATCGGCCAGCCAGGGTCAAGTTAACGTGGAGAATTGGCAATGGGCCCACGATCGCCCGTTGAAATGATCTTTCCGTCGTTTGGAGCTTTCGCCATGCTTGTCTTGCGCCAACTGTTCGACCCGACGTCGTCGACCTACACCTACCTGCTCGGCGATTCACAGTCCGGTGAGGCAGTCATCATCGATCCCGTGTTTGAGAACGTACGTCGCGACACGGCGCTGCTGCGCGAACTCGACCTGCGTTTGGTGGCCACACTCGACACCCACGTTCATGCCGACCACGTTACCGGGGCCTGGTTGCTGAAGCAGGCTTGCGGCAGCCAGATCATGCTCGCAGAGGCTTCAGGCGCTGCGAACGCAGACCGGTTGCTGAAGCACGGCGATCGCGTCTCGTTCGGCAAGCGTCACCTCGAAGTGCGGGCCACGCCGGGTCACACCCGCGGATGCCTCACCTACGTGCTGGACGACTACAGCATGGCCTTCACTGGCGACAGCCTCCTCATCCGCGGTTGCGGGCGTACCGACTTCCAGCAGGGCAGCGCCAGCTTGCTCTACCGGTCCGTGCAGGAGCAGATCCTGTCCTTGCAGCCTGAATGCCTGCTGTATCCCGGGCACGATTACCGCGGCCTCACGGTCACCAGCGTGGCGGAGGAAAGACGTTTCAACCCGCGTCTGGGCGGCGGCGTCAACACCACGGACTTCGAGGGCTACATGAACAACTTGGGCCTGCCGCATCCGAAGCTGATGGACATCGCGGTGCCGGCCAATCTTCGCTGCGGTCGGCCCGAGGGCAGTGCGACAGCGCTGCTGGAGCCGACCTGGGCCCCGCTGACCTGCACCTTCAGCGGCGTGTGGGAGATCCAGCCTACGACTCTGGCAGAAAGAATCGGCAGTACTCGTTCCGACGACATCCAGGTCATCGATGTTCGCGAGACCCGCGAATTCACCGACGCGCTCGGCCACATCCGCGGGGCGCTCCTCATGCCACTGTCTCAACTGGCGGCGCGCGCAGAAGAGATCGCAAGAGACCGACCGGTTGTGACCGTCTGCCGTTCCGGCGCACGGTCTGCCCAAGCCACCGTGCTGCTGCAGAAGGCAGGTTTCAAGGACGTGGCCAACCTTGCCGGAGGCATGCTCCGCTGGCGGGCCGAATCGCTGCCCGTCGACAACGGATCGGACTGATGACTGGAAGGCCATGACGTGACCGGGCGTCACGCTGACTGCCCCGTTCTTCGATGCCACAATGCCGGCCCCCCTTGGAGTGTGCTGTGGTTCTCGACACGCCAGACCTTGATTCATTCCAGATGCGCCATGCAGGCAAGGACCTGCTCTCGCTCGCCTTGATGGACGCGCGCAACCACACGCTGCGATGGATTTCCGCGTACGAAGAAGCCATTGGCGAAATGCAGTTCGTCGCGCCGCCCAGGACCGAACTCAACCCGCCGCTGTGGCTGCTCGGGCACATCGGGTGGTTCCAGGAGCGTTGGATCGCACGCAACGTGCATCGCCAGCGCGGCACCCACAGTGATCCGACCGTGCCTCGGCTGGCGTCGATCTCATCAAATGCCGATCGCTGGTACGACCCCGCGCTGTCGCCGCATGCGGCCCGCTGGCAGCTCGACCTGCCTGACCTGTCGGCCACCAAGCAGTACCTCGCGGACGCGATGGACATCACGCTCGAATTGCTGGAATCCGCAGCCGACGGCGACGAGACGCTTTACTTCTACCGGCTCGCGCTGTTTCATGAAGACATGCAGGGCGAGGTCTTTGCCGAGATGGCGCAGACCTTGGGGATGAACATCGCGGGTGCCAATGGCCTCCTGCGCGACTGGACCTCGTCTGTGCAGCGTGAGCCATTGCTGTTTCCGGCCACGCGCTGGCAGCTGGGGTCACGGCGTGGCGGATTCGTCTTCGACAACGAGAAGTGGACGCACAACGTCGACGTGCCCGAGTTCGAGATCGATGCGCAGCCCGTCACTTGGGCGAAATACACCGAGTTCGTGCAAGACGGTGGCTACGACGAGGCGCAGTGGTGGTCGCAGGCCGGCCTCGAGTGGCTGAAGGCGCAGGGTCGTCGCGTGCCGCGCCACGTGGACCAGATGCGCCAGGGCGTGATGCAGCAGCGCTTCGGTCGCTTGACGCGCGTTTCCTTGCAGCAGCCGGTGGCGCACGTGAGCTGGCATGAGGCCGAGGCATGGTGCCGCTGGGCAGGGCGACGCCTGCCCAGCGAAGTTGAATGGGAAGCGGCGGCGCAGGCATATTCGCGCGGCTACGCATGGGGTTCGGTGTGGGAGTGGACGGCGAGCACCTTCCGCGCCTATCCCGGCTTCGAGCGCGATCCGTGGGTGGAGTATTCGCAACCGTTCTTCGGACACTGCAAGGTCTTGCGCGGCGCGTCCATTGCCACGCGCAAGCGGCTGGCGCATACGAAGTTTCGGCGGTTCGCGCTGCCGGAGCGCGACGATCTCTTCTGTGGGTTCAGAAGCTGCGCGGCCCCATGATCGCGCGAACCTTGCCCCCGCTTCGCTGCTGCGCCTCGACCACCGAAGAAACCGCAGATAGCATCGCCCCCTAGATGAACGAATTCGCAGAGAGCGCCATCCGAGCCGTCGAGCTTGTCGCGAGTGGCGACCCGGAACTCCTGCGCATTGTGGGTCTGTCCTTTGCAGTCAGCGCCACTGCCACCATCACCTCGACGACGTTCGGGCTCTTTGCCGGAGCGGCACTCGCGGTCTGGCGCTTTACTGGCCGTGAGGGCGTGATCGTGCTGCTCAACACCTTGCTCGCGCTGCCGTCGGTGGTGGTGGGGCTCGTGATTTACATGCTGTTGTCGCGAGCCGGACCGCTCGGATCATTTGGCATTCTCTTCACGCCCGCGGCGATGGTGATTGCGCAGTCGTTCCTGGTGGCGCCCATCGTCGCGGCGCTCACCCGCCAAGCCGTCGAGGACGCCTTGCGCGATCACGGCGAGCAGCTGCGCTCGCTGGGTGCGAGCCCCTTCGAATGCGCGCTGATCATCGCGTGGGACGAGCGCATTGCCTTGCTCACCGTGGCGCTGGTGGCCTTCGGGCGGGCGATCTCCGAAGTCGGCGCGGTGATGATGGTAGGCGGCAATATCGCCGGCGTCACGCGGGTGATGACGACGGCCATCGCGCTCGAGACCAGCAAGGGCGACCTGCCTCTTGCGCTCGGACTTGGCATGGTGCTGCTGTTTGTCGTGCTTCTGCTCAATGTGCTGATCGGAGCTTTGCGCGGATGGCGTCTGTCGGGCGACCAGCGCAGGGGTGTGGTTGCATGAGTTCTCCAATGATCGAATTGCAATCGGCGTCGGTGCACTTCGGAACGGTCGCTGCGCTGAAGGACGTGAGCTTCGCGCTGTCTCGCGGCGACCGCGTTGCACTCGTCGGCGCGAACGGCTCGGGCAAGAGCACCTTGCTGCGTGCGATGCATGGGCTGGTGCCGCTGGCCGCAGGGCGGCGTGTCGTTGGCGAAGTGCCATCGCCTCGTGTCGCCATGGTGTTCCAGCACCCCTTCATGCTGCGGACGTCGACGCTGTCGAACGTTGAACTGGGTCTTGTTCTGCAGCGCATGCCGAAAGCGCAGCGCCGCGAGCGGGCGATGCGTGCGCTCGAACGCGTGGGACTGGCCGCTGAGGCCGGCCGCATCGCACGCGTGCTGTCGGCTGGGCAGCAGCAGCGTGCCGCCCTCGCGCGCGCCTGGGCCGTGCAGCCTGATGTTCTCTTGCTCGACGAGCCGACCGCAAGCCTCGACCCGACGGCCAAGCGCGAGGTCGAAAACCTCATTGCGGAGTTTTCGGCGCAAGGCATCACGATGATCATGAGTTCGCACAATCTCGGGCAGGTCAAGCGCCTCGCCGACCGTGTGCTGTACCTCGAACATGGTCGCGTGCTGGCCGATGTGTCGAGCGAACATTTCTTCAGCGGGCCTCTGCCCGACGAAGCAACGCTGTTCTTGAAAGGCGAATTGCCATGGGTCTGATTCGCGCCGGACGGCGGATGTTGCTGCTTTCTTTGTTGGCGGTGATCGCATTCGCGGCCCATGCCCAGCAGCGCAGCATCGTCGTCGCCTCCACGACGTCCACCGAACAGTCGGGACTGTTTTCGCACCTCTTGCCTGCGTTCACCAAAGCCAGTGGCATCACGGTCAAGGTGGTGGCGGTCGGGACAGGACAGGCCCTGGACATCGGCCGGCGGGGCGACGCCGACGTCGTCTTCGTCCACGATCAGGCCGCCGAAGAGAAGTTCGTTGCCGAAGGCTTCGGTCTTCAGCGCTTGCCGGTGATGTTCAACGATTTCGTCATCGTCGGCCCGATCGATGACCCGGCAGGCGTCAAGGGCCGCGACGTGGCCGAGGCGATGCGCAAGCTCGCGGCAAGCAAGTCATCGTTCATCTCTCGCGGCGACAAGAGTGGCACGCATGCAGCGGAATTGCGCTACTGGAAAGCCGCGGGCATCGACGCACCCGCCGCCAAATGGGCGGGCTACAAAGAGTGCGGATGCGGCATGGGCCCGGCGCTCAACATGGGTTCGTCGACCGACGCCTATGTGCTCACTGACCGGGGCACCTGGCTCAGCTTCAAGAATCGCGGCCGGCTCGCGGTGCTGGTCGAAGGCGACACGCGGCTTTTCAACCAATACGGGGTCATCGTGGTCAATCCTGCGAGGCATCCGCATGTGAAGACCGAGTGGGCGAAGGCTTTCGCCGATTGGCTGGTGTCGGCGCCGGGGCAGGGCACCATTGCGGCTTACAAGGTGGGTGGCGAGCAGCTGTTCTTCCCCAATGCTTCTACGCGATGACAGCGGGCGCGGTTCGCGCTAGGCTCTTCTCCTGAAGTTTGCAGTGCAAGGAAGCCTCTCGTGGACAGTCTCGATTTGCAGGTATTGAGCCAGGCGCGCGACTGGTTCACCGAAGGCCGCAAGGTGTGGCTCGTGACGGTGATCGAAACCTGGGGTTCGGCGCCCAGGCCGCCCGGTGCGCTGCTGTGCCTTCGCGATGACGGTCTCGTTGTTGGGTCGGTGTCGGGCGGATGCGTCGAAGACGACTTGATCGATCGTGTGCGGCATGGGGAGCGAGTGGACGAGCCTTCGCTCATTGCCTACGGCGTGACGAAGGAAGAGGCGGCACGCTTCGGTCTGCCTTGTGGTGGCAACCTGCGTCTGGTGCAAGAGCCATTGCATGACACCGCGTGGATCGACGAGGTGCTTGCACGCACGGCACGGCATGAACTGGTGGCAAGGCAGCTCGATCTGCAGTCGCGGGAGATCTTGATTTCATCCGCGCATCGCAGCGAGTCATTCAGCTTCGATGGCCGGGTCTTGCGGGCGGTGTTTGGTCCGCGCTGGCGCATGCTGATCATCGGCGCGGGGCAGTTGTCACGGGTGCTGGCGCAGATGGCGTTGCCGCTGGACTTCGAGGTGACTTGCTGCGATCCGCGCGAGGAATACCACCTGACCTGGGACGTACCCGGAACGCAGTTCAGCAAGAGCATGCCTGACGACGTGGTGGTCGAGATGCAGCTTGATCCGCACAGCGCGGTGGTGGCGGTGACGCACGATCCGAAGCTCGATGACATGGTGCTGCTGGAGGCGCTGAAGTCTCCGGCGTTCTACGTCGGCGCGCTCGGTTCGCGCGGCAACACGGCCAAGCGCAAGGAGCGTTTGGCGATGTTCGATCTGTCGCCGCAGGAGATCGCGCGGCTCCATGGTCCGGTGGGGTTGGATCTGGGCGGCAAGACGCCCGCGGAGATTGCCGTGGCCATCCTGGCCGAGGTCATCGCGGTGAGGAATGGTGTCGCCTTGGTGCAGAAGAAGGAAGGGTCGGCTGTGCCGTCGGGCATCGTGAATTTGAATTCGTAGCAGATCTGTTATTTGATCTATCGAAGGGCAGGGTGGTCATGAAGTTTGGAAAGACCCTCTTCCCATGGGCCCCAGCGAAAGAGGTCAGCAAGTCGGTGGCCTTCTTTCGAGCTCTATATCGCTCGCAGTGCCTCCGCCCCCGTGCGACTCACCTCGACTCGCCCGAGGTCGTGCTTCAACGTCACCTCCCAATGCCCCGCTTGATCACGTTGGATGTGATCCACGAAGTGCAGATTCACGATCGACGCGCGATGCACCTGCACGAACCGTTGAGGATCCAGGCGGTCCAGCAAGTTCTTCAGCGGATCCTCGATCAGGTGCTCCGCGTCGCGCGTGATGACCTGCGTATAGCCCGGCACCGCCCGAAAGCACGCCACGTCGTCGATGGGCACCAGCCATGTCTGGCTGCCGCGCGTCACGCGCAGCCATGGCAGGCCGGGCGCACATTCAGTCGCGCTGGCCGAAGCGGTTAAGCGAGCCTGAAGCCGAGCCACGGTCTCACCCAGTCGCTCCGGCTCCAGCGGCTTGACCAGGTAATCGACCGCGCGGTGCTCGAACGCGCGCAACGCATGCTGGTCGTAGGCCGTGACGAAGACGATCTCTCCGCCATAACCACGTTCACGTAATCGCCTCGCAGCCTCCATCCCATCCAGGTGCGGCATGTTGATGTCGAGGAACATCACCTCGGGCCGCTGGGCCAGCGCTACCGTGAGCGCGGCACGTCCGTCGCTCACCTCCGCGATCACCTGCAGCGCAGGCCAGGCTTGGCCCAATGCCTCGCGCAGCTCCGCACGCAACAGTGGTTCGTCATCGGCGATGACTGCGCGCAAGGGCGCAGATGAATTCATGTTGCCTCCACAGGCAGGTGAATCACCGCCTCGCAACCCGGGCGGGCGGCATGCAGTTGCAGACTGGCCGCGTCGCCATATTGCAATCGCAGGCGTTCTCTCAAATTGGCCAACCCCGTGCCGCCGGGGCGTGCGCCCGGTCCTGGCCCGGCGCCGTTGTCTCGAACTGCGAGCCGCAATTGCGCGCCGTCCCTGCCAGCCGAGACCCGCACATGAAGCTCCGAGCCATCGTCCGGCCGACCGTGCTTGACGGCGTTCTCGACAAGGCACAGCAACGCGCCGGGCGGAACCGGCAAAGACTGCCACGCCCGCGGCACATCGATCGACAAGCGCATGGGCCGGTCCATGCGCTCGCGCAGAAGTTCGAGGTAGGTCTGCACCAGCGCAAGCTCATCGGCCAAGGCCTGCCGTTCGACATGAAAACTCGGAAGCACCAGCTTGAAGTAGCGGATCAGGTGATCGAGCATGGCCAGCGCACGCTCGCTGTCCAGTCGCACGAGCTGTCGCAAATTGGCCAGCGTGTTGTATAGAAAATGCGGTTCGACCTGCGCTTGCAGCAGTTGCAGTTGCGCTTGCATCTTCTCGCGCTGCAACTGCTGTTGACTTGCTGCCGCCATGGCCTCGCGCGCGTACGCCACCAGCTCACGTTGCCGGGATCGCTCCAACAGCAGCAGGCTCGCTCCTACCAGGGCACCGAGCAGCGGCGCGCCCATCAGTCCGCGCTCGACCACTGGCCGCGCGAACACCGGGCCGAATGCCCGGCCGTGGATCGTCGCGAGAAATGCGATGGTGCCGATGGTGGCAAGCCATGCCGCGAACGCCGGCAACAACATCACCCACACCGGGTGAGCGGCACGGCGCACCAAGACGGAGGCCGTGGCGCCCCCGGCCATCAGCATCGCCAACACGGTGGGCAAGGCCTGCCCGAAGGCAACACGCGGATTGCGCGTAACGAGCACCACCACCAGCGCCGCCATGCCAAGCATGAGCGGCGCGAGGGCCACCGCGTGCCCGACAGGCGCGGGCGAAGGATCAGATGTAGACAATGTCGAGAAGTTGAATCTGTTGCAGTACCGGGAAGACCTGCCCGGTGGCGTAGACGTCAATGGTATTGCTACCGCTCATGAGGTAGCCGGCCGAGATGTCGACATCGAACCTGAAGGTCCCGTTCGGCAATGGCGCCGGGTCGGCCGCCAGCTGCCATGCATCGTTGACACGCAGCAGCAGATTGCCGTTCTGGGCGACTGTCACCTTCAGCCTCGGCGTCTTGCGCGAACCGGGCCCGGTGTCCACATAGCGCAGGAAGTCGTGGTCGTCGCCTTCGGCGTAACTCAGGTTCACGGCGGTCAGTCCCCGGTGCAGCTTGCCCCACAGGTTGGTGCCGTCAATCTCTGCGAGCACGGCAGGTTGGTGGAAGGGGTCATTCTCGATAAGCGAGATGGCGTCCTTCACCACCTTGGCAGCAGGCTTCGGCGTGGGTGGCGTATCCACCGCAAGACGGTGCAGGCCGAGATAGCGCGCGCCGTCGTCCAGCGCCTGCCGGTTATTGTCGACGATGGACCAGACATGAAAACCGCGCAGCTTGTTCTCAAAGACTCCGCCGGCGCGGTTCTCTTCCATCAGTCGCTTGAACAGCGCCGAGAAGTACGCGGCCTGCTGCGCCTCGGTGCCTGTGTATTTGCCGTCACGCTGCTTGCGTGTGATGCCGGGGTAGATTTCCGTGATGCTCGAGAACCCGTTCTCGGTGACGACCACTTCCTTGTGGTTGGGCTTGGCGTAGGTCTCGTACCAGAACTTGATCGTGTCGATCGTGCGCGCCGGGTCGGCCGCATTGAGCGTCATGTCGCTGAAGTAGGTGTCCAGGGCGAGATAGTCCGAAGCGGCAACCACCTTGCGCAGAGCTTCCTTCACCACTGCATTGTTCGCCACCGGATGCCCGTCGGCCAAGGGGTTGCCGTTGAAGATGGGCTGCAGCTTCAGCTTGTCTTGCATGTTCAGCCCAAGCGCCACCCGGCGCGCAGTAGGCACTGCATGGTTGACGTACCAGTTCTGCCAATCGTTGGCGCGCCTTTCCACGGTCGCTTGATCGGGTTGGTCTTTCAGCAGGTAGTTCGAAACGATCTCGTAGTCGATCGTCAGCACCAGCGAGCCGAAAGTGCGAAGCAGCCAATCGACGTGATGGGCAAGAAAGTTTTCTGCCGCCGCGATGGTGACCGGGTCAGAGATGTCGTTGGGGTATCGGCTCGGAATCCTGAAGCAGATGTTGATCGCCCCGAGGATGGATTCGCCGTAGCGATGCGCATTGGCGTAGGGTGCACTCGGGGGATCCGAGTAAACGCCCTTGGGCGATTCAAGATCGTCCCAGCCGTTGAAGCCGACACGGCTGCTGGGCCGCCGCCCCATCGAGGACAGCGTCAAGTCCTGGCGGTCGAAGTTTTCCCAGAAGCCCACGCGCAGGCCGGTGGGGTTGGGCGTGGCGTGCCATTTCTTGAGCGTGGGCGAGGTGGCCGACTCGACGCCAACGCGCGTGGTCTCGGCCTGCCTCACGCCGTCGGTTGCCGCGTCGCTGCCACCTCCGCAAGCGCTGAGCGTGGCAAGGGGTGCGCCGAATGCAGTGGCGGCGAGCAAAGAAAATTTTCTGCGATCCAAGACAGGCTCCCTGAGCAGTTGTTGTGGCGCGAATGCTATTGATCGCCGGGTGCGTTGGCAGCCCACAACCTCGTGAGTTGCCGAATCAGGCTGGTGAATGGTGGGAAACGGGTGGTGAGCCGTTATGTCGGCAATCGCTTGCAGCGCTCTTTGCCGCGCAAGGCCACGAATCAGGGTGCGATTCCACTGATGTGAAGTTGCGTCCCGCAAGGAATCCCCGTCCGCTCCCAAGCACCCCACGTCCCTTCATCGACGCCCAGTCGCTCCGCTGCTGCCTTGGTCGAGAGTCCATGCCGTCTTCGATACGCCCACATGCGTTCTCCCAGGGTCATGGGTTCAGGCTTTGGGTCATGGCCGAGAAATCCAATGAACGCGGGCATGACACCAATTGGCGCGGGCCCCTGCTGGACCGCATTGACGTGCAGGTCGAGGGCCCGGCCGTCGCGCCCGAGGTCTTGTCCGCAGTGCCCGATGGCGGCACGAGCGCCCCCGCTGCAGCGCGCATGGCTGCCGCTCGCGATCGGGCGCTGGCGGACAAGGTGTGACCAACGCAGCGCTGTCCGGTGACGCGCTCGAGGTGCACTGTTCGCTCGACAACGCGAGCGCCAGATTCCTGCAGACCGCCGCCCTCGGCTCGGGTAGTCGGCACGAGGCTTTCACCGCGCCTTGCGCGCCGCCCGCACGATCGCCCGATCTCGATGGCGCCGCGGCCATCACCACCGCTCACCCCGCCGAAGCAATCCAGTACCGGCGCGCGTGCCAGTCGCGCCGGTCTGAACCTCGGGACAGCGACGACGTGTCGCGGCGACCCGTCGTATCAGCCAATGAAGCCGAGGTTGCGCACGCTCGAGTCGAAGTTCACGAGGTTCGGGAAGACCGTCAGCGCATCGGTGTCCGACACGCCGAACCAGCGCGCCAGCGTCGCGCCGAACTGATCGACCGAGGTGTCGGGGAGCAGGCTGCCGTTGCCGATCTGGTTCGGGCTGCTGTCGAACTCGTTGTTGTTCGCGTTCTTCGCGCCCAGCACCGGGACCTTGCCGTAGATGTCTCCGCCCTTGACTGCGCCACCCATCACGAAGTGGTGCCCACCCCAACCATGGTCAGTGCCGTCGCCGTTGCTGGTGAACGTGCGCCCGAAGTCGCTTGCCGTGAACGTCGTGACCTTGCTCCGCGCGCCCATCGCGCCGAGCGTGGTGTCGAAGTAGCGCATCGCGTGCGCCAGGCGCGCCATCAGGTCGGCGTGGCTGCGGTTCTCGTTGTCGTGCATGTCGAAGCCGCCGAGGCTGACGAAGAACACCTGGCGCTTGGCGCCGATGCCGGCTGCGCTGCTCGCATCGATCATCCGCGCGACCATCTGCAGCTGCTGCGCGAGGGCGCTGAACGACTTCGCGCCGGTCAGCGGGTTGTCGTACTGCAGCTTCGGGTCGGCACTGGCGTTGTAGTTGCCGCTTGCGGGCGCCGTGCCGAACAGCGGATCGCTCGGCGCCTTCAACGCACTTCGCAGCATCGTCTCGGCGTCGATCGATCTCGCGGCGACCGCCGCGAGATCGGCCTCGAAGACGTGGCCGCCACGCGTCGCGGAGACGATCTGCTGCATCGCCGTGGTCACGTCGAGCGAGCCGAGAATCCGGCCGTTGTCGAGCGCGCCCATGCGGATCGCGCCGTTCGCGCTGACCTGGTACTGCTGGACGCTCTGCCCCGTCAGCCACACCGCGTTGCCTGCGGTCGAGATCGACGTGAAGATCGAGCGGCTGTTCTGCGACATCATCAGATCGCCGATCCGGCCGCCCCAGCCGACCGTCGCGCCTTCGGGCTTGGAGGACATCCAGGTGTTCGTCTGGTCGTTGTGCGAGAACAGCATCGCGGGCCGGCGGCCCTTGCCGTTGTTGTACGTGTCCTTGGTCAGCGGCTCGACCAGTGGGCCGACGTTGGAGATGATCGCGAGCCGCTTGTCGGTGTTGAACATTGTCTGCAGCGAGCCCAGCAGCGGATGCAGCGCGAACGTCTGCGTGCCGCCGCCAGGCGCCGTGCGCGCGGTGGCCGGCGTGATCGGCAGCACGCCGCCGAGCCGTGCCGGCGAGCCGGCCGCAGCCCCGCCGACCGCCGCGATACCAGGCGCCATCAGTGCAATCGAATCGGGCGCCTGGGTGCGCACCGCCGTGTAGTTGGCCCACGAGGCGGAGTCGGTCGGCAGGATCGTGTTCAGCGAGTCGTTGCCGCCGAACAGGAAGATGCAGACGAGCGCCTTGTAGTCGCTGGCCGATTGCGCGGCGGCCGAGCCGATTGCAGCCATGTTCAGCGCGAGCGGCGCGGCGGCTGCGCCGGCGGCGGACAGCACACCGAAGTTGCGCAGGAAGAGACGTCGGGACAGTTGGTGGTCAATCATGGTGGACTCGATACGTAGTTGCGTTCAGCGCTGCACCTGGAACTCGGGTGACACGACGGTCAGGAAAATCGCCGTGCGCACGCGGTCCCGCTTCGCGTTGTTGACGTCGGCCTGGTTCGACTTGTCGGTCTTCAGCGCTGGGATCACGAACGTGTCGACGGCGCGGCTGATCAAGGTCTTCAGCGCGGCCGGCATCGAGCCGTACATCAGGTGGTCGTTCAGGCGATCGACGAGGGCCGGGCTGTTGTCGGCGAGCGCGAGCTCGGCGCTGTAGTCGGGCTGCAGGTCGCGGCGGTTCAGCGTCGTGCCGTTGACGCTGGTGTTGAAGATGCCGACGCCATCCGTCACGTTGTAGAGCATGTAGTTGACGTAGCCTGCGGTACTGGTCTCGCTGGCCAGCTGCATCTCGGGCACGGCCAGGCCCGCTTTCGCCGCCCCTGTGCCCGGCGGCACGTAGCCCGGACGATAGAAGTTGAAGACCGTCGGTGAGCGAAGCGGCGACTGGCCGAGAGTGAAGGCGGCGTCGTCGGTGCTGCCGACGCGATAGTCGCCGGTGTCCGATTTGAACGCGAACGCGCGCAGGAAGGCAGAGAGCTTCAGCACCGGCTCGCGCAGCTTTCCGGAGCTCGTCGTCATCTGGCGCGCCTCGGGGTTCATCAGCACGGCCTTGACGACCGCCTTCATGTCGCCGCGCACGCCGGCGCCGTTGTTGGCGAACCGCGCCGACACCGCGGCGACGTAGGCCGGGCTCGGGTTGCTCATGACCAGCCGCTGGATCAACTGCCGGCCGATGAACGGGCCGACGTTCTGGTGCTTGTACAGCGTGTCGAGCGCGACCTTCAGGCTCGCATCAGGGTCGCCCGTGCCCTGGGCGGGGATCGTCACGCCGAGGAACTTCTTCTCCTCGGTGCTGTGGTACTGCGGATAGCCGAGCACTGGCTTGATGCGGCGGTCGGGATCGCCGACGCCCGCCTTCTCGCCAAGGAAAAAGCAGCTGCTGTCCGGCCAGGCGGGGCAGGCGTAGCTCCAGCCGGTGAAGACGCGTGCCATCCCGCTGATGTCGGCCTGGCCGTAGCTGTCGATCGGCTGGCCGGCATTGAGCTGCTTGCTGCCGTCGGCGTTGAGCATGTTCAGGCCGATCGACATCAGCTGCATCACCTCGCGGGCGTAGTTCTCGTCCGGCACGCGGCCGGTGGTCGGATCGGCCTTCTGGTTTCTCAGCGCCGTCAGGTAGGCCAACATCACCGGATGCTTGGAGACCGCCTGGATCAGGTCGCGGTAGTTGCCCAGGCCCTTGTCGCCAAGCATGTCGAGGAAGCCCGCGGCCCCACGCGCGTCGACGTTTGCGTCCTGCATCGAGATCACGAAGATCTGCGACAGCGAATACGCGACGCGCTGGCGCAACTGGTCGTCGCCGCTGATCGCGTTGCGCCAGAACGCGTGGGTCGTGCCGTCCTGGGCCGCGTTGACGGTCGCATTGTTCGCCGTGGCCTTCGCATCCCAGAGTGCCAGATTACTGGACGCGGGCTTCGCGAACTGCTCGTCGATCCAGGCCGAGTAGCCGACCGACATCACACGGTCGACCTCTGCATCGGTCGGGCCGAACGTGGCCTGCGTCAAGAAGCGCGCAGCCTCGGCGCGCGAGGCCGGCTTCTCGACTTGGGCCGGCGCTGGCGCTGGTGCTGGCGCTGGCGCAGGTGCAGGTGCAGGTGCAGGTGCAGGTGCAGGTGCAGGTGCAGTTGCTGGCGATGGCGATGGCGATGGCGATGGCGATG
>Ga0136846_1218833_pt1 | contig 13849 bp, 6 predicted proteins | sample HopSoiMetagenom2_FD_96841 | JGI IMG/M metagenome (GOLD analysis project Ga0136846, IMG submission 96841) | Grasslands soil microbial communities from Hopland, California, USA - 2 Assembly 2016 (version 4) | ecosystem: Environmental > Terrestrial > Soil > Grasslands | place: USA: Hopland... | reverse complement strand
CTCAATGACATGAGCCGCTGCCTGTGTCGGTGAACGTCTGTCCGGCGACGGGAACGAACTGCCAGCTGTAGGTCCCATCGGCGAGCGTCAACTTCAAGATGCCATACACCCCGGACGAGCGCACCTCGCTGTTGGCGATCGGCGCGCCGAACGCGTCGATCGTGGACCCGCCCGTTCCGGCCGTGAACTGCCGGAGGCCGTTCGTCGGATCGGCGACGCCGGCTGGGTTCTGTGGAGCGAACCGCTCATACACGCGGTAGTGCGAGTTCAAGACGAGCTCGGCGCCGGCAGCGTAGAGATCGTCCCAGAGCGGCTTCACCGCAGAGCGGATCGCGGAACCGCTCGAGCTGAAGCGCGGTTGATCCCAGATCGCTACGGTGCAGCGTTTCGTGCTGGACGCCAGATCGGCCTTCAGCCAGAGCTCTTGCGGTGACCCTGCGTTCATATCGATCTGGCTGTTGAGCACCACGACATGCCAGGCGCCGATGTCGTAGCTGTAGTAGAACTTTCCGGAATCACCGGCAACCGCGCCGAAGTACTGCCAATAGCCGGGAGCCCCGGCAATCTGGTAATCCTTGTGGCCGCTCGCCGGTCTGGTGCGCGCCTTGAAACGACCCCAGGACGGGCCATAGCAGGTCTGGAAGTCCGTCAATGACCCGTCACCGTAGACGTTATCGCCGGTCGTGAACACCGTCCCTGGAATGCCATCGATCAGGGCCGCCGTGTTGTCATCGTTCTGCGAGCTGCAATTTGCGATGTTCCCCGCGCCGACGAGCGTGACGGGGGCCGCCGCCTGCGGGACGGTAATGGCTGCGCTGCCGGTCTTCCCCTCACTGGTCGCTGTGATGTTCGCCGTACCCGTCGCCACCGCGGTCACGAGACCACTCCCGCTCACTGACGCGACACCCGCCGCATCCGTCGACCACGTGATCACCCGCCCAGCGAGCGCATTGCCATTGGCATCGACCGGCGTGGCGGTGAGCTGCTGGGTCGCGCCGATAAAAACCGACGCGAACGCCGGGCTCACGTTCACCGATGCGACGGGAATGGGATTCACCGTAACCGCGGCGCTGCCGCTCTTCCCCTCGCTCGTCGCGGTAATGTTGGCCACGCCGACATTCACCCCGGTGACGAGGCCGCTCGCGTTCACCGTCGCGACCGCCGCCGCATCCGTCGACCAGATGATGGCCCGCCCGGAGAGCGGATTCCCATTCACGTCGAGCGGCGAAGCCGTGAGTTGCTGCGTCCCCCCGATGAGAATCGTCGCGCTCGTGGGACTCATGTCTACGGAAGAAACGGGGACCATCACCGTGATCGTCGATGCTCCGACTTGTCCCTCACTCGTCGCGCTAATGTTCGCGACGCCCGCCGTCAGAGCGGTTATCAACCCGCTGCCGTCCACGGTGGCGACGTCGGGCGCGTCGGTCGACCAGATGACGGTTCGCCCGCTCAGGACGTTGCCGTTCGCATCACGCGTGCTCGCGCTGAGCTGTTGGGTCGACCCGCTGAACACTGTCGCGCTCGCCGGGCTCACCAGCACGGTCGCGACCGGCACGGGGTTCACCGTGATCACGCTGCTCGCGCTCTTCCCCTCGCTCAACGCCGTGATGTTTGCCGAGCCGACGGCAAGCGCAGTCACCAGCCCGGAGCCGTTCACGCTCGCAATGCCTGGCGCGTCCGTCGACCAGGTGATCGTGCGGCCGGAGAGCGGATTGCCGTTGTCATCGACCGGCGTACCGGTCAGCTGCTGTGTCGCGCCGACATAAATCGTCGCATTCGCCGGAGCAACGGACATCGCTGCGATCGGAATGGTGACCGTCATCGCGGTCGCGGCACTCTTCCCTTCGCTCGTGGCCGTGATGTTCGCTGTGCCGCCCGCCACCGCCGTCACGAGGCCATCGCCGTTGACTGTCGCGACGCCGGCGGCATCCGTGCTCCAGGTGACCACGCGGCCGGTCAGGACATTGCCTTGCGCGTCCGTCAGAGTCGCGGCGATCTGCTGCGTCGCGCCGGTGCCCACACTCGCGGAGGCCGGGCTCACCGTCACCGTCGTCACGGGCGCGGGGTTCACCGTGATGGTCGAGCTGCCGCTCTTTCCTTCGGCCGTGGCCGTGATGTTCGCGGCGCCTCCGTTCAGCCCGACAGCGGTCACCAAGCCTGACGTCGATACCGTGGCCACGGCGGGGTTCTCGCTCGTCCACGTGACCACACGCCCGGTCAACCCATTCCCATTCGCGTCGCGCAGTGTCGCAGTGAGCTGTTGCGTGGCACCCGCCCCCAGCGTCGCCGCGGCGGGACTGACCGTCGTGGTCGCCACCGGCGCAGAGCTCACCGTAATGGCCGCCGTGCCGACCTTCGTCTCGCTGGTCGCGCGAATCGTCGCGGAGCCCGACGCCACTGCCGTCACGAGTCCGGTCGACGATACCGTGGCGACGGCCGTATTGGTGCTGGACCACGTCACGAGCCGGTCGAGCAGTGCGTTACCGCCTCCATCCTGCGGCGTGGCGGTCAGCTGTACCGAACCGCCTGGCGCTGGAGAAGCGGAGCTCGGACTGACCGCGACGGAGACCACGGCGCCTTTCGTGTGACACGCCGTGCTGCCGGCGTCCGCAAATGTCTGTCCGGCAATGGGCAGAAACTGCCAGTTGTAGCTCGCGGAATTCAGCGTGAGCTTCAGCACTCCCCACGTCTGCGTGGCGCGTACCTGGCTATTCGGCAGCGGCGTGCCGAACGAGGTCCAGCTCTGCCCACCGATACCGACGACAAACTCGCGGATGCCGGCGAGATCGTCCCGAACTCCGGTCGGTGTTTGCTGGGCGAACCGCTCGTAGAACTGGTAGTGCGCCCCCAGGACGACGTCCGTGCGGGCGGCATAGAGATCATTCCACAGCGGTTGCACGGCGCCCCACACCTGCGAGCCGTTCTGCGAGGCGAACAACGGATAGTGGAAGTACGCCAGCACGCAGCGCTTATTCGTCGCGGCCAGGTCCGCCTTGAGCCACAGCTCCTGCGCCGATCCCGCCGACGTCGAGACGCTGCTGTTCAGCGCGATGACGTGCCACGCGCCCAGGTCGTAGCTGTAATAGCCTTTGCCTGCCTGCCCGGCCGCCGCACCGAAGTACGAGAAGTAGCCAGCGGCACCGGACGTCTGGTAGTCCTTATCGCCAGGCGTCGGCATGGTGCGCGGCAGAGACCGGCCCCACGTCGGCGTATAACAGTTCTGCAACTCGGTCAGCGAGCCGCTCGCGTACGCGTTGTCACCGACCGTGACCACCGTGCCGCCGGTGCGGTCGAGGATATCCGCCGTCCGGTCGTCATTCTGCGTGTCGCAGCGGGAGATATTGCCCGCCGCGACGATCACATTGTCGTTCGTCACGGTGACGTTGACCTGACCGGCACCGGTCAACCCCGTCGCATCGGTGACCGCCAGACTCATCACATACTGGCCCGTGCCCGTGTATGCGTGACTCGAGCGAATGCTGTCGACCGCGGCCGGCGTCGTGACTGTTCCGCTGGTCGAGGATCCGTCGCCCCAGTTGATCGTATAGTTCCATGGGCTGCTGTTGTCGGCATCGCTGAAGGTCGCGATCACATTGAGAGGCACATTCGGAGCGACGACCTGGTCAAAGCCCGCGCTCACGACCGGTCGCGTGCCGTGGCAGGCGGCGGTGCCCGCGTCAGTAAACGTCTGACCTTTGACCGGGATGAATTTCCAGTCGTAGCTCGTGGCATGCAGGGTCATCTTGAAGACCCCCCACGTCACGCCGTTCCTGGCCTCGCTGTTGCGCCGCGTGCTGGTGAAGTTGGGCCCGGCGAGACCGGCTCCCCCGGTCCCGACCACGAAGGCGCGCATCCCCGTCTCGAGATCGAGATTCCCATCATTGTCCTGGGGAGCGAAGCGCTCGTACTGGTGCTCGTGTCCCGTGAGCACGACGTCGGCGCCGGCGTTATACAGGGCGACCCATAGCGCCCTCGTGTCTTCATCGATACCGGGGTCGGAGGTCGCGAGCGGCGAATAGAAGCGGGAGTGGTGCCAGATCGCGAGCGTGCACATGCTGGGGTTGGCCGCGAGATCGGCCTTCAGCCACGCGATCTGCGGCGAGCCGTCGGCGATGGAGACGTAGGGGTCGCCCATGCTGTTGAGGACGATGATGTGCCAGGCGCCGAGATTGTAACTGTAGTATGCGTTCGGGTACCCGAATGAGTGCCCGTAGTAGTTGAAATAGCCGTTGGAGTTACCGTTCGTGTACTCGTGATTTCCGATCGCCGGATACGTGCGGGCTTTTTCCTTGCCCCACGAGGGTGCGTAGCAGTTGGTATAGTCGGCGTCGGCGCCGTTGGGGTACGCGTTGTCGCCCACCGTAAAGACGGTTCCGGGGATTCCCTGCAGTAGGGTGTCAGTGTCGTAGCTATGCCGGTCGCACTGCGCTATGTCGCCTGCCCCCACAAAAACGGGGTCGTTGCTGATGACATCGGCGGTCGCACCGCCGATGGGGAGCGAAGGGGGAAGCGTGGGTGCCTGAGGTTCGGTACAAGTCGTAATGGCGAGGAGCCCAGCGAGGGCACCGAGTCGCGCAACCATGGTCATTCTAGAACGCATGCATCCTCAGGACGGAGTAGTCGGTCCTTTGGAATACAAGTCTTGTGCCCTGCGCGCCCAGCCGGCCCTCCGAACAGAATCGGAACTCTTTATGAAGGCCTAGCTTGCCCGCCGCGCTATTCCACCTCCCCAGGACAGTTCGGGACAACGGGTTCTTGTAGCAAATCGGTTACAAGTCCGACGGTAGATCACCGCCATCGGCGCCGCGAGCGCGCGGCGCGGTGCCTGAAACGCTTTGCCGCCTCGTCTGTTACGCCTAATGACGCTCCTGCACGTCCTTTGCGCTGCGCTAACTCCATGACTATACCATCGCTAGGCCGCCAGACCTTCCTGCCCTTCGCTCCGCCCTTGATCGGCGAGGAGGAAATCGCCGAGGTCGTGGATACTCTGCGGTCCGGGTGGATCACGACGGGGCCGAAGACCAAGCGGTTCGAATCGGAATTCACGGCATATCTCGGTGCACCCGGATCTCTGGCCCTGAACTCCTGCACCGCCGCCCTGCATACCGCACTTGTGACCCTCGGGATAAAGCAGGGCGACGAAGTGATCACAACGCCCATGACGTTTGCCGCATCCGTCAACGTCATCGAGCACTGCGGCGCTCGTCCGGTATTGGTCGACGTGGAATCTCATACGCTCAACATCGACCCCTCCCAGATCGAGGGGGCCCTTTCACGGCGCACCAAGGCCATCATTCCGGTCCATTTCGCCGGCCATCCAGCCGATCTCGATCGGTTATACGAGAGCGCTGGGCCCGATGGCATCGCCGTCATCGAAGACGCGGCCCACGCCGTCGCGGCGCGTTACAAAGGCCGCCTCATCGGCTCCGGTGAGAACCCCGTGGCATTCAGCTTTTACGCCACCAAGAATCTCACCACCGGTGAGGGCGGCATGCTGACCGGCAACCAGGAATTCCTGGAACGGGCGCGCCTCGTCAGCCTTCACGGAATGAGCCGCGACGCCTGGAAGCGCTACGATAAGGGTGGAAAGTGGTACTACGAAGTGCTGTATCCCGGTTTCAAATACAACATGACGGACATCCAGGCCGCACTGGGCCTGTGGCAGCTCAAAAAGCTGCCCGAGTTCCAGCAACGACGCCGCGCGGTCGTCGAGCGTTACACCAGCGCGTTCGCCGATCACGACGTGCTCGAGACGCCCGTGGAGCGGTCCGACGTGGAGCATGCCTGGCATCTGTACGTCTTGCGCCTGCGCCTCGATGCGCTGCGCATCGACCGCGATCAGTTCATCGAAGAGCTCAGCGCTCGCAATATCGGGACGTCGGTGCATTTCATTCCGATTCACGTGCACCCGTACTACCGCGACAAATATGGATTCACCCCCGAATCCTTCCCCGTCGCCTATTCCAACTATCGCCGCATGGTCAGCCTGCCGCTCAATTGCCGGCTCAGCGATCAGGATGTAGACGACGTGATCGAAGCGGTGCTCGATATCGTGTCAACGTTCCGCAGATGACCGCGGGCCTGCGCGTCGCCTATATCATCACACGCTCCGATTCCATCGGGGGCGCCCACATTCACATTCGCGACGTGGCGTTGGCCCTGCGCGAGCGGGGAGGCGAGCCCTTTGTCATCGTCGGCGGCGACGGGCCGTTTACCGAGGAGCTTCGCCGTCACGGGATTCCCTACCGGACGCTGCGGCATCTCGTTCGCGCGATCCATCCGTGGCACGATGCGGCGGCGTTCTTCGAGCTGCGGGCCGCCTTCAAGGAGCTGCGGCCCGATCTCGTATCCACACACAGCGCCAAAGCCGGCTGGCTCGCTCCGCTCGCCGCCGCCCCGCTCGGCATCCCGTGCATGCAAACGACGCATGGCTGGTCGTTCACCACCGGTGTGCCCCCGTTCGCCGCGCGCTGCTACAGCTGGATCGAGCGTATTGGGGTGCTGTCCGCCGATCGGGTGATCGCCGTGTGCGACTACGACCGGCAGCTCGCGCTACAATACCACGTCGCTCCCGCCGAGAAGGTCACGACCGTGCATAACGGCATGCCCGATGTTGCGCCGGAGCTCCGCACATCCGCGGAGAATGCCCCCGCGCCTGTGCGCTTGATCATGGTTGCGCGCTTCGAGACGCAGAAGGACCACGGGACGCTGCTGCGCGCGCTGGCCGGGCTCCGGGGACGCTCCTGGGTGCTGGATTTGATCGGCGACGGCCCGGGTCGCGCGCAGGTCGCCGCCCTCGCGCAGCAGCTCGGCATCGCCGATCGCGTGTACTTCCTCGGCGCGCGCAACGACGTCGCCGAGCAGCTCGCGCACAGTCAGGTGTTTTTGCTGATCAGTCGCTGGGAGGGATTCCCGCGCAGCATCCTCGAGGCGATGCGAGCGGGCCTTCCGGTGATGGCGTCGGACGTCGGCGGTGTGCGCGAATCGGTCGTGGAAGGCGTTACCGGCTTCCTCATACCGCCGGGCGATGTGAACGCGCTGCGGGCACGTCTGGAGCTGTTACTCGAGTTCCCCGCGCTGCGCCGGCGGCTGGGCCGCGCGGGGCGCGCGCGCTACGAGGAGCAATTCACCTTCGACCATATGTTCGAGCGCACCGCGCGTATGTACGGCGAGCTTAGCAGGCGCCCGCCGCGCGCAATCCTTCAGCGCGCGTCCACGACGTAGGCCTGGATCACCGGAGGGGGCGCGCCCTTCCTTGGCTTCACTCCCCACGTGCTGGCCCATACGATGCGCTTGCCGTCCCGCGATGGCACGGCGTGCGACTCGCAGCGGTAGCAATCCGCAGTCTCCGTGCGTGTGTGCGCGAACCGTTCGACGGCGCCGGTGCCGTCCATCTTGACGGCGACGATCTCGTCGCTGAAGCGCCGTCCCGACGCGGGCCAGTATGACACGTAGACCCACCCCGGACGATCGTAATTTCGGGTCGAGATATGATAGGGGTACGCTTCGTTCGTCGGGTTTGTAAGCGCCGTGATCGCCCCATCGCGCAACCGCACCATCATCACACCACCGACGAGTACGCGGCCGCCCGCCAACCGTTGGGCTTTGTTCCCGCAGTGTTCCTGGCCAATGATGACGTCTTCGTTCTGATCGAACGGGTTGAGCGTCAGATCCTGATGCCCGAGATCGTAGATGAAGCCATTGTTCGCCTTGCCGCTGCACTTGGGATACGTGGTGGGCATGGGGCGCGGCGTGAGGACGAGAGTTGCGGGGTTCACGTCGTAGACACGCAAGTGATCACCATGGTAGTTCACGACGGCATACTTACCCGACGGCGAGATCGACACCCAGTTCACGTTGCAGCCGTCCGGAAGCTCGCAGTCGTTGGTGAGATCGCGCGGCGGCCCGAAGCGCTTGCTGGGATAGGGCGCGAGCGGTGGCTGCGGATCCATGTCGACGACGAATGCCTGCCGCTCATCACTGAGCGCCATAAAGCGGCCATCGTCACTGGGATTTTCACCGATTCCCCTTACGGGCATGGGCAGGACCCAGCTGCGCGTCTCCCGGCACGTGGTCACATCGAACCAGCTCAGCTTGTCCGTCCGATCGACGCTGATGCGCTCCCGAGCGTGACTCCTGCTGGGGTGCCAGCGGTCATCATAGGAATCGTAGTTCGCACAGGGCGCGCGGACCGGGCGATACGTCTCGCCATCGAGATAGACGTAACTGGGCGAGCCGCCGCGACCATTCTGGATCGCGAGCAGAGCACCGTCGGCGCTCCAGGGCTGGTCGTTCGAATAATGCTGCCGGCTATCGGCGCCCCAGCCCCCGCGTCCGCCCGCGCTGAACCGAATCGGGGTCCCCGAGTCGCCGCTGATGCGTGTCACTTTTAGTCCGAACGGATCCGGAAAGATCGGCGTCAGGTAGGCCGGTTTGCGCACCGGGGGCTCCGGGAGCACCGCGTCCGGATCGCTGAGCGGAGCGCGAGCGGCGGGTTTGCCGTGGCACGTCCCTGATCCGGAATCTCGAAAGCTCCGACCGGCGACCGGAATGAATTGCCAGGCGTAGTGATCAGGCTGCAGCGTCAGTTTGATCACGCCAAACGTATCGCCGTTGCGCACCTCGCTGTTTTTCCGTGTAACCGTGGGCGCACCGACGCTCGCTCCGCCCGTACCCACGATGATTTCGCGGATTCCGTTGACCGGGTCGGGCCGTCCATCGGGCATCTGAGGCGCGAAGCGCTCGTACTGATGCTGGTCGCCGTTCAATACGAGCGTCGCACCCGCACGGTACAGGATGTCCCAGAATGCGCGCTCGTACTCGTTGACGCCGGCGCCCGGCGCGGTCGCATTCGACGAGAAGAACAGCGGGTGATGGAAGTAGGCGAGGATGCAGCGCTTGTTCGTGTGGGCGAGGTCGTCACTCAGCCACGCTGCCTGCGCCGACGTCGCGCCGTTCGGAATGACTGAGTTGAGCGCGACGATGTGCCAGGCCCCCTGCTCGTAGCTGTAGTATCCTTTGCCCGCCTCACCCGCCGCCGGTCCGAAGTAGCGAAAGTACTCCGCGCCGCGCGCGGTGACATAGTCGTGGTCGCCAGGCGTGGGACGGATCCGCGCCTTGTGCCGTCCCCACGTGGGATTGAAGCACCTGGCGAAATCGGTGGCCGAGCCGTTGGGATAGGCGTTGTCCCCGATCGTGATGACGGTGCCCGGGATGCTGTCGAGCAGCGCGGCGGTCGCCTGGCTCCCCGGCGACATGCAGTCCGCAATGTCGCCCGCGCCCACGAGCACCGCTGGTGCGGAAGCGGACTGATGCAACATCGACAGCATGGCGTAGACGAGCGCCCCGCCGGGAACTGCGGAGCGCAGCCTCATCGACTCACAGAACCCCTAGGGGAGTCGACGGGCGAGGATTGGACCGACGACGTTCGCAACGCCGACGGGAACGCGGCTCCAGAGCGCGGTCGCGACCCGGTAGATGGGTCGGTCCGGAGACGGGGTCGTACCCACGGCGCGCGGCGACCATTGCCGCCACGGGAGTGGCACATCGACGCCGCCCCACTGATGCTTGAAGCGATGCGTGCGGCCGTTCGGCGTGCAACGGCCAAAGTTGAAGACGCGGACGCCCTGCAGAATCAGCTGCTGCATGTACGACCAATACAGGAACATGTTGGGCATCAGGCGGTCGTATTCCCGCAACGACGACACCCAGGTGATTTCGAACTCGTCTCCCCACACGAATCCACAGCCTCCCGCCAGCGGTCTGCCATTCGAATAGGCGACGCAGAACATAGCCGTCTCTGGAAAGATGCGCGCGATTTCCTCGAACAGACGGCGCGGCAGCACCGGCGTGCCCAGGTCGCGCATGTTGTGCGCGAAGACCTCGTAGAACGGTTCTACCTGGTCCGGCCCGAATTTCGCCTCCAGCCCTTCCTTCTTCGCGCGCTCGATCTGCCGCCGTCGTGAGCTCGGGATCGTGCGCAGCAGCACGTCGGGCGACTCGGGAAGATTCAACACGACCGTGATCTTGCGGTGCGATGTCTCGAGATCACACGGGACGCCGTGCCGCGTGCGAAGCTCGAGCAGATCGGCCGATGAGCGTTGCGCATATGTCGTGGCGTCCTCGACGAGCAGCCGTTGCGCGGCCGGGGTGCCGATCGGCCCGCCGTAATTGAGAAACGGCATCGACACGATGTAATGACCGAAGATGCGGCTGCGGACGCGCACCAGCGGGAGGACGCCCTGCCAGGCGCCCCCGGCATCCGCCGCGACACGGTAGAGACATTCGTGACCGAGGACGTCGGTCATGATCGTCCGCCAGCCGGCCAGGTGACAGAAGGTGGCCTGGGGCGCGCCCTGCACGAACGCATCCCATTGGTCCACCTCATCGTCGAGCGGTAGAAGCGCGAGGGACGGAATCGCGAGGGTCGCGGCCGAATCGAACGAAGTGATCATGTAGTCGGGCTGAGCACGATCTGGGCCAACTCACCGTGCCGCATAAAGCTACGTCGCCCCGCATGTAGCACGGGGCGACGTACGACGTTGCCGACCTGTCACGGCACAGTCGTAAGCGAAGTGCTACAAGGGTTCCTATCTCACGTCGACGACGTATGCCTGCGTCACGGAGCCCGAGCCGCCCGTGCCGTTGATCGTCCAGGTGCTGGCCCACAAGATTCGGCGCCCATCGCGCGCCGGAACGCTGTGCGGCTCGCAACGATAGCAACCACTCGAGTTGCTGTGGCTGTGCGCGTACCGTTCCACCGACTTGCTGCCGTCGAGCTTGTAGGCCACCAGCTCATCATCAAAGCGCTCGCCGGCGCTCGGCCAGTACGTGACGTACACCCAGCCCGGCCGATCGAGGTTACGCGCCGAGATGTGATACGGATACGCCTCATTGCTGGGGTCGCTGAGTGACGTGATCGCGCCATCGCTCAAGCGGACCATCATCACGCCGCCGATCTTCTGACCGTTGATCGTGCCGCCGATATTGCCGCAGTGCTCCTGGCCGATCACGACATCTTCGTTGTTATCGAACGGATTGAGCGCCACGTCCGGATGCCCGAGGTCTTCGATGAATCCAGCGGCGGCCGTACCGTGGCAGCGGTACGAGCCGCTGGGCATGACGTGCGGCGTGAGCGCAAGCGTTGTCGGATTGACGTCGAGCACCTGCTGCCAATCGCCCTCGAAATGGACGATCACGTATTTGCCGGACGCGGACACCTGCGTCCAGTCGAGCTGGCAGCTCGGTCCGGCGCAGCTCGAGTAGTTGTAGGCAGGTCCCATCCGCTGATTCGGGTAAGACGCGAACGGAGCCTGCGGGTCCATGTCGACCACGAAGACGCGTTGTCCGTCCGAGAGCGCGATGTAGCGCCCATCGATCGACGCGCCCATCTCGTTGTCTGCCGACGCTGAGAACGGAAGGCTCCAGCTCCGCGTCGTGGCGCAGGTACGCACGTCATACCAGAACAGCGTCCCGCCCTTGTTGGAGACCCGCTCATATTTGTGCGCGACTGTCGGGATCCAGCGGCCATACCCGCCGTCGCTGCAGCCGCTCTTGTAGGGTGCGTACGTTTCGCCGTCGAGGAGCACGTCGCCGGGCGAGCCGCTGTTTTGCAACATCAGGAGCGAGCCGTCCGCATTCCAGGGCTGATCGTCCGAATAGTGATGGCGCGCGTCGGATCCCCACGAGCCGCTGCCGCCCTGGCTGAACGTGAACGAGCTTCCCGGATCGCCCACGATCCGCGTCACCTTCAGGCCGTATGGCGTCGGGAAGATCGGCGTGAGTGCCGCAGGTTTGGACACAGTTGGCTCGGTGAGGACCACGCTGCCGTCGGTGATTGGGCCGGAGCCGGAGGACGCGGTGACCGTGACCGTCGCCGAGCCACTGGCGCTGCCACTGGTTGCGGTGATGACCGCACTGCCAGCGGCTATGCCGCTCACGAGACCGCTGCCGTTGACGGTGGCGAACCCCGTCGCGCCGCTGCTCCACGTCACCGGACGCCCCGTCAATGTGTTGCCCGCCGAGTCCTTCAATGTCGCTGTCAATTGAACGGTATTGCCGACTCCGATACTGGGCGTCGGTGGCGACACCGTCACAGAAGCGACGGGAGCCGGTGCGGTGACCGTCACGGTCGCCGCCGCACTCGCAGTCCCGCTCGTCGCCGTGATGGTGGCGTGTCCCGCCGCGAGACCGCTGACGAGCCCGCTCGCGCTCACCGTGGCGACGGCCGTCGAGTCACTCACCCACGTCACCGGCCGTCCGTTCAACAGATTGCCGGCGGAATCTCTGAGTGTAGCGGCCAGCTGGACGGTGCTGCCGATGCTGACTGTGCTATGGGATGGCGATAGCACGACGGAGGCGACGGATGCCGTCGTCACCGTGATCGTGGCCGTGTCGGCCGGACCATCCTGGGCTTGCGCCGCGATGGTGTATTGTCCGGGCGTCGAATTCGCCTGATAGAGCACGTAATGGCGGCCCGCGCTGTTGCTCTCGCTGCCCATCGAGCCACCCGTGGCGTGCCAGGTGACGCCGTCCTGCGACGTGTCACCGCGGGACGTGAGACCGACCGCCATGAACGTGACCGATTGGTTCGGTAGCAGCGCCACCGACTGCGGCAGCACGAAGATCTGAGCCGTCGGGTCGTTGGGCGCGCGCGTGGGCAACTCGCACCCCAGCGCCGCCAAGGCCACGACGCACACCGTGATCAGGAACGGCCGCGCGAAACGCTCGGATGTATTCATAGGAGTTAGTGGCATGTCCCGCTGCCGGTATCGGTGAAGGTTTGACCGCCGATGGGCACGAACTGCCAGCTGAACGTCCCATTTCCCAGCGTCAGCTTGAGCACGCCGAACGTGCTGGCGTTGCGTACTTCACTGTTGGGAAGTGGGGTGGTAAACGAATAAAGACCGCCGCCGCCGGTCCCCACCACGAACGACCGGATGCCGGCGGCGTTATCGAGCTGACCGCTCGGCGTCTGCGGAGCGAAGCGCTCATACTCGTGGTCGTGGCCCGCGATGGCGATTTCGGCGCCGTAGTCGTACAGCGCCTGCCACAGCGGCTTCACACTGCTATAACTGCCGTGATTGGCGCCCGAGCTGAAGCGCGGATAATGCATGTAGGCGATCGTGCACTGCTTCGAGCTCGCGGCGAGATCGGCGCGCAGCCACTGCTCCTGCGGCGAGCCGGTGCTCATGTCGATGTAGGTATTGAGCACCACGATGTGCCAATACCCGAGGTCATAGCTGTAGTAGTACTTGGCGCTGTCGCCGACCGGGACGCCCTGCTCGCGGAAGTAGCGGAAGTAGTCCGCGGCCCCGGAGGACGCGACGTCGTGGTATTCGTGGTTGCCGGTCGTGGGATGCATCTGCGCGTTGTACCTGCCCCACGACGTGCCCCAACAATCCACGAAGTCCTGGTAGGTGCCGTTCGAATAGGCGTTATCGCCGGCTGCGAAGAACGCACCGCCGATCCGGCCGAGCAGCGCCGCGGTGCTGTCGTCGCTGTCGTCGCCGCATTCACCGATATCGCCGGCGCCGGTGAGCGTCACCGTTCCGGACCCCGTCGTGACCGAGATCAGCGACGTGCCATGCTTCCCTTCGCTCGTCGCCGTAATCGTGGCCGATCCCGCCGAGACTGCACTGACGAATCCGTTTCCGTTGACCGTAGCGACTGACGGTGTGCCGCTCGACCACGTGACCACGCGGCCGGAGAGCACATTGCTGTTCGCGTCATACGTCGTTGCGGTCAGTTGCACCGAGCTGCCGACCTGCAGGCTCGAGGTGCTCGGACTGACGGACACTGTTGCCACTGGAGCCGGCGGCGGCGGCGGCGGCGGCGGCGGTGGCGGCGG
>Ga0136846_1222421_pt1 | contig 13850 bp, 7 predicted proteins | sample HopSoiMetagenom2_FD_96841 | JGI IMG/M metagenome (GOLD analysis project Ga0136846, IMG submission 96841) | Grasslands soil microbial communities from Hopland, California, USA - 2 Assembly 2016 (version 4) | ecosystem: Environmental > Terrestrial > Soil > Grasslands | place: USA: Hopland... | reverse complement strand
GCCGGAGCATCGAGCCACTGCAGCCGAATTCATTGCGGGAGGTGGACCTCCTGCTTTCACTTGAAAATGCCGCGCGAAACATGGTGCAAGGTGGATCGGTCGACATTGTTACCTCCTGTAGCGGAAATCTGCGCTCGCTTTCACCGCAGATTGCCGATGCTTTACTTCGTATCGGCCAAGAGGCTATTGCGAATGCGGTTCGTCACGCCGATCCCAGCAATCTCACAATTGCTTTGCACTACGAGGACAACACGATCCAGCTGAAGGTCCAGGACGACGGTAACGGTTTTGTGAAGAGTGGGGATTTGCTCGGCTTTGGCCTCCGCGGCATGCGCAAACGAGCCGCGTCTATCTCAGGGCGACTCGACATCACCACCGGGCCTGGGCAAGGAACTTGTGTCGCTATCACGGTGCCATTACCTCCCGTTATGACGTTGTCCAATTCACTGAAACGCACTTTCAAACATGCATCGGGGTATATATTCCATGTCAAAGCTAAGCAACGAGCGAATACGAATACTGATCGTTGACGATCATCCGGTTGTCTGTTCCGGTCTGACAAATATGCTGAGCGCGCGAGTGGGGTTCGAGGTCATCGGATCTGCTGCTAGTGGTGAGGAAGCGCTTGCGTTTGTCCAACAGGACAAGCCTGACCTACTCCTGTTGGATCTCCGTATGCCAGGTATGGATGGCATTGCCGTGATGCATGCGTTGAAACACATTGAAGCTCCTCCTCGAGTAATCGTACTGACGAGCTTTGAGAAGGATGAAGATATTTATCGCTCTATTCGCGCTGGTGCCAAGGGATATCTGCTGAAGGACACAACGGAATCAGAGATAGTTGCCGCCATTACCGTCGTCGATGCAGGCAAACGATACATCCCTCGCCATATCGCTGCCCGGCTCGCTGACCGGATGATGCGTGCCGATTTGACAGGGCGTGAATTGCAGATCCTCGAAATGCTCGCCCAGGGGTCAACCAACAAGCAGATCGCAGGAGCTCTGGACATTAGCGACAACACTGTTCGACATCATGTCAACAAGATCATGGACAAGCTTCAAGTGTCTGACCGCACCGAGGCAGTTGCAACCGCCATCCGACGCGGCGTTCTCTCGGGAACGGATTAGCTGCGATCTCGACGCAATCGAACCGTAATTCAAACTGTTCTAATTCGAGAGCATCCGGTTCATATAAAAGTTGATGAAGCGCTCGGCGTCCGACTCTAAACATACGAAGGTGTTCGGTGCTCCTGTCCCTAGCTGGGTAAATCCCGCGTCATCGATAGTGATATGCATTTCTTTCATCGGGCACATATCGGGTTTAACGAGGAACGCTAATGTCATTGCGTCGTGAAGCAATGGCGTAGTCTGCCCCCACAGCTGATACAAAATCAGCAGTTGATCCGTAAGTGGCGTATCCAACTTGAAAAGTAGCCGTCTGTTTACCTCATCAAATTTAAGCTGGGTAGAATCTGATGGGACCATGTACAGGGGGACATTAGCCGCCATAAGCTTCTGAGCTTCCGGGATTGCTTCCAGAATGTTCCACTCAGCAATTTGGCCTTGTGGATGGCCGAACCCGAAATCCCAATTCCGCTTATAGAAAGAACCCCCCATAATCACAACGCGTTTTACTTTCTTGAATGTCTCCTTATCGCGATCGATCATGGCGGCCAAGTTGTACATCGGCCCGATAGCTATCAGAGTGATCTCATTCGGATATTTTTTGATGAGGGCTAGTGTGCTCTCAATGGCATCTGGAGCTGGTCGCCGTACCCCGTCCCGCTCGCCATAGCGGCGCTGTGTAAAGTGACTCTCTGGCATCGGACTAGGCACCCCAGTTGCGACAGGGATATCTGCCCGTCCCACTTCGTCAAGAAAACGCTGCAACATTGCAGTTCGAATGGAAACCAGTCCAAAAGTACTGTTGATCTGCAATACATTCAATTCTGGACACTTCAATGCAAGGGCGAGTGCGAATGCATCATCAATATCGTCGCCAATGTCTGTATCGATAATGACCTTTTCCGAGGGAGCGGAGTTTTCTTTTTGAGCGGCTGAAGTGGATTGCGCATAGACAGGGGGCAGAGGCATCCCAATTACTCCGATACATAAAATCCATAACGTTGCGACGCTCAATGTTCGTTTCATTTTTCCTTCCTAACGGCTAGGGATCCCCTGCAAGGGTGAGTTGTCTCATTGTGTGAAAGCCGGCACGAAGGCTCACGCATGTTTTGGAGCAGTCAGGCTCTACGAGCGTGTCTATATGTGAGTCCATCACCGCCCACCCCTCAGGGGGGCGGTGATGGACAGCTTGCATTCACCCGTCGGCCTGCGAGCTTCCTGCCTTTCGCTCCGGGACAAGAGGACTAACGGTTAATCGTGATGTCGTCCACTAGTGCCCCACCATATTGCGTGGTACCGCTGTCTTTGGTGCCGGTGATGTCCAATCGCCGGATTGGATAGCCACTCAACCCTGTGATCTGCACCCAAGCTCCCGTGGTAGTGCCCGTAGCGTGGTTCGGGATGCTGGTATAAGGCACTGTCACAGTGACTACTGGGGTGGTGTCGTTCACATTGGTGTAGCCGGTCAGTATTACATCCTGCTTCCACCAGTCGTAATTGGTGACGTAGAGCGAGGGAATCGTCACCGGCGCACTGAAATTAAGGCTACTCGTGTTGCTCAAGCCGCTGCCTTTTGTAGGTGTGCCGATATCGATTGACGGTGCGCTGGCATTACCCGCCTGAGTGTGATCCTGGTAGCCGTCGTAGGTGTAGGTGCCATAGCGATAGGTTGTGGTGCCTCCTCCGTTCCAAGTGATCGTCAGGCCGCTCACCGGCTGGTAATTCGATGGCACTACGCTGAAGTCGCCTACCGACAGATCAGAGAAGGTAAGCGAAGTGATCGTCGGGACAGGCGATGTGGCCTGTGCGCCGATGCTGGGCGAACTCGGAATCGTGTTTCCGTAATAGTCGCTGCCGCCATTAGCGGAGACGCTCACGCCCGCCCCCGATGCCGGAGAGCCGTATCGCAACGTGTATGCCACAGGACACGGCTGGGGGCCAGTCAGCGCGGACGGTGTCCAACTGCACGTTCCTCCGCCTCCGGGATTGTTCAACAGCGGGTCGCCAAAAAGGGATCCACTGTCCACCCCTGCTCCTTCCCAGGAGGGCAAAGTTGTGTAGGTGGTGCCGTTCCATATCCATTCTGGATTACTGGTCGTGTAATACAGGTTGTTCTGGAACGTGATCCCGCTGATTGAATTGCTTGCGGTGCGCACAAATTCCACATTGTTCGCGGAATTCGGATCATTCATATAACAGATGTTGTCCTCGATCATGCTTCCGGTTGCAGCAGCGCCGCCTCCATTCCACAAACCAAAGAAGAGGCACGCAGCCGGATCACCAGTGTTCCCTGATGCGGAAACCGTATTTATGAACGTATTGCCATAGACGCGCAAAGCATTCTGCGGAGGATAGCCCGCCAAGCCAAAGGCGCCATTACTTCCACCCTGCAAACCGTCGTTCTCTGAGATGTTGTAACGATAGGTGTTAGGCCCCCAAGTGGATCCGCTGGGATTGACGGTGTAGGCATAGATCCCTGTGCCAAAGTTGTTGTGCGTGTAGTTATATTCGACGAGGGAATTCGTGGTTCCGCCGTCCAGATCGATCGCGTCCCAATCGCATCCTGCCGTGAAACTTGGAGATGGTTGGACGTTATAGACCTCGTTGTGACGAATCGTTATGTTGTTGGAGGTGTAGGCCTCGATCCCGGAAGTCCCGCCGCAGGAGGTCACATTGGCACCGATATCGTGCACGACGTTGTATTGTATGGTGCCACCGTTCCAACCGTCCGCTTCCAGAGCACCGAAAGAATTGGTGGCCGGCATGCCCAGGTTGTAGACCGTGTTTCCCTGGACCAGAACATTCGTGATGTTTTTGCCATAGCCGTAGCCCGCGACACCAGGACCGTCCGGCGAAGTCACGCTGGCGCCATGCAAGCTGTTGTTGAGTATCTGCACATCATTCAGTGGCCCCTTGTTACCGTTGATTGCGTATCCGATGACGAAGATCTCGGCGCCCCCGCCAGTGACCCCACTGACTGGAGTGAATCCTGTAATCTCGGAGTTCTTCACTACCAATGTGGAGACGGGCGAAGCGTGGTGCTGATTTTCAAGCAGCACGCCATTCAGCGTCTGCGAGCCATTGGCAATCTTCAACCGGTTCACGGTGAAGCCATTGACGGTATCGCCAGTGATCGCAGACGAACCCGTTCCCGTGCAGTTCGATTGAATCGTTGCCATGCCCGTCCCATAGGATTGGAACGTAAACGGATTGAGTGCAGAGGAATTCGGAACATTGGTGGTGTTTGCCACCAGGCATCCCGCGAATGTCTGCCCCCCCTCGAAACTCACGATCGCTCCCTCCGGGAAGACGGACGTGTTCACCTTGTTAATCGTCTGCCACGGAGTCGATGTCGAGGTGCCGCTGTTGCTGTCGTTGCCGGTAGGCGACACGTAATAGTTGACTTGATCAGGCATGATGACTGAAGCCTGATTCGATGGCCCGGAGGATCCCGCGTAATTAACTGCTTCCACCACGTAGTAATAGGTTGTCGAATGTGTCAAACCACTATCTGTGTATGGCGAGAACGCCACACCTGCGGCAATTAGACTCGCGCCAGACGGCGTAAAGCCGCTGATAGTGCCCCGATACACGTTGTAACTCGTTGCGTTCAATACCTCGGTCCAACTCAAGCTGACGGTGCTGACCGAAATGGCGCTGGCGCTCACATTGGTTGGTGCAGCCGGTGGCGTTCCTCCCCCTCCTCCGCCTCCAATGGGATTTCCCGTAGAGTACGCGCCGATGCTGGGCGGACTCGTCAAGCTGTTGTTGTAATAATCTCTCCCGCCATTGTTGGCGACGTCCACACCTGTGCCAATCGCCGGCGAGCCCGATTGCAAGGTATATGCCTGCGGACACGTCTGCGGCCCAGTCAACAAGGACGGCGTCCAAGTACACGTCCCTCCGTTGCCGGGATTGTTCAAGAATGGATTGACCGACATGGGGTTCGTTTCCAACCCGGTCGCGACCCAAGCGGCGAGGCCCTTATAAACAGTCCCGCCCCAGCGCCACCACGGAGAGCTGTAATCTGTCCAATACAAATTGTTCGATAAGGTCATACCCGTTTGCGTGTACGGGTTGTAATAAAATTGCCCATTCCGCCCGTACTTATCCAGGTTATTCAGATAGCAGATGTTGTCCTTAATCAGGGAGCCGCTGGCCCAGGTTCCCCCTCCGAAACCAAAGTAGAAACACGCACTCGAAGTCGACAGGGTGTTTTCCGTGGTGTTGTTATCGAAGAACGTGTTGCCATAGATATAGAGCGGGTTATGAGGGACGCTGCCCACAGCGTCCATGAGTCCGCCCTGAACCCCTGTCCAATCGTCGTTCTCCGAAACGTTGTAGCGGAAGGTATTGTTCCCCCAAACGTGTGAACTCACGTTGGGGTCGTAGGCCAGCAAGCCGCTTCCAGCATTATGATGGGTGTAGTTGTATTCCACGACCGAGTTCGATGTCCCGCCATCCAGGTCAATCCCGTCCCAGTCGCATCCGGCGCCCCCGAAGGTCTTGGCCTGAGTATTACTCGCTGGCTGAACGTTGTACACCTCGTTGAACCGCACCGTGACGTTGTTGGAGGTGTAGCTTTCGATCCCGGAAGTCCCGCCACAGGTGGTGGTATTGGCCCCAATATCGTGGATGAGATTGTATTGAATCGTAGCCCCATTCATGCCGTCTGCTTCAAGCGCGCCATAGGGAGCGGGGTTGCCCAGATTGTAGACGGTGTTCCCCTGCATCAGAACATTAGTAATGTTTTCGCCGTCACCGTAGCCGCACACGCCACAGTGATCCCCGGCCGTCACGTTAGCACCGTGCAAACTGTTGTTCAAAATTTCGACGTCATTCAGCGGCCCGTTGTTGCCATTCATCGCATAGCCGATGACGATGATTTCTCCGCCGATGGCTGTGCTGCCGCTGGGAGGAGCGAATCCGGTAACCTCCGAATTCTTCACGACGATGGTTTGTGTCGGTGCGTTGGAGCTTTGATTCTCCAGCAAGATGCCTATCGCGGTTGAGCTGCTCGCACCAGCGGTGAATCCGTTTGTCACCTTCAAGCCATCGAAATAAAACCCGCTGATATTGTCAATGGTCACCGCGGCCGAAGTATTTCCCGTGCAGTTCGATTGGATCGTCGCCACGCCCGTACCGTAAGAATTCACCGTAAACGGAGTTGCGGCAGAAGAATTCATGAGGTTGGTGGAGTTAAATACAAGACAACCCGCGAAGGTTGCTCCACCCTGGAAGGAAACTGTATCACCGCCCTGAAAGAGAAAGCTGTTCACTTTATTGATGGTTTGCCATGGTGTGGAGGTCGATAGACCATCGTTGTTGTCATCGCCGTTTGGCGACACGTAGCGCTGAGTCGCAAGCGCCGGGGCGCTACAGAGGGAAATCAGAATTAGGAACAGAACCCAGCTCTTCGTAAGAATCGATTTCACCGTACAGTCTCCTAGTTACGGATTCGAATGTTTAGGGCGGTCGGGCAAATGAGTACCTCAGGCGCGCAGGCCGAAGAATATGCTTCGTGGCAAGGCACGCACATCCTACATTTCGCCCTGAATCTTATGACTCAAGCGGAGAGGTACAGAATGGTGTAATGGTGTAGTCAATGAATAGTACAAATGACCATCTACAGATGATCAATAAATACGATTTCCATTGACCCGTCGGCTATGTGAGCCCGAGGTCTTCGAAGCGTTCTATGAAGAGTGGCACCAGTCTGTCGGGAGGGTCGCGTTGCTCGCCGGCGAGAATATCGGTGCTATCGCGGCAGAACTGAAGCTTAACTATTAAGAAGAGGCGCCCAGGGATTCGTGGCGCGCCGGTTTGGCGTCATTTCCGGGCCGAACGCGATGGCGACGCTGGCCAAAAACAGCATCTTCACCCAACGTTGCCCTGCTAACGAAGAACGCGTGCCAACGGGCGACATCTGGTGGGAGGGCATTACAGTAGAGCCGGCCGAGGCCCTGGACTGGCAAAGCAGACCCTGGACCCAGCATCAACGAACCCGGCAGCGCATCCTAATGGCCGCAAGGATGGGGAGGGGAAGTTCCTGTGGCCGGGCTACAGCCAGAACATGCGGGTGCTGAAATGGACCGTCGATCGGGCGACGGGCAAGGTGGGCAGTGATGAGACGCCGATTGGATGGACGCAGCGCCTTGAAGACATGCACTGCAAATCTGTTTTGGTTGCAGCCTGGATCTCAAATTGAAGAGGGCTGATCCCCGCCGGTCAGCCCTCGCCCACTGTTTATAGACGCAAAATCTTTGTGGCATTTTTGTGGCAAGTATGGCCATTTGGGCCGGTTTTGCCGTCTCGTAAGCCATTTGCCGTCAATAACTTGCTCTAGGATCCTTACCGTCACACGGTGGAAGTCGTAGGTTCAGCTTTGGAAGCCCCAGCGATTCCGCCAGGGGTTTCAAAACCCGGTTTCGGGAGTTGGAGGTATCCAGAAAGCTGGGGAAGTGCGTCCGTCATATCCAGCATCAGCACGACTCGATCTCGTCGTGAGGATGCTTTAAGGACAGCCCTCAATTGTTCCCGGGGCAGAATCTGTTTATCCTTCGGCCGGAGATTCTTGGGAATCTTCAGCGTCCGGGTTGGATCTTTGACCAAAACTCCTGGCCAATTGCTTCATCGAAGATGGACTCTCTCATATTCTTTTTCCAAGAGAAAAGGCCGCTCCGAAGAGCGGCCCTCTAACTTTGGTGCGAAAAGGGGGACTTGAACCCCACCGATTGCCCCGCCAGTCCTAAGTCTGGTGCATCTGCCAATTCCGCCACTTTCGCGCTGTACTGCAAACTGCGACGACGTGCATTGCCAGCTCTATGGTACTGTGGCCCCGCAGGAAGCGACGGTGGGTTGTCTTGAGAGCATCTTACAGTGGGAACGATGGCACGCTCCTCCACGTCACCCCTGAAGATCGCGCTGGTCACGACGTTTCCGCCGAGCTCCGGAGATCTGAACGAGTATGGCTTCCACCTGGCGAGCGCGCTACGGTCGAATCCCTCGGTTGAGGCTGTGATCTACGCAGACCAAACTGCGGCTGGTCCCGAGCTCGAGAACTTTGACGTGCGCCGGTGCTGGAGGTTCAACTCCTTTCTCACGGCGTTCCACATTCTGCGGCGTGTATGGAAAGACAAGCCTGACTGCGTCTGGTTCAACATGGGCTTCTCGACCTTTGCCAATACTCCGGTGGCGGCGTTTCTGTCTGTATTGACGCCGTTTCTAGTGAAGTGCAGTGGCTACTATACGCACATCACGCTGCACACCGTCTTCGAGCGCATCAATCTGGAGGATGCACAGGTTCGCTTTGCCGGCGCGTATCGTATGGCCGGGCGCACGGCGACTCAAGCACTGCTCTGGTCCGGAGACATCACGGTGCTGCTGCCGACGTTTCGTCAGTTGTTACTGGATGCATATCGTGTTCCAGCGGATCAGGTTCAGTACCGTCCTCATGGGACCTTTGTGGATAGTCCCATAGACGCCGTCGTGCTGCCGGATCGCAAACAGCCTGTAGTCTTGGCATTCGGCTACTGGGGAACCTACAAGAGGGTAGAGATCCTGATCGCAGCGATGAAAGAGGTCCTGCGAGAGATTCCCGACGCCGTTTTACACGTGGCCGGTAAAGATCATCCCAGTACGCCCGGCTACCTGGAAGGATTGCGCAATCAACATCGGGAGAACCGGACTATCCAGTTCCTGGGGTATGTTCCGGAGGAAGAGGTTCCCGCCGTCTTTGGACGCGCGCGCCTGGTGGTGTTGCCGTACACCTCGGCGGCCGGCACCAGCGGCGTGGTGCATCAGGCCTGCCAGCACGCTCTGCCAATCGTGGCCTCGGACATTGAAGAGTTCACAGAGATGGCGCGAGAAGAGGGCGTGGCGATGGCAATCTATCCTCGCGATGATAGCCAGGCTCTAGCCGCGCAAATGCTTCGTTTATTGCAGTCCGATGAAACCTGTCTGCAGATGTCGCTGCAGAACCTGCGTGCGGCATCGGGTACTCCTATGCCAGGCGTCGTCGACTCCTACCTGGAACTCTTCCGGTCCCGCATCGGAAGGCAGAGGTAGACCGGGCAGATTAGATCAACTCACGCCAATCGGTTTTGAATCTGCCACGCATATTCCACATGGAAAGTGCCTGCAAAGCAAATGAGGTCACCCAGGGATTCATGTAGGGAGCGATCTCGCCGTTGCGCCTTCCAAACCAGAAGCCGCCAGACAGGCGACCGTCTTCCTCCTCAGATTGGAAACTCACCAGCGCTGCGGCTTCCTGCTCTGCGGCAGCGGAGTCGAGCGGGAGCACGCTGTAGTCGTCGGCGAAGATGCGGATGCGGAGCAGCTGCGCAATGACATCGGCGCGAAGGAACTGCGGTGCGATGCTCTGCATGTACTGAGCCACTTTGGGAATGCCGTGGCGCATCGCATCCGCGCACTCCTCCTCATGCACGACCGGCAGCAAGCCTTCGAGGAAGTAGAGATAAGAGTGAAGCCGGTCCATGACCTTTTGCTGGTCGGTCACGCCAGGTAGAAATGCGTCGTGCGTCGCTAAGGCTGAGGCCAGCATGCTGCGATAAAGCTTAAGGTGATGCTCATTCTTCCCGATCTCCCATAGCTCATACCAGCCCAGGGCTGACTTCAACTGATAGCAGCCCGGACCTTGAGACCATTGCGCTGACACGTAAGGAGGGAGTGTCTTTTCAGGCAATGAGAGAATCGGCCCAAAGTGTTCGCCGTCGAAAAAGTCCCGAGCCATGCTGGCGCCGCACTGCATGGCTGTTGCGAGAAGCTCAGACCTGCGGGTGAGCCGCCATACCGACAGCAGTCCGCGGATGATAATGCCGTCGTCGAAGAAATAGGAGTCGTACTTCGCCCCGCGGCCGCACTCGAACGGCATGGTTTCCGTATCTGGGTCCCAGGCCCGCACGAGATAATTTGCGGTTGTCATCGCCGCGTCGAGGTAACGGTTTTCGCCGCTTTGCTTATAGAGCGAGATGAGAGCCGAGGCGGCGTATCCGGTAATCTCCGTCGAGATAGGAGCGTTCTGTCCAAGTTCGCTGCGGTAAAAGCGAGCCACACCGCCCTCGGCGTCTCGAATGCCTGAGGTTAGAAACCACTCGCCCGCGTCGTTTGATACATCTCTCCCTGCTACCGCTGTTGCAACCATCGTCGTCATGGGCGATCTCCCTTCAAGCGCATTCTTCAAGTACGTGGGCGATCTGATCCGAAAGCACGTAAGCGATATGGTCCGCAGCTCTACCGTCACCGTAGATATTGCGAACCTGCGCCATGCTTTCGTACAGATCCTCGTTGTCCATCAGCTCGGTGAAGGCCTCGAGAATGGACTCCGAGGAGACGCCCACGAGCTTGGCGGAACCTGCAGCCACGGCCTCTGGGCGGTCGGTCACATTTCTCAAAACAAGCGCAGGCTTCCCGAGGCTTGGAAGCTCCTCCTGCAATCCGCCGGAGTCGATCATGGCGAAGTAGCAGGCTTGCGCTGCGGCGATCATCTCCCTGTAGGACAAAGGCGAGGTGAGCGTGATGTTGTCCTCGTTGCTGAGGAACTCGCGCACGGTGCTGGAGACCGCCGGATTCGGATGCACAGGTAGCACAAAGTGTGCGGTGCGCGCATAGCGTCTGGCCAGCGTGCGAAGAGTCTTGCACACCCGGCCCAGGGGCTCACCGTGGCTCTCACGGCGATGCAGTGTGATCAGGATCAGCTTCCGCTGGCCCACAGGCAGAGCTTTGAGAAGTGAGTTAGCGTGGTTGAAGGGAAGTGAGGCTGCATAGCGCATGGCGTCGATGCCGGTATTGCCGGTGAGGTGGATCTGGCGCTCGCTACGGCCTTCTTTCAACAGAGTCCGGCGGTTCTCCGCAGTCGCCACGAAGTGCAGGTCTGCCATCGCATCGATCATTCTGCGGTGAGCTTCTTCGGGAAAGGGCTCATGATTCGATCCCGATCGAATTCCCGCCTCAATGTGGGCCAAAGGCACCTTAGCGTAACAGGCAGCAAGCGCTCCAGCCATAGCAGAGGTGGTATCGCCTTGCACCAGCACGTGTGAGGGCTGTTCTTTTTTTAGGATCGCGTCCAGTTGCGGCAGCAGTCTCGCCAAGAGCCCATTGGGCTGGCCATCCTGCGGCGTGGGCGTGAGGCGATATTCAGGATCAATCTCAAACAGCTTCAGGATGGGAGGCACAAGATGCTCATGCTGCCCGGTGACGCAGACCACGGAGCGATCGCCTTGCCTGGCCAGGGCCCGGATCACAGGAGCCATCTTGATCGCCTCCGGCCGCGTGCCGACGATGGATAGATACGTCTTAGGCATCGCAGCCTCCGCGTTCATTGACCATCGGCGCGGTGCAGCTTCGAGCGGTAATCTGGAGTTGTTTCGGGTAGGTCCCGTTCCAGCTATTCCTGCGGACTTTCAGCAGCTCCAGGAACATGTTGATTCCGTCCAGGTAGGGACGGATCTTCGATCCCTCGGGATAGTAGATGTAGTCCACTGGGATCTCCACCACATTGAAGCCGTATCGCTGAGCGAGGAAGATCACCTCTGCGTCAAAGCCCCATCCGCCAATCTTCTGCAGCGGGAAGATCGCCTTTGCGGCGCGAGCACTGTACGCCTTGAATCCGTTCTGCGTGTCTTTGAAGTTCAAGCCGAGCACGGTGCGCACCAGCAGGCTGTAAAGGCGTCCGTTGAGCAGGCGATACCACGGCTGCGGCCGTAGCTGGTAAGCGGGGTCGATCCAGCGAGACCCCATAGCCACGTCCGCGCCGGCTCTCAAGGCATCGAAGAGTTTCGGCGCATCTTCGATGGGGGTGGAGTCATCGGCGTCCGCAAAGAGAATCAGCTCTCCGCGGGACTCCTCAATACCCAGTCGGATCGCGTTTCCTTTGCCCTGATTCCTGTGAAGCGTGATGAGGCGCACCACGGGGAAGCGTTCGGCGAGTTGCTGCACTACGGTCGAGGTGCCATCGACCGAGCCGTCATCCACAACCAGCACCTCAGCACTCCACGACTTTGCCTCGATGAAGGCGGCGATGTGTTCAATCGTGACGGTGATGCGACGTGCTTCGTTATATGCGGGAATGACGATGCTGTACTCGTACGCAGTCATAGGGCCTCAGAAACAAGCGCAGTAGAGGGTAAAACGTCAGCAATCTCTCCTTCGCGTTGACGGAAGAAGAGAAACAGGGAGATGGTGACCAGGCTCGCCCCAAAGGGGAAGATGCCCCACATGACTCCTTGCCACCTCGGCGGACGCAGCGGTGACGCGATTGGAGTCGCCGGTGGGATTCCGATCGTCCCCCAGACGACGGTATTGCCGTCCAGCTTCTGCAGGGGACGCCAGCCCGCAAACGCGAGTAGCGGGTCATAGGAGTGATCATGCACAAAGATGTAACGCAGGCCGTAACGATGCGCATGCTGCAGCATCTCCCGCAGAGCAGCGATACCATCGGCGCCATAAAAGCGTGCAGTGGTGAGCTGCGCTACAGCGTGGCTCGTTAGCTCGGGTAGCGTTCGCCCGGAGTTATATTCGCCGTCCACGCTGGAGGCGTTCGTGTAGGGCATGATGGCGGAGAGGCTGTTGGGATAGCCCAACGTCAGGTAACGGTAACGGGCATGATCCTTCTCATTGAGGAATCGGATGATCGGCTGCACATCCGGCGGCGAAGCCAGCAGCGGGAAGTAGTGGTTCCAGGAAGCAGCGAAGGCGCCCCAGCCAATGATCGCTACCGCGATCACGAGGGCGCCGCGTGCTTGAAAGCGGTCGACGAGCTTCGAAATCGCCATCCCCATAAAGGGCATGGCAAGCAGCAGCGCATAGAAGCTGAAGCGCTCCAGCGTGAGCACATCGAAGGCGCGGCCCAGAAGCAGCTTGGCTATCGGCGTGGTTCCACCCAGACCGAGCAGAAAGGCCAGATAGAAACCGAACAAGAGAGGCCGCAGACGGCGCTCTGCTCCCTTGAAGAAGATGAACGGTATGGCCAGCGCGACCGGGCCATAGGGCAGCAAGAAGTAGTGGACACCCCAGACCGGATTAAGGATGTAATTAGCGCGACTGGTGTGGGGAATCACGATCTGATCGATCGGGTGCTTGATGAGCGCCAGGAGATACGGCGTGAGAATCAGCAGGACGCCTACGATTGTCAGCGTAAAAAAGCAGCCAACGCGTCCCAAAGCGGCGAGCCTCGATCCCGACTTGTCTTTGACGTCGATCATCGCCAGCCAAACCAGGGGCAATACAAAAAGCGGCAGGCCAAAGATGAGCGTCGCATGATGCGCGGCTGCCGCGGTACAGGCGATGGAGACACCGAAGGGCAACTCTCTCACCGTGCCGTCCACCACGTAGCGGTAGAAGTAAGGCAGGGCCAACAGATAGAGCGTGGCTGAGGAGGTCGTGCCGATCTGCCCATCCAGATAGACCAGAAGGGCGAGTGAACCGAGAAAGATCGAACAGAAGGCTCCGTAGCTGGCCGAGCGCTCATCGGTCCACAACAGAGCGAACTGGTATACGGCGATGGGCAGCAGCAAGATGACGGTGCCTTGCACCATCATGAATCCGTAGGTGAGTTCCACGATGTGGGAGAGCATCGCGATCCACTGATGCGTCAAGGGTGGATAGGTCGCTTCAGAGAAGCCTGCGAAGGCCTTCGGGTTCCAGGGGTCGAACCAGTGCTCGGCATAGTTCGCCGCCATCGACATGTGGAAGTTGGCATCGTAGCT
>Ga0136846_1235592_pt1 | contig 13853 bp, 12 predicted proteins | sample HopSoiMetagenom2_FD_96841 | JGI IMG/M metagenome (GOLD analysis project Ga0136846, IMG submission 96841) | Grasslands soil microbial communities from Hopland, California, USA - 2 Assembly 2016 (version 4) | ecosystem: Environmental > Terrestrial > Soil > Grasslands | place: USA: Hopland... | reverse complement strand
GCTGAGTGGCGCCCGTCAGCCGACGGTCCACGGCCGCCGCGACCGCCCGCCCCTCCGCGATCGCCCACACGATCAACGACTGCCCGCGGGCCGCGTCCCCAGCCGCGTACACGCCCGGCACGTTCGTCGCGAAGTCGGCGTCGCGGGCGATCGTGCCGCGCGGGTCGAGGGCGAGCCCGAGCTGCTCGATCAGACCGTCCTGCCGGTCGGGTCCGGAGAAGCCGAGGGCGAGCAGCACCAGGTCGGCCGGGAGCGTCCGTCCGGACCCGGGCAGCGGCCGGCGCTCCGCGTCCACCTCGACGAGGTGCAGCGCCCGTACGTGCCCGTCCGCGTCGCCCGTGAAGCGGAGCGTGGACGCAGCGAAGAGCCGGGCATCGGCGTCGGCCGCGGGCGCCGACTCCAGGTCACGGGCCTCCTCGTGCGCGGCCGACAGCCGGTAGACCTTCGGGTACGTCGGCCAGGGATCCAGGTCCTCGTCACGCTCCCCGCCGGGCTGGGCGTAGATGTCCAACTGGGTGACGGAGGCGGCCCCTTCACGCACCGCGGTGCCCAGACAGTCGGCCCCCGTGTCACCGCCGCCGACGATGACGACGTGCTTCCCGGCGGCGGACATCGGGGATGCCTCCAGATCCCCCTGGCACACCCGGTTGGCCAGGGGCAGATACTCCATCGCCTGCTGAACACCGGCCAACTCCCGCCCAGGAAGCGGAAGTTCACGCCAAGCCGTGGCCCCCACGGCCAGCACCACGGCGTCGTAACGCGACCGCAGCTCGGCGGCCCCGACATCCCGACCGATGGCGGTCGACGTACGGAACTTGGTTCCCTCGGCCCGCATCTGCTCGACGCGCCGCTCCAGGTGGTGCTTCTCCATCTTGAAGGCGGGGATGCCGTACCGCATCAGCCCGCCGAGCCGGTCGTCCTTCTCGTACACGGCGACGGTGTGCCCCGCCCGGGTCAGCTGCTGTGCCGCGGCGAGCCCGGTGGGCCCCGACCCGACCACCGCGACCGTACGTCCCGACAGCCGGTCCGGCGGCCTCGGAGATACGAAGCCGTCGGACCAGGCCCGGTCGGCTATGGCCACCTCGACGTTCTTGATGGTCACCGCGGGCTGGTTGATGGCTAGCACACAGCCCGCCTCGCACGGCGCCGGGCACAACCGTCCCGTGAACTCGGGGAAGTTGTTCGTGGCGTGCAGTCGGTCGCTCGCCGCGCGCCAGTCCTCCCGGGAGACCAGGTCGTTCCACTCGGGGATCAGGTTCCCCAGCGGACAGGCTTCGTGGCAGAACGGGACACCGCAGTCCATACAGCGACCGGCCTGCTTGCTGACAATGGGCAGCAGCGCCCCCGGCACATACACTTCGTCCCAGTCACGGACCCGCTCCTCGACAGGCCTGCGGAGCCAGTCCTGGCGGGCTGTGGTGAGAAAACCCTTGGGATCACCCATGGCGGTGTCCTTGCCGTCTTCCGTGCGGACGCGTGACGGGGCCGCGCGGGCCTTGCGTCATCGGGCGGCACTCTCTTCCGGAAACGATACGACTCATCGCCCAGGCATGCCGAGCGGGACGGTGGCTCAGGCGACGGCCAGGACGTACAGCACCGAGGCCGCAGCGGAGGCAGCCGTGCGTATGTGGTTCCACAGCGTCGACTCGCGTACGTACACGGGCCAGTAGGCGTCGGCCTCCGCCGTGCCCGGCTCCAGCTTCAGCAGGGCGTTGTTGCGCGGCACGTTCGCGCCCATGGTGAGCCCGAGCGAGCCGAACAGATACAACGCGCTGCCCACCAGCAGCTTCACCGCGCCCTCCTCCGGCCACACCACCAACGTGACCACGGCGATCACCAGACACAGCGCGGCCGACCCGATGAACACGAGCATGAAGGGCGGATGCAACGCGGTGACGTTGATCGCCCGCATCGCGGCGACCCCCTGTGTGGGCGGCAGCGCGGCGAGCCCCCTCATCACGAAGGTCGAGAACCCGCAGAACACCCCGGCCACCACCCCGGTACCGAGCACACCCAGCACCACGAGTACGAAGTACGCCCCATCGATCACGCCGACCCCCCGCTCGATCCCCAACCGTCCCCACCAGTGAACCCCCTGCCACTGACAATGCCCCTGGCCCGACGGCGCGGCGCCCTCGCGAGCAAGTCACTTAGCCGCCCGCTCACATCGGCTCGGCCCGGACATCGGCCGCCGTTCCCGCATTTGCCCCCGCTTCCGTCGCCCATTCCCGAAGCCTCGCCTCGACGGCACCGGCGATCCGCCGCCGAGCCTCGTGCCGCGCGCATCCGCTCATCAGCAGCAGGTCGTACGACGTGTCCACATGCCGTACGGACGCCACGACCGCCGAGGCCACCGCCCCCTCGGACAACGCCCGCCCCGCCGCGCTCCGACCCACACGCCCACTGCCCCGCACCGAGGCGTGCGCGGCGATCTCCGCCGCCCGATCCGCCGGGCATCCCGGAAACAGCCTGCGGATCTCCCGCGCGAATGCCTCGGTGAACCGCAGATCCTCCGCGGCCCGCCGTCGCGCGTCCCGCGTCCGTCGCCGTCGTCGTGCCTCGGCATCCGCCAGGCACCGCTCCTCGGCCCGGGCGAGCCCCGCCTCCTCGACCAGAACGCCCTGTCGTTCGTACCGCCCCTGCCGCCGGTTGAACCGCACGACCACCGCCCACAGCCCGCTCTCCTCCCGAGATCTGCGTGTCAACGCGGTGTCGCCCCTCGGCAGGAACACCAGGTGCCCGAGATCGGCACAGTCCAGACACCGAGGCGCCCCCTCCTCCAGCACGAGCAACGCCAACGGCCCCCGCCGGCACGCGACACACTGCCGCCGCTTGAGCGGCTGCACGACGAGAAGTCCGGCTCGTAGCGGGGGAGTTGTGCGCCTTGTCATAGGTGCTTGATTCCCACCGGCGACCACAAATCCCCGCCCGGCCCCCGCCTGCTCGCGCATTCACTGTTCCTCCCCACCAGCGGCCACCCGGCATGATGGACCGTGTGCGACTGGAACCGATCACCTGGGACCGGCTCGGCGACCTCCTCGCCGAACGTGTGCTCGACCTGAAGCCGGACGACGGCAGCCCCTGGCCGCGCATCGCCTTCGACGGAGCCCCGGCGGCCCGCCCGGGAGACCTCGCCGAACGCGTGGCCGAGGCGCTGCGCGTACGCGGTCGGCCCTCCCTCGCCATCGGCACCGCCGGTTTCCTGCGCCCCGCCTCCCTCCGGCTGGAGTACGGCCACGAGGACGTGGACGCCTACTACGACGGCTGGTTCGACACCGGCGCCCTCTGGCGCGAGGTCTTCGGCCCGCTGGAACCGGGCGGCGACGGCCGCGTCCTGCCCGACCTCCGCGACCCGCTCACGGACCGTTCCACCCGCAGCCCCGCCGTCCGGCTCCCGCCCGGTGGCCTCCTGCTGCTGCACGGACCCTTCATGCTGCGCCACTGGTTCCCGTTCGACCTGACCGCCCACGTCCTCCTCTCGCCGGCCGCCCTGCGCCGCCGCACCCCCGAGGCCGAGCACTGGACCCTCCCCGCCTTCGAGCGGTACGAGAGGGAGACGGACCCCGCCATCACTGCCGACGTCCTCATACGCGCGGACGACCCGCGGCATCCGGCGTGGAACGGCTGACCCGGCCCCGGTGCCCGGAAGCCGCGGACTTCCGGGTGCGCATCCCCTCGAGCGCGACAAGAATGTAGGGCGCCGGGACTAGCGGTGCCCTCTGTGCCGCGCCGGCCGTCCGGCACCGGGAGGTACTTCATGACCACCGCCGGAGACATCATGCATCACGGCGCCCAGTGGATTCCCGCCCACGCGACCCTCGATCGGGCCGCCGAGATGATGCGCGATCTCAACGTGGGCGCCCTGCCCATCAGCGACAAGAACGAACGACTGTGCGGCATCCTCACGGACCGCGACATCGTCGTCGGCTGTGTGGCCATGGGCCACGACCCGGCGAAGGTCACCGCGGGCGAGATGGCCCAGGGAACACCACGCTGGATCGACGCGAACGCCGATGTCAGCGAAGTGCTCGAAGAGATGAAGGACCATCAGATCCGCCGACTTCCGGTGATCGAGAACAAGCGTCTGGTCGGCATGATCAGCGAGGCCGATCTGGCCCAGCACCTCACGGACGACCAGATCGCGGCCTGGGCCGAGAGCGTCTACGCCAGGACCGCGATGCGCTGACCCCGCCGCTCCCGCACGCGCCTTCTCGCCCGGCCGCACACGCCGGGCGGCAAGGTGCGCCGGGGCCGGGGCGTCAGAGCCAGCCGTTGCGCCGAAAGCTCCGGTACAGCGTCAGACAGGCGACGGATATCAGCCCGATGACCAGCGGATAGCCGAACTGCCAGCGCAACTCGGGCATGTGATCGAAATTCATGCCGTAGACGCCGCAGACCATCGTCGGTACGGCGATCACCGCCGCCCACGCCGTGATCCTGCGCATGTCCTCGTTCTGCGCGACCGTGACCTGCGCCAGGTGCGCCTGCAGAATCGAGTTGAGCAGTTCGTCGAACGCCGCGATCTGCTCCGTGGCCCGCAGTTGATGGTCGGAGACGTCCCGGAAGTACGCCTGTATCTCCGGGTCGATCACCCGAATCGGCCGGGTCGCCAGTTCCTGCAGCGGTCGGTGCAGCGGAGCCACGGCCCGCTTCAGTTCCAGGAGTTCGCGCTTGAGCTGGTAGATCCGGCCGGGGTCGGCGCGCGCGCCGTCAGCCGCGAAGACATCCGTCTCGACCTGGTCGATGTCCGCCTGGACCGCGTCCGTGACCTGCAGATAGTCGTCGACCACATGGTCCGCGATCGCGTGCAGCACAGCAGCCGGGCCTTTGGCGAGCTGTCGTGGGTCGGCTTCGAGACCCTCACGCAGGGGGCCCAGAGAGCCGTGCCGCCCATGTCGTACCGTGATCACGAAGTCTTGGCCGACGAAGACCATGATCTCGCCTGTGTTCACCACCTCACTTGTCGCCGTCAGTTCGGTGTGCTCGACGTAGCAGACCGTCTTGAACACCGCGAACAGGGTTTCGCCGTACCGTTCCAGCTTCGGGCGCTGATGGGCGTCAACCGCGTCCTCGACCGCGAGCGGGTGCAGGTCGAAGAGCTGGGCGATACCCGCGAACTCCTCATCCGTCGGCTCGTGGAGACCGAGCCAGACGAAGCCCTCGTCGCTCTTGCGGACCCGCCGCACCGCGTCGACCAGATCCCGGCCGACCGGTATCCGGACACCGTCCGAGTAGGCCACGCAGTTCACCACCGCCGAACCCAGCGGCGACCGGGCATGGTGACTCAGGTCGACAAGCGGGCGCCGCCGTGCCAGCCGTGCCACCTTACGGAGGCCGCCGACCCTGTCGAGGCCCGTGACCCTCCGCAGATTCCCTGCCATGGACATCTGGATCTCCTTGCGTGGATCTCCTCGCGCCGCACTGCCGCACCTTGCGCCTGACTCGCCAGTTTGCCAGCCCCGCGTGAAAGCCGGAGAGACCTGTGGGAACGGAAGGTTCCGTTTCGCTTTCGCCGGTGCGGGAGCGTCGACCCGGCCGAACAAAGCGGATGACTGGGATGATCTCGGCATGACGCGAACCGACGGCTATCTCCTCGACAACCGGCAGACAGAGGCGGGACAACGCTTCGACGCCTTCGCCGCACTCTTCGACCCCACGACCTTCCGGCACCTCGAGGGATTCGGTGTCGGACCCGGCTGGCGCTGCTGGGAGGTCGGGGTCGGAGGGACCTCGGTGGTCTCCTGGCTGGCCAAGAAGGTCGGTCCGACCGGAAAGGTCGTCGCGACCGACCTCGACACCTCGTGGGTCGCCCCGGCAGCCCGCCCGCCGGTCGACGTACGCGTCCACGACGTGGGCGTCGACGAACCGCCGGGGGAGGGATTCGACCTCGTGCACGCCCGGCTCGTCCTCGTCCATGTACCGGACCGCGAAAGGGCGTTGCGCTCGATGATCAAGTCGTTGCGTCCTGGCGGACGCCTGCTGATCGAGGACGCCGATCCCGCTCTGCAACCCCTGCTCTGCCCCGACGAGCACGGTCCCGAGCAGCAGCTCGCCAACCGGCTGCGGCACAGCTTCCGCCAGCTCCTCGCGGACAGTGGCGCCGACCTGGCGTACGGGCGCAAACTCCCGCGGCTGCTGCGCGAGGCGGGCCTGCGCAACGTACAGGCCGACGCGTACTTCCCCGTCACCTCACCCGCCTGCGCCACGCTGGAGTCCGCGACGATCCGTCAGATCCGGGAACGTCTTGTCGCCGGGGGCCTCGCCACGGACCAGGACATCGACCGCCACCTGGCCAACGTAGCCTCGGGAGCGATGGACCTGGCCACCGCACCGATGATCTCGGCGTGGGGACGCAAGGGTTAGGACCCCGGCCGGTGGATCCGGCCGGAGACGCGGGACACGGCACCCCCGTACGGGGCCCATCGAGTCGAATCCCTCCTTCGCCTCGCGGTCGGAAGCACCCGCTCACATCCGCCGATGAGGCGCCGCGACTTTTTCCGGCCCGGATCCGCCGGACAGGGCCCCGGGCGCGGGCCGACGGCAGTCAGGGCGCCGCTCGGCGGCCCTCATCCGAGAACCGGCGGCCTTCCGCCGACCCGCTCCACCGCCCGCGCGCCCGCCCGGCACCCCTGCGTCGCCGCCTCCTCAGGGCCGGCACCCGTCAGCAGGGCCGCGAGGAACGCGCCGGTGAAGGCGTCACCGGCGCCCGTCGTGTCCCGGGGCGTCGCCGGCACGGCCGGAACACGGGCGCACAGGGTCCCCGACCGGGCTACCAGCGCGCCTTCGGCACCCTGCTTGGCGACCACCAGCGGGACGTGGCGGCTCAGCTTGGCCGCCGCGTCCGCCGGATCGGTCAGCCCGGTGAGCAGACAGGCCTCGTCACGGCTGGGTAGCAGGACATCCACTCCGGACACCAGATCCAGGAAGCGGTCGACACCCAGTTCGACCAGGAACCCCGCCGACGCCGGATCCAGACTCACCGGTACGCCACGCGCGCGTGCCGACTCCAGAGCCACCGCCACGAACGCCCGACTCGGCGCCGAGAACAGCAGATAGCCCGAGAGATGCAGACGTGCCACACCGTCGAGCAGCTCGTCCGACCAGTCGTCGGCATCCAGCCGCAACGAGGCACCGCTCTGGGTCAGAAACGTGCGCTCGGCCGCGGAGCCCGTGTCCACCAGGCAGATCACCGTCCCGGTCGGTGCCTCGGGATCGACAACGAGGCGTGGCCGCACTCCGCACGCAGTCAGCTCGCGCTCGTGCCACTCCGCCGAGTCCGCGCCCACCCGTCCGAGCAGCCGAACCTCCGAGCGACCCCAATGGGCAGCCCAGCAGGCCACGTTGGCACCCGCGCCGCCCGGCACCGTCCGGATCACGGCGCTCGTGTCGGTCCCCGACGCGAGCGGACCCCGGTGCCGGGCGACAACGTCCGTGATGACGTCCCCGACGACGAGCAGCGCCCTCCCCGGCTCCGTCACATCCTGGCCCAGGCCGCCGCGATCCGCCCCGCGAGCCGTACGTTGCCGCGGACCGCTGCCAGGTTCGCGCTCAACGAAGCGCCGTCGGTGTGCCGCACCAGGTAGTCGAGCAGGAATGGCGTCACGGCCTGCCCGCTCACGCCCTGCTCCTCGCACGCGTGCAGCGCGTCGGCGAGCACGCGTGCGTGGAGCCCGGGATCGAGTTGCTGTTGCTCGGGCACGGGATTGGCCACGATGAACGCCGACTCCGGGGAATCGAGCGCGTCCTGGGCCCGCATCACGTCCGCGACCTCCTCCGGGGTGTGGAGCGTCCAGTCCACCGGATGCCCGGAGTCCGACAGGTAGAAGCCGGGGAAGTTGCCGGTACCGAAACCGGCCACGGCGACCCCGAGAGTCTCCAGCCGCTGCAATGTGGCCGGCACATCCAGGATCGACTTCACGCCCGCGCAGACGACCGTGATCCTGGTACGTGCCAGCAGTCCCAGGTCGGCGGACTCGTCCTGCGTCACTGTCCACTCCCGGTGCACCCCGCCGAGCCCACCCGTGGCGAACACCCGTACGCCGGCCCGGGCGGCCAGCAACGCGGTCGCGGACACCGTGGTCGCCCCGCTCACCCCGGCGGCCACCGCGAGCGGCAGATCACGGTGACCCAGCTTGCGGATCCCGTCCTCGTTCGCGATCCGGTCCAACTGTTCCTTGTCCAGGCCGACATGAGGGCGCCCGTCCAGCACGGCGATCGTGGCCGGGACGGCGCCCTCCTGCCGTACGACGTCCTCGAGTTCCAGCGCCACCTGCAGATTGCGGGGGCGCGGCAGCCCGTGCGCGATGATCGTGGACTCCAGGGCCACCACGGGTCGACGCGCGTCGACCGCTTCCCGTACTTCTTCGGACACCACCAGCATGACGCGTCTGCTTCCTGTCGTTCGGTCTTCCCTCATCTCTGGCGGGCGGCACGCCTGGTCAAACCCTTGCGATCAGGGGAAGAGGCCAGCAGCCTGGAGTACATGACGGACAACTCGGCGCGTCTCGACCATGTCGTCCTCTGGGTTGGTGATCCGCTCGCCGCTGCCGACTTCTACGAGAAGGCGGTCGGCATGGAGCCCCTGAGGATCACCGAATTCGCCCTGGGAACCGTGTCGTTTCCCTCCGTACGCCTCAACGACGAGACCATTTTCGACCTCGCACCGGTCTCGCTGGCTGAGCGTATGAACATGCTCCCCGGGTCTGCCGACAGCGCGGGCCATCCCGTCAACCACGTATGCCTGTCCCTGCCCGAGGATTCCTTCGACGCCCTGCGAACCCGCCTGAGGGAACAGGACGTACCCGTCTCGGACTTCTCGTACGACGCGTACGGCGCTCGTGGCACGGCGAGGCGCAGTTTCTACTTCCGCGACCCCGACGGGAACGTCTTCGAGGCACGGCACTACGCGTAACGACCGCCGGACCCGTGGCTGAGCGGCTCAGCCACCTGCCTTCGCGCTCCGGACCCGCAGCGGGCCGTTGCGGGTGAACAACACCAGCGCGCCCACGGGTATCAGCAGGCACGCGGCGGCGAAATTCAGCCATCCATAACCCGCCTGGGCCATCACAAGCCCGGCGGTTGCCCCGCCGAGGCCCGCCGAGGTGTTCATGACGAGGTCGGAAAGCCCCTGGGCCGCGGCGCGCGCCGCCTCGGGTACGGAGTCCGTGAGCAGGGCGGACCCGGAGACCAGCCCGGCCGACCAGCCGAGCCCCAGGACGAAGAGCCCCAACGCGACGCGGCCGTGACTGCCGTCTGCCGTCCCCGCGAGGAACGCGGCGCAGGCCAGCAGCCCTATGGCGAGCCCGATGCCCGACAGCCGTCCGACCCGGTCGGACAACCGCCCCATGAGCGGCGAGAACGCGTACATGCCCGCGATGTGACCGCTGATGACCAGCCCGATCAGATCGATGCTCGCGCCGTGGTGCCCGAGAGCGACCGGCGTCATCGACATGACCGAGACCATGGCCGTATGGCACATGGCCACCGTCACGAGCGCGAGCCGGGCGCGCGGCGAGGCGGCGACGGCGGTGAGGCCCGCCCGCAGGGACCGGCTCTCGGCCGACCGCTCCTCCGCCGGTGCGAGCGCACGGGCCGTGAGCAGCGGATCGGGGCGCAACAGGACGGCCACCGTCACCGCGGTGACCAGGAAGATCCCGGCCGCCCAGAGAAAGGGGCCCGCCGTCGCGGGTATCCCGAGTCCGGACACGCTGCGCCCCGCGGGCGCTGCGATGTTCGGTCCGAGGACCGCCCCTATCGTCGCCGCCCACACGATGTTCGAGATGGCTCGGGCCCGCCGGTCCGGCTCGGCGAGATCGGCGGCCGCGAACCGCGCCCCCAGATTTGCCGACGAGGCCGCGCCGAACCCGGCCATGCCGCACAGCAGCAACGGAAAGCTGCCGATGACTGCCGCGACCACGACGACACCCGCCCCGAGGGCACCGACGAGATACCCGAGGACCAGTCCGGGCCGCCGCCCGCGCGCGGTCATCAGCGCCGCAAGCGGCAGCGAGGCCACTGCGGTGCCCACGACCGTCGCGGTCGGCGCGAGCCCGGACAGCGACTCGGTACCGCTGATGCGCTGGGCCAGTACGGACGAGAGGGCGACACCGGTGGCAACTCCGAGACCGCCGAGAATCTGACTCGCGACGAGCACCGCGGAGACGCGACGTCGCAGCGCGGCCCGCTGCTCGACCGTCACAGGCACGCCGACGCTCCTCCGGTCGACGGCGGTCATCGCGGCCCGCTCACGCGGGCGAAGAACGTGCTCACTGGCGTGGTCCCCCCTGCTGCTTTCGCGCAGCTTCCCCCCACGGAACCTCTTTCCGCACGGGACTGTCCCCTCGTACTGCTGGGCCTCCCCTGAAACCCTCGAGCCCCGCGGCCGTCCCTCAGAACAGCGGCTCGGGCAGCACCCCTTCGAGCGCGAGCAGTTTCCGCTTGGTCTCCAGACCGCCCCCGAACCCGCCGAGGCCACCGTCGCTCTCCACGACCCGATGGCATGGCACCACGACCGGCAGCGGATTGGCGCCCATCGCCGCACCCACCGCTTGGGCCGCGCCCGGCTGGCCAACCCGGCCGGCCAGGTCGCCGTACCCGACCACCGCGCCGTACGGCACGCCCGAGGCGAGTTCGCGCAGCACCTGGCGGTTGAATCCGGAGATCAGGGACCAGTCGAGCGGCAGCTCGAAATCGTGCCGCTCACCCGCGAAATACGCCGCGAACTGGCGTATCGCCTCAGCGAGGAGCGGGGACCCGGGCGCCTCGACGGGTTCCGCGCCGAGCCGGGAAACGAGCCGCTCGACCGTCCGTTCACGCACCGACTCCGTGGCGTGGAACACCACGTTCACCAGGCCCTCGTGCGTCGCGGCCAGCAGGAGGGGGCCGATGTCGCTGCCGACGACCGCCCACACCACCCGCTGCCGGTTCTCCGGGTCCTGTCGCTGGTCCCGCCCATGGCTGTCCATGCGCCCACCGTACGACCCACCACTGACAACGCCCGGCGCACGGGTGCGAGCGAGCACGGACGGTTCACGAGTGACAGCAGAGGGACAAGGGAGGGGCCACGGGCAAAGAGCCGAGACACACACAGATTGAACGGAGTTGCCCGAGTCCGCACACTCCTGCCGCACAAGTGGGGCAAGGCCGTGTTTCTTTGCCGGAAAATCGTTCGACCCTTCCGGAGCCAGTCATACTCTCTGCCACAACCCTGACCGCTGGCCGGTCCTGGGGCACGGAGGCATTTCAGGGAAATCCGGGGATGCGACAGGGCGGAAGGGCAGCCGCGCATGCAGGGCACGGTCGACGGATTCAGCTACGGACTCGTCACACCGCTGGTGGCCTACCTCATGGCCTGCCTGGGCGGTGCGCTGGGCCTGCGCTGCACCACGAGATCGATGCTGGTCACCCAGTCCTGGCGACCAGGGTGGCTGGCACTCGGCTCGGCCGCGATCGGCTCCGGCATATGGACGATGCACTTCGTCGCGATGATGGGGTTCGCCGTCAAGGAGACCCCGATCAACTACGACATGTGGCTGACCTTCGCCAGCCTGGGCGTCGCCATCCTCATGGTCGGCATCGGGATCTTCATCGTCGGCTACCGGGGTGCGAGCGGAGCCGCGCTGTTCACCGGAGGCACCATCACCGGCCTCGGCATCGCCTCCATGCACTATCTGGGCATGGCCGGGATGCGCCTCAACGGGAAGCTAGAGTACAACACCCTCACCGTCTCGGCCTCGGTCGTGATAGCCGTCGTGGCCGCCACCGCCGCCCTGTGGGCGGCCGGGCAGATCCGCGGTTTCCTGTGGAGCGTGGGCGCCAGTCTCGTCATGGGACTCGCCGTCAGCGGAATGCACTACACGGGCATGGCCGCCCTGAGCGTCCACCTCCACAACGCGCCCGGGAGCCCGGAGGGAGCCTCCCCCGCGGCGCTGCTCGCCCCCCTGATGATCGGCCCCCTGGCCTTCCTCCTGCTGGCAGGAGTCGTCGTGCTGTTCGATCCGCTGATGGTCACGGGCAAGCCCGACCGGCGCCTGGCCGAGAACAAGCCCGGCATCCCGGCCCACCCCGCCGTCCCGCACCCCGGCCGTCGCCCGCAGCGTCCCGGTCACAGGCATGGACACCAGAGCTCCCGCACCCCGCAGAACAGGTGATCAGGACCCGTTGATGTCAGTGGGTGGTCGTACGGTGGATGTCATGCGGCCAGTTTCCAAGATCGAACGCACGGTGGCGCCCTTCGAGGTCGTCAGCCCCTATCAGCCGAGCGGCGACCAGCCGGCGGCCATCGCCGAGCTGGCTCGGCGCATCGAAGCAGGTGAGAAGGACGTCGTGCTCCTCGGCGCGACCGGCACCGGCAAGTCCGCCACCACCGCCTGGATGATCGAGAAGCTTCAGCGCCCCACGCTCGTCATGGCGCCGAACAAGACTCTGGCCGCCCAGCTGGCGAACGAGTTCCGGGAACTCCTCCCGAACAACGCCGTCGAGTACTTCGTCTCGTACTACGACTACTACCAGCCCGAGGCATACGTCCCTCAGTCGGACACCTACATCGAGAAGGACTCCTCGATCAACGAGGAGGTCGAACGACTGCGTCACTCCGCGACGAACTCGCTGCTCACCCGGCGGGACGTCATCGTGGTCGCCTCCGTGTCCTGCATCTACGGCCTCGGTACTCCGCAGGAGTACGTGGACCGGATGGTCCCTCTCAAGGTCGGTGAGGAGATCGACCGGGACCAGCTGCTGCGCCGGTTCGTCGACATCCAGTACACGCGCAACGACCTGGCCTTCACCCGCGGCACGTTCCGCGTCCGGGGCGACACCATCGAGATCTTCCCGGTCTACGAGGAGCTGGCCGTCAGCATCGAGATGTTCGGCGACGAGATCGAGGCACTCTCCACCCTCCACCCGCTCACCGGCGAGATCATCAGTGAAGACGAGCACATGTACGTCTTCCCGGCCACGCACTACGTGGCAGGGCCCGAGCGCATGGAGCGGGCCGTCAACGACATCGAGAAGGAACTCGGCGAGCGCCTCTCCGAACTGGAGAAACAGAACAAGCTCCTGGAGGCCCAGCGCCTGAGGATGCGGACGACGTACGACCTCGAGATGCTCCGCCAGATCGGCTCCTGCTCGGGAGTCGAGAACTACTCGATGCACTTCGACGGCCGCCTCCCCGGCTCTCCGCCGAACACCCTCATCGACTACTTCCCGGACGACTTCCTGCTGGTCATCGACGAGTCGCACAACACGGTCCCGCAGATCGGCGCCATGTACGAGGGCGACGCGTCCCGCAAGCGCACGCTCGTCGACCACGGCTTCCGGCTACCCTCCGCGCTGGACAACCGCCCACTGAAATGGGAGGAGTTCCAAAAGCGCATCGGACAGACCGTCTACCTGTCGGCGACCCCCGGCAAGTACGAGCTGTCCCGAGGCGACGGCTTCGTCGAGCAGATCATCCGCCCCACCGGTCTCATCGACCCCGAGGTCGTCGTCAAGCCCACCGAGGGCCAGATCGACGACCTGGTGCACGAGATCCGCACGCGCGCGGAGAAGGACGAGCGAGTCCTGGTGACCACGCTCACCAAGAAGATGGCCGAGGATCTCACCGACTACTTCCTGGAACTCGGCATCCAGGTCCGGTACCTGCACAGCGACGTCGACACCCTGCGCCGGGTCGAACTGCTGCGCGAGCTGCGCGCCGGCGAGTTCGACGTCCTGGTCGGCATCAACCTCCTCAGGGAGGGCCTCGACCTCCCCGAGGTGTCCCTGGTGTCGATCCTCGACGCCGACAAGGAGGGCTTCCTGCGCTCAGGCACCTCCCTGATCCAGACCATCGGCCGCGCGGCGCGCAACGTGTC
>Ga0136846_1230451_pt1 | contig 13853 bp, 12 predicted proteins | sample HopSoiMetagenom2_FD_96841 | JGI IMG/M metagenome (GOLD analysis project Ga0136846, IMG submission 96841) | Grasslands soil microbial communities from Hopland, California, USA - 2 Assembly 2016 (version 4) | ecosystem: Environmental > Terrestrial > Soil > Grasslands | place: USA: Hopland... | reverse complement strand
TCTCGTCGTCGTACGCGGGAAGGTAATGATCCGTTATTACGACGAGCTTCGAAGGATCCCACACCTTCGCACCCAGCCGCTCGAGCCGCGGCTTCAACCGCCGCGGCCCGCTCGAGTCGTGCACCATCGCTAGGTCGACCTTGCAGGTGACGATCTCACCCGGTGTCACACTCGCGCGACCGGCGGCTTTGGCGACGAGCTTCTGGGCGAGTGTTGCGGCCATCAGCCTTGCTCGATGAATTCCTTGAGCGCCTTCTCCGGTGGCTTTACATAGTTCGAGCGCCGGCTGACGGCGAACATGCCGGCCTTCTCGCGCATGCGCACCGCGAGCTCCGCCGTCTTGGCGGCGAGCGTCACGCCGTTCACGATTGGCGCGCCATCGATGTTCGCGCCGCGCTCCATGCCAAACAGCATCATGGGCAGGCCGCCCGCGGGGACGATCACATCAGCGCCGGCGTCGAGCAGGATACGGCATTCGCGCTCCCACTTCGGCGCGAGCTTGCGCTTCGCATCCTCGCTCGCGAAGGCGTCGATGAAATCGGCCACCGTCGCCTGGACGGCGCGTACGCCTACGACGCGGCTTTGTAAGCCGTAGCGAATCACCTGGTCTTCATGCCAGGGAATGAACACCGGGTTGATGGTGATCAAGCCGAGCTTTCGGCCGAGCATGCACGAATGGAGGAGCGTGGTTTCACCGAGACCAATCACCGGGATGTCCACTACCGATTTCACCTCGGCCAGTCCGGCATCCTGGAAATGGTTGATCACCATGGCGGCATAGCCTTGGCGTTCGGCCTCCACGGCGTTCTTGATCAGGGCTCGCGCAATGCGGAATTCGGTGATCGCGTGCGTGGTGGTTGCGGGCGGCGTGGTGCTATGGAAGGTGGCCGAGAAATCCGCATCGAGAATCGCATTGAGGTGCGCTTCGACCTTGCTGATGTAAGGCGCCATGTGCACGCGGTCGGTCGCGCCTTGGAACCAGATCTTGTACTTGCTCATTTGCTCTCCACGAGGGCCAGGACGCGCAGCGGGCTGCCGCTGCCATTGCGAATCTTGAGCGGCGCCGCGAGCACGATCGCGCCGGTGGGCGGAAGCTGGTCGAGGTTCTTCAGGCACTGCAGGCCGTAGCGCCCCGCGCCGTGCATGTAGTAGTGGCAAGGGTAGGGCGGGCGCAGGTGATAAGCCTGACCGGCATCGGTGCCGATCGATTCCGTACCGAAGCCGACGATGTCGCGCTCTTCCACCAGGAAGCGGACGGCGTCGGTGTCGGGCCCCGGCGTGTGCTGGCCGGTCTCGTCATAGTTCTGGTAGGCCTCGGGATCGGCGCTCTTCTTCGACCAGTCGGTGCGCATCAAGACCCAGGAGCGCGGGCTGATGCGCCCATGCTTCTTCTCCCAGTCGAGAAGAAACGGCTTCGTCAGGAGGAAATCCGGATCGGCCGCCGACTCCTTGCTGCAATCGACGACGAAAGCCGGGCCGATGAAACGCTCCGGCTGGATCGTGTCCACCGAGTTGTTCGGCAGGTCCTTGCCCGACACCCAGTGGATCGGCGCATCGAAGTGCGTGCCGGTGTGCTCGCCGCAGGAAAAGTTGTTCCAGTACCACGCCGGTCCTCGATCGTCGTAGTGCGAGACCTCTTCGATGCGGAACGGCCAGGCTTGGCCCATCTCCGGCGGCAGCGAGATGTACGGAAACTCGGGCGACAGGGTTTCGGTCAGATCCACGACCTTGATCTTGCCTTTGACCAGTTCTTCCGCCAGCTGGGTGAGCGCGCTCATTACGTCGACAATTCCTTTTCCAAAGCCTTCGGATTGTCGCGCCAACGGGCGAGCCATTCCTGCGCCACGTCGCCCGGATAGACATCCTCGACGCCTTCGCGCAGGGCCTTGACGATCGCGCTCGATAGCCCCGCGGGCGTCACCTTGGGCGGCGGCAGCAGCTGATTCCACTCGTCGTCGATCGGTCCGGGAAAGACATTGATCACCCGCACGCCGGCCGGCCGCATCTCGGCGCGCAAGCATTGCGAGAGTGAATGTGCCGCGGCCTTCGATGCGGAGAAGGTGCCATGCGGCGGGAAATTGGCGAGCGCGTAGATCGAAAGCACGTTGACCCACGCCACCGCACTCGCCAAGCCGTCGGCCCCGCGTCCCCGCATCGCCGGGCCGAATTCCTGCGCGAGGCGCAGGAGGCCGAAGTAGTTCACATCCATTTCCGCGCGCGCCGCGTCGACGCCATAGCGACTGGAGATGCTGTGGGTGCGGTGGTATTCGGCGTTGTTGACGAGGATGTCCACTTTGCCGCCGATCTCCGCGGCGACTTCCTTGACGTTTTTCGAGTCCGTTACATCGAGGGGCAGCAGGGTGACCTGGGCGATCGCCTTCAGCTCATCGAAGCCGGCGAACTTTTTCCACGGCTCCGAATGGCCCACCCATATCAGGTCAGCGCCGGCCGCCGCCAGTGTTTTCACGATCGCTTGTCCGAGCGCGGTCTTGCCGTCCGTCACGAGCACTTTGCGGAACTTCGGATCGCAGGTGAATTCGCGCAGTTGCCGGTCTTCAGCCATATCTGCCTCCTGAGGCGTTGATCCATTGGGTAAAGCCACAAGCACCGCCTGGCCCGCGCGATCGAGCTTCGCGGCGACTACTACGCGGCGCGGCGCTTGCGCCACCCGTTCGTGCAGATGCGCGACCACCGTCGGACCGCAATCGAGCTTGACGAGCCCCAGCCGCCACGGCAGTCGCTCGCGAAAGAAAAGATCGTTGCTGTGATGCAGGACCGTGTCGGAAAGGAGCTCACCCTCCGTCGGCTGCGGCTTCCATTCGAGGCGAATCGAAAGGCACTTCTGGCACGCCTCGCGCGGCGGATATTGCACCGTGCCGCAATCGCGGCATTGCTGCAGCTCGAAGCGGCCGAGCGCCGCCGCGGCGGTGAGGCCCAGTGCGACGCGGCTGCGCGCGCCGGGCGGCAACGTCGGCAGCCGCGTGCGCAATACCGGATTTTTTCGCTTGGGGCGCTCTAGCACGAAAGTACCGCGGCGCCGGAGCCCAGTCCGCGGTCGAAGTTGATCATTCCAAAGCCGCTCACCAGGCCGAGTTTCGCATCCTTCACCTGGCGGCCTTCCGCCTGGCGCGTGAGCTGGCGCAGCGCTTCCACCATGCCGAGCGCGCCCCCCGCGGCGCCCGCCTGTCCGACAGAGAGCTGGCCGCCGGACGTGTTGAGCGGGAATGTTCCATCCCAGGTGAAAGTGTGCCGGCGAATGAAGTCGGCCCCTTCGCCCTTGGCGCAGAAGCCGAGATCCTCGAGCTGCATGACCGAGATCACGGGATAGTCGTCATAGGTCTGTACGAGATCCATGTCTTCGGGACCGGCCCCGGCCTGCTCATATAGATCGGCGCGATCGATCGCCCAGCCGGCGCGCATCTGCACCGGATCCGAGGCAAAGGCGTTGTGCCGCTCGATGGTCGCGAGCAGGCGCGCAAACGGCAAGCCGAGCTTCTTCGCCCGTTCGTCGGTCATGACGAGGAAGCCGTCCGCGCCGGCGCATGGCATCACGCAATCGAAAAGGTGCAAAGGGTCCGCGATCTCCCGCGCGTTCAAGTACTCCTCGAGGGTCAAAGGTTTCTTGAACAGCGCCTGCGGAAACTTGAGCGCGTTGGCCCGTTGCGCGACGCAAAGCCTGCCGAAGTCCGCGCGCGTCGCGCCGAAGTTGCGCATGTAGTAGGCGGTGAGGAAGGCGAAGCTCGCATTCGGCCCGCCAGCGCCGTAGGGGTAGACCGCGTCGCGCGCAAACTGGCTGAAGTTGGCGAGTGTCAGGCGGAAGGAGTCGACGTGATTCGTATCGCCGGCGAGACACGCGACGACATCCACGTCGCCCGCTTGCACCGCGCGCGCGGCCCGGCGCAGCGCCACTACGCCGCTCGCGCCGCCGAAGGGCACATGATCGAGCCAGCGCGGTGAAAGTCCCAGGTGCTGAGTGAGGCCGATGGCTGTGTCGGGGGAGAGCGTGAAGCTCGAGATGGAAAAGCCGTCGATATCGTCTTTGCGCAGACCGGACTGCTTTAGCAAATCGGCCAGGCAACGCGCGAGCCACCAGTGCGCCGACCGGATTGAGTAGCGGACATAGGGAACCGTCACGGGTACCGCAACCGCGACCCCTTCGTAGCCCCGCCTCATCGGCTAAATGGGCGGCTAAATGGGGTCAGATGAAAATTCCTGTATGCGGCGAATAATCCAGCCGTCCGGGAATGTTGATCTGACCCCAATTCCGGGTTCATTTGCGCCGCTTGCGCTCGCGCAAATCGAAGGAGTTGCTTGGATTCACCGCGAAGTCGGCAAGGCGCGCCTTCTGCACCTTGTTGGTGGAGGTGACCGGCAGTTCGGCGAGGAAGGCGACATGCCCCGGCGCCTTGAAGTAGGCGAGACGATCCAGGCACCAGTCCTGGATGGAGAGTGCCGTCTCGCGGTCCGCTTGGGCGTTTGGCGCGAGCAGCACGCAGGCCATGACTTCCTCGTCGCGCACGCTGTCGGGAGCGGCTATCACGGCAACCTGTCCCACCGCCGGATGGCCGGCAAGAGCGGCTTCGACTTCCAGCGCGGCGATGTTCTCGCCGGCGCGGCGGATGATGTTCTTGCGCCGATCGACGAAATGCAGGCTGCCGTCTTCGCCGCGACGCACGCAGTCGCCGGTGTGAAACCAGCCGTCGCGCCATGCTTCGGCGGTGGCATCGGCGTCCTTCAGATACCCCGAGAAAAAGCCGCGCCGCGGATCGGTCCCGGATTGGCGCACCAGCAACTCCTGCGTGTCCTCGACGATTTGCACCTCGAGGCTGCCCCGCGGCTTGCCGATGCAGCGAGTGCCGACATGCCGTGGCTCTCGGCTGGCGGCAATGTAGCCGGCGCCGCCGGTCTCGGTCATGGCCCACGCCTCGATCAATGGGAAGCCGAAGCGCTCCTCGAACGCGGCATGGTCCTTGGGATTGGCGTTGGCGCCGAAGCCGAAGCGCACGCGGTGCGCCCGATCGAGAGGAGTCGGCTCGAGCTGCAGGAGGATCGCCGGCATGACGCCCAGATAGTGGACGATCGTGGCGCGCGAGTCGACGACATCGCGCCACCAGGTCTTCGGATGGAAGCGATCGAGCTGCACCACGCAGCCGGCGGTGAGAATCATCGCCGTGGTGGAGACCGCCAGCGCGTTCATGTGGAAGAGCGGCAGCGGCGTTATCAGCCGCTCTTCGCCGTGGCGTAGCGCGCAGAGGCCGCCTTCTTCGACATAGCGCTGCCCGACGTATAGGAAATAGAAATTGCTGAGCAGGCAGCCTTTGGGCTTGCCTGTGGTCCCCGACGTATAGAGGAGCGCGCATTCGGCCGCACTCCCAGGCGGCGGGGCGGGCCTCGGGTCAAAGCGCTGCAGTGCCGCAAGGTCGACGACTAGGGACGCTTCGCTGTGCTGTAGGACGTATTCGAGCTCCGCTCGATGGTAGTCCGGGTTCACCGGCACCACCGAGACGCCGAGCGAGTTGAGCGCCAGGAAGTGCAGCAGGAAGTCGGCGCAGTTCGGGAGCTTCAGCGCGACCCGATGGCCGGCGCCATAGCCTTTGCGGCCATAAATGCGCGCGAGGTCGGCGATGCGCTCGCCCGCCTGCGCATACGAGAGCTCCAGCTTCTCGGGATAGACCTGCAGGAATGGCTTTGCGCCGTGCGCGCGAGCGGTTTCCTCGAACGCGCTGAAGACCGTCGTCACTGGACCGGATGGTAAGATGCCCCGCGCTGTTCAGACAACGGGAGAGGGAATGAAAGCAAGGAATTTCATTGCGGCGAGCGTTACGCTCGTCGCCGGTTTGGCTAGCGCGGCACCTGCGCTCGCGGCCGATACGATCAGCGCCACGCATGTGTTCCCGGCGTCCCAGATCTACTCGCGCAGCTTCATCGAGTATGTCAAGAAAGCCAATGCAGCCGGCAAGGGCGAGTTCACCATCCAGGTGCGCGGGGGGCCTGAAGCGATTCCCTTCATGGAGCAGCCCGGCGCCGTGCGCAACGGCGTCGTAGACATGGTGTACACGCCGTGCGCCTTCTATGCCGCCGTGGTGCCGGAGTGCGACGCCGTATCCGCCTCATCGATCGACGGCCCGACGGCGCGCAAGAACGGCGGCATGGACCTTCTCAACCAGATCCACCAGAAACGGGCCGGCGTCTACAACCTCGGCTGGGTGGACAGCGGCATTCATTTCAACCTGTGGTCGACCAAGGAGCCGAAGCTCGACTCCACCGGCCATATCGACATCAAGGGCCTCAAGGTCCGCGGCCACCCGATCTACAACGCGTTCCTTACCAATTACCTCGGCGCGCAGGTCATCAACGTGAATTCGCCGGACCTCTACACGGCGCTCGAGCGCGGCACCGTCGAGATGACGCCCTGGACGCAAATCGGGTTGATGGACCTCAACTGGGATCGCTTCCTCAAGTACCGCATCCTGCCGGACTTCTTCTCGGCCGACCTGCATATCCTCGTCAACCTGAAGAAGTGGCAGTCCTTGTCGCCGAAGACGCGCGAGATTCTGCAACGGGTGGCGATCCAGCATGAGACGGAGAGCCTGGTCGCCTTGCAAAAACTGTGGAAGGAAGAAGAGGCCGAGCTCGCGCGCCGCGGCATCAAGACCGTCGCACAGTCGCCGGAGGCGTCCAAGCGGTTCGTCGAGGGCGCGCGCTCGGCGAGCCTCACGCGCATGAAGGAGCGTATGGAGAAGGCGGGCGGCACCGAGAACTTCGAGAAAATCGTCCAGCTCTTCACGCCCGGACCGCTTCCCAAGTAAGTTGCGCGCGCTGGCGAAAATCTACGACGCCGTGCTGTACGGCATGGCGTGGCTCGCCGGCGTGATGATGGTCGCGATGATGGTGATGATCGTCGTCGACGTCGTGCTGCGTAACCTCGGCTACCAGAGCTCGTCGCACTTCTTTACGTTCACCGAGTACTTCCTGCTCCTGATTCCGCTGCTCGGCGCGCCGTGGCTAGTGCGGGAAAAGGGCCACATCTACATCGAGCTGCTCATCGCGGCGCTGCCCTCCAGGGTGCGTCGCGCCCTCCTGATCGCGATCGTCGTCGCCTGCATTGGCGTCGCGCTGACGCTGGCCTGGTTCGGCGCCGGCATCGCGCTGCAGGACTACTTCGGCAATGAAAAGGACGTGCGCTCGTTTGACATGCCGCGCTGGATGCTCACCGCCTGGTTTCCGCTTGCCTTCGGCATGATGGCCCTTGAGTTCGCCCGCTTCCTCGTGCGTGGCGAGAGCCCCTACGGCGCGGGCCTGGTGAGCGGCGCCGGGGGCGCGACGGAATAGCGATGGAGTGGTACTGGGCGATCGCGCTGCTGTTCGGGCTGATCGTGGTGCTCATGCTGCTCGGCATGCCGATCGCGCTGGCTTTCCTCGGCGCCAATATCGTCGCGGCGATGATCTTCATGGGCGGTACGCTGGGCGTCGCGCAGATCCTGAACAGCGGCTTCGGCGCGATGACCAGTTTTGCCCTGGTGCCGATCCCGATGTTTCTGCTGATGGGCGAGCTCTTTTATTACACCGGCCTTGCGGCGCGCATGTTCAACGCCATCGACCGGTTGATGGGCAACGTACCGGGCCGCCTCGCGTACGTCACCGTGATCGGCGGCACGGGGTTCGCCGCGCTTTCCGGCTCGAGCATGGGCTCCACGGCGCTCCTCGGCTCGCTGATGGTGCCGGAGATGATGCGGCGCGGCTACAGCAAGTACCTGTCCATGGGGCCGATCATGGGCACGGGCGGCCTGGCGGTGATCATTCCGCCGTCGGCGCTCGCCGTGCTGCTCGCCACCCTCGGCCGCACCGACGTGGGCGCGCTGCTCCTCGGCGGCGTCATTCCAGGGGTGCTACTCGCCACCCTGTACGCCGCGCTCATCTTCGGCTGGACGGTGGTCGCTCCGGATGCGGCGCCGGCGTACTCGGTGCAGGGTGTATCGCTGCGCGAGAAGCTGCGCCTGGTGATGATCGACATCGTGCCGATGTTCGTCGTCATCGTGGTGGTGATCGGCATCATGGTCGCCGGGTACGCCACGCCGACCGAAGCAGCCGCGGTAGGCTGCCTCGCCGTCATGGTCCTTGCGGTGTGCTACGGCGCCCTGAGCTGGGGGAATTTCCGCCAGTCGGTCGACGCCGCTCTACGCGTGACGGTGATGGCGTTCCTTATCATTCTAGGCTCGGCCACCTTCAGCAATATCCTCGCATTTTCCGGAGCGTCGAACGGGCTCATCTCCTGGGCCACCACCTTCGACGTGAGCCCGATCGGCATGCTGCTGATCATGATCGCCATCATTTTCCTGCTTGGCTGCTTCATGGACCAGCTTTCCATGATGCTCCTGACGGCGCCGATCTTCTTTCCGCTCGCGAAAACGCTCAACTTCGACCTCACGTGGTTCGGATTGATCATGCTTCTCTCCCTCGAGATCGGGTACACCACGCCGCCGTTCGGCTTGCTCCTGTTCGTCATGAAAGGCGTGGCGCCGGCCGGCACGACGATGCGCGACATCTATCTCGCCGCGGCGCCGTTCATCCTGTGCGTCATCGCGCTGATCGCCCTCATCATCGTTTTCCCGCCCATCGCGACTTGGCTGCCGTCGATCGCCCACTGACGATGCGCGCGCTCCGGATTCACAGCTACGGCGGCCCAGAGGTCATGCGCATCGACGAGGTGCCAGTGCCGAGCGCTGGCGCAGGGCAGGTCGTGGTGCGTGTGCATGCCGCGTCGGTGAACCCGATCGACTGGAAGATGCGGCGCGGCATGCTGGCGAGCATGATTCCCATGACCTTTCCGCGCATCCTGGGCCGCGATTGCGCGGGCGAGGCAAATGGGAAGCTCATCGCCGGCGTTGCGGACGCTCGCGGCGATGGTACGCATGCCGAGCACGCCGTCCTACCGGAAGCAGCGACTGCGGCGGTGCCCGCCGGCTTGGACGCTTCAGCGGCGGCAAGCCTGTGCGTCGCCGGCCTGTCGGCGTGGATTCCGCTCGTCGACATTGCGAAAGTTCGATCGGGGATGCGCGTGCTCGTCCAAGGCGGTGCCGGCGGTGTCGGCAGCCTCGCCATCCAGATCGCGCGGCAGCTCGGCGCCCATGTCACTGCCACGTCGACCCAAGCCGAGTACTGCAAGCAGCTCGGCGCGGATCGAGTCATCGACTATCGCAACGAGGATTTTGCGAGCGCGGGTCCCTTCGATGTGGTGCTGGACACGCTGGGCGGAGAAGCGCACGTGCGCTCGCAGCAGGCGTTGAAAACCGGCGGCGTCCTCGTCGCACTTTCGGCTGCTCCGGTTCCGCCGCACGCCCCCAGACCCGACGTGCGCGTCGAGAAGCCGATGATTCAGGCAACGCGCGAGCGTCTCGAACGCATCTTCGAGTGGGCGGCGACCGGCAAGCTGCGGCCGCAAGTTATGCGTCAGTTTGGGCTCGACGAAGCGCATGCGGCTTACGCCGAGTCGGAAGCGGGGCATGGCAGGGGTAAGATCGTCTTGCACATTTCCTGAGGAGGAGCGATGGCCAAATACCGGTTCACCGTCGACGGCAAGAGCGTGTCGGTGGATGCGCAACCCGACATGCCGCTGCTCTACGCGCTGCGCGACGATCTCGCGCTCAACAATCCGCACTTCGGCTGTGGCCTCGCGCAATGCGGCGCCTGCACGGTGCAACTCGACGGCCAGCCGGTGCGCTCCTGCGCAATGCCGGTGTCGGCGGTAGCAGGGAAGAAGATCACCACGCTCGCCGGCCTCGGCACGCCGGAGAAGCCGCATCCGCTGCAGGCCGCGTACGTCGCGGAAGGCGTGCCGCAGTGCGGCTACTGCATCAACGGCTGGATCATGACCGCGGCGGCAGCGCTGGAGAAGAATCCTAAGGCGAGCGAAGCCGAGATGCGCGATGCGCTGGCGGGCCTCAAGTGCCGCTGCGGCACGCATGCCGCGATCCTGCGCGCCATCAAGCGTGCGCAAACGAGCATGGTTTAGGAGCGCGCCATGGATCGTCGCGAATTTCTCAAAACCACCGGTGGGCTGCTTGTGTCGTTCGCAGCCCCCGTTGAAGCGCTTGCGCAGGTGGCCGGCAAGCCGGCGCTCGTGCCGACCGAGCTCGACTCCTGGATTGCCGTCTTGCCGAATGGCAGCGTGCAGGCGTTCTTCGGCAAGATGGACATGGGACAGGGGCTGGATGTCGCGGTCGCGCAGATCGTCGCCGAAGAGCTGGACCTCGGCGCCGACAAGGTCGAAGTCGTGATGGGCGATACGGCTACGTCCTGCAATCAGGTCGGCGCTTCGGGCAGCACCGGCGTATCGAACGGCGCGCGACTTCTTCGCCGTGCCGCGGCGGAGGCGCGCCGAGTCCTGGGCGAGCGGGCGGCAGAGAAGGTCGGTACCCCGGTCAGTGTCGAGGACGGAATTGTTACTGGCCCGAAGGGCAAGACGAGCTACGCCGAACTCGTCGGCGGCCGCTATTTCCATCACCAGGTCGAATGGAACAAGCAGGTCGGCAATCCGATGGACATCAAGGTGCCGGCGAAGTCCAAGGCGCCCTCCGAATACAAGGTGGTCGGCAAGCCGATCCCGCGGCGCGATGTCGCGTGGAAGGTGTACGGCACCGATGAGTTCGTCACCGACGTTCGCCGTCCCGGCATGCTGCACGCGCGCGTGATTCGTCCGCCGCGTGCCGCCTGCAAAGTGCGCAGCATCGATCAAGCATCGATCAAGGCCGTCCGCGGCGCGCGAGTGATTCGCGAGAAGGATTTCGTCGCGGTCGTTGCGCCCAAGGAGTGGGACGCGATCCGCGCGGCGCGCGCATTGAAGGTCGAATGGGAGCCGCTCAACGCGCCGTTCCCGCCGATGAGCGAGCTCTACCAGCACATCCGCGGCGCGAAGGTGGTGAAGCGGGAGGACGAGGTCAAGAAAGGCGACGTCGCGGGCGCGTTCGGCGCGGCCGGCGTAAAGGTCGTCCAGGCCGAATACGAATGGCCGTTCCAGTCGCACGCGAGCATGGGGCCCGCGTGCGCGGTGGCGGAGTTGAAGGACGGTAGCTGCACGGTGTGGACGGGCTCGCAGAAGCCGCACTTCGTGCGCGACGGCGTTGCGCGGTTGCTCGGGATGCCGGAGGACAAGGTGCGCGCCATCTGGCTCGCCGGCCCCGGATCGTACGGGCGAAACGACGCGGGCGATGCGGCGATGGACGCCGCATTCCTCGCCAAGGCAACGGGAAAGCCGGTGCGCGTGCAGGGCACGCGCATGGACGGCACGGCATGGGATCCGAAAGGCCCGGCGTGCGTACATCGCGCGCGAGCGGCGCTCGACGCCAGCGGCAAGGTCGTGGCCTATGAGTTCATCTCGAAGGGGTTCTCGCGCCAGCACATCGCGACGAACGAATCACAGCTCGCCGACAGCCTGATCGGCCAGTCGATGGGCGTGGCGCCGAAGCCGCACCAGATCTTCGGCACGCCTTCGGAGTCGTACGGTTTCGAGAACAAGCTCCTCGGCTGGGAAACCATCGCGCAATTCGTCGACCACTGCTCGCCGCTTCGCACCTCGCACTTCCGCGATCCGGTGGGGCCCGAAATCCATTTCGGTTCCGAGCAGTTCATCGACGAGGTCGCGCGCGCGGCGGGCGAAGATGCAGTGGCTTTCCGCCTGCGCTATCTCACCAACCCCCGCCACCAGGCGGTGGTGAAAGCCGTGGCCGAGAAGTCCGGCTGGGCTTCGCTCGGCGAAGGTAAGGGCATCGCGTTTGCCGATCGCAACGGCACCGCGGTCGCCGTCGTCGCGCAGGTCGAGGTCGATCGGGCGAGCGGGCGCGTATGGGCCAGGCGCTTCTGGGTGGCGCACGATTGCGGCCTGATCATCAATCCGGAGATCCTGCGCACGACGATCGAAGGCAACGTAGTGCAGGGCTTGTCGCGCACGCTGTTCGAGGAGGTGCGGTTCGACCGCGACTCGGTGACGAGCGTCGACTGGGCGAGCTACCCGATTCTCGAGATGGCGGATGCGCCGGAGTCGATCGATATCACGCTAATCGATCGCCCGGAGATCGCGCCGAGCGGGGCCGGCGAGCCGAGCATCCGCTGCGTACCGGCGGCCGTGGCCAACGCGTTCTTCGACGCCACCGGCGTGCGCATGCGCCGCGCGCCGCTCAGCCCCGAATACGTGAAGGCCGCATTGGCGCGCAGCTGAGCGCGCGCGTCGCCATCGCCGGCGGCGGCCCAGCCGGCATGATGCTGGGCCTGCTGCTCGCCCGCTCGGGCGTCGAGGTTGCCGTGCATGAGAAGCACGGCGATTTCTTGCGCGACTTCCGCGGCGACACGTTGCATCCTTCGACGCTCGAGGTGATGCACGAGCTCGGCTTGCTCGAGCGCCTGCTCCGTCTCCCGCATCAAAAGGTGCCGCGATTTTCCATACGCCTGGGAAAGCGGGCCGTCACGATCGCAGATCTTTCTCGCCTGCCGGTGCGCTGCGGCTTCCTCGCATTGATGCCGCAGTGGGACTTCCTTGATTTCCTCGCCGGCGAGGCGAAGCGCTATCCCGGGTTTTCGCTGCACACGAACTCGGAAGTCACCGGGATCGCGGAACGCAATGGCAAGGTTATCGGCATTCGGACGGGAAATGCGCAGCTGGAGGCCGATCTCGTCATCGCTGCCGACGGCCGGCACTCCATCGTGCGCGAGGCGGGAAAGCTGCCGGCGGAAGACTTCGGCGCGCCGATGGACGTGCTGTGGTTTCGCCTGTCGCGGCGCGCATCTGACCCGGAGCAGACGATGGCGCTGTTCGGTCCGGGCCGTCTCATGGTGATGCTCAACCGCGGCGACTACTGGCAGTGCGCATACGTGATCAACAAGGGGGCGGCCGACGAGGTGCGGCGCCGTGGCCTGCCTTGGTTCCGGGACAGCATCGTGAAGATCGAAGCCTGGCTCGCCGATCGCGTCGCGGAGCTCACCGATTGGGACCAGGTGAAGCTCCTAACCGTGCGCGTCGATCGGCTGCTGCGCTGGTGGAAGCCGGGCCTTCTTTGCATCGGTGACGCGGCGCACGCGATGTCGCCGGTCGGCGGCGTGGGCATCAACCTCGCAATCCAAGACGCCGTGGCGGCGGCGAACATCCTCGCCGGGCCGCTATCCGAGGACAAGCTGACGCTCGAGCATCTCGCCGCCGTGCAGAAGCGCCGCGATTGGCCGACGCGAATGACGCAGCGGTTTCAGTTGGCTATCCAAAAGCAATTGATCGTGCGTGCACTGTCCGCCGAGGAGGACTTCAGGCCGCCGATGTTCGTCCGGATGCTCGGCGCATTCCCGGTGCTATCACGCATTCCAGCGCGGCTAATCGGCATGGGCTTTCGCCCGGAGCACGTCAGAACGAGCGCGGCAGTCCCAGCACGTGCTCGGCCAGGTACGACAGGATGAGGTTGGTCGAGATCGGCGCGACGAGGTAAAGCCGCGTCTCGCGGAACTTGCGCTCGACGTCGTACTCCGCGGCGAAGCCGAAGCCGCCGTGGGTCTGCAGGCACACGTTCGCTGCTTCCCATGACGCTTTGGCGGCGAGATGCTTCGCCATGTTCGCCTCGGCGCCGCAAGGCTTGTGCTCGTCGTAGAGGCCGGTCGCCTTGTAGCGCATCAGGTTTGCCGCTTCGATCTCCATGTAGCTCTCGGCGATGGGGAACTGGATGCCTTGGTTTTGGCCGATCGGGCGGTCGAACACGACGCGCTCGTTGGCGTACTTCGTCGCCTTCTCGATGGACCAGTAGCCATCGCCGATGCATTCGGCGGCGATCAGGATGCGCTCGGCATTCAGGCCATCGAGGATGTAGCGAAAACCTTTG
>Ga0136846_1213761_pt1 | contig 13859 bp, 8 predicted proteins | sample HopSoiMetagenom2_FD_96841 | JGI IMG/M metagenome (GOLD analysis project Ga0136846, IMG submission 96841) | Grasslands soil microbial communities from Hopland, California, USA - 2 Assembly 2016 (version 4) | ecosystem: Environmental > Terrestrial > Soil > Grasslands | place: USA: Hopland... | reverse complement strand
GCCGGCGAGAAGATCCCGCGCAAGGGCGGCCCCGGCATCACCAAGAGCGACCTGTTCGTCATCAACAAGACCGACCTCGCGCCGCACGTGGGCGCGAACCTGGACGTCATGGAAGCCGACACGCGCCGCATGCGCCCCAGCCGGCCGCACGTGATGACCAACCTCAAGACCCGGGCCGGACTCGACGAGGTGATCGCGTTCATCGAGCGGCGGGGGATGCTGCTCGCGGGCTGACGCCGTCCGTCCGGCTGCCGGCCTGCTCGGCCACGCGGCCCACGCGACGGCACACGCCGACGCGCGCTGCCCGCGGCGCTTGGGCATTCGTGCCGTCGATCCAGGGACAAACCCGCGGGTTTGCCCCGACGCCCTTGACGCGCCGCGCTTGAGCTAGCACAACCGCGGAAAGGACGGGATCGGCCCACGGCTGCAACGGTCACGGATTTCCAGTACCTTTCGCGCCAGACAAGCACCCAGGAGGCACCGCATGCGCGGTCTACAAGAACGCCTGAAGGCACTGAGCGCGCCGCGCCTGCAGGGCATCGGCCGAGGCGTCGAGAAGGAAAGCCTGCGCGTGACGCCGTCGGGCGCACTCGCCATGACGCCGCACCCGCGCGCGCTCGGCTCGGCGCTGACGCACCCGCACATCACCACCGACTTCAGCGAATCGCAGCTGGAGCTGATCACGGGCGTGCACCGCAGCGCGGAGTCGGTCGAGGCCGAGCTGACGCAGGTGCACCAGGCCGTCTACCGCGCGCTCGGCGACGAGATGATGTGGGTGGGCAGCATGCCCTGCACGCTGCCGCCCGACGAGGACCAGATCCCGCTGGGCCGGTACGGCACGTCCAACGTGGGCATGTCCAAGACGGTCTACCGCACCGGCCTGGGCCATCGCTACGGGCGCCGCATGCAGACGATCTCGGGCATCCACTACAACTGGTCGCTGCCCGAGGTGACGACGGCCGACTACTTCGGCCTGATCCGCAACTTCCGCCGCCGCTCGTTCCTGCTGCTGTACCTGTTCGGCGCCTCGCCCGCGATCCCGCGCGGCTTCGCCGACCAGGCACCCGACCTGCAGCCCCTGGGCGCCGACACGCTCTACATGCCGCACGCCACGTCGCTGCGCATGGGTCGGCTCGGCTACCAGAGCGACGCGCAGAACTCGCTGTGCGTGAGCTACAACAGCCTGGACAGCTACGCCGCGTCGCTCTCCGACGCGCTGGTGCGGCCCTACCCGGCGTACCAGAAGCTGGGCATCCAGGCCGAGGACGGCTCGTACCTGCAGCTCAGCGACAGCCTGCTGCAGATCGAGAACGAGTTCTACAGCACCATCCGTCCCAAGCGCGTGATCTTCCCGGGCGAGCGCCCGCTGCACGCGCTGCGCGAGCGCGGCGTCGAGTACATCGAGGTGCGCTGCATGGATCTGGACCCATTCGTGCCGGCCGGCATCGCGCCGGCCACGATGCGCATGATCGACATCTTCCTGCTGCACTGCCTGCTGGACGACAGCCCGCTCGACTCGCCCTACGAGATCGCCGAGCTCGGACGCAACCAGCAGCGCGTCGCGTCGCGCGGCCGCGAGCCCGGCCTGAAGCTGGAGCGCGGCGGCGTGGAGGTGCTGATGTCGGACTGGCTGGCGGAGATCCTCACCGAGTGCGCGCCGATCGCCGCCTGGCTGGACGGCAACGAAGGCAGCGATGCCCACGCCCAGGCCCTGGCGGCCGCGCGCGCCGCGGTGCTCGCGCCCGAGACGCTGCCGTCGGCCCGCGTGCTGGCGCACATGCAGTCGCAGCACGGCGGCTCGCACGACGCGTTCGTGCGTGCGCAGTCGCAGCGCACGCGCGCGCACATGCTCGCGCTCGACCTGCCGGCCGACGTCGCCGCCCACATGGCCGAGCTCGCCACCGAGTCGCTGGCCGAGCAGGCCCGCATCGAGGCCGCGGACACGATGCCGTTCGAGATCTACCGGCAGCACTACCTGGCGCCCGAGCGCCTGCGCCTGCCGCGCGGCACGCCGGTGCCGGCGGCCTGAACGCGGCGCTCAGGCGCCGGGCCTCAGCCGGCCCATCGGGAAGGCCGTGGCCTCCCTGTCCATGCGCCACCAGCGCCACGCGCAATAGGCCAGCGACACCGCCGTGAAGCCGGCACCGAGCGCGAGGTAGCCGACGCCGGTCGTCGCATGCAGCACCAGTGCGAGCATCGCCAGCAGGATCTCGGACAGCACCGGCAGCGTCAGGTCGGCGGCCGAGGACGCACGCAGGTGCGACCAGCGCCGCCACTGCCAGGCCAGCTGCGGCAGCAGCGCGGCCATCAGCGCGATGCTCATGCCGCCGGTGGCGCGATCGACCACGCCGGGCTCCACCGCCTCCGCCAGCCTGTTCAGGGCGCGCGCCAGGACGAGGCCGCAGAGCGTGGCCCAGACGAGCGGCAGGCTCATCTGCCAGCCCAGCCAGCGGTTCAGGCGCGCGCCATGTGGCACGCCGGGCAGCAGCGCGAGCAGCGCCTGCTCGCGCGCGGTCCGGCCGAGCCGGGGCAAGGCCTGCAGCGCCGGCGTGCTCATGCCGGTGAGCAGGCCGAACGCGGCCCAGGCGAGGATGGTGCCGCGGATCTCCGGGCCGGCGAGCCAGGCCGCGCACGCGGACATCGCACCGCCGAAGATCCAGGCCCAGAGACTGTCGCTGATGCGCGTCGTCCAGTGCACGGCCGGGCCGAGCCCCAGCAGCAGGCGCGACATCACCGGGCTGTCGGCCCGCGCGAGCTGCCGCCGGAACCACCAGGCATAGGGGCGCGTCACGAACGACGGGGTGCCGCGCCAGCAGCCCGCCGGCAATCCCGGCGCGAGGGGGGCATCACTGGCGGACGCCCCCCCGTGGTCGTTCAATCGTGCGCGCCGTTCGAGGCCGGCGAGGTGTCGGTTGCCGCCCCCGCGGATCATGAGCACCAGCGTCACGGCCCCCGCGGTGACGACGATCGCGGTGACCAGCCAGTCCTCGCGCAGCCACTGGGCGTGCAGCGCGCCGACGAGTTCGTCGCGCCCGCTCCACGTCCCGAGCTTCCAGCCCGCGAAGGGCACGATGGCCAGGGACAGCCAGAGCAGCGGCCAGCGCAGCATGGCCGCGAACAGCGCCAGGCACGCAGCGGCGGCGCACGCCCAGGCGGCGGGCGCGTCGAGCAGGAACCCGGGCCCGGCGGCCGCGAACAGCACCAGTGCGGCCCAGGCCGCCAGCAGCGCGGAACGCAGCCTGCCGACGTGGCCCGGGACGAGCCGAGCCAGGGTCGGATGGTTCTGCAGCAGCAGGTTGCCCACCAGCATCGCCCAGCCGACCAGCACGATCGCGCCGCCGCCGATCGTCAGGCAAAGGATGGCGCCCCAGCGCAGGCGATCGCCCATGGACGGCTCACAGAACAGGCTCGCCGTGTACAGCACGCCCGGGGCGGTGCCGCACAGCGCAACGACCAGGAGCAGGCCGCGCACGGCCTGGCCGTTGCGGCGCTGCTGCCAGGGCGCCGCGAGCACCTGCGCGAGCGCGGTCGAATGGGCGGGGTTCATCGCCGTCTCCTTCAGGCGGTCAGCGCGAGGAACAGGTCCTCGAGGGTCGCCGGATCCACGCTCACGGTGGGCGTGGCCGGCGGCATGGCGGACGCGTCTCGCCGGCGCACGACCATGGGCCCGCGCGCGTCGCGCGAGAGCGCCTGCAGCCGGTGCTCGCCGATGAAGCGCTCGATGTCCGCCCGCACGCCACCCAGGCGCACGCTGGACTCGAGCAGCTCGTCCAGCGGCGCGTGCAGCGCGATGCGGCCGCCGGTCAGGAACGCGACGTCGACGGCCACGCGCTCGAGGTCCGACAGGATGTGCGTGGAGAACACGATCGTCGTGCGGCGATCGATGACCTGGTCGACCAGCTCGCCGAGGAAATCGCGCCGGCCCGCGGGATCGAGGCTGGCGACGGGCTCGTCCAGCACCAGCAGCTCGGGCTCGTGCGCCAGCGCGCGCACGATCGACAGGCGCTGCTGCTGGCCGCCCGAGAGCTTGCCGATCGGCTTGTCGCGCGCGATGTCCCAGCGCGACATCAGGCCCTGCACCTTGGCCTCGTTCCAGCGCGGGTAGAAGCTGCGGAAGTAGGCCAGCAGCTGGTCGGCGGTGAGCCACTCGAACAGGTCGGAGCGCTGCGGCACGTAGCCGATGCGCGCGCGCACCTCGTCGGGCAGCGCCTGCGACGGCTGGCCGAACACCGACGCTTGCCCGGCGCCCGGCTCGCGCAGGCCCAGCAGCGTCTCGATCAGCGTGGTCTTGCCGGCGCCGTTGCGGCCCAGCAGCCCCACCACCTGGCCGGCGGGCAGCGTCCAGTCCAGGCCGTCGAGCACGCGCTGCGCACCGAATGCCACGGACAGTCCTTGCAGCGACACACACGCCGGGGTCGAGTCGTTTCGAGCGATGTTCATCTCAATGTCCTTCTTGCTCGTTCAGGAGGGTCTTGAAGAGCGCCAGCGCCTGGCTGGGCGGCAACTGGAGCTGGCGAGCCTCGGCGGCGGCGCGCTCGAGCGTCGGGCGCAGCAGGTCGATCCGGTCGGCCGCGGGCTGCGCGCGCCCGTGCTGCTCGGCGATCACCATCGCCAGCCCGCGCCGGCGCGTGACCAGGCCCTCGGCCTCGAGCAGGCCGAAGGCCTTGGACACGGTCATCGGGTTGACGGCCAGCGCCTGCGCGAGATCGCGCACCGAGGGCAGCTCGTCACCGGCCATCAGCTGCCCGCCGGCGACGCAGCGCCGCACCTGGGCGATGAGCTGCCGGTAGATCGGCTCGGGCGAGCCGGCGACGACGCGAAAGAGGGTTGGATCGGGCACGCGGTGGCGTCCTGTCTTTGTGTATTAGTAATGTAATACACCAGGACAGCTCATGCAAGGGCCGGCGCGATCGCGGCAGGCCGCGAGCGAGGCGCGACGAACTCAGGACAGCACGATCCGCTCGATCTCGTCGGCCGGCTCGAACCCGAACACCTGTCCGTAGAACGACAGCTCGGCCTCCAGCGTGCGCTGCACCGTCTCCTTGCGCCGGAAGCCGTGGCCCTCGCCCTCGAACGCGAGGTAGGCCACCGGGATGTGCCGGTCGCGCATCGCGGCGACCATGCGTTCGGCCTGCGAGGGCGGCACCACCTTGTCGTCGAGGCCCTGGAAGAAGATCACCGGGCACGACAGGCGGTCGGCCGCATGGATGGGCGAGCGCTCGTCGTAGAGGCGTTCGCGCTCGGGGAACGGGGCGAGCAGGTCGTTGTTGTAGCGGGACTCGAACTTGTGCGTGTCGGCGTCGAGTGCGCGCAGGTCGCCCACGCCGTAGTAGCTGGCACCGGCCTTGAACACATCGTGGAAGGCGAGCGCCGCCAGCGCCGTGTAGCCGCCCGCGCTGCCGCCGCGGATGGCCAGGCGCTCGGCGTCGGCCAGGCCCTGCTCGACCAACCAGCGTGCGCCGGCGACGCAGTCCTCCACGTCGACCACGCCCCACTGCCCGCTCAACAGCTCGCGGTACGCGCGGCCGAAGCCCGTGCTGCCGCCGTAGTTGACGTCCAGCACGGCGAAGCCGCGGCTGGTCCAGAACTGCGTCGACAGCTTGAGCGTGTTGCCGGCCATGCCCGTGGGGCCGCCATGGCCGATGACGATCAGCGGCGGGCGCTCGCCGTCCGGCACGCGAAAGCCCGCATTGCGCGGCGGATAGTGGAAGGCGTGCGCCGTGCGGCCGCCGGCGCTCGGGTAGCTGATGGGGCGCGGCACCGACAGGCTGCCGGGGTCGGGCAGCTCCTCGGCGCTGCGCGCGATCACCGTCACCGCGCCGTCGGCCAGCGACACCTGCGCGATGCAGGCCGGCAACGTCGGCGTGCCGGCCTCGACCACCGCGATCCCGTCCGCCACGCGCAGTTCGACGATGTCCTCGAACGGCGTCGGGATCGTCGTCGCGGCCCCCGTCCGCACGTCGATGCGCAGCAGGCGGCTGACGGCTTTCTCGCGGCAGACGGCGACGATGTCGTCCGGGGCGGCGAAGCCGTAGGACGATTGCGCGAATACCCACTGGGGCATGCCGAACTCGGCGGCCATCGGGCACACCGGCGCCAGGCCGTCGACTTCCAGCCGGTACAGGTTCCAGAAGCCGCTGCGGTCGGACACCACGTACAGCCTGCCGTCCGGCGCCCACACCGGCTGGCAGAGCGATTCGCCGGGGCCGCCGGCGCGTCGGCTCGCGTGGATCAGCGATCCGTCGTCCGCGAAGGCCGCCAGCCACAGCGCCGTGCCCTGCCACGGCATCTGCGGATGGTTCCAGCTGAGCCACGCCACGCGTCGGCCCTCGGGCGACACGCGGGCCGATGCGTAGAAGTCGGCGCCCTCGGCCAAGGTCATGGAGCCGCCGCCCTCGAGATCGAGCGCGACCAGCGTGTTGCGCGGCTCGCCCGCCGCGCCGTGGTCCTCGCGCACCGCGATCAGGCGCCGGTGGCCCGCGTCGAGCTCGAGGTCGGCGTGGCGCTGGCGGCCGTCGGACGTCAGCGCGACCGGCGCCGCGTCTCCCACCTGGGCGTACACGAGGTTGTCGGCGTGGTTCGAGAACCAGATCGTGTCGCCGGCCGCCACGAAGGCGCCGCCGCCGTATTCATGCACGCGCGACCGCACGTTGAACGGCGCCGGCGTGCGGACGCGGCGCGCGCCGCCGGCCGCGGCGGTGGCGACGGCCAGCCGGCCGCCCTCCTCCGGCAGCCCCTGCAGCCAGAGCACGCGCCCGTCGACGATGCGCGGCGCGGACACGGGCCGGACGCCGGCGGCGACGCGCGCGGCGGTGATGGGCGAGAGCCAGGAGCCACAGGGGGCGGCGACGGGGTCGGTCATGGCGTGTCGATTCCGGAGGCGAGGCGTACAGTGTGCCTCGCCTCGACGCGAAGGCGCCACGTGACGCGACCACAGGTCGTGCCTGCCACCGTCGGCGGCCGCGGTCGATGGCAGCGTCGCGCCGGCGGCGGCCCGGTTCAGTCCGTCCCGCGATGCTGCGACAGCACGGCGTGCACCAGGCCGGCCAGGCGTTCCAGCGTGTATTCCTTCTGCAGCAGCGCGCCGACGTGCAGGTCGGTCGCGCGCTGGCGCATCTCGTCGGAGATGAAGCCCGAGGTGATGATGATGGGCAGCTCCGGCGCCGTGCGCGAGACGGCGGTGGCGAGGTCCATGCCGTTCATCTCGGGCATGTTGTAGTCGGTGACGAGGATGTCGAACGCACGCGGATCGGCCTGCACGCGCGCGAGCGCGGCGGCGGGATCCTCGTAGGCCGTCACCTTGTAGCCGCTGCGCCGAAGCAGGCCGTCGACCATCAGCACCATCGCCGGGTCGTCGTCGACGCACAGCACGTGCTGGCCCGTGCCCGGGGGCGCCACGAGGCCGCCGAACTGCGAATCGCCGGTCTCCTCGGGCGCATCCTCCAGCGGAAACCACAGGTCGAAGCGGCTGCCGACGCCGGGCGAGCTGTCGACGTGGATCGCGCCGCCGTGCACGCTGACGATGCCGTGCACCACGGCCAGGCCCAGCCCGGTGCCGCGTCCCACCTGCTTGGTGGTGAAGAACGGCTCGAACGCGCGCGCCTTCGTGGCCTCGTCCATGCCGCAGCCGTTGTCGGCGATCCACAGGTGCGCTCGCCGGCCCTGGCGCAGCGACTCCGGCCAGCTGGCGGCCGCGTCGGCCTGCCCCGGCTCGATGCGGCTCTCGGCCGCGAGGCCCACCTCGATGCGCCCGCGCCCGGCCGGCAGCGCGTGCCAGGCGTTGGTGCACAGGTTCATCACGACCTGCTGGACCTGCGTGGCGTCCGCGCGCACGTGCACGGGCTCGGGCGGCAGCGCCACGCGCAGCTCGACCTGCGCGGGCATCGATGCGCGCAGCATGTCGAGCGTCTCGTCGATGACCGGCTGCAGCGCCTGCGTGTGCAGCTCCTGCACCTGCAGGCGGCTGAAGGTGAGGATCTGCTGCACCAGGCTGCGCGCACGCACCGCTGCACGCTCGATCTGCAGCAGGCTGGGGTCGCACGACAGGCCCGTCGCCGCATCCTGGCGCGCCGCCGCCACGTTGCCGATGATGGCCGCCAGGATGTTGTTGAAGTCGTGCGCGATGCCGCCGGCCAGCGTGCCGATCGCCTCCATCTTCTGCGCGTCGCGCAGCTGCGTCTCGAGCGCGGCGCGGCGCTCCTCGGCCTGGCGGCGCTCGTTGATGTCGGTGAGCATGCCGAGCGCGCCCGTCGGGTTGCCGACGTCGTCGCGGATGGGCCGCGTCGACAGCGACACCCACATCGGCGACCCGTCCGCGCGCCGCAGCCGCAGTTCCACCGGCCCGCCGTCGTCGGCGACCTGCGCGGCCAGCGCGGCGCGGCAGCGTTCCGCCTCCTCGGGGTCCATGAAGTCGTCCAGCGGGCGGCCGCGCATGGCGTCCTCGCCGTAGCCCAGCCACTGCGCGATGCGCGGATTGACGAACGCGAGGCGGTGGAACTCGTCGAGCAGCCAGATGCCCTCGCTGGCCGTCTCGACGATGCGGCGGTAGCGCTCCTCGCTGGCGCGCAGCTCGCGCGTCATGCGGTGCGCGGCCGCGTACGCGCGCGTGCGGCCGGTCACCAGCTGGTGCGTGATGACGGCCAGCAGCAGGCTCAGCAGCGCACCGGCCACCAGGATCAAGGTGGATGCGTTGCGCTCGTGCATGCGCTCGAACTCGGGCAGCGAGCTGAGCTGCACTGTCCACGTGTGTCCCGCCAGCGTCACGTATTCCTGCGCCTGGAAGCGGGCATGCGCGATCTGCTCGTCGCTGGCCGTGGCGCCGTCGCCGGCGCTGTCGGAGCGGTACATCAGCGAGGCGGCGCCGGTGTCGGCGCCGTCGTGCACGCGCACCACCAGCCCGGGGCTCTGTTCGCCGTACAGCGTGGACATGAGATCGCCGACGCGGAACGCGGCGCGGACCCAGCCGATCGCGTTGGCGCGCCGCTCCGCCACCGAATTCACGGAGGCGCCCTTGCGATACACCGGCAGGTAGATCAGGCAGCCCGGCTTGAGCTCGTCGCCCGCGTCGGCGCGCAGCTGCACCAGCGCCGTCAGCGTGGCGTTGCCCGAATCGCGCGCCTGCAGCATCGCCGCGCGCCGGGTGGCGTTGGACAGGGAATCGAAGCCGATCACCTTGCGGTTGGCCACGCTGTCGGGCGCCACGAGGATGATCGGCGCGTATAGGTCGCGCACGCCCTCGGGCCGGACGGCGAACTCGGAGCGGCCCGTCATGCGCTGGTGGCCGACGAAGTCCGCCAGCTCCTGCGGGCCGACCAGCATCGAGAACGCCACGCTCTGCAGGCCCGCCGCGTCGGGGCCCGCCATCACGGTGTCGACGTAGGCCTCGAAGCCGAGCCGGTCGATGCCCACGTCGGCCGACAGCAGGCCCTGCACGCCACGCAGCATCTGCTCGTAGTTGGCGATGCGCTGCTCGATGCGCCCGGCCGCCTGGCGCGCGTTGGCGTCGAACACGGCGCGCAGCCGCGCCTGCTCGTTGTCGCGCTCGTGCACGCACAGACCGATCGTGAACGCGAGCATGATCGCGCCGACGAACAGCGCGATCAGGGGAGGCAGGGCGCGTTTCACGAGGACAAGACCCGTCGCCTCTAGAACTGGGTCATCTGGCGCGCCAGGTCCAAGGGGAAGTACTTCTCGAAGATGCGGCGCATCGTGCCGTCGTTGCGCATCGACTGGATCACGTCGCGCCACGCCTGCTGCTGCGCGGGCGCGAGCGACTTGCGCGACATCACCAGCCCGTGCGGCACCGGCGGGTCGCCGAAATCGAGGATGGTCGTCTGCGCCTTGAGCTGCGCGCCGGCGATCACGGGAAAGTCGAACGGCTCGATGATCATCGCCTGGATACCGTCGTCCAGCAGGATGGTGTAAAGCGGATCGAGGCTGCCTGCGTAGGAGACGCGGTCCTCCGACTCGAGCGCGTCGACGAACGCGTTGGCCTGATCGCCGTAGCGGAAGCTGCGGATCAGGCCCACGCGCAGGCCGTGCCTGGCGCGGAACTCGGCCACGCTGTGCACGCCGGCGTCGCGCCGCGCGAGCAGGTAGTACTTGTTGGAGACGTACCAGGCGAACGCCGCGAACCGTTCACGCTGCGCATTGGTGATGCCCGACAGCGTGAAGTCGAGCGCGCCCGACTCGATCAGCTGCCAGATGCGGGCGCGCGGCAGCATCGTCAGGGTGAGGCGGCAGCCGCTGCGGCGCGACATCTCGTCGGCGACGTCCTTGTCGATGCCCTCGCCCGTCTGGCTCGCGTACAGCAGGCCGTGCTCGTGCAGGCCGAGGGTGAGCGGGCGCGAGCAGTCGGGCAGGTGCGACGGCGCGGGCGACGGCGTCGACGGCGTGCCCGCGGGCGCCGGCGCGTCCGCGGCCGGCGGCGCATCGGGCACGGCGGCGCGGGCGCCGGCCGCCAATGCGAGCGCCAGCCCCACGAGGTGATGGCGCAGTCTGCGTCGCAGCGGAGACGGCCGGGAGCGGGCGCGAGCGGGCATGTCGGTGCGGTGACCCTGGGAAGCGGCGGGGACGCCGGATTCGCTGCCACCGGCGCAACACGGATGTTACAGACGACCTGCCCGTTGGAGTACGCGCGTTGCTCCCTGCTTCGTGCTTTGTCCCACACCTCGCGGCAGTTGCGCAACAAGGGGCGGGTTTGCGCGTGCGCGACGCCGCGCTCAGGTCGGGATGTGCTCCAGCATCGCGGACGGCGAGAAGTCCGCCGCGCCGTCGGGCTTGTTGCCCAGGAACCAGTCGTGCAGCGAGTCGGCGGCCATCGGGCGGGCGAAGTAGAAGCCCTGCATCTCGTCGCAGTTCATGCCGATCAGGATGTCGCGCTGGCCGGCGGTCTCCACGCCCTCGGCCACCACCTTCAGGCCGAGCGCGTGCGCCAGGTTGACGACCGCGCTCACGATGGCCAGCGCGTCCTTGCTGGTCTCGATGTCGTTGATGAAGCTGCGGTCGATCTTGAGCTGCGCCGCGGGCAGCTGGCGCAGGTTGATCAGGCACGAGTAGCCGGTGCCGAAGTCGTCGATGGAGATGAACACGCCGATGCGCGCGAGGCCGTCGAACACGCGCTGCAGCGTGTCGGGGTCGCCCATCGCCACCGATTCGGTCACCTCGCACAACAGCTGCGACGGGTCGAGCGCGTGGCGCCTGAGGGCCGCCTCGATGCGGGCCACGAGGTCGTCCTGGCGCAGCTGGTGCACGGACAGGTTGATGGCCACGCGGGTGCGCATGCCCTCGTCCGCCCACTCGTGCAGCTGGCGGCAGACCTCGTCGATGACCCAATTGCCGATCTCGTTGATCAGGCCGAAACGCTCGGCGATCGGGATGAACACCACCGGGCTGACGTTCCCGCGCTCGGGATGCTGCCAGCGCAGCAGCGCCTCGACGCCGCGGATCTGTCCGGTGGTCGAGTCGATCTTGGGCTGGTAGTGCAGCTTGAGCTCGCGGCGCTCGATGGCCATGCGCAGCTCGCTGTGCAGGTTCAGGCGCTCGGCGCCGGCCTCGTCCATGCGCGGCTCGAACACGGCGCGCGTGTTGCCGCCGGCGCGCTTGGCCGCGTACATCGCGGCATCGGCGCGCGTGACGAGCTGCTCGCGCTGGCCGTGGTCGGGATAGACCACCACGCCGATGGACGCCGACACGTGCACGCGCCGGCCGTCCACCTCGAACGCGCGCGACAGCCGCTTGACGAGGCGCTCGGCCAGGGCCGTCGCGTCCGCCACGCCGCCCAGGCCCTCGGCCAGCAGCAGGAACTCGTCGCCGCCGATACGGGCGACGGTATCGTTGTCGCGGCCGGCCACCCGCAGGCGGCGCGCAGCCTCCTGCAGCACCTGGTCGCCGGCGGCGTGCCCCAGCACGTCGTTGACCGGCTTGAAGCCATCGAGGTCGACGAACAGCACCGCGAAGCGGGGCGGCTCGCGTGCGCCGGCGGCCCGGCCGGCCGACGCCGCGGCGCGATCGCGGCGCTTGCAGGCCTGCGCGAGGCGGTCCTCGAACAGCACGCGGTTGGGCAGGCCCGTCAGCGGATCGGTCAGCGCGCGCTGCCGCAGCGCCTCGTTGGCCGCCTGCAGTTCGTCGTTGGCGGTCTTGAGCGACGCGGCCATCCGCATCGTGCGGCCTTCCATGCGCGCGTCGACAGCGGAGGTGTACAGCGTCAGCGTGAGCACCAGCATCGACGAGACGGACACCAGCAGGCCGAGGCTGTCGCCGTGCAGGCCGCCGGCGCTCAGGCAGACGGCGCCCTGCGGGAAGTCGGCGGCGAACATGCCCGTCCAGTGGATCGAGCAGAGCGCGGCGCCCAGCACCAGCGCGGCGGCCAGCTGCAGGCCGCGCCTGCGTTCCGCGCGGCGGAACCAGTGCATCACCCCGAGCGCGACCCCCGACGCCACCAGTGCCACGGCGACCGAGGCCAGCACCAGCCGGCGATTCCAGACGATGCCCGGCGCCATGTCGAGCGCCGCCATGCCCGCGTAGTGCATGACGCCGATGCCGACGGCCATCGCCAGCGCGCCGGCGGCCACGTGCATCCAGTGCATGTCGCGGCGCGACGCCACCCCCAGCGCGACGGCCGCCACCGCGACGCCCGCCAGCCACGAGACGAAGGTCATCGCCGCCATGTAGCCGAGCGGGATCGGCAGCGTGAAGGCGAGCATGCCCACGAAGTGCATGCTCCAGATGCCGGTGCCCATCGCGAGCGCGCCGCTGGCCCACCACCGCCGCGCCACGCGGCGGTCGCGCGTCGCCACGCGCGAGGCCAGGTCCAGCGCCACGAAGGACGCGAAGCTGGCGATGAAGAACGACGCAGCGACCACGCGCAGGTCGTACGTCGGTGTGAGGAAAGTCACGCCCAGATCCCCCGGAGCTTGAACACGCGGCACCGGTTGGCGCGCTGTCCAGAGTTTCGGCGGGAATCAGCTCGACAGGGAGCCCGGCGTCCGCAGCGTGTAAGCAGGAAGTCACGCCGCCGCGCGGGATTTCGCGCCGGGCGACCGCAGCACGCGGTTCGGCGACCCGGGGGCGCCCGCCACCCGATGCGCAAGAACGCGGGCGGCCGCGGGAGGCGGCTTGGGCGAGCGCATCCAGGCGCTCCCGAGCGCCCGAGCGCCCGAGCCTCAGGCTCGATCCGGCCCCGCCAGCGACAGTTCCCGCGCGGCGGCCTGCAGATGCTGCCGCGCTTCGTCCACGCCGGCGCCGACGTGGCGGTCGATGCGACGGATGAACGGACAGGTCAGGACCGCCATGGCGTCGCCCTGCGGACCGAGGATCGGGAACGAGATGTCGGTCACGCCGTAGGCCTGCTGGCTGTCGCCTTGCCAGTAGCCCCGCGCCCGCACGGCCGCGAGCAGGCGCTCGAGTTCGGGCGGCGGCACCCGCACCTCCCCTTCGAGCACTTCATGCTCGCCCAGCATCTCGCCGCGGCGCTCGTCGGACTGGAACGCCAGCAGGGCATGGCCGGATCCGGTGTCGACCAGGTTCACCGTCACGCCCAGCCGCAGCGACATGCTCCAGTTGTTGGGCCCGTGGACGTGCCCGACGACGACGATGTTGCCGCGGTCGTATACGCCCAGATGGCAGGACTGCTCCGCCGCCTTCGCGAAGCGATCCATCGCCGGGAGCGCGTGCGCGACCAGGCGCTGGATCGGCGGGTGGCGCTGGCTCAGCACGAACAGCTTGAGGCTCAGCGCGTAGCGGTCGCCTTCGAACGACCGCGTCACGAAATGGCGCGCGACGAGGCGTTCGAGCATGCGGTAGATCTCGCTCGGCCCGCGGCCCATGGCCTTGACGATCTCGCCACGCGTCAGCCCGTG
>Ga0136846_1241734_pt1 | contig 13862 bp, 13 predicted proteins | sample HopSoiMetagenom2_FD_96841 | JGI IMG/M metagenome (GOLD analysis project Ga0136846, IMG submission 96841) | Grasslands soil microbial communities from Hopland, California, USA - 2 Assembly 2016 (version 4) | ecosystem: Environmental > Terrestrial > Soil > Grasslands | place: USA: Hopland... | reverse complement strand
TGAGCGCCTTGTGCTCCTCACCGGCCGGCTCGTCTACGAGAAGGGCTTCCAGGTCGCGCTCGACGCGCTGCCCGGCGTCATCCGACGCGTCGGGCGCGTGCGCTTCCTCGTCGCGGGGGCCGGGACCTACCGGGTCGAGCTCGAGGAGCGGGCCCGGCGCCTCGGGCTCGACGCGCACGGCGCGTTCCTCGGCTGGATCGGCGACGACGTGCTGCACTCGCTGTACGGGATCGCCGACCTGTGCGTCGTCCCGTCGCTGTACGAGCCGTTCGGGCTCGTCGCGCTCGAGGCGATGGCGAGCGGCTGCCCGTGCATCGTGGCCGACACCGGCGGCCTGCGCGAGGTCGTCCCGAACGGCGACGTCGGGCTCCGGTTCGCCTCGCGCGACTCGCGCTCGCTGGCGCGGATGATGACCCTCGTGCTCGCCAACCCCGCGGTGCGCTACCGGCTCGTGACCGAGGCGAGCGAGCACGTGCTGCGCTTCGACTGGGCGGACGCGGCGCGCAAGACGGCGGAGGTCTACGCGGCGCTCGGCACGCGCCGCCCGCGAGCGCGCACGGCGCGGCGCCCGGCCGTCATCCGGCCTTAGCGGATTCGGCCACAGTACTTGCGGACGGGTCCACTCCGCGGCCATATCCTGCCGGATCGTGCCCGAGCTGCTGCTGGTGTCCACGACGCAGGGATTCGACGGTCGCGACCTCGTGCGGGCGCTCGAGCGCCAGGCGCCCGAGGGCGTGACGATCCGGTCGGCCCCGGGCCTCCTGGCGCCGCGCCGCGAGGGCGACGGCCTGGTGCGCGAGGCCGCCCGCGAGCGCGGCGCGACGGTCGTGGTCGTCGCGCCCGGCGGCCCCGACCTCGCCAGCCACGTGCTGCTGACGATCGAGGGCGCGCGGTCCGTCGGCCTCCCGGTCGCCGCGGTCGTCATCGCCGGGCCGGGCGGCGCCGACCAGCGCCCGGTCGTCCGCGAGCACGCGGGCGCCGCCGACGTCGTCGAGCTCGTGGACCCGCAGGCGCCCTCGAGCGCCGTCGCGGCCTGGCCGCTGCGGGAGTGGGCCGCCGCCGAGCCGGCGCCCGCCGGCGGCGCCTCGGGCGACGTGGCGCTGGCGCCGTACTCGGCCTGGGAGTCCCACGACGTGCCGGACCCGCGCGCGGCCGGGCGCGGCGCCATCGACCCGGTCCTCGCCGAGATCGTGGCGGCCGAGGGACCGGTCCTCGCCGCGCGCGCCTACGGGATCTACAACAAGGCCTCCGGCGGCAAGAAGCTCACGTCGATCGCGCGCGCCCCGCTGTCCGGCGCCGCGTATCGCCTGAAGATGGCCGGGCGGATCGACATCGTGCCGGCCGAGGACACGCCGGGGCAGGGCGACGAGATCCTGCGCCTCGCGGGCAGCCCGGCCGTGCGCGTGCGCGAGCTCGGGCCGCGCGCCCTGGACGAGGTGCCGCTGCCGGAGATCGCCGAGCTGATGGAGCGCCTCACGACCGCCGGCGCGGACGACCTCAAGCGCGCGGTCCTCGACGCCTACGGCCTCGTCCGCATGACGGCGAAGGCGGACGAGTACCTCGAGCGCGCCTTGGAGCTGACGGCCTAGACTCGGTGGCGTGTCGGGCGACGAGCGTGACGCGCTCCTCGCGCTCGCCGAGGAGGCCCTCGAGCTTCAGTGCCGGGGCGAGCGTCTGATGGCCGAGATCAGCGACGAAGGACCGCTCGACGAGCTGTCCGTGCGCGGCGGCCCGCTCATCTCGCGCTTCGAGGCGATGCGCCGCGAGCTTCCCGCGTGCGACGACCCGCTGCTGCGCAGCGCCGCCGAGGTGCTCGACATGATCTTCGCCAACCACGCCCTGGCGCTGCACGCGGCGCTCGACATGCTCGCCGTGAGCTGGCGCTCCGAGCGGATGCGCGACGAGCTGCACCGCCTCGAGGGGCTCGGGCGGCCGGCGATCTGGCTGCGCACGATCCGCGACGAGCTCGCCGAGGAGCTCGAGACGCCCGCCTGACCGGGTCGCCCGGTGAGCGGTGCTTCCAGGTCCGCGCGCGAACCGCGCGGTCAGTCGTCGCGCAGGATCCAGAACAGCGTCGCGTCGCCGTCGCCGAGGTTGCGCCAGCCGAGCACGGCGGTTCGCTCGGCGAGCAGCGTCTCGCCGCGCCGCAGCACCGGCCGGCCGCTGTCCAGGAGCACCTGCACGAGCCCGGAGACGACGGCCACGAGCTCGACGCCCTTGTGCGTGAGGTGCGGCGTCGCCTGCCCGCGCGGCGCGAGCGTGACGAGGTACGCGCGCAGGCCGGCGCGGCTGTCGTCGATCAGCGCGAGCGGGCGGCCGTCCGAGCGCCGGCGCGGGTCGTGGCGGCGGGCCAGCCGGTAGCCGGGGTTCACGTCGCCGCGCAGGAGCTCGTCGAGCGTGAGGTCGAGCTTCGCGCACGCGTCGAGCAGCGTCTCGAGCGAGAGGCCGCGGCGGCCGCGCTCGGCCTGCGAGACGGCGCTGGGGGAGATGCCGAGCAGCCGCGCGAGGTCCGACTGGCTCAGGTGGCGCTGGGTGCGGACCGCGCGGAGCGCCGTGCCGAGCCGCGCCGCCGCGGGCGCGGCCTGAAGCGCCGGGCGGCCATCTTCGATGCTGCTGCGGAAGACGCTGCCCTCGACGCCGGGCCCGCGCGCCTCGGCCTTGGCGATCCGCATGCGGCCCTCGCCGAGCGCGAACACGCACTGGGTGACCTCGGAGATCTCCCGCCGCAGCGGCGCGAGCGCCGCCCCGTGGCCGACCGACCAGTACGCGATCGCGCCGACCTCGAGCAGGTGCGGGCAGCAGCGGACGAAGAACGCGCGGGCGGTGTCGGTGCCCCAGCGCCCGGCCATCGCGTCGAGCGGGTCGAAGAGGAGCAGGCTGCGCTCGGCGCGGTCGCAGCGCTCGTAGATCGCCTGTAGCAGCGCGGCGGCGCGCCCGAGCGGGCGGCCGGGCCGTGCGTCCAGGATCTCGAAGCCGGGGTAGGCGGCGCCGACCGCCTCGGGCGGCCGGTCGAGGGAGACGTACAACGCGAGGTCGTAGGCGGCGCGCTGGTCGGCGAGCGCCGCGTAGAACGGCTCGACCACGGCCTGCTGCTCGGTCTCCCACACGACGTTGTCGCCCCAGAACAGGCCGTCGAGGGCCGCGTCGAGGACGGCCACGCCGGTGCTGGCGGCGGCGTCGTCGGTCATGGGAGCCGGAAGCAGCGCTTCATCTTGGTGGCCAACCTGTTCGGTCTGCTTCATCGTAGTCGGACCATGCTCGACGCGCTACCGGCCACGACCAACGACGACGCGCGCGAGTCCGCCACGGGCCCGCGCATGCTGATCGCCGTCGACGACACCCCCGGCGCGCGGCGCACGCTCGCATCGGGCCTCGCGGACGCCGCCGCGCGCCGCGCCGAGGTCACCGTGCTCCACGTCGCCGCCCCCCGGCGCTGGCGCACGGCCCGCTTCGGACCCGTCCGTGCGGTCCCGATGCACGTCCGCGACCCGCTCGAGAGCGCCGTGCTGCGCGACGCCCGCCATCTCGCGTCGGAGCACGGAGTCCGCTCCCGGCTCGAGCTGATCGCAACCGACGACGTGGACGGCGCGATCCTGGGCGTCGCCCGCCGCATCGGAGCAGAGACGATCGTGGTCGGCGCGAGCCGGCCGGACGGGCTCGCGGCGCCCCTCGGCGTCTGCCAGGGCGTCTTGCGCCGCGCGTCGGTGCCGGTCGTCGTGGTCCCGGCCTAGCGCCCCCACCACCCGCGCCGGCGAGGCCGCCGCCCCGCCGCGGCGGCCTCGGCCGCACGCAGCCGCACGACGAGCACCTCGAGCAGCGCCCACGCCACCTCGGGGTGCGCCTTGACGAAGGCGCGGAACTCGCGCTGCGAGATGCCCCAGCAGCGCATGTTGGTCTCGGCCGTGATGTCCGCCGAGCGCCGGCCGCCGTCGATGAGCGAGACCTCGCCGAAGAAGTCGTGCCGGCGCAGGTGCGCGGCCGGCCGGTCGATCGCGCCGACTACGGCCTCGCCCTCGGCGATGACGAAGAACCCGGCCCCGGACGAGCCGCGCGTCGTCACGGGCGCTCCCGCGTCGTAGTCGCGCTCGCGGAAGCGGGCGGCGAGCGCCGCGAGCTCGTCGTCGCCCAGGCGCGAGAGAAGCGGCACACGACGCAGCAGGTCGACGGGGACGCCCATACCTCACCGCGAACCATCCCACGTCCGGCCGGTTGACATTTCGATGCGGCGTAGTACGTTCGCCAGCCGGGAGGGAGACCGGTCCGTCTCGCACCGGGGGCCGGCCTTCCACACGCATCCGGCGAGAGGAGAGAGCATGCCCATCCCGACCGAGCTCGTGGGCTCGTTGCCGCGTCCCGAGAGGCTGCAGAACGCCTATCAGGACTATGACGACGGCAAGATCGACTGGCGGCAGCTGCAAGCCGAGCAGGACACCGCCGCCGAGGACTCGATCAAGCGCCTCGAGGCCACGGGCGAGCCGATCGTCACCGACGGCGAGCAGCGCGAGTCGAGCTTCGCCACGTACTCGATCACCGATACGCTCGCGGGCACCGGGCTCGCCGACAACCTCGCCGGCGACGGCCAGTTCTTCGCGATCTTCGACGACGGCCACCACCGCCAGCTCCCGCGGCTGACCGGCGGGCCGTTCCGCTACAAGACCTATGCCTCGGAGTTCGTCGAGAAGAACAAGAAGATCGCGACCCACGACGTCAAGCAGGCGGTCATCTCGCCGTCGATGATGATGCTCCTCTATCCGCTCGAGGGCGGGATCGACGGCTACTCGCGCGACCAGTTCCTGGACGACGTGATCGACGAGTGCGAGAAGGACATCCGCCAGTGCTTCGCGGCGGGCGCCGTGCGCGTGTCGGTCGACTTCACCGAGGGGCGGCTCGCGAACAAGAACGACTCGCGCAACCCCTGGACCGGCAAGGACATGCTCCAGGACTTCATCGACCTCAACAACCGACTGTTCGAGCGCTTCACCGCCGACGAGCGCCGCAACATCGGGATCCACACGTGCCCCGGCGGCGACAACGACTCGGTGCACAGCAAGGAGGTCCCGTACGAGAAGCTGCTGTCGAAGATGTTCCAGCTCAACGCGGGCTACTTCCTCATCCAGTGCGCCAGCGAGGAGGACCGCGAGGAGGTCTACCGGCTCTGCGGCCAGTACAGCCGCGACGACGCAAACGGCGTCCCGCAGGTCTGCTTCATGGGCGTGATCAACCCGCTGTCGCCCGAGGTCGAGTCGGCCGCGCAGGTCAAGCACGAGCTCGTCACCGCAGCCAAGCACATCCCGGTCGAGCGCCTGGGCGCGACCGACGACTGCGGCTTCTCGCCGTTCAGCCGCGACCTCAAGCCCAAGCACGGCTCGCCCGACTTCGCGCGCGACGTCGCCATGCAGAAGATCTCGGCCCGACTCGAGGGCGCCCGGATGGCGTCCGAGGAGCTCGGCGTCTGACCGCCGCGGCGGCGGGCCGCGCGCCCGGCCCGCCGCCGCCGTGGTTGGATGCCGCGCGTGATCGAGACCGAGCACTACCTGCGCTTCGAGCGCGCCGGCGCCGTCGAGGAGACCGAGCGCGGCCTGATCGCGGCGATCGGCGGCGAGCGGCTGCGGATCGACGCGCTCCGCGACGACGTCGTGCGCCTGAAGATCAGCCGCGGCGCGGCGTTCGACGAGTCGCCGACGTTCGCCGTGTGCGCCGACCTCGGCGCCGAGCGCCCGGACTTCGAGATCGAGCGCGGCGACGGCGTCGTCCGGCTGCGCACCGCGGCGCTCGTCGTCTCGCTGTGGCTCGACCCGTTCCGGCTCGACGTCCACCGCCCCGACGGCAGCCCGGTCGCCGAGACCGCGCGCGACGACGACGGGCGGTGGTGGCCGTACGCGACGGTCAACGACGCGTTCGTGGTCCGCCGGCGCTGCGCGCCCGAGGACCCGATGTACGGGCTCGGCGAGAAGACCGGCCGCCACAACCGCCGCCGGCGCGACTTCGCGCTCTGGAACACCGACGTCCTCGACCCGAACGCGACGGCCGAGTTCACGGCGGGCCGCGCGCCCGACGATCCGCGCGGCGACGTCACGAGCGTCGACTTCGACCCGTACTACGTCTCCATCCCGCTGCTCCACCACCAGGACCACACGACCGGTGCGGTCGCGGGCTCGTTCGTCGACAACGGCTACCGCGCCGCCTACGAGCTGTCGCAGCCCGAGGAGTACCGCATCCACTTCGCGGGCGGCCAGTACACCGAGTACCTGTTCGCCGGCCCCGACATCCGCGACGTCGTGGCCGCCTACACGTGGCTGACCGGTCGCAGCGCGCCGCCGCCGATGTGGTCGCTCGCCTACCACCAGTGCCGCTGGTTCCGCTACACGCAGGAGTCGATCGAGGCGCTCGCCGACCGCCACCGGGCCGCGGACATCCCGTGCGACGCGCTGTGGCTCGACATCGAGTACATGGACGGCTACCGGGTCTTCACGTGGGACACGGAGGCGTTCCCCGACGTCGCCGCGATGCTCGCGCGGCTGGCCGAGCAGGGGTTCCACGTCGTGACGATCGTCGATCCCGGCGTCAAGCACGAGCCCGGGTACCGCGTCTTCGACGAGGCGGTCGAGCGCGACGTGCTGTGCCGGACCGAGGGCGGCGACGTCTACCTCGGCGAGGTGTGGCCCGGCGACACCGCGTTCCCCGACTTCGTCACCGAGGAGGGGCGCGCCTGGTGGGGCGAGCTCAACGCCGAGCACGTGCGCTCGGGCGTCGCCGGGATCTGGAACGACATGAACGAGCCGGCGACCGGCAGCATGCCGCCGGAGCGGATGCGGTTCGGGCGCGGGGCGTTCTCGCACGAGCGCTTCCACAACCAGTACGGGCTGCTGATGGCGATGGCGACGACCGCGGGCCTGCGCGACGCGCTGCCCGACCGGCGCCCGTTCGTCCTGACCCGCGCCGGGTTCGCCGGCATCCAGCGCTACGCCGCGAACTGGATGGGCGACAACCAGTCGCGCTGGGACCACCTGTGGCTCAGCATGCCGATGGCGATGGGCTTCGGCCTGTCCGGGCAGCCGTTCGTCGGCGCGGACGTCGGCGGCTTCCAGGGGGAATCCAACGCCGAGCTGTTCCTGCGCTGGATGCAGTACGGGACGCTCACGCCGTTCTGCCGCAACCACTCGGAGATCGGCAACGTCGACCAGTACGCCTGGACGTGGGGCGACGCCGTCACCGACCTCGTCCGCGACGCGATCAAGCTGCGCTACCGCCTGCTGCCCTACCTCTACGCGGCCTTCCTCGAGGCGGCCGAGACCGGGGCGCCGGTGCAGCGGCCGCTCGTGTTCGACCACCAGTACGACGCGGCGGTGCGCGACCTCGACGACGAGTACCTACTCGGCCCGGATCTGCTCGTCGCGCCGGTGTTCGTCGCGGGCGCCGTGGCGCGGCACGTCTACCTCCCGGCCGGCGGCTGGTACGACTGGCACACCGGGGCGCTTCACGAGGGCCGGCGCTGGCTGCTCGTCGACACGCCGATGGAGCGCATCCCGATCTTCGCGCGGGCGGGGGCCGTCATCCCGATGTGGCCCGAGGCGCCCGCGTCGACGGCGAACCACCACCCGCGGGCGATCGAGCTGCACCTCTTCGTCCCGCCCGAGGACGGCACGCACCGCTCGTTCCTGCAGGAGGACGACGGCCTGACGACCGCTGCGCTCGACGGCGCGCGGTACCGCACGACGTTCGAGGTGACCCGCCGCGGCGACCGGGTCACGCTGCGCGGCGAGGTCGAGGGCGACGGCTACTCCGAGTTCGCCCGCGAGGCGTTCCACGTGGTCGTCCACACGGCGGGCGCCGAGCGGCGCGAGGAGGTCCCGAACGCCGGGACGCCGTTCACGTTCGAGCTCGACGTCTGACCGACTACGCCGGGACGCCGGCGCCCGCGGCGAGCAGCGCGGTCGCCTCGTCCGCCGGCGCGGGGCGGCCGAAGAGGTAGCCCTGCGCGCGCGGGCAGCCGAGCTCGGCGAGCAAGTCGCGCTGCTCGACGGTCTCGATGCCCTCGGCGACGACGGCGCAGCCGAGCGGGCCGGCCATCTGCATCACGGCGGTGACGACGGCCCGGGCGCCGACGTCGGACTCCATCGCCGCGACGAAGGAGCGGTCGATCTTCACCGCCGCGAGCCGCAGGCTGCTGAGCCGCGCGAGCGACGAGTAGCCGGTCCCGAAGTCGTCGAGCACGATTCCGGCGCCGGTCGCCCGGAGGCGCTCGAGCATCTGCAGCGGGTGGTCCGTCGCGTGGCGCATCAGCGCGGTCTCGGTGAGCTCGAGGAGGAGCGGCTCGCCCGAGAGGCCGTGCGTCTCGAGCAGCTCGGCGAGCAGGTCGGGCAGCTGCTCGTCGGCGAGCTGGCTGGCGGAGAGGTTGACGGACACGCGCAGGCCCTCGAAGCCCGCGGCATGCCACGCCGCCATCTGCTCGACGGCGCGGGCGAGCACGAAGCGGCCGATCGGCAGGATCAGGCCGGTCCGCTCGGCGATCGGCACGAACTCGGCGGGGCTCACCGGCCCGAGCGCCGTGCAGTTCCAGCGCAGCAGCGCCTCCATGCCCGTGACGCGCGAGTCGCGGATGTCTACGACCGGCTGGTAGACGACGTGCAGCTCGTCGCGCTCGACGGCGCGGCGCAGGTGGCGCTCGAGCGTCAGGCGCGTGCTCGCCGCCTCGCGCATCGGCGCCGCGAACAGCTTCACGCTGCCGCGCCGCTCGAGCTTCGCGGCGTAGAGCGCGAGGTCGGCGTCGCGCATGGCCTCCTCGCCGGTCGCGACGTCGGCGACGCGGCACACGCCGACCGTGACGGACACCTCGACCTCCTCGCCGTCGAGGTTGAACGGCGCGTCGCAGCTCGCCGCCAGGCGCTCGCCCAGCGCGACGGCGACCGCGTCGTCGCCGATGCCGTCGGCCATGAGCACGAACTCGTCGCCGCCCGGCCGGGCGAGCAGGTCGCCGGCGCGGGCGTGGGCGGCGAGGCGCTCGGCGACGAGCGCGAGCAGCCGGTCGCCGGCGTGGTGGCCGAGCGAGTCGTTGACGAACTTGAAGCCGTCGACGTCGATGACGTAGACGGCGCGCGGGCCGGCGACGTCGAGCGTGTCGAGGCGCTCGCGGAGCGCCGCGCGGTTGGCGAGGCCGGTGAGCGCGTCCTCGGCGCTGCGGCGCTGGAAGTCGTCGGTCGTAGCCTGCAGGCGGCCGTAGAGGAAGTGGACCATCGCCGTGTTGACCACGAGCGTCGCGCCCATCACGAGCGCGAAGCCCCACAGGCTTCCCGTCCCGAGCGACCCGCCGTGGAGCGCCGTCCCGGCCGCGCAGCCGGCGATGACGAGGGCGACGTGGGCGCCGAGGTCGCGCCGCGGAAGCGTGCAGGCGTTCAGGGGCAGGAACCAGAGCGCGAGCAGCTCGAAGCCGGATGCGACGCCGCCCGCCGCCCAGACGAGCACGGTCATCGCCCCGATCGCAGCGATGCCGGCGGCGTTCATCGCCGCTCGCGACTCGGCGACCGAGGGGCGCAGCACGAGCACGAGGTAGATCGGGGCGACCGCCACGTTGACCCCGAGGATCCACGCGACGTTCGTGCCCTCCGTGTGCGGGACCAGCAGCCACAGCACGACCGTCACGACGTGCAGGGGCGAGGTCGCGGCGAGCGCGCGCGTGATCAGCGCCGCACGCTCGGCCGGGGACACGGCGGAAGGCATACCGCCCGCCGTAATCGGCCGCGGGAGCGAAAACTTGCACGCCCTCAGGCCGCCGCGAGCGCGGCGCAGAGCGCCTCGTACTCGGCCGGTGAGCGGCCGACCACCGCACGAAAGTCGCGGATGAAGTGCGCGTGGTCGAAGTAGCCGAGGTCGAGCGCGAGCCGCGTCCAGTCGCTGCGCTCGCCGGCGGCGAGCTGCTCGGCGGCCTCCTGCAGGCGGTAGCGGCGCAGCACCCACTTCGGGCCGACCCCGACGTGGCGGCGGAACAGGCGCTGGAGCGTGCGGGCCGAGACGGCGTGGCGGCGGGCGATCTCGGCCACCGCGATGCCCGGGTCGACCGCGAGCATATCCACCACGACCGCGTGCACGAGCTCGACCTCGGGGTCGAGCGGCGGCATCCGCTCGCGCAGGAACGCCTCGGCGAGCGCGATCTTGTCGGCCGGCTCGGCGCGGGCCGCCGCGCCGTCGGCGAGCCGGTCGCCGGCCGGGCCGAACACGGCGCGCAGCGGGACTGCGCGGTCGGTGATCTCGTGCACCGGGCGCCCGAGGAAGCCCGAGAAGCCGCCGGGGCGGAACTTCACGCCGACCGCCCAGCCGCGGCCGGAGAGCAGGCGCGAGTCGCGCCGGCGCTGCACGCCGAAGACCCCCGCGCCGTGCGGCTCGAAGACGAGGTTGACGCACGGGTGCGTGACGACCTCCTGGCGGTGCGGGGGGCGGTCGCCGAGATCCCACCGCACGACCCAGTGGCGCTCGATCAGGTGGGCGAGATCGGCGGCGGGCGGCGAGCGCCGCAGCGTGAACACGCGCCCGACGGCGTCGGGGCCGAGGATCCCGCGCGTCGACGCCGTCGCCCCGCTCATGCCGTGGCGGATTCTTCCAAGACGATCGGTCCGGCCGCCTCTACCGTCGCGCCGATGAGCACCGACTACGCACGCATCAACATCGACGACGTCGAGGATCTCGCCGAGAAGTTCGGCATGGGCGAGCTCGGCGAGGCCCGCTACCTGCGCGAGGACGTCGGCGCCGACCGGATCGGCCTCACGTACTACCGCATGAACGCCGGGAAGCGGACCGGCTTCGGCCACCGCCACCGCGAGGCCGAGGAGATGTACGTCGTCCTCTCCGGATCGGGGCGCGTGAAGGTCGACGAGGAGATCCTCGAGCTGCGCCCGCGCGACGTCGTGCGGGTCGCGCCGGCCCCGGTACGCGAGTTCGAGGCCGGGCCCGAGGGGATGGAGCTGCTCGCCACCGGCACGCACGTCGAGGGCGACGGCGAGATGCTCCAGGAGTGGTGGACCGGCGACTGAGCCGCCCCCGTTAACGGCGAAAGCCCGCGTGTGCGGGCTTCGGCCATCGGAAGATCGGGCTGTATGTATTGGGGAGGGGACGTTCGTAGAAGGTCTCAGCCTCTGGTTGCCGTCACTGTCCGACACCCCTGGCATCGGCCTCGGCCGCAGCGGCCTTTAGCGCGATGTGGGCCGTCGAACGGTCCTGGCGCATGGCCGATATGTTCAAGACGGCCGCGCGCGGGTCGGCGACGATCCGCCGCATGGCACTTCAGATGCGGTTGGGATGGGTGATCGTGTACGTCGACGAGCCCGCGGCGGCGGCCGAGTTCTACGAGCGCGCGTTCGGCCTGCGCAGCGAGTTCGTGGCGCCGGGCGGGTCGTACGCCCAGCTCGATACGGGGCCGACGAAGCTCGCCTTCGCGTCCTACGAGCTGGGGGAGAAGAACTTCCCCGGCGGTGTGCGCCGCGCTACGGCCGACGGGCCGCCGCCGAACGTCGAGGTCACGCTCGTCCACGAGGACGTCGACGCCGCGTACGTCGCCGCGCTGGGGGCCGGCTGCGGCCCGCTCGCCGAGCCCGAGGACAAGCCGCACGGCCAGCGCGTCGGATACGTGCGCGACCCGTTCGGGACGCTCGTCGAGCTCGCGACGCCCCTGTAGGCGGTGCGACATTCGTCCGGATCGGTTGACGCGGGCGCGAGCGGCGGGCGCGGTCTGCCGTTGAGTGGCACATCGCACAAGACGCCCGTAGGGGTCGGTAAGAAGCCGCGCATCCGAGACTGCCAACGCGTCTCGCACCACGGGCGGGGCGCGTGACGAGGCCGCGGCGATCGCCGCGGCTTCGTCACGTTCGGCCCAGCTCCCGTCCGAGCTCCGCCGCCGTCGCCTCGATCTCCTCGAGCGTCGTCGCCTCGTGCACAGAGCGCAGCGCGATCCGGGCGGCCGCGTCCTGCGGGACCGAGTTGCGCCCGACGATGGCGTGGAGCGGGACGCCGGCGGCGAGCGCGCGGTCGCCGATCTCGCCGACGATCTTGCCCATCACGCTCTGCTCGTCGATGCGGCCCTCGCCGGCGATCACGCCGGCGCTGCCGCGCAGGCGCTCGTCGAAGCGCACCGCGTCGAGCACGTACGGGGCGCCGGGCTCGAGCGCGGCGCCGAGTCCGGCCCACAGCCCGCCGGACAGCCCGCCCGCGGCGCCGGTCATCGCGACGCCGCGCGGGTCGCGCGGAAGCTCGGCCGCGTAGGCGTCGAGCCGCTCCGCGAGCCGGCGCACCATGTCGGGGTCGGCGCCCTTCTGCGGCCCGTAGATCTCCGCGCAGCGCTCCCACGGCGTCGTGACGTCGCACAGCACGACGATCCGCGCGTCGCCGGTCCCGCCGAGCTCGGCGACCGCTTCGAGCGCGCCGCGGCCGCCGTCGGTCGTCGCCGAGCCGCCGACCGCGACCATGATCTCCTCGGCGTTCGTCTCGGCCGCCGCGCGGATGAGCTGGCCGGTGCCGTACGTCGTCGCCGCCCACGCGTCGCGCTCGTCCTCGGCCACGAGCCCCAGGCCGCTCGCCTCCGCCATCTCGACGATCGCCCGGCGGCCGTCCTCGATGAGCGCGAACGGCGCGCGGCGGGGGCGGCGAAGCGGGTCGAGGACTCCGTCGACCTCGACGATCGCTCCGCCGATCGACGCGAGCAGCGTCTCCATCGTCCCCTCGCCGCCGTCGGCGACGGGACAGAGGTCGGGCTCCAGCCCGGCCGCGCCGAGGCCGCGGCCGATCGCCTCGGCGACCTCGACCGCGCTGAACGTGCCCTTGAACGAGTCGGGCGCGACGAGGACCGGTCCCATCGCGCCCGACGCTATCTCAGAGCGGCACGGGACGCGTGCTCGTCAGCCCGAGGTAGACCTCGTCGGCGATATCGGCGAAAGAGACCGTCCTCCCCGCCTCGACCCGGCCACGACGCCCTTCCACACGTGCGCCGCACCCGTCGGGGGCTGCCTTCCGCGGTCATTCGGTGACTGTCACGCGCTGACCGAGCCGCCCGGACGCGCCGCCGGCCGGCGGCGCGTCGGGCGACGGGCGGTCAGTGGAGCGGCGGCTCCCAGCCCTCGAGCACGGGCGGGCGCCAGTCGGCGCCCACGGTCTTCGAGCCCGCCACCCACGAGCCGAGCTCGGGCTGGGGGAACTTCGTGTGCTGCTCCTTGAGCTGGATGCCGTAGGAGTTGCCGGACTGCAGGTGCTTGATCAGGACCTTGCGCGCGATCTCGTCCTCGCGGCCCTCGGGGATCGGGAAGTAGATCTTCAGGAACGAGTTCGAGTAGCGGTCGAAGACGGCGGGGACGCCTTCCTCGCGCAGGAGGTGGATGTCCTCGAGCCAGTTGATGTCCTCGCCCGGCGTGGCGGCGAGGAGGTCGACGTCCTCGATGAGGCCGATGTCCTCCTGGTAGGGGAAGCGCCGGCCCGCGAGGTACTCGGCGTCGAGGCCCTGCTGCTTCTCGGGCTCGCCCCTCATGCGTTCGCCTCGCCGTTCTGCGCCGCGACCGACGCCGGCGTCGCCGGCAGCTCGTCGACCGGGTTGTCGAGGTAGCGGTCGAGCAGCGTCTTGATCTCGCCGAGCGTGCGCTCCTCGGTGACGCCGGGGATGTACTCGGTGCCGGCGAGCGGGACCTTCGCCATCGCCGCCGCCTCGACCGTGAGCGCCGCGAGGTCCTCGGGCTCGAGCGAGTGGATGTTCGTCTTGCCGCACGCGCGCGCGAGGAGCTGGACCTCGAGCGTCAGGGCGTGCAGGAAGTTGTAGACCCGCTCGGCGGCCTCGTCGACGACGAGCCGCTTGCGCAGCTCCGGGTCCTGCGTCGTGATGCCGACCGGGC
>Ga0136846_1223522_pt1 | contig 13865 bp, 18 predicted proteins | sample HopSoiMetagenom2_FD_96841 | JGI IMG/M metagenome (GOLD analysis project Ga0136846, IMG submission 96841) | Grasslands soil microbial communities from Hopland, California, USA - 2 Assembly 2016 (version 4) | ecosystem: Environmental > Terrestrial > Soil > Grasslands | place: USA: Hopland... | reverse complement strand
GCGAGCTCATGAGCTTCGTCTTCTCGATGATGACGCCGGTGAATGCGCTCACCAAGTAGAACCTGGGCCTCTTCGACGTGATGGACGACGAGAAGAAGCTCCTCAATTTCCTGCGCATGGAGAAATGGCTCGCGGATCGCCCGGACCATCCGGGGGAAGCCGCCAAGCAATGGCTGAAGGACCTCTACCAGGACAACCAGCTGGTGAAGGGCGAGTTCAAGCTGGGCGGCAGGAAGGTGGACCTGAAGAAGATCACCATGCCGGTCCTGAACGTCTTCGCCGAGGAGGACCACATCATCCCGCCGAAGAGCACGCAGGCGCTCAAGCCGCTCATCGGGACGAAGGACTACACCGAGCTGCCGCTGCCGGGTGGCCACGTCGGCGTTTTCGTGAGCGGCAAGTCGCAGGGCATCCTCGGAAAGAACATCTACGGTTGGCTGAAGAAAAAGTCCTGACGCCGAAATTCGACCAGGTCGTCGCCTGCGGGCCGCATGGCCTGGTTCGGGTTTCGTACGCGGACTGGGGACCGCAGGATGCATCGCAGGTAGTGCTGTGCGTCCACGGCCTCACGCGCAACTGCCGCGACTTCGATTTCCTCGCGCGCCGACTGGCCGCGAAGGGCATGCGCGTCGTGGCGCCCGACCTTCCCGGCCGCGGACGCAGTGGCTGGGTGGACAACGGGAGCGACTATGCGACGCCGCTCTACCTTGCGGCGGTCAGCACGGTGATCGCCCGGACCGGCGCACAGGAGGTCGACTGGATCGGCACCTCGCTCGGCGGCCACGTCGGCATGGAGATGGCGGCCCTCGAAGGCGCGCCCATCCGCCGCCTGGTGCTGAACGACTTCGGCGCGCGCATCTCGGGCGGGGCGCTGCAGCGCATCGGCTCGTACCTGCGCATCAAGCGCCACTTCGAGGACATCCCCGCGCTCGAGGCGCACCTGCGCTCCATCCACGAGCCGTTCGGCAAGCTCACCGACGCGCAGTGGCGCCACATGGCGGAGCACAGCGGCGTGAAGACCGAAGCGGGGGACTATCGCCAGCACTACGACCCGGCCATCGGCCGCGCGTTCTCCTGGCCGCTCATGGTCGACATCGCGCTCTGGAACGTCTGGGAAAAGGTCTCGTGCCCGACATTGATCCTGCGTGGCGAGGATTCCGACCTGCTGCATGCCTCGACGGTGCGCGAGATGGTGAAGCGCGGGACTGCCGCCAAGAAGGGACTCGTGCGCGCCGTGGAGGTGCGGGAGTGCGGCCATGCGCCGCCGCTGATGAACGACGCGCAGATCTCCATCGTCGAGGACTTCCTCGTCAACACGAAGACGACGGCCAAGGTCCACCGCATCGGCGCTGCCAAGTGAACGGCGCGTGAAGAACAAGGTCGTCTCCGCCGCCGAAGCGATCGCCATCGTTCGCGACGGGGACACGATCGCGTTCTCCGGATTCGTCGGCACGGGCACGCCCGATGAGCTGATCGTGGCCCTCGAGAAGCGCTTCCTCGAGACGGGCCATCCGCGCGACCTCACATTCGTCTTCGCCGCGGCGCCGGGCGACGGCAAGGACCGCGGCCTGAACCGGCTGGCCCACGAAGGGCTCGTGAAGCGCGTCGTGGGTGGGCATTGGTCGCTGGTGCCCAAGCTTGGCGCGATGGCGGTGGCCAACAAGATCGAGGCGTACAACCTGCCCCTCGGCGTGATCAGCCACCTTTTCCGGGACATCGGCGCCCACCGCGCGGGGGCGCTCACGCGCGTGGGCCTGCGCACTTTCGTGGATCCGCGCCAGGGAGGAGGGCGCATCAACGAGGTCACCAAGGAAGCCCTGGTGCGGGTGATGCAGGTCGACGGCCAGGAGTGGCTCTTCTACAAGGCCTTCCCGATCACGGTCGCGTTCATCCGCGGCACGACCGCCGACCTTACCGGCAACATCACCATGGAGCACGAGGCCCTCGTGCTGGACAACCTCGCGATCGCCACGGCGGCCAAGAATTCCGGCGGCTTCGTGATCGCGCAGGTCGAGCGGGTGGCGGCGCCGGGCGCGCTCAACCCGCGCCAGGTGATCGTCCCCGGGGTGATGGTCGACTGCGTCGTGCTCGCCCAGCCCGAGAACCATCGCCAGACCTACGGCACGGCCTACAACCCCGCGTTCGCGGGTGAATTCAAGGTCGCGCTCGACATGCTCACGCCCATGCCGCTGGACGAGCGCAAGGTGATCGCGCGCCGCGCCGCTTTCGAGCTGCCCATGGGCGGCGTGGTGAATTTGGGGATCGGCATGCCCGAGGGCGTGGCCGCGGTGGCCAACGAGGAGCGCGTGCTCAACCACCTGACTCTCACGGCGGAACCCGGGGTGATCGGCGGGGTGCCGCAGTCGGGCCTCGATTTCGGTGCGGCGGTAAACACCGAGGCCGTGCTCCACCAGAACCAGCAATTCGACTTCTACGACGGCGGGGGACTCGACATGGCCTGCCTCGGCATGGCGGAGGTCGACTCGGAAGGCCATGTCAACGTGAGCCGCTTCGGACCAAAGCTCGCGGGGGCGGGCGGCTTCATCAACATCACGCAGAACGCGCGCCGGCTGGTGTTCGCCGGGACCTTCACCGCCGGCGGGCTCGAGACGGAAGTAAAGGATGGGAAGCTGAGGATCGTGAAGGAGGGCCGCAAGCGCAAGTTCGTGAAGAAGGTGGAGCAGATCACCTTCAACGGCGCCTTCGCTGCCGAAAACGGCCAGCCGGTGCATTACGTGACCGAGCGCTGCGTCTTCTGCCGCACCCAGGAGGGCATGGAGCTCATGGAGGTCGCGCCGGGGATCGACGTCGAGCGCGACATCCTGGCGCACATGGATTTCAAGCCGATCGTGAAGAACCCGGTTGCCATGGATGCGCGGATCTTCCGCGACGAGCCGATGCAGCTCGACGAAACGCTCCTCGGCTTGGGCATGGGCCAGCGGGTGAGCTACGACCCCGAGCGCAACGTCATGTTCCTCAACATGGAGGGCATGCACGTGAAGACGCGTGACGACGTGGACCGGGTGCGGCGGGTGATCGAGGAACGGGCCGCGGCCATAGGGCACAAGTTCGCCCTCGTCGTGAACTACGACGACTTCCTCATCGATGCCGCGGTGGCCGACACGTATGCGGCGATGGTTCGGTACATGGAGACCCACTACTACACGACGGCCTCGCGCTATACCACCAGCGCGTTCCTGCGACTCAAGCTCGGGGAGGCCTTGTCACGGCGGCGGGTAAAGCCCCATATCTTCGAGACCCGCGCGGACGCCCATGCGTTCGTGGAGGGGCACGAGAAGGGGACCGCCGAGCCCGGGGCCGCGTGAAAAAAAGCCTTGCCGGACAAGGGTTTCCGGTGTCATGCTGCGATGCAGCAAAAAAGCGGCTAATCCCCTTGACCTGAGAGCGAATCGGCGTAGAATGGGTTTTGTGCAGTGCAGCAAATCGGCTGCCGCAACCAACCCCAAACACACAGGAAAACGCCGCCATGTTGAAAATCGACCAGTTCTCCGCCGCCAACGAAGCGGCCATCGAGCAGTTCTCGTACTTCGCCAAGCTGTCCCTCGCCAACGTCGAGAAGTTCGCCGAGCTCGGCCTCGAGGCAGCGCGCGAATCCGTCGTCGTCGCCACCAAGCACGCGCAGTCGATCGCCGGCGCCCGGGACGTGAACGAAGTGTTCGCGATCAACCAGGCCGCGCTCGAGCCCGCCCTGAAGCGCGCCTACGTGTACTCGCGCACCGCTTTCGATACCGCCAGCGAGACCAACAACGAGGTGAAGCGCGTCCTCGAGAAGCAGAACGCCGAGCTGCAGCGGGCCTCCGTGGCCGCGATCGAAGAGGCGCTCAAGTACGCGCCGGCCGGCAGCGAGACCGTCGTGGCCAACGTGAAGTCGGCGATCGCCGCCGCGCAGAGCGCCTACGACAACCTCGCCGCGATCAACAAGCAGATCTATGACACGGTCGAGAAGACCGTGGAGCAAAGCGTCGCGACCGCCCAGGCGGCCTCGAAGCCCCGCTCGCGCCGCGGCAAGTAATCGCCCGGCACCGCAGTCGAAGCGCCCCTGCCTCCGGCAGGGGCGTTTTCTTTTGTAACACCGGGGAAACACCCCATTTCGCCTTTTTTTTGAGCGAAAGAGGGTGTTTCCCCGGTGTTACAGGGCCATGCCGTAGAATCTTTCCATGAAGATCCTCGGCATCGCCGGCTACAGCGGCAGCGGCAAGACGACCCTCATCGAGAAGGTCGTGCCGGTGCTGGTGCGCGAAGGTCTGCGCATCTCCCTCGTGAAGCACGCGCATCACGAATTCGACGTGGACCAACCGGGCAAGGATTCTTATCGCCATCGCCATGCCGGTTGCAGCGAGGTCCTCGTGAGCTCCTCCAAGCGCTGGGCGCTCATGCACGAGCTGCGCGGCGCGCCAGAACCGTCGCTGCAGGAGCAGCTCAAGCACCTTTCGCCATGCGACCTTGTCATCGTGGAAGGCTACAAGGCCGAGCCGTTCGCCAAGATCGAGGTGCATCGCCGTTCGGGGCACACCCCGCTGCTGTATCCCGACGATCCCCACGTGGTCGCCGTCGCCACCGACGAGCCGCTGGACACGAAGCTGCCGCAGGTGGACGTCGACGACGCCGAAGCCGTGGCGCACTTCATCATCCTGCACCTGGGCCTCAACCGCGCTCGGTTGGTCCGCTAGGAACCGCGTGGTCACGCTGCTGTACTTCGCCAGCCTCCGCGAGACTCTCGGATGTTCCCGCGAGCAGGTCGCGCTTTCAGGATCGAGCGAAACCGTCTCGTCGCTGCTGGACCAGCTGCGTTCGCGCGAAGGTCGCTGGACGGACGCCCTTGCGCCCGGGAAGCAGTGGCGCGTGGCGGTGAACCAACAGATGGCCGACCTCGCTACGCCCATCAAGCCCGGCGACGAGGTCGCGTTCTTCCCCCCGGTGACGGGCGGCTGAGATGGCGCGCGTCCGCGTCCAGAGCGAGGATTTCGATGTCGGCCGGGAGCTGGACGCGCTCACGCACGGACGGCGCGACGTCGGCGGGCTCGCCAGCTTCGTGGGACTGGTGCGCGACGCCAACGACGGCCACCAGATCCATGGCATGACGCTCGAGCACTATCCGGGCATGACCGAGAAGGCGCTCGAGGACATCTGCGCCCAGGCGAAGGCTCGCTGGGACATTCTCGATACCGTCGTGATTCATCGCGTGGGATCGCTCAAGCCGGGCGACCGCATCGTGCTCGTGGGTGTGGCGAGCGCGCACCGCGGCGACGCCTTCGAGGCGTGCGAGTTCATCATGGATTACCTCAAGACCCGCGCGCCGTTCTGGAAGCGCGAGGACACGCCGGGCGGAGCGCGGTGGGTGGAGGCCCGTTCGTCCGATGATGCGGCCGCGGAGCGGTGGAAGGGCTAGCGAATCTCGCTGCGGGACAGTGAGTAGTGCATCGCGTAAAGGGCTTCGCGAACATCGGAGGCGCCACGATGCTTCAGGCTGTGCCCGGAAAGCATTGTCGCCCCAAGTTCTTCGAGGGCATCTCGATCATAGCCCATGACGACGACTGCCCAGTCGATCCCGGCGTCGGCGCCACGAATGCCTTGTTCGGTGGTCATCGCAGCCCTCGCCGCTGCCTCGACCAGGTGGACGCTTCCGATGCCGCGGCGTTGGCGAAGAGGTGCTAACACCTCGTCCAGCAGCCAGTTGCGAAATGCGGAAGCATCCGCGCTGGCCGGCTTGAAGCGAAGCAGGAGGCTGAAACCGCCGGCACCAAGCCCGAAGCTTCCCGTGACCGAGCAGAGCCCGCGTCGCATGCCGCGATAGTGCGGCATCATTCGAGTGGTCCAGGCGCTCGGATGGTCCAGGCACTCGAGGTAAGGGGCGGAGGTCAAGGTGCCGAGCGCTTCAACCTCGTAGAGCACGAGGTACCGCGGATCGCCGCGCACCGCGACCCAACGCGTCCCGCGCAAGAAACCCGGAATCGACAGGCGCTCGGGCATGTGCTCCTGGGTGTGCCATTCGTCGTGCTCCGCAATGGCCTCCGGAGCCACGTCGAACGACAACAACATCGCGGCACTTCCCAGGAACGGCATCAGAAGCTGCAGAAGATCTCGCGCGTGAGCGCGATCATCTTGAGCACCCGCGGATCCCCGATGCGGTAGAAGACCTTGTTTGCATCCTTGCGGGAGGCGAGGAGCCCGTGCTCGCGCAGGACCGACAGGTGCTGGGAAACGTTGCTCTGGGTAGTGCCGACCGCTTCCACGATCTCCAGGACCGAAAGCTCCTGGTTGCCCACGAGGCACAGGATCTTCAGGCGAAGGGGGTGTGCCATCGCCTGCATGGCGGCGCTGGCCTCGCGGATGTTCTCGCCCTTGCCGATGAGCTCGAAGATGTCATCGGCCGGCGCGGCGCGCGTCTTCCTGCGAGTAGGCATGCGGTGGATTGTAGCGCCATATTAGCCGTCACCAATATTAGACTTGACTTATATATGGGCCATTCCTAGACTCCACAAATGAGCGTCTGCGGCCGTTTGAAGCGCGCCCCCGAGCATTTCCTGGACTCGAAGCAGATCGCCGACGTGCAGGCGGGCCGCAGGGATTTCCTTCGCGGCGCCCTTGCGGCCGCCGTCGCGGGCGTGGCCGCGCCAGCGATCGCGGCCGACGGCGCCGGCGATCCCGCGATCCTCGAGCTGCCGGAGCATACGCGCGGGCTCGGCCAGCCGGTGGTGGCGCGCGCCTACGGCCAGCCGTCGCAATTCGAAAGGAATTTGCAACGCCGGGAAAGCCCGGGGCTTACGCGGGTGGGCCAGTCATCCGTGTCGTTCGCTCCGCTACAGGGTCTCTTCGGGATCATCACGCCGAATGCCCTGCACTTCGAGCGCCACCACCAGGGCTGGTGGGACATCGATCCCAGCCGCCATCGCCTCATGGTCATGGGGATGGTCAAGGATGCGAAGGTCTACACGATGGAAGACCTCATGCGCCTGCCCGCCGTATCGCGCATGCACTTCATCGAATGCGGCGCGAACACCGGCATGGAGTGGGGCAACGTCGCCGTGCCGACGGTCCAATACACCCACGGCATGCTCTCGTGCTGCGAATTCACCGGCGTGAAACTCTCGACGCTGCTGGACGATTGCGGATTCGACCGGAAGAAGGGCAAGTTCGTGCTGGCGGAGGGCGCCGACGGCAGCTCGCTCACTCGTACCATCGCCATGGAGCGAGCCCTCGATGATGTGATGGTGGCCTGGGCGATGAATGGAGAGATGTTGCGCCCCGAGAACGGTTACCCACTGCGGCTGGTAGCGCCCGGCCTGCAGGGCGTGTCGTGGGTGAAGTGGCTCAGGCGCATCGAGGTTGGCGACCAACCCTGGGCCACGAAGGACGAGGCCATCCACTACGTGGACTTGATGCCCGATGGCACGCATCGCCAATACACCTCGATCCAGGAATGCAAGTCCGTGATCACCTCGCCCTCGGGCGGCCAGCACCTGCTCGACAACGGTTTCTACAACGTGACCGGGCTCGCGTGGTCCGGGCGCGGGCGAATCCGCCGTGTCGATGTTTCCACGGACGGCGGGCGCAACTGGCGTACCGCGCGCCTCGAGGGCTCGCCGCAACCGAAATGCCTCACGCGCTTCAACATCGATTGGGTGTGGGACGGCTCGCCCGCGGTGCTGCAATCGCGCGCCATCGACGAGACCGGGTATGTGCAACCGAAGATCAACCAACTGCGCGCGGTGCGCGGGAAGCGCTCGATCTACCACAACAATGCGATCCAATCGTGGAAGGTGGCGCAGTCGGGGGAAGTGAGCAATGTGCAGGTTTATTGATTGGGCCGCCGCCTGCGCCGCGATGATGCTGGTCTTTGCGGCCGATGCGGCGCCCCGGTTTCCGGGCGTAGGACGCCCGGCAACGCCCGCCGAGATCCAGGCGTGGGACATCGATGTGCGGCCGGACTTCAAGGGGCTCCCGGCGGGTTCGGGAAGCGTCGCGCAGGGACAGAAGATCTGGGACGAGAAGTGTGCTTCCTGCCACGGTACTTTCGGCGAGTCGAACGAGGTGTTCACACCACTCGTGGGCGGCACGACGGCGGAAGATGTGAAAGCTGGCCGGGTGAAAGCGCTCGTTACGGGGGACGTCGCGCGCACGACGCTCATGAAGGTCTCGACGCTCTCCACGCTCTGGGACTACATCCACCGCGCGATGCCGTGGAATGCGCCGAAGAGCCTGCCTGTCGACGAGGTGTACGCAGTGCTCGCCTACCTGCTGAACCTGGGCGACATCCTACCGGCGGACTTCGTCCTCTCGGATCGCAACATCGCCGAGGCGCAGCAACGGCTGCCGAATCGCAATGGGATGACCCGGGACCACGGGCTCTGGGACATCAACGGCAAGCCCGACGTGGCCAACACGGCGTGCATGAAGGATTGCCCGGTGGAAGCCGGCGTGGCTTCCGAGTTGCCCGACCATGCGCAGGGCTCGCACGGCAACCTCGCCGAGCAGCAGCGCACGGTCGGCGCAGTGCGGAAAGCTGCGGTGGCCGATGATGGGCCGCCCGCACTGGCGCGGCGCAACGCATGCTTGAGTTGCCACGCCATCGACAAGAAGCTGGTCGGGCCCGCGTTTCGCGACGTGGCCGCGAAGTACAAGGGCCAGGCGGGCATGGAAGCGAAGCTGGTCGAAAAACTGCGACACGGAGGCAGCGGAGCCTGGGGGCCCGTACCGATGCCCGCAAATCCCGGCTTGCCCGAGAAGGACGCGAGGGTACTGGTCCAGTGGGTGCTCTCGGGCGGGCTATAATTTTAGGTCGCGGTCATCATTCCAGGAGTCAGCGAAAATGAACAGCAGTCGCAGGGAAGCATTGAAGGGCACGGCGGTGCTCGGCGTGGCGATCGCCGCGGGGCTGCTGAAGCCGGGCAGCGCGTGGGCGCAGCAGGGCGGCTGGAACAAGGCGGCCTTCGACACCAAGACGCTCAACGACGCCGTGAAGGCGCTGGGCGGCGCGTCGCCCGCGGAGAGCAACCTCATCGCGATCACCTCGCCCGACATCGCCGAGAATGGCGCGGTCGTTCCCTTCACGATCGAGAGCAAGCTGCCCAAGACCGAGAACGTCGCGATCCTCGTGGAGAAGAACCCCAACATCCTCGCTGCGAACTTCAGCATCCCCGAGGGGACCCAGCCCTGGGTGAATACGCGCGTGAAGATGGGGCAGACGTCGAACGTGATCGCGCTGGTCAAGGCCGATGGCAAGTTCTATTACGCGTCCAAGGAAGTCAAAGTGACCCTTGGCGGCTGCGGAGGCTGACATGGCAGACCCGATGAAGATTCGCGCCACGATGGCCGGCGACAAGGTGGAAGTGCGCGTGCTCATGAGCCACGAGATGGAAACGGGCCAGCGCAAGGATGCCAAGGGCGCGGCTATCCCTGCGTGGTTCATCCAGAACGTGACGGCCACGCACAACGGGAAGACGGTGCTGTCCGCGGAGTGGGGCCCCGCGGTTTCCAAGAACCCGTTCCTCTCGTTCCGTTTCGCGGGCGGCAAGCCCGGCGACAAGGTGTCGATCACGTGGACCGACAACCACGGCGACAAGCGCACGGACGAAGCGACGATTAGCTGACCGGAGAAACGAAATGTTCAAGTGGCTCGCCGCGACACTCCTCGCCCTCGCGTCCCTCGGCGCCTTCGCCAACAAGGGCGACCCGATCAAGGTCGTCTATCACATGAACGAAGGCATCGAACACGCGCCCCAGGCGTTGCGCAACGTGCGCAACCACCTGAGCGTGGACCCGAAGGCCAAGATCGTGTTCGTGTCCCACGCTTCGGGAATCGACTTCCTCATGAAGGGTGCCAAGGACAAGAACGGCAACCCGTTCGAGGTCACGGTGCAGGACCTGGAATCGCAGGGCGTCGAGTTTCGCGTGTGCGAGATCACGCTCAAGTCGCGCAACATCCAGAAATCCCAGCTGATCGACGACGTGAAGTACGTCCCCTCGGGCGTGGCCGAAGTCTCGCGCCTGCAAATCGAGGAAGGCTACGCGTACCTGAAGCCGTGAGCGCCATGCGCGACCAGAGCGCATCCGAAGGGCGCCTGATCAAGATAAGGAGGAGAGACTTGAACCGGAGCAGACCGGCAGTCCTGGGCATCGCCGTCGCCATCGCGGCCTTCGGCGCGCTTGCACAGAAACCCGACGATCACCTCTCCAAGAGCACCACGGTGCAGGAGATCGAGAAGTACCGCGCCGCCCTCGGCGATGGCAACCCCGCGGAGCTCTGGGAAGCGCGCGGCGAGGACCTGTGGAAGCAGAAACGCGGGCCCAGGAACGCAAGCCTCGAGCGTTGCGACCTGGGTCTGGGCGCAGGCGTCGTGAAAGGTGCTTACACGGTCCTTCCCAAGTACTTTGCGGACAGCGACAAGGTGGAGGACCTGGAGTCGCGCCTGGTGACCTGCATGGTCAACCTGCAGGGGCTCACGCCTGAAGAGGCGAAGAAGGATCCCTTCGGCGGTCCCGGCAAGAAAGTGCCCATGGACGCGCTGGTCGCCTACATCACGTCGGAGTCGCGCGGCATGAAGATGAATGTTGCCGCCACGCATCCAAAGGAGAAGGAGGCCTACGAGCTGGGCCGCGAAATCTTCTTCTTCCGCGGCGGCCCGCACGATTTCGGCTGCGTCACGTGCCACGGCTCGGACAACCTGCGCATCCGGTTGCAGGACCTGCCCAACCTGACCAAGACCGCCGATGCCCAGCGCGCGTATGGATCCTGGCCCGCCTACCGGGTTTCGCAGGGGGAGGTGCGCTCGTTCCAGTGGAGGCTGAACGACTGCTTCCGCCAGCAACGCTTCCCCGAGCTGGAATTCGTGTCGCCGGCGTCGATCGCGCTCACGATGTTCCTTGCCAAGAACGCGAACGACGGCGTCTTCGACGCGCCCTCGATCAAGCGCTGACGGAGCGATCATGAAGAACATCCATATCGTCATCCTCGGCCTTGCGGTCACGGCGGCAGGCTGCGCCGGCGTGACCCAGGACGAGCAAGCCACCCACGCCAAGGCAGTAGCGATCATGAAGGCGTCGTTCAAGGAACATGGGCAGGCGAAGCTCGACCGCCTCGAGCAGGACGAGGTCCAGAAGGCCTGCAGCCGATACCACGGCGACACGCCGGTTCCCAAGGACGTCGCGGCGAAGCTGGAACAGGCGCAGATGGCCGCGATAAAGTACCCGGCCGACGGCAAGTACATGGGCGACTGGAAGGGCGGCGAGCGCATCGCGCAGACCGGCGTCGGCATGCAATATACCGACGATCCCAAGGCCCCGACGGGTGGCAACTGCTATGCGTGCCACCAGCTTTCGAAGACCGAGTTGTCGTACGGAACGATTGGCCCCAGCCTCTACAACTTCGGCAAGCTGCGCGGCTTCACCCCGGAGATGCAGAAATACGCCTACGGAAAGGTGTACAACTCGGAGGCGTTTTCGGCTTGCTCGAACATGCCGCGATTCGGCGCGCAGGGCATCCTAACCGAGAAGCAGATCCAGGATGTCGTGGCCCTCCTGATGGATCCGGAATCCCCCGTCAATAAATGACCATGCGCCGCGCGCTCGCATGGCTCGCCGCGCCCGTGTTCGCCGCGGCGGCCGATAGCGCGACCTTCACCACGCGTTCGCTCACTCCCGAGACGGCGCTGAAGGCGGCGCAGGCCGCGCTCGCGAAGTGCCGTTCCGACGGCTTCCAGGTCGCGGTGGCGATCGTCGATCGCGGCGGCCTTGCGCAAGTCGTGTTGCGCGATCGCTTCGCGGGAGCACACACGCTCGACGTCGCCACGAACAAGGCATGGTCGGCCGTGTCCTTTCGAGGCAGCACGGCCGACCTGGAGCGCGCCTCGCGTCCCGGCGAAGTCATGTCCGGGCTTCGCCACTTTCCGCGTACCACCGCAGTTGCCGGCGGCTTGCCGGTCGAGGCGGGTGGCTCCATCCTCGGCGGCATCGGTGTATCGGGTGCTCCGGGAGGCGCGAACGACGAAGCGTGCGCCGCCGCGGGCCTAAAGGCGATCGCCGAGGATCTCGAGCTCTAGCATGGACCGCCGCGCGTTCCTCGAGGCGCTCGCAGTGGCTGCCGCCTCCGGGCTGCCTCTCGCATCGCGCGCGGCGCTGGCGGGCGATGGGCGCGAGGTGTACGACCTTCCGCCATTCGGCAACGCGAGCCTGCTTCACTTCACCGATTGCCACGCGCAGCTGATGCCGGTTCATTTCCGCGAGCCGGGCGTCAACATCGGCATCGGCCCGGCGATGGGCAAGCCGCCGCACCTCGTGGGTGAACATCTGCTGCGCGCGTACGGCATCGCGCCGCGCACGCGCAATGCCTACGCCTTCACCTATCTCGAGTTCGAGCAAGCCGCAAAGGTTTACGGCCGCATGGGCGGTTTCGCGCATCTCGCGACACTCGTGAAGCGGCTGAAGGCATCGCGGCCCGGGGCGCTGCTGCTGGACGGCGGCGACAGCTGGCAGGGCTCGGCCACGTCCCTCTGGACCAAGGGCCAGGACATGATCGACGCCTCGAAACTGTTGGGGGTGGACGTGATGACTGGCCATTGGGAGTTCACCTACGGCCAGCAACGCGTGAAGGAGGTCGTGGACGGGGACTTCAAGGGAAAGGTGGAATTCCTCGCCCAGAACGTCTCGACGGCGGATTTCAACGATCCCGTCTTCATGCCGTACACGATCCGCGACATCAACGGCGCCAGCGTGGGCATCATCGGACAGGCGTTTCCATACACCCCCATCGCCAATCCTCGCTACTTCGTCTCGGAATGGACGTTCGGCATCCAGGAGGCGGAATTGCAGAAGCGCGTGGACGAGGTCCGCGCGAAGGGCGCCCAAGCCGTCGTGCTGCTTTCGCACAACGGCATGGACGTGGACCTCAAGCTCGCCTCGCGCGTCAGCGGCATCGACGTGATCCTGGGCGGACATACGCATGACGCCGTGCCGCGGCCGGTGGAGGTCGTCAACGGCGGGGGCAAGACGCTGGTCACGAACGCCGGAAGCAACGGCAAGTTCCTTGGCGTGCTCGACCTGGACGTGCGCGAAGGCAAGCTCCGGGAAGCACGCTATCGGCTCCTGCCGGTTTTCTCGAACCTGCTTCCCGCGGACAGCGAGATGGCGAGCCACGTCTCGACAGCCCGGGCACCGTACCTGGACCGCCTGGGCGAGAGCCTCGCGACCACGAGCGGCCTCTTGTACCGGCGCGGAAATTTCAACGGCACCGTGGACCAACTGATCCTGGACGCGTTGCTGGGAGTGAAAGGCGCGCAAATCGCCTTCTCGCCCGGATTCCGCTGGGGCACCACGCTCCTGCCGGGCCAGGTCATCACCACCGAGCAGGTGATGGACTGGACCGCGATCACCTACCCGTACACGACGCTGTCGGACTTGTCCGGCGAGATGATCAAGACGATTCTCGAGGACGTGTGCGACAACCTCTTCAATCCAGATCCGTACTACCAGCAAGGCGGAGACATGGTTCGCGTAGGCGGCATGACTTATACGTGCACGCCGGGCGAGGCGATGGGGCGGCGCATCAGCGACATGCGGCTGGATGGGAAGCTGATCGAGGCGGGCAAGACGTACAAGGTCGCGGGCTGGGCGCCTGTCGCGGAGGGCGCGAGCGGCCAGCCGATCTGGGAAGTGATCACGCAATACCTGAAGAATCGCAAGACGATCGCCCCGCCGAAGCTGAGCCTTCCCCGGCTCGTCGGCGTGGAAGGCAACCCGGGAATCTAGCGATGCGCTCGGTCTGGCTGCTGCTCGCGGCCTGGGCGTTCGACGCTGCGGCAATCGAGCTGCAGCCGGTCCAGGTCACGCCGCGCGTTTATTACGTGCAG
>Ga0136846_1224393_pt1 | contig 13868 bp, 14 predicted proteins | sample HopSoiMetagenom2_FD_96841 | JGI IMG/M metagenome (GOLD analysis project Ga0136846, IMG submission 96841) | Grasslands soil microbial communities from Hopland, California, USA - 2 Assembly 2016 (version 4) | ecosystem: Environmental > Terrestrial > Soil > Grasslands | place: USA: Hopland... | reverse complement strand
CGCGAGGAGACGCTCTACCGCGTCGAGGGCACGACGCCGGCACAGCTGTTCGCGGCGCTGGCCGACGCGGGCGTGAACGTCGACACGATCGTGCAGACGGGGCCGGAGATCGTCTTCTCCGCGCCGGCCGACGACCGCGACGCGGCCACGGACGTGCTCGACCGCCTCGACGTGCAGTGGAGCGCACGCGACGACCTCGGCAAGGTGAGCGTGATCGGCGCGGGCATGAAGAGCCACCCCGGCGTCGCGGCGAAGGCGTTCGCGACGCTCGCCGATGCCGGCATCCAGCCCGAGGTCGTGACCACGTCGCCGATCAAGATCGCGTGCCACGTCCGCACGGACGACGTCGACACCGCGGTCGTGGAGCTGCACAAGGCGTTCGAGCTCGGGGCGCCCGCAGCGGAGCGGCAGCATGGCTGAGGCGCGCGTCGGAGTCGTCGGCGCGACCGGCGCCGTCGGCCGCGTCGTGGTCGACCTGCTCGCCGAGCGCGGCTTCCGGGACGTTCGCCTGTTCGCCTCGGCGCGCTCGGCGGGGACCGAGATCGCGGGCCGCGCCGTCGAGCAGGCGACGCCCGAGGCACTTGCGGCCGGCGAGCTCGACCTCTGCCTCTTCTCGGTCGGCGCGCGTGCCAGCCGCGATCTCGTGCCGCACGCCGTCCGGGGCGGCGCCGTCTGCGTCGACAAGTCGTCGGCGTTCAGGCTCGACGACGGCGTGCCGCTCGTCGTGCCCGAGGTGAACGGCGAACGCGCGCTCGAGCACGACGGCCTGCTCGCGAACCCGAACTGCTGCGCGATCCCGCTCACGCTCGTGCTGAAGCCGCTGCACGACGCGGCAGGCCTGCGCGCGGTTCGGGTGGCGACGTACCAGTCGGCCTCGGGGGCCGGTGCGCAGCGGGTGCAGCGCCTCCTCGAGGAGCCGCAGGCCGAGCACGACCTCGCGATGGACTGGGATTACGACGGCGAGGAGTTCGAGGAGGAGTCGAAGCTCCGCGAGGAGACGCGCAAGATCCTCGAGCTCCCGGACCTGCCGCTCAGCGCGACGTGCGTGCGCGTGCCCGTCCCCGTCGGCCACGCCGAGTCGGTGTGGGTCGAGACCGAGGAGCCACTCGCGCCGGAGCACGCGCGCGAGTTGCTCGCGGCCGCGCCGTCCGTGCGCCTGGAGGAGTTCCCCACGCCCGGCCTCGCGGCCGGCGGAGACGAGGCGCTCGTCGGCCGCATCCGGCGCGATCCTGCCGCCGAGAACGGCCTCTCGCTCTTCATCGCCTGCGACAACCTCCGCAAGGGCGCCGCGCTGAACGGCATCCAGATCGCGCAGCTCGTGCTCTCACAGCGCGCACTCGCCGCCTGAAGAGGCAGTTTTCGCCTCTGACGCTCAAGGAGCGGGCGCGAACGCCCGATATGGAGCAGGACATGCGGCCTGCACGCCTCGACCACAGCTTCTTCGAGAACGAGCCCCGGTCACACCTGGGCGCGTTGCTCCTGCGCAAGGGCCTCGTCACGAACGAGGACCTCGATCACGCGCTCGAAGACCGTGAGCGCGGCGAGCTGCTCGGCGAGGCGCTCGTCCGCCTGCGCTTCTGCTTCGAGGACGACATCGCACGCGTGCTGGCAGAGCAGGCGAACGTCGAGTTCGTCGACATCGGCGTCACTTCGGTGGACCATCGCGCCGTGGATCTGCTCCCTGCCCGGCAGGCGGAGGAGTTCCGCGCGATCCCGCTCCGCCTGCACCCGGACGGGAGCGTGTCCGTCGCCGTCGCCGATCCGACCGACGAGTCGCTCCTGCCGAGTCTGAAGCTCGCACTCGGCGGCCGCGAGGTGCGGCTGCTCGTGACGACGCAGTCGGCGCTCCGCGCCGCCTGCGCGACGGCCTACCCGCAGCGGTAGCCGCTCAAGGTCGCCGCGGGGCCGGCAACGGCTCCGGCAGGAACACGTCCCGCAGCGCCCGCAGCACCTTCGAGCGCTTGCCCTCGAGCACCGGCACGAGCCCGCCGAGCTCCAGCCGCGCGAGCTCGACCGGCCCCGACGAGCGCACCGTGCGAAAACCGAAGTCGGCGAGGAAGTCGTGGGGGAAGACCGTGCGGTGGACGAGGAAGCGCTCGTACTCCGTCTCGCCCTCCGGGTAGCGGTACGAGAACGCCTCCAGGGCGGCGGCGCCCTTGTCCTTCGCCTCGCCGATCGCGGCCAGGAAGAGCGACTGCAGCACCCAGGGACTCGAGCGGTCGAGCAGGTACGCGCACGTGACGAGCACGGCGTCGTCAGAGGGCGGGCCGGCCGGCAGCTCGGCGCCGCGCGGGAAGAGCCTCGTGGCGCCGTACTGCATCGAGCCGAGGGCGCGACCGTCGTCGTCGTAGTAGATCGTCCCCCAGGCGCCGAACTCGGTCTCGGCCTTCTCGATCCAGCGGCGCTTGTCGCGCTCGCGGCCGCCGGTGCGCGACTGCCACCAGACGCAGCTGTGGCAGACCGACGGCGCGTGCTCGAGCGTCACCCCGGTGAGGCCGCCGATGCGGATGCTCATCTCACACCGATTGTAGGACGAGCTCCGTCGCCTCCGGCCGCGCCAGGAACCGGAACGGGACGAAGGTCGTGCCCAGGCCGGCGGAGAGGTGCAGCGTCCCGGTCGGCCGGCGGTAAAGGCCACGGATGTAGGTCCAGCGGATGTGCGCGAGCCGCAGCCGGCCGCCCGGCCAGGGAACGCAGATCTGGCCCCCGTGCAGGTGCCCCGAGAGAACCAGGTGGAACGCGCCCAGCGGCAGCCGGTCGATCACCTCCGGGTAGTGGCAGAGCAGGATGCGCAGGTCGGCGTCCGGGTCGGCGAAGCGCTCCGGCTTCGCCTGACGGCGGCGGTACGAGCGCGGGTCGACGCCGACGATCTGCACGCGCTTGCCGCGTAGCTCGACCGTCCGCGACTCGTCCCTGAGCAGCGTCGCCGGCTCGAGCTCGACCAGGTCGGCCGGGTGCGAGAACGGGTCGCGCGTCCAGGAGAAGTCGTGGTTGCCGAGCACCGCGAAGCAGCGTGGGAGCCGCGCGAGCAGCGCCCGGAGGCGCGCCTCCCCGCTGCGGCGTGAGAGCAGGTCGCCGCTGACGAGCGTCAGGTCGGGCCGGCGCTCCTCGACCCAGTCGACCGCCCGCTCGACTGCCGTCGTCCCTCGCGACGGGAAGCCGAGGTGGAAGTCGGACAGGTGCGCGATTCGCAACCCCTCGAGCTCTTGCGGCAGCCCTGGCAGCGGACAGGCGAGCGTCTGCAGCCGCACCCAGCCCGCCTCGAAATGACCCCACGCCAGCCCAGCCGCCGCAGCGGCGCCGAGCCGCGTGACCTTCATGGCTACGCCTCGAGCTTCTCGACGACCGCGTCGACGGAGACCACGTGCCGCTTGAACTTGAGCTCGGACTCCTCGAGCCCGGCGGCCACGCCGATCAACTGCGAGAGGTGCAGGATCGGCATCTGGAAGTCCTTGCCGGTCGCCTTCTTCAGCTTCGACTGCCAGGCGTCGAGCGAGAGGTGGCAGAGCGGGCAGGGCGTCACTATCACGTCCGCGCCGGCCTCCTTCGCCTGCTCGATCGGCTGGATCAGCTCGCCGAGCGCGGTCTCCTCGCGCGCCTGGATGATCGGGAAGCCGCAGCACTTGATCTTCGCCGGGTAGTCGATCGGCTCACCGCCGCAGGCTTCGATGATCGCCTCCAGCGACCACGGCCGGTCGGGATCCTCGAAGCCGAGGATCTTCGACGGCCGCAGGATCTGACAGCCGTAGAACGGCGCGACCTTCAGGCCCTTGAGGCCCTTGTGCGCCACCTCCTTCAGGCGGTCGAAGCCCTCGCCCTCGGCGATCAGCCAGAGCAGGTGCTTGACCTCGACGGTGCCCTCGTAGGGCGGCGCGCCGACCGTCTGGAGGTTCGCGCTCACGCGCGCGCGGAGCTCGTCGTCGTTTTTCAGCGTCCAGTTGGCCTGCCGCAGGTTGAGCGTGCAGACGTTGCAGATCGTCATCAGCGTTTCGGCGCCGGTCTGCTCGGCGTAGGCCAGGATGCGCGCGTTCAGGTGCAGGTAGTAGTCGGGCTCGGCCTCGTGGATGTCGCCGGCGCCGCAGCACGTGACCGACTCGAGCTCGTCGAGCTCCAGGCCGAGCTTCGGCGCGAGCGCCTGCGTCGAGGTATCGAGCTCCTTCGCCGAGAGCGACGCGAGGCAGCCCTTGTAGTACGCGACCTTGGTCGCCATCAGTCGCCTCCGCTCTTCCCGCCGGCCCGCTGCGGGTCGATCCGGCTCGCTGCCGCGTGGTCGGGGTCGGCGTCGAGCACGTGCTCGATCATCGCGAGCGCCTTCTCGCCCTGGACGATGCCCGCCGCGCCCTCGCGGCCCTGCCCGCGCACGAGGTCGTGCAGCGCGCGAGCCTCCTTCACGTCCTTCGCGACGTGCGGCGGGAACGGCGGCGGCACCTTGCCGCGGCGGGCGAGGTTCAGTGCGAAACCGATCTGCTTGATCGCCGAGACTGTTCCCTGCGTCTTCGGCACGAGCTCGGTCTCGCGCAGCCAGCCCGTCGTCTCGGCCGATTTGACAAACCACTTCGCGTGCTTCGCGCCCATGTCGTGGTCGACGTTCTGCCGGATCGACTCGGCGCCGAGCTTCGCGATCGCGTCGCGCGGGTCGACCCCCTTAGGGCAGCGCTCGTTGCAGAAGTAGCACCGGGTGCAGTCCCAGATCCCGTGCTCCTCGTTCAGGTCGTTCAGCCGCGCGATGTCGGCGTTGTCGCGGACGTCGCCGACGAAGCGGAAGCCCTTTGCGAGCGCGGCCGGCCCGAGGAACTCCGGGTCTGACTCCATCGAGTTGCACTCCGAGACGCAGCAGCCGCACATGATGCAGAGCGCCTCCTTGTGGATCGCGTTCATCTGCTGCTGCGCGACGATCCGCTCCTTCTCGGCGACCTCGTCGTAGCCCGAGTCGAGCCAGGGCTTGACGGCGCGGATCTTGCTCCAGAAGGGCGCCATGTCGACGACGAGATCCTTGACGACGGGCATGTTTCCCATCGGCGAGATCACCGGGACGTGGCCGGCGTCGACGATCGGCTTCATCCGCTCCTTGCAGGCGAGCACGGCGCGGCCGTCCATGCGCATGCCGCAGGAGCCGCAGATCATCATCCGGCAGCTCTTGCGGTAGGCGAGGGTGCCGTCGTGCTTGTCCTTGATCAGGTCGAGGACGTCGAGCAGGCAGGCCCACTCGGGCGCGTCGACCTCGTACTCGCGCAGCACGCGGTTGCCGCTCTCGGGGTCGTAGCGCCAGACCTTGAGCGCGACGTCCATCAGGCCCCCTGCTGCAGCCGCTGCAGCAGGTCGACTACGGAGTCGCTGGGCGGCGGCGTGATCGGGACGGGCGCCCCGAAGTCGTGCAGCTCGATCGCCACGTGGGCGGCCTGCCGGCGGCCCGAGTGCTCGTCGTACTTCACCTTTCGAATGTAGCCGTTCTGGTCGAGCCACACGTCGAGGGGCAGCTTCCGGATGCCCGTTTGCGCGATCACCTGCTGCAACGAGCTGCGGGCGGTGCCGCTCGCGCGCTCGACCGCGCGGCGCAGGTCGGCGTTCACCGTGTAGTGCGTCGTTGCGACGCCGCCGACCTTTTCCGAGCCGACCTTCTTCACGTCGGTGGTGCCCTCGAGGTACGCAAGCGCATTCGTCGGCGTCGGGCTCGCGTCGAGTAGCCCGCCCAGGTTGGCGCCGCGTTTGGCGATCGTCCCGAGATCGAGCTTGATCCACTGCTTGCCCTGGCCCACCGCCCGCGCGAACGCCGGCGAGCGCATGTAGAAGACGTCGCCGCTGACGATCGTGTCGACGGGGGTGTCGCGGCCGTTCGCGGTCACGGTCATCTGCAGCTGGCCGGAGCGCGTCTTGCCGGTATTGAAGACGCCGCTGCCTCTGCCCGTGAGGCCCTGCCCCGAGATGGCGAAGTCGGCCTCGAGGCTGCCCTTCTTGGTCGATTTCGTCGCCGCGCGCGCGATGTCGTCCGCGGAGGCGGACGTCCCGTCTCCGCCGCCGCCGCACCCCGCCGCGAGCACGGCCAGGGACGCGACGAGCGCGAGCCGGCGCATCAGTAGGTCCGTTCCATCGGCTGCCACTTCGTCATCGTGACCGGCTTCCAGTCGAGCCTGGGCGCGCCGTTCTCCATCGAGACGATCGTGTGCCGGAGGAAGTTCTCGTCGTCCCGCTCCGGGAAGTCGTGCGGCCGCGCGTGAGCGCCGCGGCTCTCCTTGCGCTCGATCCCCGCCACGACCATGCAAGCCGCGAGGTCGAGCAGGAACCCGAGCTCGAGCGCCTGCGTGAGGTCGTTGTTGAAGACGCGGCCCTTGTCGTCGACGACGACGTGGTCGTAGCGCTCGCGCAGGCCCTCGACGATCTCGCCCTGCCTACGCATCTGCTCCTCGCGGCGGAAGACGCCGAAGTTGACGTGCATGGTCTCGGCGAGCTCGTTGCGGATCGACCACGGACGCTCGCCGTCGGAGCGGTCGAGCAGGGTCTGCAGCTCGCGCCGCGCGTCGGCCTCGGCGCTCTCGGGGACCTCCACCGTCGTGTTCGCGAGGGCCCACTCGGCGGCGTGCGCGCCGGCGCGCTTGCCGAAGGTGATCGTCTCCATCAGCGCGTTGCCGCCCAGGCGGTTGGCGCCGTGGACAGAGACGCAGGCACACTCGCCGGCGGCGTAGAGGCCCTCGAGCGAGGTGCGGCCCCAGACGTCCGTATCGACGCCGCCCATGTGGTAGTGAGCGCCGGGCCGGACGGGGATCGGCTCGTGGATCGGGTCGACGCCCGCGAACACCATCGAGAGCTCGCGCGTCCCGTGGAGCCGTTCGAGGATTTTCTCGGCGCCGAGGTGGCGCAGGTCGAGCAGCACGTTCCCGTCGACGCCGCGGCCGTCGTCGATCTCCGTCTGCTCCGCGCGCGAGATGACGTCGCGCGAGGCGAGCTCCATCGCGTTGGGCGCGTAGTTCTTGAGGAAGCGGTCGCCCTCCGAGTTCAGCAAGTACGCCCCCTCGCCGCGGCAGCCCTCGGTGATCAGCACGCCCGTCGGCGCGAGGGTCGTCGGGTGGAACTGCATCATCTCCATGTCCTCGAGCGCGACCCCGAGCGAGAGCGCCTGCGCCATCCCGTCGCCGGTGCAGGCGTAGGCGTTGGTCGTGCCCGTGTAGAGGCGGCCTGCGCCGCCCGTGGTGAGAATCACGGTCTTGGCCCCGAGGGTGGCGAGTCCGCCGTCGACGAGGTTCCACGCGATCACGCCCTGGCAGCGGCCCTCGTGCTCGACGAGCTTCCAGACGAAGAACTCCTCGTAGACCTTCAGGTTGCGCTTCATCACCTGCTCGTAGAGGACGTGCACGAGCACGTGCCCGGTGATGTCGGCGGCGTAGGCCGTGCTAGGCTCGCCGGCGGCGCCGAACGGGCGCTGCGCGATGCGGCCGTCGTCGGTGCGCCAGAAGACCGCACCCCAGTGCTCGAGCTGGTAGACGTCGTCCGGCGCCTCGTTGCAGAGGATCTCGATCGCGTCCTGGTCGCCGAGGTAGTCCGAGCCTTTGACGGTGTCGAAGGCATGCTTCTCGGGGTCGTCCTCGGACGCGTTCCCGAGCGCGGCGTTGATGCCGCCCTCGGCCGCGCCGGAGTGGCTGCGGACGGGGTGGATCTTCGAGATGAGCGCGACGTCGGCGCCCGCATCGTGCGCCTCGATGGCCGCGCGCATCCCCGCGCAGCCGGCCCCGACGACGAGGACGTCGTGCTTCGCTTCCACTGCGCCGGACGCTATCGGATGGAAGGCGGCCCGCGACTCGTAACGAATGCGGCGACGGAAGGCAGGTGCCGAAAAGCGCCTCCTGGGTATGCTCCTCGCCGTGGCGAAGATGCTCTTCCGGCTGCCTGACGCCGCCGGAGTGACCGAAAACCCCGATCCCGAGCAGCTCAAGGAGCTCGCGGCGCAGATGCCGAATGCGCGCCCGACGCGCTACGGCAACGTGAACGTCAACACCGAGGTCGTCAGCCGCTCCAAGAAGTCGACCTTCATCGTCACCGACGAGCCCGACGGGCAGAACCAGGCGATCACCCGCGACGAGGGCGAGCGCTGGGCCGAGCGGCAGGACGAGTACATCGCACAGCAGGAGATGGTCGTGGTCGACGGCTACATCGGCAACGACCCCGAGTTCCGGACGCCGGCCCGGCTGTACATCGAGGCGGCGAACGCGAACATCGCCGGCATGCAGCAACAGCTCTACTTCACGCCCGGCGACGGCGAGGAGCTCGAGCCCGAGCTGACCGTCATCTACACGCCGAACCTGAAGGCCGAGGGGTACCCCGACGACCGCCTGATCGCGGTCGACCTCGAGCAGGGCGTCACGCGGGTCTTCAACTCCGACTACTTCGGCGAGTCGAAGAAGGGCGGCCTGCGGATGTGGAACAAGCTCGTCTACGACCGCGGAGGGATCCCGCTCCACGCCGGCTGCAAGATCATCCCGACCGAGCGCGGCAAGCGCGTCGGGCTGATCGTCGGCCTCTCCGGCACCGGCAAGACGACGACCACCTTCACGCGCCAGAACGGCTCGCTGCCGGTGCAGGACGACTTCGTCGCCTGGATGCCGAACGGACGGGTGTACGCGACCGAGAACGGGTGCTTCGCGAAGACCTTCGGCCTCAACCCGGAGGACGAGCCGACGATCTACAGCGCCGTCACGCAGCCGCGCTCGTACCTCGAGAACGTCTCGCAGCACGGCGACGACGTCGACTTCTACGACACGAACTACACGTCGAACGGCCGCGCGACCTTCCCGTTCGACGTGATCGAGGCCGCCTCGGCCGACGAGATCGAGGAGGCGCACTTCCTCCTGATCCTGAACAAGAACGAGAACATCATCCCGGCCGTCGCGAAGCTCGAAGGGCCGCAGGCAGCGGCCTTCTTCATGCTCGGCGAGACAACCGGCACCAGCGCCGGCGGCGCCGACGAGGCCGGCAAGTTCCTGCGCGTGCCAGGGACGAACCCGTTCTTCCCGATGCTGCACGACCTGCAGGGCAACCGCTTCCTCGAGCTGCTCGCGCAGCATCCGCTCGAGGTCTACGTGATGAACACCGGGCGCATCGGCGGGCCAGAGAGCGACGAGCGCTCGCGCAAAGTACGGATCAAGCACTCCTCGGCCGTCGTCAAGGGCGTCGCCGAGGGAACGATCGAGTGGGAGCGCGACCCCGACTTCGGCTACCTCGTCGCGGCGTCCGTCCCGGGTATCGACGAGCCGGGCGTCCTGCAGCCGCGGCGACTGTACGAGGAGCAGGGCCGCGGCGAGGAGTACCGCGCGCTGGTCGAGCGCTTCAAGGCGGAGCGAGCCGAGTTCCTGCGCGGCTTCCCGAGCCTCAGCGACGAGATCGTCGCCGCCGTCTCCTAACGGAGTCCGCCGCGACGCGACGAATGGTCCTGCGTGCAGGACCGCATCGACCGCTTCATCGACAGCCCGGCCCTCTCGACCGCCACCCGCCGTGCCTACCGCGTGGACGTGCGGGAGTTCTGCGCGTGGCTCGAACGACGCGGGACGAGCCTCGACGACGTCGACGTGCGCGCGCTGGCCGACTACGCGGCCGAGCTCGGGCGGGCGCGGCCGCGGAAGCTTGCGCCCGCGACGATCGCGCGCAAGCTCGCGGCGGTGCGCGCCTTCCTCCGCCACGCGCTCGGTGCCGAGCGTGTGCCCGATGCGTCTTTCGCACCGAGCCGGCCACGCCGTCTCCCCGACGCGCCGCGCCCGCACGAGGTCGACCGCGAGCTCGAGACGGTCGCGCGCGAGGGCCCGCTCGGGCTGCGGAACCAGGCTCTGGTCGAGCTCGTCTATTCCGCCGGCCTCCGGTCGCAGGAGGCGGTCGACCTGGACCTGGCGGACGTCGACTTCGACCAGGAGGCCGTGCACGTTCGCGGCAAGGGCGGCAAGGAGCGCGTCGTCCCGCTCGGCGAGGAGGCGTCGCACCTGGTCGCGCGCTACCTGCGGGAGGCGCGGCCGGAGCTCGCGCGCGGCGCCGAGAACGCGCTCTTCCTGTCGACGCGAGGCCGGCGCCTGAACACGAGCACGCTCCGCCGCCTCCTCCCCCACCCGCACCGACTGCGGCACGCGTTCGCGACGCACCTGCTCGAGGGCGGCGCCGACCTCCGCACGATCCAGGAGCTGCTGGGCCACAGCTCGCTCTCGACGACGCAGATGTACAGCCACGTCGACGCCCGCCGCCTGCGCAAGGTCTACGATAGGTCGCACCCGCGTTCCTAGGGCATCTACGCGCCCGCGCGGGCAGGCGTCCGGCCGTCGGAGGCGAAGAAGGAACGTCCGATGGCGCCCCAGCGGCCCGACCCTGCTGCCTCCGACCCCGAGGTGGAAGGCTTCCTCGCCCTGTTAGCGGCGCGTCGCGCGCCGAAGACGGTCGAGGCGTACCGCCGCGACCTGCGCGCGCTCGGCGACTGGCTCGGTGGCCCGCCGTCGAAGGCGACCCACGACGACCTCGAGCGCTGGCTCGCCGACCTCCGTGCGGCCGGCCTCTCCCCTGCGACGATCGCGCGCCGCGTCGCGGCCGTCCGGTCGTTCTTCAACCACCTCGTGCTGCTTGGCGCGCGCGGCGACAGCCCGGCCGCCGCGCTCGAGCTTCCACGGCGCCGGCGCAAGCTTCCGCGGACGCTCTCGCCCGCTGAGGCGCAGCGGCTGATCGAGGCAGCCGCCGGCTCGACGCCGCGGATGATGCGGGACCGCGCGCTCGTCGAGCTCCTCTACGGCGCGGGTCTCCGCGTCAGCGAAGCGGTCGGGCTCGACCGGACGGGGGTCGACCTCGAGCAGCGCCTCGTCCGCTGCACCGGCAAGGGGGGCAAGGAGCGCGTCGTGCCCGTCGGGCGGCACGCGGTCGAGGCACTGCGGCGCTACCTGGCCCACGGGCGGCCCTACCTCGACAAGCGCCACCGGCCCGAGCTGTTCCTGAACGCGCAGGGCGGAGCGCTCACGCGCGCGGGCGCCTTCCTGATCCTTAGGCGCCTCGCGGGTCGCGCCGGGCTCGAGCCCGAGCGCGTCCATCCGCACCTGCTGCGCCATTCGTTCGCCACCCACCTGCTCGAGGGCGGCGCCGATCTGCGCAGCGTCCAGGAGATGCTCGGCCACGCCGACCTCGGAACGACCGAGCTCTACACGCACGTCACCGACCGCCGCCGCCGCGACGTCTACTTCCGCAGCCACCCGCACGCGCGCCGCAGGAACGTTTCGGGGCGCTGAGGACAAGGAAAGACATTCGCACGATGACGCCCGACCCCCACATGACGGCTCTTGCCTCGACGGTCGTGGTCACCGCCCTGATGTCCTTCGCGGGCCTGCAGAAGAGCGCGCTCGAGTGGAAGCGGCGGCGGCGGATCTGCCCGTCGTGCGGCCATCAGCTCCGCGGCCGCGTCTGCGGCTGCAACTAGCGGCTCTTCGCGCGCTTATCCAGGCCGGCGGCGACCTTCGCGGCCGTCTGCCGCACGTCGCTCGCGAGGCCTTCCTCCTCGGCGATGCCCTGCAGGAGCACGATCGTGTCGCGCTGGGGCGAGCCGTTGCGCAGCGCGATCAGCGCCAGCCGCCGGACAGCCTCGTTGCCGTCGGCGTTCGCCAGGTTGTGCAGCAGCGGCCGGACCGAGTTGATGGTGCGCGGATGGTCGCGGGACAGCAGCTCCAGCGAGAGCAGCGCCGAACCGCGGCACGCCGGGCTGTCGTCCTCGAGCCCGCGGCGGAGGAGCTCCTCCTTCTGGCGGAAACGGAATTGTCCGACGGCACGGTAGGCGGCGGCGCGCTCACGGTAATCCTCGGACCGAGCCGCGGCCTCGAGGTCGTCGGCCCACGCCGCGCGAAGCTTCGCCAGGTCGCGCTCGTTCCCGCTCTCGGCGAGCAGGTTTGCCTCGACCCCAGCCTCCGCGAGGCTCAAGCGCCGACCGGAGCCCCGCCCACCGCCGACGCCGGACGCTCGGCCGGGCCGACGTATCGCGCAGACGGCCGGAAGAGCCGGCCCGTCCGCTTCTGCTCGAGGATGTGCGCTGACCACCCAGCCACGCGCGAGCAGGCGAACATCGCGGGCGCGAGCGGCGGCGGGATCTCGGCGACATCGAGCACGATCGCCGAGTAGTACTCGACGTTCGTCGCGAGCACGCGCTCGGGATGCCGCTCCTGCAGGACCCGCAGCGCAACCTGCTCGAGCTGCTCGGCCACCTCGACCTGCGACGACCCGAGCTCCTTGGCCGTGCGCTTGAGGATGCGGGAGCGCGGGTCTTCAGCGCGGTAGACGCGGTGGCCGAAGCCCATGATCCGCTTGCCGGACTCGAGCGCCTCGCGCACCCAGCGCTCCGGGTCGCCCACGGCCGCGACCTCCTCGATCATCGGCTTCACGTACGCCGGGGCGCCGCCGTGCAACGGGCCCGAGAGGGCTCCGACGGCCGACGAGAGCGCCGCGCCGCAATCGGCGCCCGTCGAGGCGACGACGCGAGCGGTGAAGGTCGAGGCGTTGAGCCCGTGCTCTGCGGTGCAGATCCAGTAGGTGTCGATCGCCTTCACGTGCCGCGGGTCGGCCTCGCCGCGCCAGCGGAGGAGAAACCGCTCCGCCGCGGTCTCGCCGCGAGCGACGACGTCGTCCGGCGCCGGCTCTCGGCCGTCGGCGAGCGCGGCGGAGCGCGCGACGATCTCCATCATCTGCGCCGACAGCCGCCCCAGGTCCTCGCGCGCCTGCTCGTCCGAGATCTCGTTCAGCTTGCCGAGTCCCCACTCGCCGGAGAGGTGACCCGTCTCCGCCTGCAAGTCGGCCGGCGCGTTGCCCGTCAGGCCGACGGGCTCGTGCGGCTCCGGGCCGGGCATCGTCGAGTCGAGGTCGTCGTCGACGAGCAGCCCCCAGACACGCTCGTAGGCGTAGTGCCCGACGAGCTCCTCGATGTCGACGCCGCGGTAGCGGAGCGCGCCGCCTTCGCGGTCCGGCTCGGCGATCTCGGTCTCGACGGCGACGACCCCCTCGAGACCCGGCTTGAACTCGTTCACGGCGGGAAATCTACATCCCTCCGCTAGAGTCCCGCGCCGTGGCACATGCGGTGACATTGATCCCGGGTGACGGCACCGGCCCCGAGCTCACCGAGGCGACGCGGCGGGTGCTCGAGGCCACCGGCGTCGCGTTCGAGTGGGACGTCGCGGAGGCCGGTGCAGACGTGATGGACTCCTACGGCGGCAACCCGCTGCCCGAGCCGACACTCGACTCGGTCCGCCGCAGCGGCGTTGCGCTCAAGGGGCCGATCACGACGCCCGTCGGCGGCGGCTTCCGCTCGGTCAACGTTGGGCTTCGAAAGGCGCTCGACATGTACGCGCAGGTGCGGCCATGCAAGACGTACGAAGGCGTCCGGACGCGCTTCGACGAGGTCGACCTGATCATCGTGCGCGAGAACACCGAGGATCTCTACGCCGGCATCGAGTACGAAGAGGGAACGGCGCATGCCGACGAGCTGATCGAGTGGATCGAGCAGCACGGCGGCAAGTTGCGACACCGCGATGCGGGCATCTCGATCAAGCCGCTCTCGATCACGGGCACTCGGCGGATCGTCCAGTTCGCCTTCGACTACGCCCGCCGCAACGGCCGCCGCAAGGTCACGGCCGTACACAAGGCGAACATCATGAAGTTCACCGACGGCCTCTACCTGCGCGTCGCGCGCGAGGTCGCCGACGAGAACTCCGACATCGAGTTCGACGACCGCATCGTGGACAACATGTGCATGCAGCTCGTCCAGCGGCCGGAGGAGTACGACGTGCTCATGCTGCCCAACCTCTACGGCGACATCGACTCCGACCTCAACACGGGGATGATCAAAAGCCTCGGCATCACCCCAGATAAGAACTACGGCG
>Ga0136846_1231347_pt1 | contig 13880 bp, 11 predicted proteins | sample HopSoiMetagenom2_FD_96841 | JGI IMG/M metagenome (GOLD analysis project Ga0136846, IMG submission 96841) | Grasslands soil microbial communities from Hopland, California, USA - 2 Assembly 2016 (version 4) | ecosystem: Environmental > Terrestrial > Soil > Grasslands | place: USA: Hopland... | reverse complement strand
GAGCTCGATCAACCCGTCGCTTTCGCGGACTCCGACTCGGCTTCGAAAGCCGCCGCTTCGGACACCGGGATACTGACGCCAGCACCGAAGACGATACCCGATACCGCGAACGGGCAGACGGTCGCGGGCCAGACGACCGCGCCGAGAACGCCGCGCACGGCGATTCCGCGGCCCGCACCGCCACGGCTACCCGTAGACACGCCAGCCGCTGCGCCCGCGCAAGGATCGCGGCCGAAGGGTTGGGTCGTATCATTCGCCGCGTTCGTGTCGGAGCCGCCGGCGCGAGAGCGCGCCGCGACGATCTCCGTCGAAGGACAGAAGGCACGCGTCGTCACGGGCGAGACGAACGGCACGGCGATCTATCGCGTTATTCTCGGGCCATATCCGACGAAGGCCGACGCCGAGCGTATCGGCCGCGCGTCGCACGTTTCGTTCTGGGTCTACGAAGGAAACCCTTGACCGACCAGGCAGTGGGAGAATTCGAATCGCTATGGGAAGCCGCCGGCAGCCGGGTTGCCGGTGCGCTCGACGGCGCCAGCGCCGTCGTCGTGCTCGGCCACGACCCGATCGCGACCGCGTCGGTGGCGTTAGGCATCGGCAGGGCGCAGGCGTCGCACCGCCGCGTCGCCGTGGGGGATCTCATCGGCGACGTCGCGCCCATCCGCGAGCTGGTGACCGACGAGGACCCCCATGGCCTGACGGATGCCTTTCTCTACGGCGTGTCGCTCAACAAGATCGCGCGTCAGATCGACACGATCGGGAACTTGCACGTGCTGCCGAGCGGAAGCGATCAGGTGGTTCAGGAGGAGATCCTTCGCAACGACCGGTGGCGCCGTCTCGCGAGCGGATTTCACGAGGCCGGTGCGCTGCTGCTCATCGCGGCGCCGGCGGCGGTGCCCGGCGTCGAGGATCTCATCGGTATGCTGGACGGAGTCGTCGTGGTGGGTGACGCGACCAGCCCGCTCCCATCCGCGCACGTGTTCGCGGAGGTGTCGTCTGCCACACGGCGATCACCACCGCGGGCCACGGTGCGAAGCGCGGCTCGCGCCGCGCAGCCGGGGCGTCGCTGGGTCGTGCCGGCGGTCGGGATCGCGGCCGCCGCTGCGATCGCCATCATGCTCGGGCGGATGTACCTAACGAGGCCGCAGCCCCCGGTCGCGACGACCCTGCGTCGCGACTCGGCTGCGGCATCCGACAGCCTCGTGTCGGCGAGTCCCGTGATCGACTCGTCGCCGCCGCTCGTCGTCGAGAACCCGGCAGATTCGGCATTGGCGTCACGGTTCGCCGTACAGATCGCGATGGTCGATACGGAGGATGGTGCGGCGCTGCGGGTGCGTTCCGGCGCAGGCGACTTTCCGGTTGGCACGTACGCACCCGTGAGCCGCGGCGCGGATCGCGGCACCTGGTACAAGGTGACCACGGGCGCCTACGCGGATCGCAACAAGGCCGATCAGCTGTTAGGCTTTCTGCGGCGGCGCGGGCTCGTTCCGCAGGGTTGGGGCACGGTAATCCGCGCGCCGTTCGGGCTGCAGGTCGCCACTGCGCCGTCGCAGGCACAGGCCGCGCCGATCATTGCCGATTTCCAATCGCGAAATGTCCCCGTGTACGGCCTGCTGCAGCGCGACGGATCTGTCCGTGTGTACGCGGGCGCGTTCGAGACACCCGACGAAGCCGCGCCGTCCAAGTCGGCGCTCAAGACGGCGAAGAACATAGACGCGACCCTCGCATACCGGGTCGGGAGAGCCTACTAGGTGCGGTTGACAAAGCTGGAGCTCCAGGGATTCAAGTCGTTCGCCGACACGACCTACCTCGCGTTCGAGCCGGGCGTCACGGCGATCGTCGGCCCGAACGGGTGCGGCAAGTCGAACGTCTCCGACGCCGTCCGCTGGGTGTTGGGCGAGCAGCGCGCACGACTCCTGCGCGGCGCGAAGATGGAGGAGGTGATCTTCCAGGGCTCGTCGGCGCGGCGCGCCGTCAACCTCGCGGAAGTCTCTCTGCACTTCGACAACTCCGAGGGCGCGCTCCCCATCGCGTTCAAGGAGGTCGTGATAACGCGGCGGCTCTCTCGCTCCGGTGAGAGCGACTATTTGTTGAACCGTGCGCCATGCCGGCTTCGCGACATTCACGACCTGCTGCGTGGGACCGGGCTCGGTGGAGATTCCGGCGTCGTCATCGAGGCCAAGGCAATCGATGCGCTGCTCTCGGACCGACCCGACGACCGCCGCGAGCTCTTCGAGGAAGCGGCTGGCGTTGGGCTCTATCGCGATCGACGCCGCACCACCGAGCGTCGCCTCGAAGAGACGACGCTCGATCTGTCGCGCATCGACGACCTGATTGGTGAGGTGCAGAGCCAGGTTCGCTCGCTCGCGCGGCAGCGCAAGCGCGCCGAGCGACACGCCGAGCTGATGTCGCGTCGCTTCTCCGTCGAGCTGACACTCGCCTCGCGCGAGACGCAGGCGTGGCACGAAGAGCTCCAGACGCTCGAGGTCCGCGTCACGGAGCTGCGCGATCTCGTTCCGACGGCCGACGCCGACGTGAGCGAACACGAGGTCCGGCGCGACGTCTCACACTCGGCCCGTGCCGCAGCGGAGGCGCAGCGCGCCGAGCTGGCGCGTCTTGCCGGCGCGCAGCGGGAGTCGGCGCAGCGGATGCGCGGTGAGATCGCCGTTGCCGAAGAGCGGCAGCGGAATGCGCTCATGCGGCGCCAGCGCGCGGAAGAGGAGCAGCGCGAAGGAGAAGCGTTAGGCGAGCGGGTACACGCCGACCGCGAACGCGCCGTTGCGGACCGGGCGAGGCTCGAGGGCGAGGTGCGCGAGGCAGCCGATGAGCTTCGCCGTCGCGCCAGCGCCGAGGAAGGGGCGCGTCGAGCCGTCGCCGAGCTCCGGACGAGCGTCGATCTCGCGGATCGCCTCGCCCGTGAGAGCCGCGATCAACTGAGGCGCCTCGAGATCGACCGTGAGGGTGGGGCACGTGAGCTCGATGAGGTCGAACAGCGCGCGGCAACGCTCGAGTCGGAGCGCGCCACGCTGGCCGACGCGGCGCAGCTCATCGCGCGCGACGTGGCCGCGGCGGATGAAGCCGTGGAGCTCGCGAAGAGCGCGGTGGAGCAAGCCGAGGCCGCGCTGTCGCAGGCGCGCGAGGCGATGAACGCCGCGAAGGAAAACGAGGCGACTGCACGCCACGAGCTATTTCGCGCGGACGAGACGTTCACGGCGCTTCAGGGAAAGGTGCACGCGCTCGAGTCGCTCGAACGCGAGCGCGTCGGACTCGCGCCAGCCGCGGCGCGACTTCTCCGCGAACGCGGTCAGTTCGGCGACGGGGCTGTCCTCGGACCGCTGTCCGATTTCGTGAATGCCAGCGCCGCGTCCGCGCTGCTCGTCGAGCGCTACCTCGGTGCAACGGTGCACGCGGTCGTGGTGCGCGATCGTGAAGCGGCGGAGACCATCCGCCGTTGGCACGCCACGAGCAATCCGGGCGCACTGTTGCTGTTGCCGCTCGACGCGGTCCGCGACGCCAACGACGCGGCTGCCACCGGCGAGCTCGTTGCCGACGTCGACGCCGCGGCCCCGGCGCAGGCGTGGGTTCGCGCGCTCCTTGGCAACGTGCGCGCGCTCGATGATGGTGCGGCGTTCGTGGACGCACGCGGCGCGGTGTGGTTGCCGGGTGCGACTGGAGGTCCTGGCCCACTGCGCCGGCGTGCCGAGCTATTCGCGCTTCGCGCCGAACTCAGTGCCAGCGAGGAGGCGCGCCACGCGGCGTCGGCCGCGGCGGACGCCGCGCGTAGCGCGTTGAATGCCGCCAATGAACGCGTCTCGGCTGCCTCGGAAGAAACATCGACGCTTCAACAGGAGCTGCGGCGTGCGGGCGAGCAGCGGTCGGAGCTCGCGCGTCGGCTTCAGCGCGCCGAGCGCGAGGTTGCTGATGCCGCGGCGCTCGCCGGCCGGCTGCAGTCGCGCGCGGATGAGCTTCGTGCGCGCATTGCGACGATCGATGCGTCAGCGGCGGAGCTGTCACAGATGATCGAGGAGCGGGACAGCGCTACCACGAGTGCACGGTCTCGTCTGGGAGACGCTGAACGTGCGCAGGAGGAGGCTCGCGAGCAGCGAACCGCAGGTCAGATCGCGGAGGCACAGGCGCAGGCCCGGCTGCAGGTGGCGTCCGACCGCGAGCGTCGCCTCGCTGAGGAGCTCACGTCGGCCTCCGTGCGGCTCGCATCGCTCGAGCAGGAGCTCAGCACGCTCGCCGATGCGGATCGCTCGCTGGCTGAGCAGGTGGCGGCCTGGCAGCTCGATCTCGACGCACGGGACGCAACACTCCGCGACACGGACGATCGACTGGCCGCGGCCGAAGAATCGGTTCGGCTGGCCGACGAAGCACTCACGGACGCCGAACACACGCTCGACGACGTTAGGCGCTGGGCGCACCAGTTGGCGGACGAGATGCATCACGCCGAGCTGCGCTTCACCGAGCTCTCCGGCCGGCGCACGGCGATCCGCGAGCGACTGGAAACCGAGTGGCGGAAGCCGCTGGATGACCTGCTCCAGTCGTTCACGCCGGTGGAAGTGGACGATGAAACGCTGCGCAGCGAGATGGAGCAGCTGCGCGCGCAGCTCGAGTCGTTAGGCGTCGTGAACCCGCTGGCGATCGAGGAGCACGAGGAGGAAACCAAGCGCCTCGACTTCCTCACGTCACAGCGAGCAGACCTCGCCGAGGCGAAGAATTCGCTTGCGCTGGCGATTCGCGAGATCGACGCGACGGCGCGCGAGCTGTTCCTCGCCACGTTCACCCAGGTGCGGGAGAACTTCCGCCAGATCTTCATGACGCTGTTCGGTGGCGGCGAGTGCGACCTCCGACTCGAGAATCCGGACGCGCCGCTGGACTGCGACATCGAAGTGCACGCCTCGCCGCGCGGCAAGCGGACGCAGCGCATTCACCTGTTGTCGAGCGGCGAGCGTGCCCTCGTCGCGCTGTCGCTCTTGTTCGGCATCTTCCTTACGAAGCCCAGCCCGTTCTGCCTCCTCGACGAGGTGGATGCGCCACTCGATGACGCGAACATCGGGCGCTTCGTGCGCATGCTGAATCAGTTCAAGAGCCGAACGCAGTTCATCGTCATCACGCATAACCCGCGGACGACGACCGAGGCTGCCGATGCCGTGTACGGCGTCACGATGCAGGAGCCCGGCGTGTCATCGATCGTCAGCGTGCGCATGCGCGGCTCGGCCGTGGAAGAGATTGCCGAGCTTCTCGGAGAGGAACCCGCGACCGTGGCAGCTCCCGCGTGAGACTGAAGGCACGGCTCGTCGCGTTCTCTGGACTGGCGCTCGCCGCGGCCATGGCCGCGGCGAGCCCGTTTCCACACCCGACGATCCCGCCGCAACAAGGCACTCCGCCGGACACGGGCCGCCCGGCGATTACCCTGCTCTACCAGAACTTTCCCAACCCGTTTCCCAGCACGACGTCCACCACGACCTGCATCTGGTTCGACCTCGATCGCTCGACGACGGTGAGTCTCACCATTCACGACGTTCGCGGCAATCTCGTCCGGACGCTGCTGCCTAACGCGTCGTCGCCGCCGTATCTGAAGCCCGGGCGGTACGGTCGCGCATCGGCCTCTGGCAGCGGCTGCGACCCGGCGTTTAGGTGGGATGGAACCGCCGCCAACGGGTCGCCCGTACCGCGCGGCGTCTACATGATTCGGCTGCGAGCCGGCGGTGTCCAGTCGATCAAGAAGGCGGTCTTCCAGGGACCGTGATGCGACTCACGACCGTCGGCACCGGAACGGCCGCACCGTGGCCCGGACGCGTCCAGAGCAGCCACCTCGTCGACACGGGAAGCGTCCGGCTGCTCATGGATTGCGGGAGTGGAGTCGCCACCCGTCTCGCCGACCTCCGCATCGAGTGGCAGACAATCACCCATCTCGCGATCACGCACTTTCACGCCGATCACATCGTCGACCTGCCGACCTTGCTGTACGCGTGGCGCTACGGCCAGCTGCCGCCCCGGTCCGAGCCGCTCGACATGATCGGGCCCGCCGGCACGCTGCAGCTCCTGTCGAGGTTCGCCACGATCTTCGGCGACGGTCTCCTCTCCCTGGGGTTCCCGATCTCGGTTCGCGAGCTCGCGCCGGGCGCGAGTCTCGACCTGGCGGACGGCGTGCACCTTCGCTGCACGAAGGTTCCACACACCGACGAAAGCATGGCATATTCCGTCGAGGCCGGCGGTCGTCGAATCGTTTACACCGGCGATACCGGTCCCGATGAAGCGCTCGGTGCCTGGGCGAACGGGTGTGACATCCTGCTCGCCGAGTGCTCGCTGCCGGAGACGATGGCCATCGCGACGCACCTCACGCCGCACCAGTGTGGCGCGTTAGGCGCCGCGGCGCGGCCGGGCGTGCTCGCGCTCACGCACTTTTATCCGCCGGTCGAAGCCGTGGACATTCGCGGCGAGGTGGCAACACGATTCGACGGTCGCGTCGTGCTCGCCACGGACGGGTGGTCTCTCGATCTCGAGGAACGGTAATGCTGGTGGTCATGCAGACGGACGCGACACAGACGGACATCGACAGAGTCTGCGGCGCGATCAAAGAGATGGGCTATCAGGCCGTGCCGATGCCTGGCGGGCAGCGCACGGCCATCGGCCTCGTCGGCAACGACGGGCGTGTGGACGACTCGCAGATCTCGGCGCTCCCGGGCGTTGCGCAGGTCATTCACGTATCGAAACCCTACAAGCAGGTGTCACGCGAGTGGCGCCCGGAAAGTACGATCGTGCAGATCGCTCCTGGCGTGCGCGTTGGCGGGAGCGACGTCGTCGTGATCGCTGGCCCCTGCTCCGTCGAATCCGAGCAGCAGATCGTAACCGCCGCGCGCGCGGTGCGCGCCGCCGGCGCGACGGCACTCCGCGGCGGCGCGTTCAAGCCGCGCAGCTCACCGTACGCATTTCAGGGCCTAGGCAAACATGGGCTCGAGCTCCTCGCGCTCGCGCGACGCGAAACCGGGCTGCCCGTCGTGACCGAAGCTATGGATGAAGCGGGTGCGAACCTGGTGGCGGAGTACGCCGACTGTATCCAGATCGGCGCGCGCAACATGCAGAACTACTCGCTGCTCAAAGCCGTCGGTCGTCTGAACAAGCCAGTACTGCTCAAGCGTGGCATGGCCGCGACGATCAACGACCTGCTGCTCAGCGCCGAGTACATCCTCGCGGAGGGTAACGGCCAGGTCGTGCTGTGCGAGCGTGGCGTGCGGAGCTTCGACAGCGCGGCGCGAAACATGTTCGACCTGAACGCGATCCCGATCGTCCACAAGCTCTCGCACCTGCCGATCATCGCGGACCCGAGTCATGGCACCGGCCTGCGCGAGAAGGTGACGCCCATGGCGCGTGCCGCGGTGGCCGCGGGGGCAGACGGCGTGATCGTCGAGGTTCATCCGAACCCGGACCGTGCCCTGTCCGATGGTGCACAGTCGTTGTTCCCCGACCAGTTTGCGAAGCTGGTCAACGAGTTACGGCTTATTGCCCGCGCGATCGATCGGGCCGTGGCCCCGTCCCCGGGAACGGCGCCTATCGAGGTGGGGTAAGGCTGATAGGGAATCGGAAATCGGGAATCGAGCGCGCCGGGACTGAGAACAGAGCTCCCTGGCCTCGTTTCTGCCTTTATAGCCGCCTCGAGCACAGGGAGTCTTTAGTGAGAGTGAACTTCATACACGTAGTCGCGGCGAGTACGCTGGTGGCCAGCACTGCGCCGCGGCAGCAGTCGGTCGATACGGTCATCGACAAGGCCGTCGCGACGTACAACAAGACCAAGACGTCGAAGGGCACGTTCGAGCAGGCCATCACCAATCCGCTCACGGGATCGACCGTGAAAGCGGTTGGGGAGTTTCAGCAGCAGCGCGAGCCCGCTCGCTTCTCGTTCCGGTTCGTTCAGCCGAAGGGCGACATGATCATCGGCGACGGGAAGTGGCTCTGGGTGTACCTGCCCAGCTCGACGCCGGGCCAGGTGATCAAGGTTCCCATGACGGACGGCGGCGCCGGGAGCCTCGACCTCGCCTCACGCTTCTTCGATTCGCCGAAGACTCGCTTCGCGATCACCTATGCGGGGACCGCGACGGTGGCCGGCCGTGCGGCGCACGCGCTCATGCTCAAGCCGAAGTCGAGCACCGAGCCGTTCACGCAGGCGAAGGTGTGGATCGACACCGCCGACGGGACGCTCCGTCAGTTCGAGACGGTGGAACCCTCGGGCATCACGCGGCTCGTGACCATTACGGCCGTCACGCCTAACGCGCCGGTGGACGCGAAGCTCTTCTCGTTCACGCCCCCGAAGGGCGCCAGAATCGTCGATCAGGCGGTGCTGGGCGGCCGCTGAGCCGCGTCCAGCGCCTCCGAGATCTCGGCCAGTCGCTCGGCCGACGTGCCGCGTTCGCGCGCGAGCGTGAGCGCGGCTCGTGACAATGTGACGTAGGCGGCGACTGCGGGCGCGTCGTTTCTGAGCGCCGCCAGGTGCCCCTGTACCGACGCGACGTCCCCGCGGGCGATAGGGCCGGTCAACACGTCGTGGGGGCGGCCGGACTCGAGGTTCGAGACAGCTGCGCCCATGAGTCCGAGGGTAGCAGCTCGCGCCGTGTCCTCGGCAACGCCCGCCTCCTCGAGCAGCCGCTCCGCGAGCGCCGCCACGACGACCGGGAAGTTTGCCGCAAAGACCGCGGCCGCGTGGTAGCGCGGCTTCTCGCCCGGCGGGATCGTCAGGGCGTGCGCTCCGAGACGAGTCGCGAGCGCGGTGGACGCCGCGATCGCCGCCGGATCGCCATCGACGCCGATCCACGCATCGCGGAGCACGTCGGCGGCGTGGTCAGGGTTCGCGAGCGGTACGAGCGGGTGCATCGTGCCCACGCTGTGTCCGCGCTCGCGCAGGAGCACCGCTTCGGCCGGGTCGGTGGCACCGCTCGCGTGGAGCACCACCGCACCGGGTTTGAGCGTCGCTCGGGCGAGCTGGCGGAGCGCGTCACCGAGCTGCGCGTCGCGAACCGTGACGAGGACGACGGTCGCCATGCCTAACGAATTCGGCAGATCACCGCCCGTCACTGGCGGGCGGGCCGTCGCATCGGCGTGTCGCCCATGCAGGCCGCGCACGTCGACGCCGGCAGCGACGAGGGCGCGGGCGAGCGATCGTCCCGCTCGACCCGCGCCCAGCACGAACACCGTCCCGATGCCGCCGTCCGCGGCGGCGGAGCTCACTCGCCTTTACGGCCCTGACTCTCGCTCACTCGCGCGAGCAAGTCCTTCTGCGTCTTGATCCCGCGTGTCAGTTCAACGGCACGCTGCACGATGGGATCGTCCTGAACGATCCGCCGCTGCTCGGCCGGGCGACCGAACACGTATCGCTCGACGTCGTAGGAAATGAGCCGCGACACGAGCGCGGAAGCGGCGTCGTAGACGGCGCGATCGATCTGGATGCCGCGCTGTCGCATGCCCTGCCACAGGGCGTCGCGCATCGCATCGGTGACCGTGAAGTCCGTCGACGTCACCGTGTTCGTGCCCTTGAGGCTCATCGCGTAATCGGTGACCGCGTCACGGAACTGCGGAATCTTCTTCCCGATCGCGTTCTGCAGCGCGAGCTCGCTGGGCACCGGCATCGTGTCACCCGCGGTCACGTCTGGCGTGATTCCACCGCCGCCATACACCGTACGGCCTGCGTCCGTCTTGAACTTCTCGCGGGCTGCTTGTGGGGTGGGAATTGTGTCGTCGTCCTCGTCCCCCTCCGCGCTGTGCGGCTTGGAGATCGAACGGCCGGACGGCGTGAACCACTTTGCGGTCGTGAGCTTGAGCGCGCTCCCGCCCGTGATCGGGTAGAGCGTCTGAGCGCTTCCCTTGCCATATGACGTGTGGCCGACGACCACGGCGCGGTCGTGATCCTGCAGCGCGCCGGCCACGATCTCGGAGGCCGAGGCCGAGTATTCGTCGACGAGCACCACCATGGGGAGGTTGGGCCATCGCTGCGGCGCGCCGTCCACGAAATCGCGGTTGGCGTCGCGGACCCGGCCCTTCATCGTGACGATCTCCTGTCCGCGGTCGAGGAAGAGATCCGAGACGCCGACACCCTGCGTCAACAGTCCGCCCGGATTCTGCCGCAAGTCGAGGATGAGGGACCGCATGCCGGCACGCGACAGGGAGTCGATCGACCTGGAGAGCTCTTTCTCGGTCGAATCGCTGAACGCCTTGAGGTCAACGAACCCGACACCGTCGGGCAGCAGCATCGAGCGGGCGACGGCGCTCCGGTGGATCTCCTGCCTAACGAGCGTGACCGGCCGCTTGGTGCCGGCACGCTCGGTGAGTATTGCGACCGACGTACCGGGCGGACCACGCAGGGCGTTGCGCGTTTCCGCCATCGTCCAGCCCTTCGCAGACTTGCCTGCCACTTCGACGATCCGATCGCCGGTCTCGATGCCTGCGCGTTCCGCCGGTGTTCCGGGGAGCGCCGACACGACGATCACCCACTCATCGCGGACGTCGATCTGAATGCCGACGCCGCCGTAGTTCCCTGTCGTGCTCTCGTTGAGACGAGCGAGTCGATCCGCGCGGAGAAACACCGAGTGCGGATCGTGAAGCTCCTCGAGCATCCCGTCGATTGCTTTCCCGTACAGGTCGGACGTGCTCACCGAGTCGACGTAGTACCGCTCGATGTGCGTCATCACCTCGTCGAAGAGGCGTGGTCCCGAGACCGACGATCCACCGTCCAGCCCACGTTCGACCAGCCAGCCACCGGCGACGAGCGCGGTGCTCAGGATACCCAATACGACGAACGCGCGAGAGCGCATGCGACCCCCGAGGATTGAACTGCGCCGCAATCAGGAATGAGATCCGACTGCGGGACGGAAAGTTTCAGGCCACGTCTGCTCGAGCGTGGTAAGCACTGCAGCCGCCACCTCATCGACCGACCCCGCCGCATCGACCGCCATCACAGGACCCGACTCCGGGTGACTCCGCTGCCAGGTGGGCTCGGCGAATCGGTCGAACGCTTCAGCCACGCGGTGGTGGAAGTCATCACTGGCCGACTCGATGCGGTCCCGCGCCCCACGACTATCGGTTCGCGCCAGCGCGGCCGCAACCGAGAGACGAAGCAGGATCGTAAGATCGGGCACGAGCCCGCCAGTTGCAAACCGGTTGGCCGCGGTGACCTCCGTTTCCGAGAGGCCGCGCCCGGCAATCTGATAGGCGTACGTCGACAGGAAGAAGCGGTCGGCGAGCACGACCTCGCCACGAGCGAGCGCCGGCCTGATGTCTGTTTCGACCAGCTCTGCCCTCGACGCCATGAACAGCAACGCCTCCGTCCGCGCCGAGAAGCCGGGGCCGGGCTCCAGCAACAGGTGGCGAATCTGGTTACCGATCGCCGTACCCCCCGGTTCCCGCACTCCGCGATGCGGAACTCCCCTCGCGGTGAGCGTATCGGCCAGGCGGCGCAGCTGGGTCGTTTTGCCGACCCCCTCCGCGCCCTCGAGCACGATCAGCTTCCCCCGCGCTTTGGTCATCCGAGCGTGATGATCGAGCTGGTCGCGCCCTTTCGGATGCCTTCGGTGATCCAGTTGTTCACCTGGAGCATGGTCTTGTCGAAGTTCTCCTGCGCGGCGATCGCCCGCTGATAGTTCGAGTTGACCTGCACCTTGCCCAGCAGATCGTCGAGCTGCTGCTCCATGTCGGCGGTGGGATTTTCGCCGCGCTCGATCATGCGCTGGGCCTGATCGCGAAGCTGGTCCATCTGGCGCAGCAAGGCGACGGCATCGCGATCACCGTTCAACGCCTCGTTCGCGCGCTTGACCGCCTGGTACTCGGGACTCTGTCCGATGAGCCGGCCAAGCTCGCGCGCTTTCTCGTCGAGCATGCAGAGGATCGGGTTTGGGGTGGAGACGAAGTGTAATGGCGGACCGCCGTCAGCGGCGGCGGGCGAGCACGAATCGCTCGCGGCCGGTGAGGTCGAGATGCACCGCCACGTCCTGGTACGATCCGTTCGATGCCAACGCTTCGGCGACAAGCGACGCTCGGCGCGTATCGACTTCGAGAGCAAGAAGGCCGCCGTGCTCCAGGACCGAGGGCGCGTCGCGGACGATGGTGCGGGTCGTCGCGAGCCCCTCATCACCGCTAAGCAGCGCGAGTGGCGGCTCCCAGTCACGAACGGACGCGGGTAGCTCCTCGAGCTCGGAGAACGCGATGTACGGCGGATTCGAGACGAGTACACGGACTTGCAGACCTGCGACCGGGGCGAGCAATGAGCCGTGCAGAAACTCGATCGGCGCGCGGAGGTCATCGCGAACGAACGCCGCGTTCCGCTCGGCGACGTCCAGCGCGCCGAGGGATACGTCCGTGGCGATGACTCGGTCGAAATTGCCTTCGGTCGCGAGGGCGAGCGCGATGGCGCCCGACCCCGTGCCGACGTCCACGAGCGTGCCTCGTCCTCCCGCTTCGGCCTGCAGGACGAGGTCGACGAGCACCTCAGTCTCCTGCCGAGGGATCAGCACGCGATCGTCGACCGCGAGCGTGAGGTGGCGAAACGCCGCGCGGCCAACGGCATAGGCGAACGGCGCGCCACGCGCGCGAGCGGCAGCCGCCTGCTGTGCTTCTTCCACCGCCGTCACGTCGATGAGCGCTCCCTTGTTGGCACTCGGCCAGAAGCGGGGCACGTCGAGCACCGCGGCGACAATGTCACGGGCTTCATCGCGAGCGAGCGCGACACCGGCTCCTTCGAGGCCGGACGCAAGCTCGGTGAGCAGGGTGCCTAACGGGCGCGGCTCGATATCAGCCTTCACCGAGGTTCTCCTCGTCGGCAGCCTCCTGCAGCGAGTCGATGATGCGTCCGAGATCGCCATCGAGGATGCGCTGGAGATCGTGCAGCGTGAGGTTGATGCGATGGTCCGTCACGCGGTCCTGCGGAAAGTTGTACGTGCGGATCTTCGCGGACCGATCGCCGGTGCCGACCTGCGTCTTTCGCATGCGCGAGCGCTCGGCCTCCTGCTCGGCGATCCTCGCGTCGAGCAGGCGCGCGCGGAGCACCTGCATTGCCCGTAGCTTGTTCTGCAGCTGCGAGCGCTGGTCCTGCTGCGATACGACGATGCCGCTCGGCAGGTGCGTGATGCGCACGGCAGAGTCGGTCGTGTTCACACCCTGACCGCCGGGCCCCGACGCTCGGAAGACGTCGATGCGGAGATCCTTGTCGTCGATCTCCACGTCCACCTCTTCGGCCTCCGGCAACACCGCTACCGTTGCGGCGGACGTGTGGATCCGCCCTTGCGCCTCGGTCGCGGGCACGCGCTGCACGCGGTGCGTGCCGGACTCCCAGCGAAGCGCGCCGAAGGCACCGTCGCCAGTGACCTTGAACACCGCTTCCTTGAGACCGCCTAACGTGCCCTCGGAGTATTGCAGCGGCTCGTACTTCCAGCCGCGGCGGTCGAGGAAGCGCGTGTACATCCGGTAGAGGTCGGCCGCGAACAGCGCAGCTTCGTCGCCGCCAGTCCCCGGCCGAATCTCGAGGATGGCGGGCCGGTCGTTCAGCGGGTCGGGCGGAACGAGGACGGGCTTGAGGTCGTGCTCGACACCGCCAATGGCGGCCTCGACGCGCGTCACTTCTGAGCGCGCCTCGGCCGCCAGCTCGGCGTCGTCAACGACAACGAGCTCGCGCGCCTGCGCGAGCTCGTCATCGAGTTTCTCCAGCCGCTTTGCCAGCGCCACGACGGTCGTGAGTCGTTGGTGCTCTCGCCCGAGCGATGCCATGAGACGCGCATCGCGAACGGTTTTCGGATCGAGCAGCTCCCGTTCGACCTCGGCCGCGCGCGCTAGCGCATCAGCGAGTCGATCGCGAAGGCTCAGTTGTTCGTCTTCCCGTACTTCTGCCGGAAGCGCTC
>Ga0136846_1234913_pt1 | contig 13881 bp, 14 predicted proteins | sample HopSoiMetagenom2_FD_96841 | JGI IMG/M metagenome (GOLD analysis project Ga0136846, IMG submission 96841) | Grasslands soil microbial communities from Hopland, California, USA - 2 Assembly 2016 (version 4) | ecosystem: Environmental > Terrestrial > Soil > Grasslands | place: USA: Hopland... | reverse complement strand
GGGGCGACCATCAGCACGTCGATGGTGTCCTTGGGCTCGATCAGGCCGAAGTGGACGTTCAGGCCGTGGGCGAACAGCAGGGCCGCGCCGTCGCGGATGTTGGGGGCGATCTCTTCGTTATAGATCGCGCGCTGGTGCTCGTCGGGAGCCAGGATCATCAGCAGGTCGGCCCAGGCGGCGGCCTCGGCGACGGTCATGACCTGCAGGCCCTCGGCCTGGGCCTTCTTGGCGGTGGCCGAACCGGCGCGCAGGGCGACGGCGACGTTCTTGGCGCCGCTGTCCCGAAGGTTGAGGGCGTGGGCGTGGCCTTGCGACCCATAGCCTACGATGGCGATCTTCCGGTCCAGGATGCGGGCGAGGTCGGCGTCGCGATCATAATAGACGCGCATGATTTGGTCTCCAGGACTGGTCAATCTGGCCGCCGCGCGCAACGGCGGGGCGACAAAGGCCGGGCGTTTGAGCGTTTTTTTGCCGTTTCGTCAAGGCGACGACGGCAAAACGCTGTGACCTTAAAGCCTCTGCGGCCACGTTTTAGACGTTGAGGCGTTTGACCGCCATGGCCCTTGTTCCGGAACCCGCCGCCGAGACGCCGATCGCGCCGCCCAGGCCGACCGAGGAACGCCCGTTGCGGGTGCTGGTGATCGCCGGCTCGCAGCGCCGGCACAACAGCTGTCCGGGCCTGGATTCCAAGGCCCGGGCCCTGATGCACCGCATGGTCGCCCGCCTGCCGCCCGAATGGCAGATCGACCATGAGGACCTCGGCAACCAGCATGGCAAGCCGAAGATCCAGGCCTGCAACGCCTGCGTCTCCTCTTCGATGGCGCTCTGCGTCTGGCCCTGCAACTGCTACGGCCCGCGCAGCCAGACCCAGCCCGACCTGATGTGGGACCTGGACCTCTATGGCCGCCTGGCCCGCGCCGACGCCTGGGCCCTGATCGGGCCGACCAACTGGTACGGGCCCAGCAGCAATTTCAAGCTGATGTTCGACCGCCTGGTCTGCGCGGCCGGCGGCAATCCGCGCCCCGACCTGATCGACAAGAAGGACACCCTCAAGGCCCAGGCCCTGGAGCGCTCGCCGCAGTGGCGACTGTTGACCCGCAACCGCCTGGAGGGCCGCACGGCGGCGTTCTTCACCTATTGCGACGGCGGCGCCAACGAGATCGGGGCGGATCGACGGCCCAAGCTGGTCAAGCACAAGACCTGGTTTGATCCCGACCAGGAGCCCTATCCGGACCAGCGCCTGGCCTACCAGGCCCTGGTCTGGCAGTGCCGCTACAGCGGGATCGAGGTTCCCGACGCCCTGTGGGCCGTGGGGACCCTCGGCGAGGGCGTGCCCTACGCCGACGACCAGGCCGACGACATGGCGGCCGATGCGGAGGGTCTGGCCGGCTTCGACGCCTGGGTCGACCGGTTCATCGCCCACGTGGCGCTGAAGGGACGGGTGGCGACCAAGGAAGACGAACAGGCGGCCAGGTCGACGACGAACGTGTGAGATGGAAATCCTCGATAGCAACCTGTGTCGTCCCAGCCGCGGCGAAGCGGAGAGCCCGGATGACACAGGTTTAGATCCTATCCCCCAGCGCCAGTCCGTTGCCGTCGGGGCTCTTCAAGTAGACCGGGGTCGACAGGCTCAAGGCGCCGTGGCGCTCGCCTCTGATTTCCCGCCGACAGCGGCGCGACCAGCCCCGCGGAAGGGGAACGCGGCGCGCAGGGCCGGGTCGCGCAGCCACAGGCCGCCCCACAGGAACAGGCCCAGATAGATCGAAAACAACTCATGACTGAACAGCGGGTTTTCGACCCGCACCTGGGTCGCCATGGCCCCGCCCAGTAAGCCGGTCATCAGCACCGCGCCCAACAGCGAGGTGCGCGGGAAGAGGTACAGCGCCAGGAACGCCAGCTCCATCAGCCCGATCATCAACACGTAGTCGGGCTTCCAGCCCAGCGAGACCATCGTCTGGGCGGCCACCGGCATGCCCAGCAGCTTGGGCGCGATCGAGGCGCCCAGCATGAACAGCGCGAACAGACCGGTCAGGACGCGGCCGGTCCACACCATCGGGGAAGCTTTCATCGGGTCTCTCCTTCGGGGCGGGACAGCCGCCTTCCGTTTCAAGACGGCTGAGCCAGGCCAAGACCGACATCTGCCGACGCGAAGACGGAGAAAGTTCGCCGATGACGAAAACGGGCGGGCCTCCCGAGGAAGCCCGCCCGTCACACGCACGCCAGAAAGGGCGCCTACCAGAACAGGTCGTAATAGACGCTCAGCACTTGGCCGCTCCAGACGTCGACCAGGACGGCGTCGTCGCCGACCCGCACCCACTCGCAGCCGACCGGCGGCATCGGCAGGTCGTAGCGGAACCAGTCAAGATAGTAGGGCTGGCTGTACCAGCCGCCCGGCAGATAGTCGCCGAACGACCAGCGATGGACGTAGAAGCCGCGCGGATAGCGGTAGGCCGGCACGCGGTAGCGCTGCGGGGCGTTGTAGAACGGCCGGTAGCGGCGCTGGTCATAGCGCGGACGGTCGCGGTCGCGATCGCGCCACTGGCCCGCCCCCGGGCCTCGGTAGCCGGGATTGTTGTAGCCGGGACGGCGCTGGTCGCCGCGATCCCAGCCGCCGCGGTCGCCGCGGTCCCAGCCGCGATCGCGGTCGCGGTCACCACGATCGCGGTCACGATCGCCGCGGTTCTGGTCGCCGCGGCTCCAGTCGCGCTGACGCGTGTCGCCATTGCGGTTCCAGTCGCGGCGGTCGCCGTCGCGATCGCGCGGCGCCTGGGCCTGGGGCCCGGGCGGGGCCTGGGGAGCCTCGGGGGCCGGCCGTTGTTCCTGCCGTGGACGTCCTTCGCCGCCCTGGCGGCGCGGGCCGCGGTCGCCGTCCTGCCGGTCCTGCTGGGCCTGCCTCTGGGCGACCACCGCCCCGGCCGCCCCGGCCTGGGCCGCGGTTCCGCCCAGCATCGACAGGACCATCGCTGTCGTGATCAGACGTTTCATCTCATACTCCGCAAGGCCTTGCGCCAGGCCCGGTGCTCATCCCTTGTAGACGAGCATCGGCCTTGCTCCATGAACCGCGTTTGAACGACCTGAGGAGGACTCCATGCTCGCCAAACCTCAGGATGTCCTGGGCTTCTGGACCGCCGCCGGCCCCGACAAGTGGTTCGCCCGCTCCGACGCCTTCGACGCGGCCATTCGCCTCAAGTTCGAGCCCGTGCACATGGCCGCCGCGCGCGGCCAGCACGACGCCTGGGCCGCCGAGCCCGAGGGCGCCCTGGCCCTGGTGATCCTGCTCGACCAGTTCCCGCGCAACCTCTATCGCGGCGGCGGCCACGCCTTCGCCACGGACGGCAAGGCCCGGGCCATCGCCAAGGCGGCGGTCGCGGCCGGCTTCGATCGGCAGGTGGACCCGACCCTGCGCAGCTTCTTCTACCTGCCTTACGAGCACTCCGAATCCCTGGCCGACCAGGACGCCTGCATCGCCCTGTTCGAGGCGCTGCAGGTCGAGACCGGCGACACCGACGGCCTGAAATGGGCGCTGATGCATCGCGACATCATCGCTCGCTTCGGCCGCTTCCCGCATCGCAACCCGGCCCTGGGCCGGACCACGACGGCCGCCGAGCAGGCGTTTCTCGACGAGGGCGGCTTCGCGGGATGAGAGCTGTGCTTGGCGGAACTCGCGCCGGGGTCTAGGGTGAGCTCCAAGCTTGAGGGCATTAGGGGCGCATCATGAAACTGTTGTCCGGACTGGCGGCGACCACCGCCGCGCTTTCCATTCTCAGCCCGGGCGCGGTCCTGGCCCAGGCCAAGCCGAGCAAGGCCCAGCAGATGCAGACCCAGGCGGTGGCCGAGGTCCCGCACTGCGCCCGCAAGCTGGGCACGGTGTCGATCATGGACGGCGACGACCCCCGCGGCTGGATGCAATACAACCTGGCCTCGCCGCAGAAGCTGCTGAAGGCCATCGTCCAGAAGTCGGGCTGCTTCAACCTGGTCGACCGCGGGGCGGGGCTGAACGCCGCCCAGATCGAGCGCAACGTCGGCGGCAATCTGGGCCTGCAGCGCGGCTCCAATGTCGGCCAAGGCCAGATCAAGGCCGCTGACTACGTGCTGGTCGCCGAGGTCCAGGCCAGCGACAGCAATTCGGGCGGCGGCGCGGTGGCCGGGGCCATCGGCGGCATGCTCGGCGGCCGGGCGGGCGGCCTGATCGGCGGGCTCAAGACCAAGAAGCTGGAAGCCAACACCGTCCTGTCCCTGACCAATGTCCGCACCACCGAGACGGTGGCCGTGCAGGACGGCTATGCGGTCAAGAACGACATCGGCTGGGGCGCGGGCGGCGCCTACGGCTTCGGCGGCGCGGTCGGCGGCGGCTATGAGAGCACCGACATCGGCCGCATCATCACCCTGGCCTTCATCAACAGCTACACCAAGCTGGTCACGGACCTGGGCCTGCTGTCGGCCGACGTGCCGGCCGCCCAGGCCGCGCCGGCCAAGACCTTCGTAGCCACGCGGGTGACCAACATGCGCGCCACGGCCGTCGCTGGCGGCAAGCTGATCCGCGCCCTCCCCGCCGGCGCCATCGTCTATCCCACCGGACAGAAGAACGGCCTGTGGTGGGAGGTCGCCGACGAGAACGACAATGTCGGCTGGGTGCTCAACACCGGGCTTGAACCGGCGCGGTAGGTTTCACGAGCCTCGCGACCAAAACGCCCCGCCGGAACCTTTCGGCGGGGCGTTTTTGTGATTGGCCATCACCTCGATTCGCGTAGGACAGTGTCGCCATGAACGCTGTGTTGTTGCCCATCCACGCCACCGCCGCCCCCGCCGACCATCCCGAGCGGCAGTACCTGAACCTGCTGCAGGACATCCTCGACAACGGCGTCGAGCGCGGCGACCGCACCGGCACCGGCACCCGCGGGGTGTTCGGCCGGCAGATCCGCTTCGACCTGGCCCAGGGCTTTCCGGTTCTGACCACCAAGAAGCTGCACCTGCGCTCGATCATCGTCGAGCTGCTGTGGTTCCTGCGCGGCGACACCAATGTCCGCTGGCTGCAGGAGAATGGCTGCAAGATCTGGGACGAATGGGCCGATGACAACGGCGACCTCGGCCCCGTCTACGGCAAGCAGTGGCGCTCGTGGGCTGCGCCCGACGGCAAGGTGATCGACCAGATCGCCAACCTGGTCGAGGGGCTGAGGACCAATCCCAACAGTCGCCGCCACATCGTCTCGGCCTGGAATCCGGCCGATGTCGAGGACATGGCCCTGCCGCCTTGCCACTGCCTGTTCCAATTCTTCGTCGCGGACGGACGGCTCAGCTGCCAGCTCTACCAGCGCAGCGCCGACGTCTTCCTGGGCGTGCCCTTCAACATCGCCTCCTACGCCCTGCTGACGATGATGGTCGCCAAGGTCGTCGGGCTGGAGCCGGGCGAGTTCGTCCACACCTTCGGCGACGCCCACCTCTACCTGAACCACCTGGACCAAGCCCGCGAACAGCTGCGGCGTGAGCCCCTGCCCTTCCCGACGATGAAGATCGCCGACAGGTCCGACCTGTTCGCCTTCGACTACGCGGACTTCCAGCTGGAGGGCTACGAGGCCCACCCGCACATCAAGGCGGCGGTGGCGGTCTAGGGGCCGTGAACAAGTTAGGCGTTTAGCGTGGAGACGCCGCCCTCGTCCTTCGACAGGCTCAGGATGAGGGCTACTGGTAAGGCGGTTCAGTAGAGTTCCTCATCCTGAGCCTGTCGAAGGACGAGGAATTCGGCCCAAGGTCGTCAACAGCCCATAGCGTCTAGAGCGTATTGATTTTAGATCGACGCGCTCTCCCCTTCTTCCGTCTTCCCGGCGAAGGCCGGGACCCAGATTCATCCTGAGCGGCTCGCGGGTTTCACCTGGGCCCCGGCCTTCGCCGGGGAGACGGGGTTTGAGATGTGCGAATCAACTTGAAGCAAACGTGCTCTAGGCGAGTCGCCCACGCCGCAGCGCAACAGGTGGTGGTTCCGCCCGGAGCAGCGTAACATCGCAGCATGTCCGTGATCCTCACCGTCGGCCCCGTGGCCCGCTCGCTCAACGGCGTCATCGGCCGCGACAACGACCTGCCCTGGCGCCTGAAGTCGGACCTGGCGATCTTCAAGGCCGCCACGCTCGGCAAGCCGGTGATCATGGGCCGCAAGACCTGGGACAGCCTGCCAAGGAAGCCCCTGCCCGGCCGGATGAACATCGTGCTGTCGCGCGACGGCTCGTTCGAACCGGCCCAGGCCGTGGTCTGCGAAAGCTTCCTGGAGGCGGTGCAGATGGCCAAGGAGCAGGCGGCCGAGGACGGGGTCGACGAGGTCTGCGTGATCGGCGGCCGCGCCCTGTTCGAGATGGCCCTGCCCAAGGCCCGCCGCCTCTACCTGACCGAGGTGCAGGCGCAGGTCGAGGGCGACGTCACCTTCCCGGCCCTCGACGAGGCCGCCTGGACCGAGGTGCGGCGCGAGGACCATCCCGCCGGTCCCGACGACGACCATCCCTTCGTGTTTCGTGTCCTGGAGCGCCGCTGATGCGCCGATCGCTCGCCCTGCTCTGCGCCCTGACGCTGTCGGCCTTCGCCGCCCCGCCCGCCGGGGCCACGGCCAATATCGACATGGACGACAACCTGGCCCGGGCGGCGGCCACAGACGTGGTGGTGTTCAACGTCCTCAAGGTCCGGCCGATGAACCGCGGCGAGGTCGCCACCTGCCAGGTGTTCGGCCGGGCGATCCGGGCCGAGCGGGGGGCCCGGTTCAAGCCGCGCCAGTCGGTGCGGCTGACCGTGCCCTGCGCCGACCAGGGGGCCGAGGCCTCCGACGCCACGCCCAAATGGATCGACCGCCAGGCCCTGCTGCGCTCGGCCCACGGCCGGGCGTTCCTCGGCAGCGACGGCGTGCTGATCGCCTATGAGCTCTACGACCTGAACTGAGGGCTCAGTAGAGCACTCCCAGCGCCGAGCGTTCGAAGCTCTTGAGCTCGCCGGTCCGCCCCTCGCGGACCTTCACCACCCATTCGGGGTCCTGCAGCAGGGCCCGGCCGACGCCGACGAGGTCGAACTCGTCGCGTTCCAGCCGCGCCAGCAGGCCGTCCAGGGCGGCGGGCTGGCTGCCCTCGCCGCCGAACGCGGCGATGAACTCGCCCGACAGGCCCACCGAGCCGACGGTGATGGTCGGGGCCCCGGTCAGCTTCTTGGCCCAGCCCGCGAAGTTGAGGTCGCTGCCCTCGAACTCCGGCTCCCAGAACCGCCGTTGCGAGCAGTGGAAGATGTCGGCCCCGGCGTCGGCCAGCGGCTGCAGCCAAGCCTCCAACGCCTGCGGGGTCTCGGCGTTCTTGACCGCGTAGTCCTGCTGCTTCCATTGCGACAGGCGGATGATCACCGGATAGTCGGGACCGACGGCGGCGCGCACGGCCTTGAGGATCTCGGCGGCGAAGCGGCTGCGCTCGGCGATGGTCGGGCCGCCCAGGTGGTCGCCGCGCACATTGGTGCCGTCCCAGAAGAACTGGTCGATCAGATAGCCGTGGGCGCCGTGCAGCTCGATGGCGTCGAAGCCCAGCGTCTTGGCGTTGGCGGCGGCGCTGGCGAAGGCGGCGATGGTGTCGGCGACGTCCTCGTCGCTCATCGGCTCGGCGAAGGGCTCGCCGCCAGCCTTGGACAGGCCCGAGGGGCTGTCGACCTTGCCCAGCACCGCCTTGCCCTTGGCCGAACCCACATGCCACAGCTGCGGCGCGATCAGGCCGCCGGCGGCGTGGACCTCGTCGACGACCTTTTTCCAGGCGGCCAGCTCCTGCTCGCCATGGAAGCGCGGGATGTCCGGATCGTTCAGCGAGGCCGGCCGGGCCACGCCCGTGCCCTCGGTGATGATCAGCCCGACCTGGTTTTCGGCGCGGCGGCGGTAATAGGCCGCAACCTCGTCGGTGGCGACCCCGCCGGGCGAGAACGACCGCGTCATCGGCGCCATCGCCACCCGGTTGGGCAGCTTCAGCGACTTGAATTCGAACGGTCTGAACAGGGCGTCGAGGGCCATGAAGCGCTCCGGGAGAGGGTCGTCGTCGACCGGACTATAGGAGCGGGTTTCGATTGTGGACTATGCAGAAATACTGCAACCGCCTCTGTGCTTATTGGGCGGTGGCTGGCCTTGCGACGCTGGGGAGCTGGGTCAGAAGGAGGGCCTTGAAAGTGGTCCGACCTAGCGCCGCTCGTTCCAGCCGTAGGCCACCCAGGAATGTCCGCCCATGTGGCGGGCTTCGAGCAGGCTGGGGTCGCTGGGGGCGGAAGGGGTCGCGTGGCGGGCGCGCAGGGCGAAGGCGGCCAGGCCGAGCAGGGCCGTGGCCATGAAGCCGATGACCACCAGGGTGGCGGCGAACACCACTGCGAGGACGGCGGCGACGACGACGGCGATCGAGGTCGCCGCAGCGCCGGCGATCCGGGCCAGGCTGCGCCAGGCGACGCCGCCGGCCTTGCCGCTCTCGCCGGCTTGGGAAGTGGTGAACTTCTCCATCATCGTCCTCGTCAGGCGAGCCCCGCCCATGGAACCAAGATGGGGCGCCAGTCGTGAACGTCAACTGAACACCCGACCGATGGTTCCGTAAAATGAATTCGACGCTAACCCGCCGCGAATCCGGCCAATTCGCGTCGTTCGCGCATCACCGTGCTGAACGCCGCATTGATCGCCGCCGACTTGGCTTCGGCCACCTCGATATATTCCATCGGCAGGCCGCGGGCCCGGGCCCGGTCGGGGTGGGCGGCCGACAGCGCCGTCTTCCAGGCCGAGCGCACCACCGCGTCGTCGGCGTCGGCCGGCACGTCGAGGATGCGGTACGGATCGTCGGGCTCGGCGCCGATGTGAGTCGCGGTCAGGCGGCGGAACGACAGCGGCGACATGCCGAACAGGTCGGCGACCCGCTCCAGATAGGTCAACTCGTCCGAGGTCACCGCGCCGTCGGCCTTGGCGATGTGGAACAGGCCGTCGAGCACGTCCTCCAGCAGCTGCGGGCAGGTGCGGTAGCGCTTGGCCAGCCGCTTGGCGTAGCTCTCGAAGCCGTGGGTGGTCTGCCGGGCCAGGTCGTACAGGCGGTGGATGTTGCCTTCCGAGGCCGGGTCGGGATGGAAGACCTCGGCGAAGGCGGCGAACTCGTCATGGTCGGCCGAGCCGTCGGCCTTGGCCAGCTTGGCGCCCAGGGCGGTGACGGCGGTCGAAAAGGCCGGGTCCTGTCCGGGCAGGCCGGGCGGACATTCCTGGCATTCCGCCATGTCCAACCGCCGCGCGGCGAGGCTTGCGATATTGCGCCAGAAGGTCATGGAGCGACGAAAGTCCAGAAGCGTGGCGGAGTGATGACGGACGAGATACGCGCGTCCCGCCAGCGGATCACGCTCCCGTTCCGGCTTCTAGCACAAAAACGCCGCCGCCCCACCCCGCGCCTGCTGCACCGCACATTGAAAGTTCGTAACCTGCGGCGCGCCGAAAATCTTTGCAGTCCGAGGGAGCGTTTCGTCCGCCTGCGCCGTTATGGTCGCGCTTGGCGGCCCCGGCGCCATGCTCTGGTCCCATTGGGGCCGGAAATGCTCTATTCGACGCGCACGACGCCCCTATCAAGAGGACCTCCGCCCGCATGGCGACCGCTCTCCTTCTCGCCCTGGCCCTGCTGGCCCAGGACGCCCCCGTCTCCACGGCGCCGACCGCTTCCGCTCCCCCGCCCCGCACGACCCCGTCAGCCACCCCGCCGACCGACGACTACGGCTATGTCGGCTGGTGCTACGGGGCCCTGGGCGGCTATGTCGAGCTCTACGACAAGGTCATGCCCGAGGTCACCCGTATCGAGAAGGCCTTCCCCGGCCCCGACGGCTTCAACGCGGCCATGAAGGAATATCCGGCCATGCGCGACCAGGCGCGCAGCGACCTGAAGGTCTATCGCGCGGCGATCGTGGCGGCCGAGAAGGCCAGTCCGCGTCCGATCGCGGAATATGGCGCCGCGGCGATCAAGAAGGGTCACTCGGTCTGGGGCGGCGCCGACCAGGTCGAAAAGGCCCGCCTGGCCCAGGTGTGGATGAGCTGGAGCCCGCCCGGCGACTGCGACAAGCGCGCCAAGGCCCTGGAGACCCGCTCCAACCTGTTCGGCCAGGCCCTGAACTACAACGTCAAGAAGGACGCAGCTCCGCCCGAACCGGCGCCCGAACCCGCGCCGCCGGCGGAGTCCCTGCCGGTCGAGACCCCGACCGCCGAAACTTCGAGCCCGCTGCCGATCGGCGCGGCGCAGGCCGACCAGACGCCGCCGCCGGTGACCACGGACGCCCCGGTGGCCGCGGCGACCGCCAAGGCCCCCGCCGCCAAGACCTCGGGCCTGCCGCCGATCGGCGCCAAGCCGGCCGCCAAGCCGCTGGCCAAGAAGACCGCGGCCAAGCCGGCCGCCCCGATCGGCGCCGTCGTGGATCTCGCTAATCCCCAGCCCTGCGCCGGCAGTCTGGTCCCCGCCAAGCGCGGCGGCAAGGACGTGCTGATCTGCAAGGCCGACTAGGAAGACCGGCTCCTTCTCCCGGCGAACGGCAGTCGTGATGAATAGCGGGACGGCGTCCCTTCCCGCTATTTGGGCTTCTGCATGCTCGCCCCCGACCAAGCGCCGACTGTCCATCTCAAGGCGGCGGAGTCCTTCGGCCGGTTCTGAGATCCGGTCGCCGACACGACCGCGGGAACGCCCGTCCCCGGTCGCTGCGCGCGCTGACCCATGATAATCTCCACCCATGAACGCGCCCGTTCGCCCCTCCCCTGATCTGCCCCGCCGGCTGTTCACCACGCAGGACGTGTTCCGCATGGTCGAGGCCGGCGTGATGGAGGAGGACGAGAACGTCGAGCTCATCGAGGGGGAACTCGTGGTCATGGCGGCCAAGAAGAACAGTCACGAGATCGCCAAAAGCGCCCTGCTTGAATGGCTGGTGAAGGGTAAGGCCGATGACCAGCGGGTCGGCGTCGAGACCACGCTCTACCTGGCCGAACTGCTGTTCGTCGAACCCGACCTGACGCTCTACCCGCGCGCTTTCAAGCCGCAGGACCTGTCGGGCGGCGACATCACCCTCCTGATCGAGATCAGCGACGAGAGCCTGTCGCGGGACCTGGGCCTGAAAGCCGGCATCTACGCGCACCACGGCGTGCGCGACTATTGGGCGGTGGACGTCGAGAAGCGTCGTGTCATCATCCACCGCCGCCCGTCCGACGACGGCTATCGCTCGGTCGAGGTGTTCGAGGCCAATGCCGAGGTCACCGCGTTGCTGGCGCCGGAATTGCGGGCGAGGCTGGTCGATTTGCTCGGCGAGGGTTGATCCGGGACTACGGCTGCACTGGGCCTATTGCTCGCCTCCCCTCAGCCGCGTCGCTGAGAGGCGAGACGGGGAAAAGAGAGTGTCGCTGTTTCCCGGCATGAACGCCTCCGTCGCTTGAGGGCGCCGATCCTGTTCCGGAAATACAGGATTCTGTCACAGGCGCCCTCTGCGCTGGCTTCAGATTTCAACCCGCGGCAAGACGATAGAGGCCCGCGCCATGCGGCGGCAGCGCCGCCGAAAAGCGGCCGGAGGCCTTGCCCAGGTCACCGCGCTTCCAGAGATCCCGCGCCGAGACCGAGGCGGGTAAACCGACGAGCTTGAGGTCGACCCCGACCTCGCGCGGCCAATCGCTCGTGTTGAACAGCGCCAGGTAAGCGTCGCCGTTGGCCGCTTTCGCCGTCCAGACGCGGACGCCGTCCTCGACGAAGTGCGGGCGGTTGTCGTGCGAGGCCTGGTTGACGGCGATGATCTCAGGATTAGTCAACAGGGCCTTGGTCGGCGCGTCGAGGTGGCGCAAGTCGCCGCCCATGATCAGCGGCGAGCGGGCGATCGACCACAGGGTCATCAGGGTGCGCTGTTCGTCGGGAGTGAACTTGGTGTCGCGCTCGCCCAGGGCCAGACGGCCCAACGGCAGCATGTCGGCGTCCGGCCAGCCGCCGTCGCCGATATAGGGCGACCAGTTCTCCAGGCGGGTGAACTGGGCGTGCAGCATGTTCCAGTCGTCCCAGAAGTCGTCCGAGATGCGCCACATCTGGGCGTGCCGGTGCGCGTGGTCGCCGCGCACCACGGGGGTCTCGCCGGGCGACATGGACAGGAGGATCGGCCGCCCCGAGCGGCCGATCGCGCGGTGGATCGCCTCGATCTCGGCCATGTGGGCGTCATAGGGGCGGCACAGATCGTCGACCTTGACGAAGTCCACGCCCCAGGAGGCCAGCAGGGCGAAGACGCTGTCGTAATAGGCCTGGGCGCCGGGCTTGCTCATGTCGACCCCGTACATGTCGGGGTTCCACGAGCAGATGCTGCGCTTGTCGACGATGTCGGCGATGGCGATGTTCGTGCCCAGCACCTTCAGCCCGCGCTCGACCGCCAGGCGCGGGGCGCCGCGCATCAGGTGCACGCCGAAGCGCAGGCCCAGGGCCCGGCAGCGGTCGGCCAGCGGCTTGAAGCCCTGGCCGCGGGCGCTCGACGGGAAACGGTTCGGCGCGGGCAGCAGGCGGCCGTGGTCGTCCAGGGTCGGGACCGGCTTGTCGATATAGGTGTAGCCGCTGGCGCTGGGCTCGTACCACTGGATGTCGACGGTCAGGATGTCGTAGCCGGCGGACAGCAGGTCACGGGCCATGATCTGCGCCTGCTCGAGCGTCTGGGCCTCGGTGATGGTGGTGGCGAAGCTGTTCCAGCTGTTCCAGCCCATCGGCGGGGTCGGGGCCAGGAGCGGCGTTTTCTTCGGCGTAGACTTCGGGGCCGGCTTGGTCGCCGCGGCGGCCGGTAGCGCTGCGCCCAGGACCGCGGAAGCGCCCAGCAGGCCGCGGCGGCTCAGGTTGGTTTTCATTTGCAGCACTCCCCAATGTTTCTCACGACGTTCAGCGACAAGGCGCCGGCGCGATAGCGCTCGCCCACTATTGTCTGACTTATCTAGCGCAACAAGGCGCGCCCCGCCAGCGGCGCTCTGTAGCGGTTCGCCAGAGCGACGCCGCTTTCCTCTTGGTCGTTGTGGACTGGCGCCGGTGAAACTCGCCAGGCCAGGCGCCCTGGAGTTCACTCCTCGCTTTCCCTTCCCCGTCATCCCGGGCCTTGTCCCGGGACCCATGGTTCAGCCGACAGTGAAGCGAAATGGCGCGCCAGCGCGCCACTCTCCTGTTCTTGCGACGGACAGATGGGTCCCGAGCACAAGGCCCGGGATGACGACTGAAGATCAGAGCGAAAACTCCGACAAATAATGCCGGATGATATCTGGGAGACGCCATGACGTGAGACCTGCCCCACTTCAGAGCGGCTCAGCGGCGGACCTGACCGGGCCTGCCTAAGCCGCCTCCCCCCGCGCCCGCGCCGCCGGGTCGTAGTTGAGGATCGGCGACAGCCACTTCTCGGCCTTGGCCAGGTCCCAGCCCTTGCGGCGGGCATAGTCCTCGACCTGGTCGAGGTCGATCTTGCCGACCCCGAAATAGTGGCTCTGCGGGTGGCTGAAATAGAAACCGGAGACCGCCGCGCCGGGGCTCATGGCATAGCTTTCGGTCAGGATCATGCCGGTGGCCTTCTCCGCGTCCAGAAGTTCGAACAGCACGCCCTTTTCGGTGTGGTCGGGCTGGGCGGGATAGCCCGGGGCCGGGCGGATGCCCTGGTACTTCTCGGCGATCAGGCGGTCGGCGTCGGCGTCCTCGTCGGGGGCGTAGCCCCACAGCTCGACGCGGGCCTTCCAGTGCAGCCATTCGGCGAAGGCCTCGGCCAGGCGGTCGGCCAGGGCCGAGGCCATGATCGCCGAATAGTCGTCGCCGGCGTCCTTGAAGCGCTTGACGATCTCGTCCTCGCCATGGCCGGCGGTGACGGCGAAGCCGCCGACATAGTCGGCCCCCTCGCCGATCG
>Ga0136846_1215486_pt1 | contig 13881 bp, 13 predicted proteins | sample HopSoiMetagenom2_FD_96841 | JGI IMG/M metagenome (GOLD analysis project Ga0136846, IMG submission 96841) | Grasslands soil microbial communities from Hopland, California, USA - 2 Assembly 2016 (version 4) | ecosystem: Environmental > Terrestrial > Soil > Grasslands | place: USA: Hopland... | reverse complement strand
GCTGACCTGGGCGAACGCCACGAGCCCGTCACAGTTTCTCCATCGCACGACCGTTCGCGCGCAAACCCTCCCGCGTACGATGGGCGCGTGAGCGAACAGACGATCCTCGTCGTCGACGACGAGGAGGCGATCGCCGAGGCGGTCCGGGTGCGGTTGGAGTCGGAGGGCTACCGCGTCATCGTGGCCGCCGACGGCCCCGAGGCGATCCAGGCCGCCTCGGAGCAGCATCCCGACCTCGTCGTGTTGGACCTGATGCTGCCGGGCATGGACGGGCTCGAGGTGTGCAAGCAGATCCAGCGCGATGGGTGGACGCCGGTGCTGATGCTGACGGCGAGGGCCGAGGAGGCCGACAAGGTCGCCGGATTCGCGGTCGGCGCCGACGACTACCTGACCAAGCCGTTCAGCCTTCGCGAGCTCACCGTGCGCGTGAAGGCGATCTTGCGCCGGGTCGATCGCATCAAGGGCGCCGCCGAGCCCGCCGGCGCGATCGAGCGCAACGGGATGATGATCGACGCCGCCCGTCGCCGCGTCGAGGTCGACGGCGCCGAGGTCGGCCTCACGCCGCTCGAGTTCGAGATCCTGTTGACCCTCGCGCGTGACCCCGGCGTGGTGCTGAGCCGCGACGCGCTGATGGACGGCGTCTGGGGCTACCGCGACTACGCGGGCGGACGGGTGGTCGACTCCCACGTCGCGCGCATCCGCCGCAAGCTCGGTGAGGACGGTAACGAGCCGCGGTTCATCCGCACCGTGCACGGCGTCGGATACGCGTTCAAGGAGTGAGTCGGGTGGGGATGCGGCCCCTTGAACGCTTCGGGTCGATCCGCGCCAAGCTGGGCTCGGTCATCGTGCTCGCGGTCGCGCTCACGTTGCTCGTCAGCTACCTGGTGATCGGGTTCGCGCTGCGGAACTCGCCCAAGGACAGCGAGGCGATCGACGCCCTCGCGCTCGCGCGCACGGCCGCGAACGGTCAGCTCGGCAGCATCCCGGCCGGCTCGTCGATCGTCACGCGGTCGCCGTCCGGGACCATCACGATCCAGGGGGCCACTTTCTCGGTCAACCCTCCGAACTTCGAAGACGCCGTGCCGCATTGGGGCGTCGTCGGCCGCATCACGTACGCGAGCGTGCCCACGCCCGACGGCGGATGGGTGACCGCGATGCAGCCGTCGCCCTCGCGCGGAACGCTCGGGCGGGTGTCCGCCACCCTCGGCTTCCTCCAGAGCGTGTGGTGGCAGTTCCTGTTGGCCGGTGTCGTTGCCGGCGTGATCTCGCTGTTGATCGCTCGCTGGCTCGCGCGCGGGATGACACAACCGTTGCGGGATATGGCCGCCGCCGTCCGGCGGATGGAGGTCGGCGACTACACGGCCCGCGTCGACTCCCACAGCCGCGACGAGGTCGGACAGCTGGCGACCGCGTTCAACCGTATGAGCGCCGAGCTGGAGCTGCTGGAGCGATCGCGACGCGACCTCGTCGCCAACGTGTCCCACGAGTTGAAGACGCCGATCACGGCGATCCGGGCGCACCTCGAGAACCTCGCAGACGGGATCGAGCAGCCCGACCGCGAGACGATGCAGGTGATGCTCAACCAGACGGAGCGGCTCGGACGGCTGGTGGACCAGCTCCTGGACCTGTCGAAGCTCGAGAGCGGCGAGGTGCCGCTCCAGCTCGAACCTATGGCGCTTTCCCCTGCGATCGATCAGGTGCTGTCGGAGTTCTCGGTCGGCCGCGCCGTGACGGACGTGTCGCTGACCGCCGACGTGCCCGAGGACCTCGCCGTCGAAGCGGACCGCGAGCGGATCCACCAGGTCTTGTTCAACCTCGTCGACAACGCGGTGCGGTTCACGCCGCCCGGGGGAGGGGTGACGATCCGCGCGTGGCGCGAGGACGACCGCGTCCAGGTCGAGGTCCACGACACCGGCGTCGGCGTCGCGCCCGAGCACCTCTCGCGCCTGTTCGAGCGGTTCTACCGCGCCGATCCCGCTCGCTCGCGCGACGACGGCGGCGGCACGGGCATCGGCCTTGCGATCGCACGATCGATCGTCGAAGGCCACGGCGGCCGGATCACGGCTGCGAGCCAGCCGGGAAACGGCGCCACCTTCACGTTCGATCTTCCCGCAGCTCACGCCGCGGTGCCCGCCAGCGACAGGAGGACCGCGCCGTGAAGTCCACGACCACCGCCGTGACCGTCAGCGCCGACGCCCGGTACGGGTACCTCGATCTGACCGACGACCTGCGCCGCGCGATCAAGGACGCTGCCATCACAGACGGGATGGCCGTCGTGTTCTGCGCCCACACGACCTGTGCGCTGCTGATCAACGAGTGGGAGGACGGCGCGCTGGCCGACTTCCGCCGGCACGTGACCGAGGCGGTCCCGCACGAGGGCGTGTACTACCAGCACGACGACTTCGACATCCGCACCCAGAACCTCCACGAGGACGAGCGCAAGAACGGGCACGCCCACGTCAAGGCGATGCTGCTGTCCGCGACGTCTCACGCGATCCCCGTCATGGCCGGGGAGCCGGCGTTCGGCACCTGGCAGCGGCTGATCTTCTTCGAGATGGACGAGCCCAAGGACCGCACGGTCACGTTCCACGTGTTCGGCGGTTAGACCCGCCCCTCACGCGCCGGCTGGGAGACTGGGTTCAGAGATGATCGAACGGCGAAAGTCCCGGCAGCTGCAGCTCGGCCGCGTCGCGATCGGCGGCGACGCGCCGGTCTCGGTGCAATCGATGACGACGACCAAGACCGCCGACATCAACGCCACCCTGCAGCAGATCGCCTCGCTCGTGGCGACCGGCGTCGACATCGTGCGGGTGGCGGTTCCCCACTGGGAGGACGCCGAGGCGTTGGTCGCGATCGCCGCCAAATCGACCGTGCCCGTGGTCGCCGACATCCACTTCCAGTGGAAGTACGCGATGGCCGCCCTCGAGGCCGGCATCCAGGGTCTCCGTATCAACCCGGGAAACATCAAGTACCACGACAAGGTGCGGTTGATCGCTCGCGAGGCGAAGGCCCGAGGCGTGCCGATCCGGATCGGCGTGAACGCCGGGTCCCTGGAGAAGGAGTTGCTCGAGAAGTACGGGTCGCCGACGCCCGAGGCGCTCGTCGAGTCGGCGATGCATGAGGCCGGCATCCTCGAGGACGAGGACTTCTTCGACATCAAGATCAGCGTCAAGCACTCGAACCCCGCGGTGATGATCGAGGCCTACCGGCAGTTGGCCGAGGCGTGCGATTACCCGCTGCACCTCGGCGTGACGGAGGCCGGTCCGATGCCGATGGGCGGCGTGAAGTCGGCGGTCGGGATCGGGACGCTGCTCGCCGAAGGCGTCGGCGACACGATCCGCGTGTCGCTCACCGATGATCCGGTCGAAGAGGTGAAGGTCGGCAACGCCATCCTGCAGTCGCTCGGCCTGCGTGAGCGCGGGCTCGACCTGGTCGCGTGCCCGTCGTGCGGCCGCGCCGAGGTCAACGTGCTGGAGCTCACCAAGAAGGTCGAGGCCGCGATCCACGCCGAGGAGTTCGACGTGCCGATCCGGGTCGCCGTGATGGGTTGCGTGGTGAACGGGCCCGGCGAAGCCCGCGAGGCCGACGTGGGGATCGCGAGCGGCAACGGTCTCGGGTTCGTGATCCGTCGCGGCGAGACCGTCGCGAAGGTGCCCGAGGACGAGCTGGTCGACGCGCTGCTCGCCGAGGCACGCACCGTGGCGGCCGAGAAGGCCGCCGACCGCGCCGACTGACGCTCGGCTACTCCGCGTCGAACGGCAGGACCGCGTCGAGTCCGTCCGGGACGGTGTCGGACGCGCGGCGCCGGGGCAGGGGCTGCGGCTCGATCGGTGGGCGCTCGAGCACAGGAACGCGGATCCACGAGACCACGACGTCGATCCACACGAGGTTGCGCAGCACGACGAGCCACGGCACCCACGCGGCGGGCGCCGTCGCGTGGTCGCGCCAGACGATCGCGATCACGCCGGTGAGCGCGATGGCGACGGCCGCGACGCCTGCGGTGTGCCGCTCGTCGTCATCGCCGTCGAGCGCGAGGGCGGCGAACGGCAGCAGCCACGCGGCGGCCTGCATCGACAGGATCGGCGCGAAGACGCCGAGGGCCGCGACCGCGGCGAGTGAGGCCGCGCCCATCGGGTCGCGCCGGTCGATCGCCGCCCGTCGCCAGATGAAGACCTCGACCAGCAGCAGCGCCACGCCGAGCATGGCCTTCATCCACGTGGCGACGTCGCCGATCCGCAGTGCGTCGGCCTCGCGGTAGGTGTCGCCGCGGTGCCAGATCCACAGGAACGACCCGATCACGCTCTCGACGTGCCAGCCGCGCGTGTCGCGCAGCGACAGCACCTGGAAGGGTCCCTTGACGCCGCCGGTCAGGTACCACCACAGCCCGAGGACGATGCACACGCCGGCGGCGACGACGAGTCCACGCCGCGATCGCCGCAGCCAGAACACCGCCGCCAGCGCGATCGGCCAGAGTTTCGCCATCACGGCGAGGCCGAGCGCCACGCCGCCGAGTTCCTCGCGTTCCCGGCGGAGCCACGCGTAGGCCCACGCGGCGAGCGCCACCGAGACCAGGTCGAACCGCAGGTACAGGAACGGCAGGAGAGGCAGCGCGAGGATCAGGTACGTCGCGGCGGCGCGCCGGCTCCAGCCCCAGAGCATGGCGCCGGCCGCGGCCAGGTCCGCGACGAACGCGAGCAGCGCGATCCGGGTCGCCGCCGCGCCGATCGTGCCCCCGGCGAGCAACCGGTCGGCCGCCGTCTGCAGCGGCATGAACTCCACCGGGAACGCGCGGTAGGGCACCGCCGGCGAGGTCGCGATCCGGAAGGCCCGGCCGACATCTGCATCCATCGCGCCGAGCGACGACGCCTTCGCGACGACCACGGCCAGGACCAGCACGTGGATCGCCACCAGGGCGCCCAACAAGCCGGTGGACGGACGCTGCAGGAAGCCGGTCCGCTCGGCTGGGGCGTGCGCCATCTCGGGCTCAACCGTAGCCTGCCGCGCGGCCGATGACTCGGAGGTGCGAGGGACACGAACCGCCGCGGTGCTGATCGTGGCAACGCTGCTTGGCGCCGCGGCGATCACGCCCGCTCCCGCCGTGCCCGTCGAGGGCAGCACATGCGAGATCTTCCCGGCCGACAACGTCTGGCACCTGAACGTGTCGAAGCTGCCGGTGAGCCGGCGCTCCGACGAGTGGAAACGCGCGATGCACGCGCGGCGCACATCCCTGCACCCTGACTTCGGTCCGCCGTCCTACGGGATCCCGTTCGACGTGGTCGATGCGTCGCACGCCGACGTGTCGGTGGCCTTCACCTACGCCGACGAAAGCGATCCGGGGCCGTATCCGTTCGGATCGGACACCCACATCGAGGGGGGATCGGACCGCCACGCCCTCATGCTCGACCGGGACACGTGCACCCTCTACGAGCTGTACGACGCGCACTGGAACGGCGGAAGCCCGACGGCCGGCTCAGGCGCGGTGTTCGATCTTGCATCCGACGCGCTGCGGCCGGCCGGCTGGACGAGCGCCGATGCGGCGGGGTTGCCGATCATGGCGGGGCTCCTCCGCTTTGACGAGGTCGCCTCGGGCGAGGTCGACCACGCCATCCGGGTGACGGCGTCCTGCACGCACGACGCCTACATATGGCCGGCACGTCACGAAGCGGGCACGACGCACCGCCGGTGCCCGCCGATGGGGGCGCGGTTCCGACTGAAGGCGGGGTTCGACGCGCGTGGGTTCAGTCCGGCCGCACGCGTGGTGATCACGGCCATGAAGCGCTACGGCCTGATCGTCGCCGACAACGGGAGCGACTGGTATTTCCAGGGCGCCGTCGATCCGCGATGGACGTATGCGGTCGTCGATCAGCTGAAGCAGATCCCCGCCCGCGCGTTCGTCGCGATCGACGAGCACGCGTGCCGTGTCGCGCCGAACAGCGGCGCGTTCGCCGCCGGGCCGGGGTGCCCGGTCCCGTAGCGGCTCAGGCCAACGCGAGGAACCGCTCGACGATCCTCGGACCCTGCGGCGTGAGGATGCTCTCCGGATGGAACTGGACGCCGAACCGCGGCAACGCGCGATGCTGCGTCGCCATCACCACGCCGTCCTGCGTCCATGCGGTGAGCTCTAGCTCTTTCGGCAAGTCGTCGCGCTCAACGACGAGCGAGTGGTAGCGGGCCGCTTCGAACGGGTTCGAGATGCCCTCGAGGATCCCGCGGCCCTCGTGATACACGAGCGACGCCTTGCCGTGCATCGGCGTCGTGCGGTCGACGGTCCCGCCGGCCTCAAGACCGATCGCCTGGTGTCCAAGGCAGACGCCAAGCACGGGCGTCGAGCCGGGGAGCAGCCCGAGGAGTTCGGTGAAGCCATCGGCCTCTCGCGGGTGGCCCGGGCCCGGAGACAGCACGACGGCGTCGGGCTTCATCGCGACCAGCTCCGACGCAGGCTTCGCGTCGGACTTCACGACGACGGTCGATCGACCGAGGCTCTCGATCAGTTGCACGAGGTTGTAGGTGAACGAGTCGTAGTGATCGACGACGAGGATCATGCGTTGGCCCCCTCCGGCGCGACGGCCGGCAACAACGCGGCCGCCTTCGCGCGCGTCTCGCGGAGCTCGGTCTCGGGGTCGGAGTCGGCGACGACGCCCGCACCGGTCTGGATGCTGACCGCGTTCCCGGCGACCACCGCGGTTCGGATCGTGATGCAGAAGTCCAGGTCGCCGGCGAACGTGAGGTAGCCGACCGCCCCTGCGTACGGCCCCCGCGCGGTCGGCTCGTGCTCGGCGATGAGCTCCATCGCGCGTCGCTTCGGAGCGCCCGTGACCGTGCCGGCGGGGAAGGTGACGGCCAGCGCGTCGATCGGCTCCATGTCGGGGCGCAGGTCGCCCTCCACGGTCGAGACGATGTGCATCACCTTCGAGAAGCGTTCGACCTCCATCAGCTCCGTCGGGCGAACGCTCCCCGCGATGCAGACACGGCCGAGATCGTTGCGCGCGAGGTCGACGAGCATCGCGTGCTCCGCTTGCTCCTTGGGGTCGGCGAGCAGCTCGTGCTCGAGGAGCCGGTCGCGCACGTCCGTCAGGCCGCGGGGACGCGTGCCCGCGATCGGCCGCGTCGTCACGCGCCGGCCCTCGACGCGGACCAGCGGTTCCGGTGACGATCCCGCGAGCTCGATGTCGAGGAGCCGCAGGTAGAACATGTAGGGGGCGGGGTTGGACACGCGGAGCTGCCGGTAGATCGGCAGGCCGCCGGCCGGCGCCGGGAACGTGACGCGTCGGGACGGGACGCCCTGGTAGATGTCGCCGGCCGCGATGTGATCCTTGAAGCTCGAGACGATGGTCCGGTACGTCTCGTCCTCCATGTTGGCGTCGCCGCCGGTCGTCGACCCGTCCGCGGCCGCGAGCAGCGGCAGTGCGGGCGCCGCGGCGACCTTCGCCGCCAACTCCTCGAGCGACCCGAGCGCGTCGTCGTACACGCCGCGCAAGGCGTGCACGATCAACACCAGCCTCTGGCGCCAGTGATCGAACACCACGGCGCGGTCGATCACGAGCAGCGCGACCGGCGGCACGGGCGCATCGGCCGGGTGCGGTGTGGGATGCCCGTCCAGGAGCGTCGCGGCCTCGTAGCTCACGCACCCCATCAGGCCGCCGGTGATCGGCGGGAGGCCCTCGGGCCGCGGCGCGCGCAGTCCGTTGACCACCGCGCGCAGCGCCTCGCGCGGCGTCAATCGACGCGACGGCTCCCCGGTCGGAAGCTCCCGCGCGACGTCGCGCAGATGCACACCGGCGTCGTCGGCGATCACGACGGCGGCGGGGTCGCCCGCGACGAACGAGTACCGGCCCCATCGCTCGGATCGTTCCACCGACTCGAAGAGCACGCCCGGGCCATCCCCGGCGATCGCCGGGAACAGGCCGACGGGGGTGCCGACATCCGCGAGCACTTCGGCCCAGACCGGCACCAGCGGCCACGCCGACGCGAGACGGTCGAACGTCTCGCGGTCGGGGTGCACCTGCAGTGACGGGGTCATCGGCTCCATCCTCTCGTACGGGTCCTGCATACACGTGAACCCCGGACCGTCGGTCCGGGGCTCGTGGTGACGCTCGGTGATCGAGCGCGTCAGGCGCGGGCGGGCGCCGGGCTCCACGAGCCCTCTCGCCACCACCACGCACGCCGCGTCGTCATCAGGTTCGGGATGGTCGCATGGGGCGCCCGCGCACGTCAACGGCGGCATCGGGTGCGCCGGAACCGCGCTTCGTCGCGAGCGTCTCGCGCTATACTGCCTGCGGAAACGTTCCGGATGGTGTTGTCGAGGTGGGCGTCGGGCCCACCTTTCGTTTGGGAAGGGTTGGGGTCGTCGTGGATGCCGAAGCGTTGGTTCGGCCGGTCGTGGAAGGGGCTGGCTTCGAGCTGTTCGACCTCACCTTCGGCGGCGGCGTCGGTGGCCGCCCGACCTTGCGCGTCATCGTCGATCGCGACGGCGCGCTGGACCTCGACACGATCGCCGCGCTGTCCGACAAGATCGCTCGCCGGCTCGACCTCGAGAGCTTCGGGCAGGGCCGCTACGAGCTCGAGGTGAGTTCGCCCGGCATCGAGCACCCCCTCAAGACGGCGGCACACTTCGCACGGGCCATCGGATCACGGGTCACGGTCAAGACCGACGAGCACGTCGACGACGCCCGCGTGCACGACGGCGTCCTGCTCGCCGCGAACGACCAGCGGATCGAGCTCGACGTGGCGGGCGTGACGCGCACGATCCCTCTCGGGGCGATCGTCTCTGCGCGAACGGTCGCGGACTGGAGCGCCGAGCTGAAGAGGAGCGCGGTATGAACCCCGACATGATCACCGCCCTCCGCGAACTCGAGCGGGAGAAGGGCGTCGCGTTCGAGACGATCCTGCAGGGTCTCGAAGAGGCCATGGGCGCCGCCTACAAGACGGCCTGGAAGCAGGAGCATCCCGACGCCGACGACGACTTCGTCGGGTTCCGCGCCGAGATCGACCCCGAGAACGGCGACATGCGCATGTTCGAGCAAGAGCTCGAAGAGGTCGACACCGAGGACGGCGAGGGCGTCGAGATGAAGGTGCTGTCCGAGAAGGAGGTCGAGGTCACCGAGGACTTCCGCGGACGGATCGGCGCACAGACGGCCAAGCAGGTGATCTTCCAGAAGCTCCGCGACGCCGAGCGGGAGATGACCTACGAGGAGTTCGCCGGCCGTGAGGGCGACGTCGTCACCGGCATCGTCCAGCAGTCCGAGCGGCGGTACACCCTCCTTGACCTCGGGAAGGTCGAAGCGCTGCTGCCGCAGGCAGAACAGGTTCCGTCGGAGCCCTACCGCAGCGGGGAGCGGCTCAAGGCCTACATCACCGAGGTTCGCCGTGGGGTGAAGGGCCCGCAGATCGTCGTCAGCCGGACCCACCCGGGGTTGCTCAAGCGGCTGTTCGAGATGGAGGTGCCCGAGATCGAGGACGGCGTCGTGGAGATCCGCGGCGTCGCGCGTGAGCCCGGGCACCGCTCGAAGATCGCGGTGTGGTCCAACGAGCCGGCGGTCGACCCCGTCGGCGCGTGTGTCGGGCCGAAGGGCTCCCGGGTTCGCAACGTCGTGACCGAGCTGCGGGGGGAAAAGATCGACGTTGTCCCGTGGTCCGACGACGCGGCCGAGCTCGTCGCCAACGCGCTGCAGCCGGCCAAGGTGACGCGGGTGATCGTCGATCCCGACTCGCAGACCGCGCAGGTCATCGTCCCGGACTACCAGCTCTCGCTGGCGATCGGGAAGGAGGGCCAGAACGCGCGGCTCGCGGCCCGCCTGACGGGCTGGCGCATCGACATCAAGTCGGAGTCCCAGGCGGCCGCCGCGCCGGAGGCTCCCGCGGGCGCCTAGCGTGCGGCGGGGCCATGTCCCGCTGCGCACCTGCGCCGGCTGCCGGGCCACGGTGCCGCGATCGACGCTCCTGCGGATCGTGCGCCCGCCCGAGGGCTCGGTCGAGGTCGATCTGGCCGGGCGGCTGCCGGGGCGCGGGGCCTACGTCCATCCGGTAGCGGACTGCATCGCAGCCGCGGTCCCGCGCGCGATCGCGCGGGCGCTGCGGACGGGCATCACCGCGGAGCAAGCAAGTAGGCTTACGGACCGATTGTTGGAGTTGTTCGAGGTGAAGGAAGACACGTGAGGGTTCACGAGCTTGCCAAAGAGCTTGGGGTGAGCAGCAAGGAGCTGCTGGCATCGCTTGCGGACATGGGCGTCGCGGGGAAGTCCGCCTCCTCCAGCGTGCCCGAGGACATGGTGCCGCGGTTGCGCGCATCAGGCGGCAAGGCGACGGTCGCGCCGGCGAAGCCCCGCGAGGTGCTTGAGCCGCCGCCGCAGCCGCGGAAGCCGCGCGCCAAGCCGAAGCCCAAGCCCGCGGCGGACCCGGTTGCGGCGACGGCGCCGGCGCCGGCCGCGCCCACCACGCCGACGCCTCCGAGCGAGCCGAAGCAGGCGCCGAAGCAACGCCGCCGCCCCGAGCCGGCCGCGCCGGTGATCCCCTCGGGCCCCGTCCTGCAGGTCATCCACGGCGCGACGCCACAGACGATCGCCGAGAAGACCGACCGGTCGCCTGCCGAGATCGTGAAGATCCTGTTCATGGCGGGCGACATGGTGACCGCGACGACGTCGCTCACCGACGGCCAGATCGAGCTCATCGCCGCCGAGCTCGGCTACTCCGCCGAGATCGTCGGGCTCGAGGACGAGCTCAAGGGCGAAGAGGGCGTCGACGACATCGACGTGGACCAGCTCGTCGCGCGCGCGCCGGTCGTTACGATCATGGGTCACGTCGACCACGGCAAGACCAAGCTGCTGGACGCCATCCGCTCGACCGACGTGGTCGCGGGAGAGTTCGGCGGCATCACGCAACACATCGGCGCCTATCAGGCGCACGTCGGCACCCGCGAGATCACGTTCATCGACACGCCCGGCCACGAGGCGTTCACCGCGATGCGCGCCCGCGGCGCGAGCGTCACCGACATCGCCGTGCTCGTCGTCGCCGCGGACGACGGTGTGATGCCGCAGACCCTCGAGGCGCTCGACCACGCGAAGGCGGCGAACGTCCCGATCGTGGTCGCGGTGAACAAGATCGACAAGGACGAGGCCGATCCCAACCGCGTGCGCACGCAGCTCGTCGAACGCGGGATCGTCCCGTCGGAGTGGGGTGGCGACTTCGAGTTCGTCGACGTCTCGGCCAAGGCCAATGTCAACCTCGACACGCTGCTCGACACGCTGCTCGTCGTGGCCGACCTCGCCGACCTGAAGGGCGACCCGAGCGGTCTGGCCCGAGGGACGGTCCTCGAGGCGCACCTGGACCGCGGCCGCGGGCCGGTCGCAACGGTGCTGGTGCAGAAGGGGTCGCTCGAGGTCGGCGACGCGCTCATCGCCGGTACGGCGTACTGCCGGATCCGGGCGATGCAGGACGAGAACGGCCAGGCGGTCGACTTCGCCGGCCCATCCAAGCCCGTCCAGATCCTCGGGTGGAGTCACGTGCCGAGCGCGGGAGACGACTTCCGCGAGGTCGAGGACGAGCGCGAGGCGCGCCACATCGCGGAGGAGCGCGAGGCCAAGTCGCGCCAGGCAGAGCTGGTCACGGCCCGGCGCGCGACGCTGCAAGACCTCCTGCGCCGCACGGGCGCCGACGCCGTGACCGAGCTGAACATCATCGTGAAGGCCGACGTGCAGGGCTCCGTCCAGGCGCTCGAGGACTCGCTGTTGAAGCTTCCGCAGGAAGAGGTGCGCGTGAACATCGTGCGCGCGGGCGCCGGCGGGATCACCGAGAACGATGTCACGCTCGCGATGGCGTCGGACGCGATCATCGTCGGCTTCAACGTGCGGCCGTCGGCGACCTCGCGGGAGCTCGCCGAGCGCGAAGGCGTCGACATCCGCACGTACCGAGTGATCTACGACGCGATCGACGACATCAAGTCGGCGCTGTCGGGGCTCCTGAAGCCCGAGCAGCGTGAGCGGATCTTGGGCGAGGCGGAGGTGCGCCAGACGTTCCGGGTGCCGAAGCTCGGCATGATCGGCGGCAGCTACGTGCGGTCCGGCACGATCCGGCGCAACGCCCGCGCTCGACTGGTGCGCGACGGCGTCGTCGTGTACGACGGCAAGATCGCGTCGCTCCGTAGGTTCAAGGACGACGTCGCCGAGGTGCGCGACGGCTTCGAATGCGGTATCGGCTTGGAGAACTATCAGGACCTCAAGGACGGCGACATCGTCGAGGCCTACGAGGTCGAAGAGGTCGCCCGGAGCATCTAGCGCCGTGGTCGTCGCCGTCGAACGGTTCGACCTGCGGATCACCGGGGCGCGGTCGCTCAAGCAGAAGCGCCATGTCGTCAAAGGCTTGGCCGCGGCGCTGCGGCAGACGTTCGAGGTCAGCGTGGCGGAGGTCGACCACCACGACCTGTGGCAGCGCGCGACCATCGCGGTGGCGGCGGTCGGCCCGGATCAGCATCACCTTCGCCGTGTGATGCAGGCGGTCGGCAAGCGGGTCGAGGCCTGGATGGAGGTCGAGGTGATCGACCGCGAGCTGCAGCTGTGGTGGCCCGACGACGAGTAGCGGCGACCCGCCCGAGGACGCGGTGCGCGCCGGTACCCTGAAGAGATGCCGCAGGGTCCACGCGCCGCACGGGTCAGCGAAGAGTTCCGCGAGATCCTCGCCGAGGCGATCCAGGGGTTGAAGGACCCACGGGTGGGCTTCGTGACGGTGACCGCGGTGAAGGTCTCGCCCGACCTGCACGTCGCGTGGGTCTATTACACGGTGCTCGGCGACGCCAAGGCGGCTGCCGGCACCCGTGCCGCGCTCCGCTCGGCCGCGCCACATCTTCGCCGCGAGCTCGGGCGCCAGATCCATCTCAAGGTGACGCCGGAGCTGCGGTTCGAGCCCGACGAGATCCCCGCCGCGGCCGAGCGCATCGACACGCTGCTGGACCAGGTGCACGCCGATGGCGACCATGACTGACCTCGACCGCGCCGCAGCTGTCTTGCGGGAGGCGCGGGACGTGGCCATCGCGTGTCACGTGAACCCCGATGCCGACGCCCTCGGGTCGAGCCTCGGGCTGGCGCACCACCTCGTCGCGCGCGGCGCCCAGGTCGTTGTCGGCTTCCCGAACGAGCCGCTCGAGCTTCCGGTGTGGGCGGCCGCGCTGCCGGTCGGGGACCTCGTGGTCCCCGTCGACGCGTTCCCGACGGCGCCGGCGGTGATGGTGACGTGTGACTGCGCGGCGTTCGACCGCCTCGGCGTGCTCGGCGCTGCCGCGGACGCCGCCGCCGAGCTGATCTGGATCGATCATCACCGGTCCAACGACGGGCGGGGCACGATCCGGCTCGTCGACCCCGATGCATCGAGCACGTGCGAGGTCGTCGCGCGGCTGCTCGAGGCGATCGGCGGCGACATCAGCGACGAGAGCGCGATCTGCCTGTACGCCGGGCTCGTCACCGATACCGGACGGTTCCAGTACGAGGCGGCATCGCCCGACACGCTCCGGCTCGCGGCTCGGCTGCGCGAGCATCCGTTCGATCACGCCCGGCTGTCGCAGGTCCTGTACGAGAACAACCGGGCCGCATACCTCGATGTGCTCGGGGTCGCGATGGAGCGCGCCGAGCTCGATCCGGTCGCGGACCTCGTGTGGACCTACGTCTTGTGGTCGGATCTGGAGCGAGCGGGGGCGGAGCCGTCCGACGTCGATGACCTGCTCGACGTGCTGCGGGCGACGCGTGACGCCGACACAGCGGCGTTCGTGAAACAACAGCGCGACGGCCGGTTCAAGGTGAGCGTCCGGTCGCGCGGGGCGCGCGACCTGAGCGCCGTCGCCGCCGCCTTCGGCGGCGGCGGTCACCGCCTGGCGGCCGGCTACACGAGTGAGTTCGG
>Ga0136846_1237298_pt1 | contig 13883 bp, 14 predicted proteins | sample HopSoiMetagenom2_FD_96841 | JGI IMG/M metagenome (GOLD analysis project Ga0136846, IMG submission 96841) | Grasslands soil microbial communities from Hopland, California, USA - 2 Assembly 2016 (version 4) | ecosystem: Environmental > Terrestrial > Soil > Grasslands | place: USA: Hopland... | reverse complement strand
GCGTCCTTGTCGGCATAGTGCTTGTAGATCGCCATCGGCGTCACACCGACCGCGCTGGCGATCCGCCGCATCGAGACGCCCGCTTCTCCCTCTTGGTCAAAAAGGTCGCGCGCGGCGTGGAATATTCGGTCTTTTGAGGTTTCGGGCTTCATGGTATACGCCGTAAACTATGTGGTGGACCGGATCAATGCGTTGCGGGCGGTCTGCCCGAACATGCAAACGCGGTTCTTGGAATAAGTCCGCAGCGGGTCAGGCTAAGGTGACGCTACAGCCGATGACGGGTTGCGTATGAAAGAGCCCGAGGAACGAACTGTTCTGGTTGTCGGTGCGTCGGGACGCAGCGGCGGCCTCGTCGCGGCCGAGCTTGCCCGGCGGGGCGTGACCGTCAGGGCGTTGGTCCGCAATGCGGCGGCAACTGAGACAGCGCGCGCAAACGGAGCGACCGAGATCGCCTTAGGCGATCTTCGAGATCTGGATAGCCTAAAGGCAGCGCTGCAAGACGTGGAGGGTGTCTATCATGTTGGACCACCGTTCGTGACTGACGAAGCGGAACTAGGCATCAGCATAGTTGAGGCTGCAAGGCGGGCCGGTATCCGCAAGTTCGTTTTCTCTTCAGTCATCCACCCCGCGAACGGACTTGCAAACCACGCGAGCAAGCTGCCGGTTGAACAAGCCATTCTTCGGGCGAATCTGGACTATACCATCCTCTATCCGGCGACGCTGTTTCAGAACATGGCAGAGGCTTGGAAGGGCGCGGCAAAAACCGGCGTTTTTGCCGAACCGTTCGCGAAGGCGGCGCGCTTGGCGCGCGTCGACTACCGTGACGTTGCCGAAGTCGCGGCCGAGGCCCTGACCTCCGACCGGCTCGCCTATGGCGCTTTCGAGCTTGCCGCAGACGGCATGTACAATCGTTTTGAAATCGCGGGCATGATGAGCGTGGCCCTAGGCCGGTCCGTGGAAGCAGCCGAAGTGACATTCGAACAATGGGCTGCCATCGCGAAGCCGCCTTTTCAGGGAGAGCAGCTCGCTCAACTCGAACGGGTATTTCAGTCCTATTCCGATTTCGGCTCCGCTGGGAACAGCCTAACTTTGCGCGCTATCCTCGGGCGCCAGCCCCGCACGTTGCATCAGTTTTTCGCTGAACTTGCCGCGGCGTCGCACGAGGGGGTAGCGGTCGGCTGACCTCATTCGCGCCTTCGGCCATTTTCTCGCAAAGAGGGTATTTCCGGTGTCGGTCCTCCAATTGATCGTCCAACTCGTGCCGCGGCGCAGACACGAATCTTCGTCTCTCGATTACGCCGACAGAAGCGCGGCCTTAATCACTGGAGCCGCTTGATCCTAATTTTTCACCGTCGCCATCGCGGCAATCGCATTAAACCTCTAAATCGCGGGTCGAAATGGATGCCCATGCTCAAACGTCCCTTGGCTGAGATGTCCGAAATCGTACGCATTGAACTCGATACTGCTGGGCTGATTGCGGCATTCGAGCGACGGCCTCCCTATCAACGCAACGACTATCTGCACTGGATCGAACGCAGCGTTCACCCCGAGACTCGCCGAAAGCGCATCCATCAGATGATAGAAGAGCTTGAACAGGGCGGGATTTACATGGGCATGGCCCACCCGCCGAGCGGGACATGAGAAAGCGGGAGCCGATCCGTTGCACGTGGCTGGCTGGACTGTCGTTATTGTCGGAGACGATCGAACCCGCTGGTCGGCCTTAGGATCATCCCAACATCGGGTGATGGCGATGCCAGGCGGTCGCGCTTTGAAACGCTGCGCCAACACGAAGCAGCAATGGTTCCTGAAGGTGCGACGCGACGAACTGCACGCCAATCGGCACCCCGTCGGGTACGAATCCGCCCGGTAGGGTGAGTGTCGGAGCGCCGGTCAAATCAAAGGGCGCCGTATAGCGCTGCAGCTTCAGGATCAATTCGGACTGCTCTCCCAAGGTTCGGATCCGCTTGAGGCTGAGCGGCGCGAACGGCTGCACAGGCGCGAGCAGGAGGTCGATTTTTTCGAACACTGCCTGGAATGAATGACCAAGAGCTCGCCGCCTGAGCTGCGCGGCGTGGAAGTCCAGCGCCGAAACCGCTCGGCCATGGCGCAGAACCGAAGCGAGCACCGGCCCGTAATCGGCCCGGCGTTTAGGGTAAGTCCTGCAGTGGGCTACCGCCGCCTCGACCGCGCAGATCAGCCCCCAGTCGGCCACGGCCTGATCGACCTCCGGGACTGTGATCTCGACGATCTCGGCGCCGAGGCCGCGAACGACCTCGGCGGCTTCGGCCAGTACATTGACGACGGCCTGGTCGGGGAATTCAGCGTTCCAGCGGAGATCCACACCAATTCGCGTTCCCGCTAAGCCTGACGAATACGCGCTGACGATCTCGGGCGGGGAAAGACGCAGGCTGGTAGGATCGCGCGAGTCGTAGCCCGCAATGGCGCCGAACAGGATGGCGGCGTCCGCCGCGCTACGGGCGATCGGGCCGACATGGTCCAAGCTCCCTGCCAGTTCGAAGACCCCGAAACGGCTGACGCGCCCCCAGGTGGGCTTGAGCCCGGTCAATCCGGTTGCGCCGCACGGCCAGCGGATCGAGCCGCCGGTGTCTGAGCCGAGCGCGCCGTAGCACCGGCCCGACGCGGTCGCGACGGCGGGACCGCTGGAGGAGATGCCGGTCCAATAGTCCGCATTCCAGGGATTGCACGGTGGCGTGACCGAGGGGTGGTGATCGGAATAGGCGCCCTCGGTCATCTGCAGCTTTCCGAGCACAATCGCGCCAGCGCGCCTCAGGCGCTCGACAACCGTGGCGTCGGCGTGAGGTCGGAAGTCGCGATGGATCGCCATGCCGGCAGCGGTGGGGGCGTCCTTGGTCCAGAACAGATCCTTGAGGCCAATCGGCACGCCATGCAGCGGACTGCGGAGCCCGCCGACCGCGATCTCGCCTTCCGCGGCGTGCGCTTGGGCCAGCGCGAGCTCCGATGTAACGACGGCATAGCTATGTAGCTGGCCATCAAGGGCGGCGATACGATCAAGCTGCGCGCGCGTCGCCTCGACTGGCGAGATCTCCCGAGTTGCGATCAACTCCGCCAACTCTGCGATCTCAAGATAGTGAAGCGGCTCGGCCATCACTCCATCTACCTCAGCCCAGCAAGGATTTGCGAGACGAACCGCGCGGTCTCGCTCTCATGGACCGACAGATGGGTGACGGGAGCCCAATCGAGACGCCCGCATCCCGCTCTTGATCTAACAGGCAGCGCACGGCGCGGAATATTCGGCCTTTTGGGGGTTTACGCTTCACGGTATACACCGTACACCGACGGTTGTATCAGATCAATCCGTCGCCGCGCCGGAAGGAGAAATTGCGTCTCAATGACCAACCAGAGCCCCCATATCCCGGCTGCTGATGGTGTCTGCGCCCAAAAATCACGCGTCGCGCGCGGAGGAGGTTATTGTCGGAAAAACCGCTGTCACGCGTCCGCAAGGCGGCGTCGGGCTGTCTGCCCGAACGTGCAAACGCGGTTCGTGGAATAAGTCCCCTGCACGGCAGGCTAGGCGACGCTTCAACGGATAAGGAGTTGCGGGTGAAAGTTGCCATCATAGGGCCATGCTCCATCGGGCGGGCGCTTGCCAAAAGGCCTGCCCTTGCCGGCCGCGAGGCCCGGTTGATACGGCCGAGAACAAGGCCGCGAGGCATCGGAAAGCCACACCCAATATAAAACGGTCTGGGCAAATCTCGCCTGACCGGGCGGCTGCCAACCTTCAGCACGAGGAACTGTATGGCCTATCTCACCACCATCGATGTCTTTGGTATCACCCCGAAGGAATATCGCGCCATTCTTGATGAGATGGACGTGGAACGCCGGCCCGAACCGGGTATTTATCTGCATCTCACTGCCCCGATCGAAGGCGGTTATCGCGTCATCGAGGTGTGGGATCACCGCGAAGGCTTCGAAGCCTTCATGCAGGCCCGACTGGCTCCGGCCGCGGAAGCGATCGGCCTGAATCGCGAGATGAAGCTGACGATCGAACCCCTCTACAACATCTTCGCGCCGAGGTTGGAAGAGTTGCCGGCTTTGGTGGAGGACGCGCTGCTGCGCCCCAACGCACCCATTCCGCTCTGAATGGAATGTCGGTCCGATATCCCATGCAAATTTCGCGTCTGTCCATGCCGCGGCCCGTGCGCTCCGCGGTCCGGTACGTCACTTGGGTATTCTTCCCGCGGGTGATGGCACTGCACGAGCGGCACTTTGGCAGCGGTATCTCGGACGGCATTCGCGGTGGCGCAGGCGTCGAAACGCGGATCGGCACAAACCTGATAGCGAAGGCGGAATATCGTTATTCGAACTATTCGGACAGCTCTTACGGCCGCCATCAAGGAGTGGTGGGGCTCGGCTTCCGCCTCTGAGGCCGGGCGCTGCCGATGATGGGCCCGGCTCCGCTCCGCGAGATCGCTTCTCCGGAGGCGTCCGCAAGACAACAACTGTCACCGCCCGACACCACGAAAAGGAGAGACGCGTTGAAGCTGCTATCGATTATTTGTCTGATGAGCCTGGGCGGCTGCACGCTCGCCGACCGGAACGTCGTGGCCCTTACCCTGTGCCAACGTACCGCCGGCTGCACCGTGACGAGCGAGCCGCCGAGCTACGGACCGCCTCAGGTCCAGGTGATGGAAGGCTCCAAGAGGACGTCGAAGACCACGGAGAAATAGCGGGGCTGGGAGCCATGCGGCACGGCTGGCACACGGCCTCGACCGCGCTCTGAGCTCGACGAAAGCGACGCGCCTGGAGGGGACAGTGTTTCGATGGAAAGTTCAGCGCCACCAAGTCCATCGCATAGAGAACGCACGGCAATGCGGGGACGGTGACCCCGATCCACTCGCGATCGGTCGCGGCCGACGTTGTTGTGGTGCGGTCAGATGGAAGCGGTACGGTCAAAGAACCATAGCCAATTGGGCCGCCATGTCGCTTCACTATCGAAGAAGTATGCCTGCTCCCATCGGGCACGATCGGTGCCGTCGATGAACCAACTCAGACGCACCCGGACCGGCTTTCCCTGATATTCCTCGTCGCCGTAAAACGTGCCCTTATTGCCGGTAAAGCCACCCACGGCCGGCGGGCCGAATTTCTCCGGCGCCCGGTCGTCGAGCCAGAAGATTGACCAGCGTGAGGACTTCGGATCGAATATGCGGACCGCGAGGCCGCGAGAGGTCTTGCCGTTCAAGGTCCAGATATTGTCGTCGATATTCGTCTGGCCGGCGAGTAGCGGACGCGAGGTGACCTCGCCCTCGAATTCCTGCCAGCGCTGCTGGATTAACGCGCGGTGTTTCACCTTCCAATGTCCGTGCAGGAAATCGAAGTCGGTGATGCGGCCGGTTGGAAGAGGGGGCCGAGCCATGGCGAAGGACTGTGCGCTTGCCGTCGCGAGGGCCGTGGCGGCGATCGCCGCCAGGAGAGCGCGCCGGTCGATGTCGGGCTCATCCCGTTCTCCGGGCGCGGTTTGATGTAACGGGCCTTTCATGATGCGCGCTCGAGCCGCATCTCCCAATTGGTTTCCCAGGTCTTTCCCGCATCCGGCGAGAAGGCTTGTTCCCACCGGCAGTGCTCGGGATCGTCGCTGAACCATAGGAAGCGGGTCCGGATCGGCCGCCCCTGCCACTCGTCATCGGCGAACAAGCGCCCGATCTTACCTTCGAACCCGCCCGAAATCGGCCGGGCCATGACCGCCGGGGGACCGCGACTATCGATCCAATAAATGTCCCAGGCAGCGCGTTTGGGATCGAACACGCGGATGGTCGAAGCCCGATAGCTGCCCGTCGGCTGATCAATGAAATGATCATCGATGTTGACACCGTCGCCAAGTGCCATCCAGCATGAGCATTCACCGTCGAATTCCATCCAGTACGTCGAGCCGACCAGCCTTTCGGCCAATTTCCGGTGCCGGACGCGCCACCGGCCGACCAGGAAATTCCAGTCGCCAAGGCGGCCGGGCGGCGCATGATCCGGAATGCTAGCGGTGTGGAGCATCTTCTCGCAAATGCCTTCCTTCGAGAAGTGGAAGGCTACGAATGCGGGGTTCTCCGGTAAAGCGAGACTTCATTGTTTTACATCAAGCTGTGCTTTAAATGGCGCTGTGGCTGGGCGACTGCCTCCCTTGGAATCCCTGCGCGTGTTCGAGGCGAGCGCCCGGCACGGCAATTTCACGCGGGCCGCTGTCGAGCTGGGCGTCACACCCGCCGCGGTCAGCCTGCGCATCCGCACTCTCGAGACGGAGCTCGGCCAATCTCTGTTCCGGCGCAACGGGCCGCACATCGCGCTGACGGATGGAGGAGCAAGGTTCGCCGCACGGCTGGCCGACGCAATGGCGATCGTGAGGTCAGCTGTGGCCGAGTGCCGCGAAGGCGCGACCAGGCTGCAGCTTACGACGACGCCGACATTCGCCGACTGGCTTGCTTCGCACCTGCCGCGCTACCAGGCCTTGCCAGGCGCCGCACGGCTGCGGCTCGATATTTCTCCGGACCTTCGCCCGCCGGGCACGTTCGATGTTGCGATCCGGAGCGGGTATGGCAACTGGCCGGGCATGCGGGAAATCTATCTTCTTCCCGTCCTCGGCACCCCGATGCTCAGCCCTTCGCTGGCGGCGCAATTCCGGCTCGAAAGCCCTGCTGACCTGCAGCATGTGCCGCTCTTACCAGACGTCAATTGGCGAGCCTGGTTCCGCCAGGCCGGAATTCCCGATCCCCAGCTGAAGGTGACGTCGGCGGTAATGCCCACACAAGCGATGACCGCCGCTGCGGCGATCGGCGGGACCGGCGTCGCGCTCCTATCGCCGGTGGTGTTCGCGGACCAACTGGCCGAGGGAAAGCTCGTCCGGCCATTCGCCCAGGTGTTCGTGGGACCGGAGTCCTATTATGCGCTTCGACCGGAGAACGATGGCCGCCGCGATGCGGACGATTTTGTTCGATGGCTGGCCTCTGAGCTCTCGTCGCGGTCCGAAGCGCTTGGCGAAAGTTGGCAAATCCCGGTACCCTGATGGCTCGTCGACCATGAAGCAGCGTCATCCGCGATCATCTGAATGGAACGAGGCGACCGATGCGAGCCCCCCGGGATCATGATTCGAGGTACGTTGGTCGCGTTCCTACGCCGCCGGCTTTTCCGGTCCCCGGCGCTTCGCATAGGAGCGCCGGACGCGTTCGCGGTTGCCACACACTTCGCTGGAGCACCAAACGCGCTTTCGATTGGGGCTTTCATCGACGAAATACCAACCGCAGCCCGTGCCCTGGCAAACGCCTATCCTGGTCGCATCATCGGAAGCCAGCAACGCCGTCAGCGACCACAGGACCGGCCACAGCGGCTCCTCGAGATCGATGCCCGAAAGACCATAGCCATAGCCCCGTTCGATCGAAACCAGGCCCGGCTGCGGAGGAAGCGCGGACAGCGTGCCATTAACTGTGTTCAGATCGACCGCTCCTCGTTCACGCAGCGCCTCCGCGATCCGCCATATCTCGCAGCGAAGAGACCACACCCTTTCCATGACGGCGTCAGCCTCGCCGCCCGAAGCGCGCAGCCGCAACGCTTTGGCCGCCGGCTCCGTCAACGTGCCTCGGCGGGCGCTCCAGGCCAGGAATGCCGGATAATCGGGGATCAGTTCCACTGGGTCGTCAGACGTCCGCCAATCGAGCGTGTTGGCGAAGTCGAGACACACTCGACCACCGAAAAATTGTGCCGCCGCACGCGCGATGTCCCTTGACATAGGAGTTAATCTCGGTTTCGTATAATGGTCATGACCATTACAAAATGCAATCCCCGAGCACGGCGTCGGTGCTTGCCAAAGGCGATCCGATGGACAGCGATTCGGCTGGAAATCGGAACGAAACGTGGATCACGCTAGGGCTTCCGGCATTCGGCAATTAATCACGCTTATTCGACACATGTCCTCGCCGGCATCGGTCGCTGCGCCCAATAGCGGCCCTGGCGCGGAAAGTCTCCTGGCGTCCTCCACGTTTGTCACGCCGGCGCTGCCCGGGATCGACGACAAGGAAAGCGCGGAGACGGAGTCGATCAACATAAAGGCATCGATCCTCTCTTCATGCCGGCTGTTCGGTACTGCGCTGGCCACGCGCTTATCGGAACCGCAAGCGTTCTATACATCATCGGTGCGTTGGGCGCGATGCCGCAGGCTATGGACGGAGCGCATGAAGCAGGGCCGCGAGACCGCTGACACGGTCGGTCAGTTTACGGCGGCGCCTGCTGGCAGAGACGACTGCGCCGTGTCGTGCGCACCCGATCGTCTGGACGCGTCTCAGGCTGAAATCGGAAAAACAAAGTGGAGAATCCGGATGAACAAACGGGACATTCATCTAGCCCATGCGGGCCACCCGTCATGCGCCGGCCAGCCTGCCATGCCGACCCACACGAGACGGCAGACCAGCTTTTGGGAGAGGGGGCTCATGCGATCCTTTTCGACCCGCGGCTTTCGTTCGGTTGTCGGTGGCCTGCTGCTTCTTCTGTGCCTGGACGCGAACCCGGTGCATGCGCAGCTCGTCGCGATCGGGATTGATGCCGATGTCCGACTGGTCGGCGAAGACGCGGCACCACCCGAACGCATTCTCCCCGACCAAGTCATGTTCTATGATTTTTCAGGTGTGGCGCCGCGGTTGTTAGGCACGGTCGAGGCGCCAGTCAGCTTCCAGGGGCCGCCGATTGGGATTGCGATCACGCCCGACCACCGACTGGCATTCGTCCCATCGGCGAATGGCCGCAGCCCGACCGATCCGCAAAAGTATGTCGTGACCGACACATTGTCGGTGATCGACTTGGCCGGCTCGGTACCGAGGGTCGTGCAGACACTCCATCTCGGTGGAGAAGGGACCGCAGCCGTTCTCAGCCCGGATGGCGCAACGCTGATCGTCACCCATGCGGGCGACGATAGCGCAACTGTACTACGCGTCGGCAACGGCCGCGCCGAACCGATTGGCGGCCTACGTTTCGAGCGGGGATCGCACCCGCTGGACGCTGCTTTCCTGCCCGATGGCAAGACGCTCGCGATAACGTTCGGCGGAAGCAATTATGTCGGATTGTTCGCGGTCAACGGGTCGCGGATTGACGCGACGCCCTATCGAAGGGTCACTGCCGGGGTCTTCCCCGTTCCAATCGCACTATGCGGGAGTACGGGATTCGCGCTGGTAGGCAATTATGGCACGGTCTCCGGAGATGCTGACACGGTCAGCCTGATCGACCTGCGCGGTGCGGTTGCGCGGACGATCGACACGATCACCGTTGGGCCGTCGCCAGAAGGGCTCGATTGCGCCGCCGACGGCAGATACGCGGTCGCATCGATGCAGAACGGCAGTACCTTCGGCCGTGCCGATCCACGCTACAACCCCAACAGTGAGCTGGCGCTGCTGGCAATCCGTGATGGGCGCCTGGTGGTGCTTGATCGTGCACCGATTGGCCCATGGTCAGAAGGTCTGATGTTTCTCGATAACGACCTCATCGCGGCAGAAAGTGTGCTCGACCACCGCCTGAACTTGTTTCGTCGTGTCGGCGACAAGCTCATTCGGCTGGCGCCGATCGAGTTCGCCAATGGCAGCCCCGCCATCATCGGACGCGCGCCCGGTGCGGGACGCCCATGACCTATGCGTCAAGTCCTTCTCTATCCATGAAGTTTAAAGCGGCGGGCCTGGAGATTGGAGCCGCAGGCGGGAGACTCTTATGCGAAACCGCAGTCGGATTCTCGCATTGTTCGAGCGGACGCTGCCGAAGGACCTGACTGCGCTCAGCGTATGATTGACCTTAGGCGGCCGGCGCCTTCGCCGGCCTGGATGGGCGGATCGCGCCGGACGGTTTACATCGGATCTTTAGATTCCAACTGACGACGCGATCATTGCCGCGAGGAAGCCGGCCCCGACGGCTGCCCATTCCCTTGTGGTGATGGCCATAGTGGCAAGCGCCACGCCGCCGCCGATCAGCATCGCGCGGCCGCCACCGAGGCATCCCGCGCTCACGAACGCGACGAAGAGGTTTCCAGGTGCCAGGCGGAGCAACCGGGCAAAATTGCCGTCGTCGCGAATAAAATGAGCCAGGACATACCCGCCGGCGCGCATCGCATAGCTTGTGATACCCAGCACCACGATCAGAATGATGATGTCGCCGTTACGCATCGTCGCTCCGCAGAGCGCTGACCAAGGTGCCGCAACCTCCTCCGATCAACATCGACCAGCTGGCGCCGAGGAAAGGTGTGCAAAGCAGCGCGACGAGCCCCGAAACCATCCAGGGGACTGCCGTCCGGTATCCTCTCCACTGACTGGGAAGCAGCGTGACGATGAAGATGATCGGCAGCATCGCCGCCACCTTGGCTAGCGGTATCCCCGCCGCGCCGGGCACCGCATATCCTAATGCGGTGCCGCCGATCCAGCCGATCGCCATCGGCAGGCTGGTTCCGAGGAGATAGCCGGCATCGGGGCGGTTGCGCGCCGAGTCAGCGGTGGCCATCAACCAGGATGCATCCGCGAGCAGGAACAGCGTCGGCAGGATGTACCTTTGCCGAAGAACGCCATACATTTTGCGCAGATGTGCGCCCATGATGAGGTAGCGCGAGTTCGTGGCGGCGCAGGCCACGATCATCGCGACGACCGGCAACGGCAGTTTCCACAAACTCACGACGATGGCTTGAGCCGTGGCGGAATACACCACCGCGCTGAACGACACCGATTGCGCGAAACCCAGGCCCAATCCTTTGTAGGTCAGACCCATCACAGCTCCCGCTGCGCCATTGCTCAGCACGAAAGGAAGCGCCGCGATGAAACCCCGCCGCAATTCTGCTACGGTGAAGGGAGATAATTGGTCCGGGTCCGGTGCCTGGTTACTAATGGACATAACCATTAGCTTCTATAAGACCGTCATGATGTCAAGAGCTTCTTGCGCGGCATACGGGTTGGTCATGCGATCCACTCGAAAGCGAGGAGCCGGGCTGCTGGGGTTCGGGATAGTGCGTTGAGAGGGCGCGCCCTGGTGGCGGCGCCTATTCGAACGTCAGCGACAATATTGCTCTTACCGTCCTCGGTGGAATCGGCGACAGCAGGCTGGAAGAGGCTGCGGTGTAGCCCTCGACACCGAAGATGTTGGAGGCAAGCACGCGAATTTCGCCTGCTCGCCCGACTAAGGAGAATCGCCGGCGCGCGCCCAGATTGACCGTCGTGAAGGCCGGCGCCTTGAAGCTGTTCGCTGTATCGACCCAGCGCTCGCCCTGGTAGCTGATGCTTGCGTCCATCGACCATCCGCTTCCGAGTTGCCGCTCCAAATTGGCATTGGCGACAAGATGGGAGACACCAGCGTCCTTCGAGCCGATCAGGCCTGCGGTGACAAGCGGGCCACTGACCCGGGGCTGGAACGCCATGACGCCGACCACGACATTGGTGCGTGGATCAAGCTGACCGGCGATCGAGGCCTCAATCCCGCGATGCCGTACCTGGCCCACTTCGCCGTACGAGCCGTCGGCGCGAAAGCCCTGCGTTGGCTTGGAGACATCGAACAATACGCCGATGAAGGTCAGCTGGGGTTTCAGGGAATAGCGGAAGCCGAGCTCCAATTCCCTCGCGCGCACCGGAGGCAGCACCTCGTTGCGATTGGTGGCATTGCCGGGCGCGGTGCCCGTCTCTTCGAGGCCAGTTACCCAACTCCCGAAGATGGCGGTCCGCTTGGTGAGGCTGACCACGGCCGAGGCGTTGTAGAAGTTTTTCCGGAGGACCCGCTCGGTCTCCATGCCTGCTATCGACAGGACCTTCTTGTCATAGCGGGTCCGGTGAATGCCGAAGTTGAGTTGGACATGGTCGCGCCAGGCAAGACCGTAACCGGCCGATGCAGTGGCCTGCCGGGCCTCGTCCTGGCCCCTGGTCCCGGTCCAGGTCGGCTCGGCCGGTGCCGGCGGATCGCCAGTCTTCAGGTTGAACCGGCCCAAAGCGATCAAAAGGTCCGACACGAGATCGGTATTGGTCCGGCCGGCACGCGCGGACAAGCTCAGCGAATGGGCGAACTCGCCGGTCTTGAACTCACGGCCGACCCGCGCCTCGACGGAACCTGCGCGCTTGACGTTCCGGGGACCGCGGAAGGTCGTTGCGCTCGCCTCGCCGTCGCGGCCGGCGAACAGCAACGTGTAGTCGTAATGTTTGATGTCCCAGATCGACCGGAAAGCGGCCAGATTCACGGTGAACCCGCCTATGCGACCGTCATAGAGGAGACCGAAGTTCAGATTCGTAGCTGCTGTTCGCGCCCAGGGCGGCGAATATTGGTGCAGCGTCCTGAGGTTCGGCGGAACCGCCGCCTCGGTCGGGGCAATGTCATAGTCGCCGTTGTAGCTACGGCTGTTGAGCGAACCGAAGGCCCGCAGGCGCTGACCGGGAGCGATGTCCCAGGCGCCGACTAAACCGGCATTGATAGCCCGGCCGCGATATCCCTGTGCGTAGCGGTTGTCGGGCCGCCAGAGGAATCCGCCGGCGATGCTGAACGGGCGGGGGTGCAGCGTAATATCCCCTGAGAGGAATCGGGTGCCGAAATCACGTAAGCCCGCGCCGAGGCGAAACTGGTCGCGGGGACCCGCGTCCCTCAGACGATAATTCACAACGCCCGAGGGCGAAGGATAGGCAAGACGAGTCGCGTTGACTCCGACGCGGACGCCGACGCCCGACAGGATCGTGTCGTCGAGCGGCGAGGCCTGACTGAAATAGGCACCTTCGATACGATAAGCGCCGCTGTTCGCCAGGCTGAAACCGCGAACCTCGCTTTCGCTGTAGAGGCCAACCTGTTCGATACCCGTCCGCTCGCCGAATGCGTCCACTGCGGACTTGACCGCATTCTCCTGCGCTGCGGCCGGAACGGAGACGAGCACGAAAAGGAGCGCCGTGAAACGTTGCATTGCTCTGGCTCCGCAAGCTTTAGGACAACATTCGGTCCCGGCTTGCGCGTTTGCACGGACCAGCGACCTTGGGAGATTGGAGACTATTGGACCGTCGGGTGGGTCGCGAGGCCGCTTGCTGCTTCGATCCGGCCATCCGCTGCAAAAGTGGACCGGACACGACGTGATCGGTTAGGCTCGCGCGATGACCGCACCCAATCTGGTCGCGCGCTGGCGCTCGGTTGCAGCATTCTGGTGCGTGGCCGCGGCGTTCGAGGCGAGCCAGTCGATCTTCATGTTCCACAAGGAGGGCAAGCAGGGCGGAGAAGTGCGGCTCTTCCTGACCGAATTCGCAACCTGGCTGCCATGGGCGCTCGCGACCCCGCTCATCATCGGCCTTGCCCGGCGCTTCCCGATCATCCGCACGCCGAGCGCCCGCGGCATTGGAACCCACATTGCGGCACTGGTCGCAATCAGCCTTGCCGCCGAAGCGTGGTCGGCGGCGCTTCAGGTGTTCTTCAACCCCTGGTCGCATACGCGGCAGCTGAGCTTCTGGGTCACCTGGAACACGACCGTCGTCTATCAGGCCATGAATTGCCTCGCCGCTTATGCGCTGATCCTCTCGCTCACCTATCTGGTGGACTCACGGGACCAGGCAGCCCGCCAGGCAACTGAGAGTGCGCGGCTGGGCGAGGAACTCTCCAAAGCCCAGCTTGCGGCGCTTCGCCGTCAGATAGAGCCGCATTTCATGTTCAATACGTTGAACTCGATTGCAGCGCTGATCCGGGAACGGAGCAACGACGCCGCCGTCAACATGATCGTTGGGCTGAGCGAGTTCCTCCGACGAACGTCGCGGGATTTCCATCGTCCCGAGGTCCCGCTTGCCGAGGAAATCGAATATCTGCAGCGCTATATCGAGATCCAGAAGGTTCGGTACGAAGACCGGCTTCGAGTCAGCGTTGAAGTGCCGGAGGATCTTCTGGACGCCCAGGTC
>Ga0136846_1221709_pt1 | contig 13886 bp, 11 predicted proteins | sample HopSoiMetagenom2_FD_96841 | JGI IMG/M metagenome (GOLD analysis project Ga0136846, IMG submission 96841) | Grasslands soil microbial communities from Hopland, California, USA - 2 Assembly 2016 (version 4) | ecosystem: Environmental > Terrestrial > Soil > Grasslands | place: USA: Hopland... | reverse complement strand
CCGCCCAGTTCTAGTTCCGTCTCCCCGCCTTCTTCGCCGAGCGTGCGTGTCTGCGGGCGACACGCCGCAATCGGTACGTACTTTGCGCACGCTCGCGGGCAGGCGCGGTGCGAATCGCTGCGCGACAACATCCCACGCCCGGCCGTGCGAGCGTGCGTAAACTACGGCAATTCATCGGCGTGTCGGCCGCAGACACGCACGCTCGCTGACAGAAAGCTACGTGCCGGGGCCGATGTTGCGCGCCGGGCGGGTGCGCAGACCGTGGACGTATTCCGCTGGCGCCCCTGCGATTTCGGCCGCATCGGCCATCACGCCGAGATACCGCGCCGACGGTAGCCCGCCCTCCCAAGCATCGACCACATATAGCCAGGCCAGCGCAGGATCGGTGGTGGTGTCAGACGACAGCCGCTGAACCCGACATCGGATCTTCTTGTGGAAGCCCAGCTCTGAGCCTTCCCAGCGGTCGAGGTTCTTCTCGTCGTCCCTGGTCATGTCGTAGAGCACGACGAAGACCTTGGACAGCGGATCCTCGACCAGCGTCGCGAGCGCGCCCTCCCAGAAGATGTCCTCGCCGCCGAATGTCAGCCGCCAGCCATGCAGCCAACCCGTTCCCGCCATCGGCGAATGGGGAGCCCGCTGCAGCATCTGGTCCGGATGCATGTTCGATCCGTAGGCGGCGTACAGCGTCACGGGGGAAAGCCTAGAGCTTCGCTCACTGGCTGCGCGATCAACGGCACGCTTGGTTAGGTTAAGGCGGTGGCAACCCGCATCGTGATCATCGGCGGCGGGCCCGCCGGCTACGAGGCGGCACTGGTCGCCGCAGCTCGCGGCCCCGAAGTCGCCGACGTCACCGTCGTCGACTCTGACGGCATCGGCGGCGCCTGCGTGCTGTGGGACTGCGTGCCGTCCAAGACGTTCATCGCATCCACCGGCGTGCGCACCGAACTGCGCCGCGCACCCAACCTCGGGTATGCGCTCGAATTCGAGGACGCCAAGATCGAACTGCCGAAGATCAACAACCGCGTCAAGACGCTGGCGGCCGCGCAATCGGCCGACATCGCGGCTCGGCTGCAGAGCGAGGGCGTGACGCTGATCGCGGGCCGCGGCGAGCTGGTCGACGACGTGCCGGGCATGGCCGCGCACACCGTCAAGGTCACCGCACACGACGGCACGGTCAGCAAGCTGCGGGCCGACGTCGTGCTGATCGCTACCGGCGCCAGACCGCGGGTGCTGCCCAACGCCGAGCCCGACGGCGAACGAATCCTGAACTGGCGCCAACTCTATGACCTCGAGAAGCTGCCCGAGCATCTCGTCGTCGTCGGCTCCGGTGTCACCGGTGCCGAATTCGTCAACGCCTACACCGAACTCGGCGTTGCGGTGACAGTGGTCGCCAGCCGCGACCAGATCCTGCCGCACGAGGACTCCGACGCCGCCGCGGTGCTCGAGGAAGCGCTGGCCGAACGCGGCGTGCAGCTGGTCAAGAACGCCAGAGCGGAGTCGGTCACCCACACCGATCACGGCGTGCTCGTCACGATGACCGACGGCCGCACCGTCGAGGGCAGCCACGCGCTGATGACCGTCGGCTCGGTGCCCAACACCAGTGGGCTCGGACTCGAGCGCCTCGGCATCGAGGTTGGGCCTGGCAACTACCTGGCGGTCGACCGGGTGTCGCGAACGTCGGTGCCCGGCATTTATGCGGCCGGCGACTGTACCGGGTTGATGCTGCTGGCCTCCGTGGCCGCGATGCAGGGACGCATCGCGATCTACCATGCGCTGGGCGAGGGGCTCAGCCCGATCCGGCTGCGCACGGTCGCCGCCGCGGTGTTCACCCGGCCGGAGATCGCCGCGGTCGGGGTGCCTCAGTCCAAGATCGACGACGGCTCGGTGCCGGCCCGGACGATCACGCTGCCGCTGAACACCAACGCCCGGGCCAAGATGTCGGGCCTGCGCCTGGGCTTCGTGAAGATTTTCTGCCGCCCGGCCACCGGCGTGGTGATCGGCGGCGTGGTGGTGGCGCCGATCGCCTCGGAGCTGATCCTGCCGATCGCTCTGGCGGTGCAGAACGGCAACGACGTCGGGGACCTCGCGCAGACCTTCTCCGTCTACCCGTCGCTATCGGGTTCGGTCACCGAGGCGGCGCGGCGGCTGGTGGCGCACGACGATTTGGATTGAGCTTCTGCGCACGCGAGGAGCAGGGCAACACCAGTAACCTGTGAATGGACCACCGTACCGACGAGTAACAAGGATCCATTCGAAGTGAGCGACCCGATCTCGGTCAACGGCGAGACGTTGCTGGGTGCGCAACAGCGCCAAGAGGCGTGGCAGCGGCTCGGCAGCGAGCAGTTCGACGTCGTCGTCATCGGTGGCGGCGTGGTCGGCGCGGGCGCGGCCCTGGACGCGGCGACCCGCGGGCTCAAGGTCGCGCTCGTCGAGGCCCGTGACTTCGCGTCCGGCACGTCCAGTCGCAGCTCGAAGATGTTCCACGGCGGGCTGCGCTACCTCGAACAGCTGGAGTTCGGGCTCGTGCGCGAGGCGCTGTACGAGAGGGAGCTGTCGCTCAAGACACTGGCACCGCATCTGGTCAAGCCGTTGCCGTTTCTGTTCCCGCTGACCAAGCGGTGGTGGGAGCGGCTGTACATCGCGGCGGGTATCTTCCTCTACGACCAGCTGGGCGGCGCGAAATCCGTTCCCGCGCAAAAGCATTTGACCCGTGCGGGCGCGCTGCGGCTGTCCCCGGGGCTCAAACGCACGTCGCTGATCGGCGGCATCCGCTACTACGACACCGTCGTCGACGATGCCCGCCACACGATGACGGTGGCACGCACGGCGGCCCACTACACGGCGGTGGTGCGGTCGTCGACGCAGGTGGTTTCGCTGCTGCGGGAGGGCGACCGGGTGGTCGGCGTCCAGGTCCGCGACTCCGAAAACGGCGCGGTCACCGAGGTGCGCGGGCATGTCGTGGTCAACGCTACGGGCGTGTGGACCGACGAGATCCAGGCGCTGTCCAAGCAGCGCGGCCGGTTCCGCGTGCGGGCGTCGAAGGGCGTGCACATCGTGGTGCCGCGCGATCGGATCGTCAGTGAGGTGGCGATCATCCTGCGCACCGAGAAGTCGGTGTTGTTCGTGATTCCGTGGGGCACGCACTGGATCATCGGCACCACCGACACCGACTGGAACCTCGACCTGGCCCACCCGGCGGCCACCAAGGCCGACATCGACTACATCCTCGAGCACGTCAACACCGTGCTGGCCACGCCTTTGACGCACGACGACATCGACGGCGTCTACGCGGGGCTGCGGCCGCTGCTGGCCGGGGAGAGCGAAGAGACGTCCAAGCTGTCGCGTGAGCATGCCGTTGCGGTGCCGGCCCCGGGTCTGGTGGCTATCGCCGGCGGCAAGTACACCACCTACCGGGTGATGGGCGCAGACGCGATCGACGCCGCCGCAGAGTTCATCCCGGCCCGGGTGGCGCCGTCGATCACCGAGAAGGTGCCGCTGATGGGTGCCGACGGTTACTTCGCGCTGGTCAACCAAACCGAAAGCGTCGGTGCGCATTACGGCCTTCATCCGTACCGGGTGCGTCACCTGCTGGACCGGTACGGATCGTTGATCGGCGAGGTGCTCGCGATGGCCGAGGACAGGCCGGAGCTGCTGACCCCGATCACCGAAGCGCCGGTGTACTTGAAGGTGGAGGCGTGGTATGCGGCGGCCGCCGAGGGCGCGCTGCATCTGGAGGACATCCTGGCCCGCAGGATGCGGATTTCCATCGAGTACCCCCACCGCGGTGTGGACTGCGCGCGTGAGGTCGCCGAAGTCGTTGCCCCGGTGCTGGGTTGGAGCGCCGAGGATATCGACCGGGAAGTCCACACGTATTGCGCGCGCGTCGATGCCGAGGTTCGCTCACAGCAGCAGCCCGACGACGAGTCGGCCGACGCGCTGCGGGCCGCGGCCCCGGAGGCCCGTGCGGAGATCCTCGAACCGGTGCCGCTTTCGTGAGGCCGGCGCCGCTGCCCGTGCGCGACGGCCTCGGCCCGGCGCGGGTGCGGTTGCACGGCGGCGTGGTGGTCGACGAGTTCCGGGCCCGGTGGGGTGATGAGGCCGCCGCGAAAGTGCTTGGGGGAGAGGTGGTGTTGCCCGACGGGGCGGTTGTCGATGCGACCAGCGAGCTGCCGGCCGGCGCGCAGGTGTACTTCTATCGCGACCTGCGCAACGAGGTGACGGTGCCGTTCGATATTCCGGTGCTGTACCGCGACGACGGCATCGTGGTCGTTGATAAGCCGCATTTCCTCGCGACCATGCCGCGGGGTCGCCATGTCGCGCAGACGGCGTTGGTGCGGCTGCGCCGAGAACTGGATCTGCCGGAGCTCAGTCCCGCGCATAGGTTGGACCGGCTGACGGCGGGCGTGCTGTTGTTCACGACGCGCCGCGAGCTGCGTGGCCGGTATCAGACGCTGTTCGCGCGGGGATTGGTGCGCAAGACGTATCTCGCCAGGGCGGCGGCCAATTCGGGCCTCGCGCAGCCGACGCTGGTGCGCAGCCGAATCATTAAGCGGCGTGGAGAGTTACAGGCGGTTGAGGAGCCGGGCGAGCCCAACGCTGAGACACTCATCGAATTCGACAACGGGTTATACCGGCTCACTCCACACACCGGACGCACGCATCAGCTGAGGGTGCACATGGCATCGCTCGGCGTGCCAATCGTCGGAGATCCGCTGTACCCGGCCGTGATCGAGGTGCCGCCCGACGATTTCTCGCAACCGCTTCAGCTGCTGGCCTACAGCATCGAATTCGTCGATCCGGTGCACGGACGTCGACGCCGGTTTGTCAGCAGTCGCGTCCTCAACGACGGTCGGCCGACTCCGTTCCCGCCACGACGACCGCGCGATTCCGTTCCGACACCTGCGCAAGATCCATCTTGACCACCCGCCGGTCATAGCTCAGATACCCGTTGACTTCGTTTTCGACGTCGGTCGTCTGGGTGTAGATCGCCCCTGACAAGTTGGCCCCTCGGATGAAATCTTCGAGGTCCTGACTGACCTTGACGTACCGCTCCGTCAGGCGCGCCTGGCTGTCCGTCATCTCGTAGGCCTCCGGTTGTCCAGGCCACCGGTTGTTGTCGAGCACCAGCCCGAGGCCGCCGTACTCGCCGTCCACCGTCACTCGCGGGTCGAGTGGGTCGGGCAGTACCGGACGGCCGGGGCCGACATAGGTGTGATCGTCCCAGATGTCCCCGGCATGGCTGTCGGGCCGCGATTTGCAGCAGTTGGCCCCGCTGTTCGCGTCCACCATCCGCGTCGGGTCGGCCGCTTTCACCGCATTCACGATCCTGGCCGTGTCGTATTCGGCCCAGCCCTCGTTGAACGGCACCCAGCCGACGATCGAGGTGACGCTGCGCAGTTGATCGACCACCGCAAACAGCTCGCGTTCGAAATTCGCCTTCGCCGCGGGAGGAGGATCTGGGAGGGGGCCCGTCGGGGGATCGAGCGACACGTAGAGCGACGGCATGTCCTGCCACACCATCAGCCCCAGCTTGTCCGCCCAGTAATACCAGCGCGCCGGCTCCACCTTGGCGTGCTTGCGGACGAAGTTCATGCCCAGCGCCTTGATCTGCTCGAGGTCGAACTTCAGCGCGTCGTCGGTGGGCGCGGTGTAGAGCCCGTCCGGCCAGTACCCCTGGTCCAGCGGGCCGTGCAGGAACGTGATCTTGCCGTTCAACGCGATCCGCGGCCTGCCTTTTGCATCCCTGACCGTGCCGATCGTGCGCAATCCGGCATAGCTGGAAACCTGGTCGACGACCTTCCCGGACGGGCTTACCAGCCCGACCTTGAGGTCGTAGAGATAGGGGTCATCGGGGGTCCACAGGTGACCGTTCGGCATCGGCAGACGCAACGCCTGACCCGGTTTGCCGGTCGCGATCGACACCACGGCGCCCCCCGGCTCGGACACAACCACCTGGGCGCGCTGGTCACTCGTGCCGGAAACCCGCGGCGTGACGGTAAGACCCGTCAGGTCCGGGACGATGTCGAGCTTGTCGATGTGCGCGGTCCGCACCGGCTCTATCCATACCGTCTGCCAGATGCCCGACGAACCGGTGTAGAACAGTCCGCCGGGGTTGTTGCGCTGCTTGCCGACCGGGAATGGGTTGGTTTCGTTGCGGTCCTCGACCCGCACGGTTATCTCCTGCGGGCCCGGCCACCGCAGCGCGCTGGTGATGTCGGCGCTGAACTCGGTGTAACCGCCTTCGTGGTAGGCCACCTGCTTGTTGTTCACCCAAACGGTGGCGATTTGGTCGACCGCGCCGAAGTGCAGCAGCACGCGCTGTCCGCGCCAGGTACTCGGCAACTTGAAGACCTTGCGATACCACATTTGGTCGTCGTGGCGCTGGATACCGGACAGTGCCGACTCCGTGGGATACGGCACCAGGATCTGCTCGCGGTATGAGTCTGCCGGCGTAGGTGCCGCCAAAGCGGTCCGTTCGGACCGGCCTGTGTAACCCCACGGCCCGTTGAGATTGAGCCAACGCTTCCGCACCATCTGCGGGCGCGGGTACTCCGGCAGCGCGTTCTTCGGCCCCACCAGATCAGTCCACGGCGTCGACAACGGTGGCTTCTTCCGTTGCCATGCCTCTACCGCGTTGGCCGGCACGTTGACCATCATGCTGACACTTAACAGCGCGAACCACACCGCCGCGAAACGGCCGATCCGCGCGCGATTCAATCGCACCAAACGCCGGATAGGCGATCGTTTCGGTCGGACTTCGCGGCGACACAACGACTCGAAGCGAGCGGCCAAGTATTACTCCCAAGGCTGAAACACGGACAAGACCGACGTGCGGCGTGTGCCCCAACCTGACCCTGTACACCGCTTCTATCCAGCAAACGAATCTATCCAGTCGGCGACGAGGGAGTCCGGCGGTTCTCTACGAATTGAATCGAAACAGACCGGGGGCGACGCGGTTGCTGATGGCAATGTAGCGTATCGCGAAACAAGATCTCTACAAATTCCGAAACACGTTTTGCACACTGTCTTTTCAAGTGTGTGTGATAGGACACATAGTCGAGCTGCAAGGCCACACGCCAACGGGTATCGGATTGGATCGTGCCGGAATCTTGATGTCACGCAAGTTACCCCAGGCGTGCGCTACTTCCCTAGGGAGCAAAATATCTCACGACTAGCGCATTCCGCCGCGCCGCAGCACGCTCGCGGCCACAATCAACGTGAGGCGGCCGACTTAGGAGTGGATGCATGCCATGTATCTGATCACCGGCGCTGGGGGAGGTAGCGGCAGCGTCAGCCGCCGCGTCGTTCAGTCGCTGCTCGACGGCGGTGCACAGGTGCGGGCCATGGTGCGCCGTGCCGACGACCGCGCCGAACAGCTGCGTGCGATTGGCGCCGACGTGATCGTGGGCGACCTGACCAATGCCGGCGACATCGTCGACGCCATCGACGGTGTGCGTCGCATGTTCTTCAACATGAGCGTGTCACCCGATTACCTGAGGGCCACGACCGAGGTCTGCGGGGTGGCGCTCGAACGGGGTCATCTCGACGTGATCGTCAACATGTCGCAGATGACTGTGTCGCAGATGACGCTGACGAGCACCGATGAGTCGAAACAGCATCGGCTGCATTGGCTGGCCGAGCATGTGTTGAACTGGTCCGGCCTGCCGGTAATCCACGTCAGACCAACCGTTTTCTTGGACAACCCGTTGTTCACATTGATGGCGTCACAGACCGTCCGCGAGCGTGGCGTGCTTGCGCTGCCCTTCGGTACCGGCCGCACATCGCCGATCGCCGCGGATGACGTCGCCCATGTCGTTTCCGCCTTGCTGCGCCAGCCCACTGATCGGATCGGTGAGGTATTCGAACTGACGGGTCCCGAGGTGCTCGACATCAACGGCCTCGCCGAGCAGTACAGCCGAGCGTTGAAGCGGCCGATCTCCGCCGAAGATGTCCCTCTCGACGAGTGGGAGCGGCGGGTGCTGGCTCCCATTGGCCTGCCCGACCACATCCGTCAGCACATCGCCACCATGGCGCGGCTGCATCGCGAAGGCCGCTACGACCGCGCCACCGGGGACGTCGAGCAGATCACCGGACGGCCCGCCCAAACCGTTGAGCAGTACGTGGCGTCGAATCCCGATCTGTTCTACTGACCGCGTGAATCGCGAAGCCTTCGACCGTCTCTTCGACATGACCGGCCGCACCGTCATCGTGACGGGCGGCACCAGAGGCATCGGGTTGGCGCTGGCGGAGGGCTTCATTCTGGCCGGCGCGCGCGTAGTGGTCGCCAGCCGCAAGCCAGACGCCTGCGAGAAGGCCGTCGACCACCTGCGCGGGCTGGGCGGTCAGGCCATCGGGGTGCCCACTCACCTTGGCGACGTCGATGCCCTTGGCGCGCTGGTGCGACGCACGGTCGACGAGTTCGGCGGCATCGACGTGGTCGTGAACAACGCCGCCAACGCTCTCGCGCAGCCACTGGGGGAGATGACCGTCGACGCGTGGACCAAGTCGTTCGAGGTCAACCTGCGCGGACCGGTATTTCTTGTGCAGCACGCGCTGCCGCACCTGAAGGCCAGTGCGACGCCCGCAGTGCTCAACATGATCTCGGTCGGCGCGTTCATGTTCGCGGCGGGCACCGCGATGTATTCGGCCGGCAAGGCGGCGATGATGTCGTTCACCCGGTCGATGGCCGCCGAGTTCGCACAGTTCGGCATCCGGGTCAACGCGCTGGCGCCGGGACCCGTCGACACCGACATGATGCGCAACAACCCGCAGCAGGCGATCGATTACATGGCAGGCGCAACGATGATGAAGCGGCTGGGTTCGCCCGACGAAATGGTCGGCGCGGCACTGCTGTTGACATCGGATGCCGGCAGCTACATCACCGGGCAGGTCATCATTCCCGACGGTGGCGGAACGCCTCGGTAGCTTCAGCTATCTGCCCGCTGGCTCCCGCCAGAATCTGGCTGCGGTTCTCCAAGTGCAGTGCGGACTCCAGGCTCGACGCTTCGAGATTCGCCCACAACACCTGCTTGGTGGACTCCACGCCGAATTTGCCGTAACCGCATAGCGTTTCGGCGATCGTCAGCGCCTCGTCGACCACCGAGTCCGACAACCGCGAGACCAGGCCCAACCGAAGCGCCTCATCGGCGTCCACCACCCGCGCCGTCAGGATCAAGTCGAACGCCGGCCCGGCACCCACGATGCGTGGCAGCGTGTAGCTGACACCGATGTCGCAGCCGCCGATGCCCAACTTGATGAACTGCGTGCAGAACCGCGCCGACTCGGAGGCGACGCGGATGTCACAGGCCAGCGCGATGCCGAAGCCTCCGCCGTAGGCGGGACCGTTGACCGCCGCAATCGCCGGTTGCCGAAGGCGGTGTATCCGTGCGGTGAGGTTCGCGATGCGCTCCTGCCAGCGCATGCCGGACCGCGGGAATTCGGTGCCGCCTCCCGCCTCCGACGGGTTGGAATCGGTCAAGTCCAGACCCGAGCAGAATCCTCGCCCGGCCCCGGTGAGCACGACGACGCGGCATTCGTTGTTGGCACCGATGGCATCTAGGGCAGTGTGCAGCTGCTCGACGAGCTCGTAGTTCAATGCGTTGAGTTTGTCTGGCCGGTTCAGCGTCAGCACGGCGATGTCCGGACGTGGGTAGATCAGTTCGAGCTGCGGCATGCGCCTCACGCTAACGAACAATCGGATTGGGTCGAGTCGTCTCGGTAGTAGGGCGATTGACAAGTTGCAGAAAGCCTTGGTGGCGTCGAGCGTGACGTTGTCGTGTCGGTCGAGGCGTCGGCAGTGGTTGATCCGGCCGTTGGTGCGTTCGACCAGTGTTGTCGGTGGGTGCTGGCATGCTGGCCGCTGAGATGAGCCGGCACGTCACGTTCAAGTTCTGCCTCGATCCAACCGTCGAGCAGCAGCAGGTGCTGGCGCGGCATGCCGGGGCGGCCCGGTTTGCGTTCAATCAGTGCCTGCGGACGGTGAAAGTCGCCCTCGATCAACGCAAATCTGACCCGGGCATACAGGTGCCATGGACGGGGTTTGATCTGATCAACGTGTTTAACGGGTGGAAGAAAACTGAGGACGCTGGCCGGGTGTTCACGGTCGGCAGTGACGGGGTGGTCGAGACTGTGGTGACGGGGCTGGCGTGGCGTAGCAAGGTGTGTCAGCAGGTGTTCGAGGAAGCCGCCGTGGACTGCGGGCGGGCGCTGTCGGCCTGGTCGGACTCGCGGGCGGGGAGGCGCAAAGGCAAACGGGTGGGTTTTCCCCGGTTCAAGAAGAAAACCGGTGCGACACCGTCGTTTCGGCTGCGCAACAAGCATCCCAAGGGCCGGCCGTCGGCGATCCGGGTCGGCCACAACGACCGGCCGCGCTCGGTCACCCTGCCAGGAATCGGGCAGATCGCGGTCTTCGATGACACCCGCCCGCTGCGGCGCATGCTCGCCAAGAACCGCGCGAAGATCCTTTTCGCCACCGTCAGCCACCACGCGGGCTGCTGGTGGGTGTCGCTGAATGTCGAGGCCGACGAGCTGCACCCCGCCCAGCGGCACCCACCCCGTGAGCCCGGAGACTTCGGCGGGTGGGTCGGTGTCGATCGCGGTTTGTCGGCGTTTCTGGTCGCCGCCCACGCCGACGGCACCGAGGTTGCCCGCATCACCGATGCCCCGAAAGCCGTGGCCGCCGGGATGAAACACCAACGGCGGCTGGCCAAATCGTTGTCGCGCAAGCAGAAAGGATCACACAACCGCCGAGACGTTGCAGCCAAACTGGGCCGTCACCACGATCACATCGCGAACGTCCGTCGGCATTTCCTGCACGAGGTATCCAATGCGCTGGTCAAGGCCCACGACCGGCTCGTCATCGAGAACCTGAACGTGTCCGGAATGCTGGCCAACCACCGCCTAGCGCGTGCCATCTCCGATGCCGGCTGGGGCGAATTCGCCCGTCAACTCGGCTATAAACAGGCCTGGCGCGGCGGCGAACTAGTCATCGCCGATCGGTGGTACCCGTCGAGCAGGCTATGCCCGCAATGTGGAGCCATTAACGGCGATCTGAAACTTGCCGATCGGGTGTTCACCTGCGGGTGCGGGCATTCGGCTGATCGTGACAGGAACGCCGCGGTGAATCTGGCCGGCTGGGCCCAGGCCCATCAAGATCCAACCCTCGATCCCCGGACCCCCAAGCACGGAGGCCGGGCCACCAACGCCCGCCGACGGGACGGCGCTGACCAGCACCCCACGTGTGCCGGTGAAACCAGCCCGGATGACGCGGGAACTGACGTTCATACCGCCCCCGCGGCTTGAACCGACGATCGCCCGAGAAGGGCGGTGCCGAACATCTCAACAAAGTCGTTCGACACGCTTTAGACGGCGCTGCGCCACCCGCTGACGCCGACGGCAATCATCCGCAGCTGCTTGACCGCCGTGCGCTTGATCTCCTCGATCGCCGCCGTGTCGTTGGCGTCCTCGATGGCTTCGGCGATCACGATCATCGCGTTCACGAACAGGCTGGCGAGGATGTTGAGGTCCTCGCCGCTCCAGGTATTCAGGCCGGGAAACCTGGCCAGATCGATCGCCAACTCCGAAGTGATCAACCGGATTTCGGTGCGGATCGCGTAACGCAACACCGTCACGCCGCTGGAGCGCTCACGCCCGATGAAGCGCCAGTGTTCACGATCTTCGGTGACCCCGTCGATGAGGATGTCGACCGAGGACTCGATGACGCGGTTCGGATCCAGCTTGCCTGCACGCGCGCCGCGCAGCATGTCGCGCAGCCTGCGGAAGGACTCGTCGATCAGCACCAGCCCGAGTGCCTCCATCGACTCGAAATGCCGATAGAACGCCGCGGGCACGATGCCGGCCTCGCGGGTGACCTCACGCAGGCTCAGCGCGGCGAAGCTGCGGTCCTCGAGCAGCTTCATCGCCGCCGCGACGATGGCCCGACGGGTGGCCTCCTTGCGCTCCTCGCGTGACAGGGTGTCGCGGGAGCGCGGTTTACTCGAACGACCCGATCTACTCGTTCGTGAACTGGGCGTACGACTGTTCACTGTGTGAAACCTACCACAACCAGGATTAATCTCTTGACCCGTCCGCCTGTGAGCGCGCACGGTGTACACATGTTCACTCAAACTTTGACGCGGCGGATGCTCCGGTCACCGCTGGTCGGCCTGCTGACCGGGCCGCATGGCGTGGACCGGTACACCGAGCTGGTCGCCCCGACTTGGACCGCGGGTGACGCCCGGGCCAAGATCGTCGCGGTGCGGCGGCAGACCGCGCGCAGCGTCACCCTGACCCTGGAGCCGAATCGGGCGTTCACCGGTTTTCGCGCCGGCCAACACATCAACCTGACCGTCGAGATCGACGGCCGTCGCCGGACCCGGCCCTACTCGCCGGCCAGCGCGGAGGCCGCTCCGCACATCGAACTGACCGTGGGCCGCCACGGCGGTGGCCTGGTGTCCAACTACCTCTACGAGCACGCCCGGCCGGGCATGGTCGTCGGGCTGAACTCCGTCGGTGGGGAGTTCGTCCTGCCCACACAGCGGCCGCGGCGCATTCTCTTGGTGTCCGGCGGCAGCGGCATCACACCGGTGATGTCCATGCTGCGCACACTGCGCGCCGAGGGCTTCACCGGCGAGGTCGCATTCATCCACTACGCACGCTCCGCCGACGAAGCGTGCTACCGCGACGAGCTCGACGCCATGCAAGGCGTGAAGGTGTTGCACGGATACACCCGCGCGACAACGGGTTCCGACCTCAACGGCCGCTTCGGTCGCGACCACCTCGCGGCCGCGCTGCCCGAACCTGAAGCCGTATTCGTCTGCGGCCCACCCGCTTTGGTGGAGGCCGTACGCGGACACTGCGCGAACGTGCGCTCGGAGAGCTTCGTCCCGCCCGTGTTCGACGTCACAGTCGAGGCGTCCGGGGGTCTCGTCACCTTCGCCGACAGCGGGGTCGAGCGGGTCGACGACGGCCGGCCGCTGCTCGAGCAGGCGGAGGCCGCAGGGCTGAAGCCCGAAAGCGGATGCCGGATGGGCATCTGCCACAGCTGCACCCGCCGCAAGACCCGCGGCGCGGTGAAAAACCTCATCACCGGAGCGGTGTCGAGCGCTGAGCAGGAGGACGTGCAGATCTGCGTGTCCGTCCCGGTCGGCGACGTCGACATCGCGCTCTAACGAAAGGTGCTCGACATGACTGTCACCACCACCACTCCTGAGCCGAAGACACTTCAGAAGACCGTCGGCGGCAAGACCGTCACGATGACCCCCGAGCAGGTCGAGGCGTTCGGCCGTGAGCTCGACGCGCTGAAGGAACGCGTCATCGCCGATCTCGGCGAACGCGACGCCACCTACATCCGCCGGATCATCAAGGCCCAGCGCGCCCTTGAGGTCGGCGGGCGCGCGTTGCTGTTCGGCGGCATCTTCCCGCCGTTCTGGCTGGCGGGCACGGCGATGCTGGGCCTGTCCAAGGTCATCGACAACATGGAGATCGGCCACAACGTGATGCACGGGCAGTACGACTGGATGGGCGATCCGGCGATCTCCAGCCACGGATTCGAATGGGACACCGCGTGCCCCGGTGACCAGTGGCGCCACTCGCACAACTACATGCACCACACGTACACGAACATCGTCGGGATGGACCGCGACATCGGTTACGGCATCTTGCGGATGAGCGAGGATCAGCGGTGGCGCCCATACTTTCTCGGCAACCCGGTCTACGCGTTCCTGCTGATGGTGCTGTTCCAGTACGGCGTGGCGCTGCACGAGCTGGAGACCGAGCGGATTCGTGCTGGTGAGATCACGCTTGCAGACAAGCGGGAGATCCTCGAGGGCATCTGGCGCAAGACCAAGCGGCAGGCGCTCAAGGACTACGTGGCGTTCCCGCTGTTG
>Ga0136846_1243858_pt1 | contig 13887 bp, 9 predicted proteins | sample HopSoiMetagenom2_FD_96841 | JGI IMG/M metagenome (GOLD analysis project Ga0136846, IMG submission 96841) | Grasslands soil microbial communities from Hopland, California, USA - 2 Assembly 2016 (version 4) | ecosystem: Environmental > Terrestrial > Soil > Grasslands | place: USA: Hopland... | reverse complement strand
TGTCCGGCTTCGAGTGCTCAACCTTCCTCTGGGGAGAGGAGCGCACGCGCCGCGATCTCAATCGGGAACTCCAGCATTACGAGCATGCCGACGAGGATTATCGCATGCTGCCCCCACTCGGCATCGCCGTCGCCAGGGAAGGAATCCCCTGGCCACTCGTCGATCAAGGCGGCGGCAATTACGACTTCTCGATAGTCGAGCCCTTCCTCGCCGCCCAGCGCCGGCACAACATCCTGCCGATATGGGATCTGTGCCACTACGGTTATCCGGACGGCCTCGACCCGCTGGGCGATCCTGACGGCTTCGTCGCGCGATTCACCGCATACGCGCGCGCCGCAACCCGCTTCGTCGCCGACCGCGCTCATCATGGGCCTTTGTGCATCGGCCCGGTCAACGAGCCTACCTTCTGGGGCTATATGGGCGGCGAGTGGGGCTGGTGCGCCCCTTACGGCAGGTCACGGGAAGATCGCCGGCGCTTCACCTGCGTGCTCGCCCGCGCTGACATCGCCGGCTGCAAGGCCATTCGCGACGACTTCCCTGACGCGCGCTTCGTCCACATCGACCCGTTGATTTGGGTCGTTCCGCCGCGCGGACGGCCGGATCTGGCGGACGCAGCCCACCGGGAAGCGTATGACGACGCCTACCTTGCCTGGGACATCATTTCCGGCCTGAAGCACCCCGAATATGGCGGCAGCCACGAACTGATCGATATTCTGGGCCTGAACAATTACAGTTTTGGGCAGATGGAATATGCCGGCGGCGGCAAGCCCAACAATCCGCTGGAGCCCGGCGACGATCGGATTCGTCCCGTCGCGGACCTCATCTGGGAGTCTTGGGACAAGTACAAACGGCCATGCATCGTTGCCGAAACCTCTGGCCTCTATGGTGGCCGGGCCGACTGGTTGAACGACATGGTGTGCGAGTGCCTGGCGGCCGTGAACCGCGGGGTCGATCTCCACGGCGTCTGCCTGTTCCCGGCTGTGGACATGACCGACTGGCACAACGGCAAGTGGCTCCGCATGGGTATCGCCGACGTCGAAGAACTACCGAACGGAACGCTGATGCGCAGGCCCTTCGCGCCTTATACGGAGATGCTCCGACGCTGGCAGCAGCGCCTTAAGCGGGTCACGAAGCTCGACGACGACCCCTACGACACGCCGGTGGACCTCGACGACATCATCACCGCCGCCATAGACTTGGCGCCGAAGGCGGATGCAGACTGGAGTTGAGCTCCTGGCTGAGGCTAGCGCTCAGCGCCGGCGATCTGGCGTATCTGGGCTACCCGCTGCTCGTAAACCGCGGCAACGCAGGCGCTGCTGGAGCATTGCTCACGCCGCCGCAGGAATTCGTCACGCGATCGCCGCAGAGCGCTCTTCGTGCGCGGGTCCGCGCGCGCCATCTTGTCATAGAAGACCGCGGACATCCTGCGATCGGCCGCCGCCAGTGAGCCGTTGCCACAGACCATTCGTTCGGTGGTTGTGCGAGCCCGGCGGCAATTGAAGCTTGGAGCAGCTGCTTGGTCAGTCGCAGCAGCAGCTGGCCGACTTTCACTTGGCTTCGGACGAGCAGCTTGCGCAATCGGCGTCTCGGGCGGCCGCGCCGGAGTCGACTGCGGCGGCGCCTCGGGCGGGGGCACGTTAGCCGCGGTGCCTCCGGCCGCCTCAGGCAAGCCCGGACTTGGCGGCTTCGCGCCGGGGGGCATCCCGAGCGTTGCAAGCCGATAGATGATCGGCTCGGCGCCGTTCATAGAATAGACTAACCCGCTTCCATCCGCCGCGGCCTGCGCAGCATATTCGACGTCTGCGCTGATGACCGGCCGTCCGTTAAACGCATCCTGCACGCCGGGTGGCAGATTGAGGACGAATGTCCCTGAGCAAACGATGACGTTGAGGTCATCGTCGCGGCTTTTCACTAGCGGCTGGTCCATGCGGACGACTGAGTAGGCCGCCAGTGAGTCGAACTTCCGCGGGTCGGAGTTCGCAATCTGGGCAGCTTCGTCGAAAACATATTCCTTCAGTCGCGCGTAAGTCAGCTGGGAAGCACAGGCCTTGTTGCCCTGTTCCAGCCGCGACTTCGCGACGTTGGGCGACTCCGCAGATCGTTTGTGCATCAGCCCATCGCAAGCGGTTAGAGCAAGGACGACAGTTCCTACGGCCGCCACGCGCCACATGCTTTACTCCTCAGGGCTAAACATCTCTAAAGACGGAATAATCGACTGGCCCCAACGCACCATCCGGGCAATCTTTCCCTTTGCCGTCGGCGACCTGGCCGTCGCGAGCGACGCAGCCAGGAAAGCGCCTTAATTCGACCTTTCGCGAACCCTCTTCCCTGGCCCCTTATGCTTTCCGCGCGCCTTGGCACCTGCCCGAACAGGAGAGAAAGCCGGTGCGCTACGCGGCGGGGCCTGGTCGATGATCAATCCCGAATCCTCCGGCGCGATCGTGGCGCGATGCAGCGCCTTGACGAATCCGGCTGTCGCTCGAGCGGTCACCTCGAAGTAACTTTCATTGGCCGCCACCCTGATGGCGCCAATGTCGTTACGAGTGATGTGCCCGTAGCGGCAGATGAGCGGCAGCAGCCAGCGCGGATCGGCATTGTGCCGTCGCCCGGCGTTGATGCGGAACCAGGTGGACCCTTCGAAACCGGCCCGAGATCTTGTGTCGCCGGCATCGCTCCTGTCCGCCGGCCCTAGAATGTCCTCCGGCGCAGGAAGATCGGCACGCAACGACCGGACGAGCGCAGTCGCGATGTTCTCGGCCGGGAGGCGCTCCATCAGCTGTGCGGCAAGCTCCCGATCTTCCTCGTCTGATTCAACCGGGACGGCGACCATTTCGAACAGTCGCTCCCGGTCCTTTGCGCGGATCAGCTCGGGACTGGGCGGCTCAATCCATTCGGCATCGATGCGGGCATTTCGCAACATCGCTTCAACCGCTCGCCGCCGCCGGTATGGGACGATCAGCACCGCGATGCCCTTTCGGCCGGCCCGCCCGGTCCTTCCGGAACGGTGCTGAAGAGCCTCTGCATCGCGAGGAATTTCAACATGGATCACCAGCGATACCGAAGGCAGGTCGATGCCCCTGGCGGCAACGTCGGTTGCCACGCACACTCGGGCACGGTTGTCCCGCAGGCTCTGCAGTGCATTGTTGCGCTCGCTCTGGCTGTGCTCACCTGACAGCGCGACTGCTTCGAAGCCACGCTCGGTCAAGCTGGCGTGCAAGCGTCGGACTGCTTCCCGAGTGGCGCAGAACAGGATCGCGGTTTCGGCTTCGTGAAGGCGTAACAGGTTGACAACCACATGTTCGATATCCGTCGGTGAGACGGCAACGGCCTGGTAAGCGATGTCGGCGTGGCTCTCCCGCTCCCCGACGGTCGCGATGCGAAGGGCATCCTTCTGGTAACGGCGTGCCAACGCGACGATTGGCCGGGGCATCGTGTCCGAGAACAGCAATGTTCGCCGGTCGTCGGGCGTCGCATCGAGGATCTCTTCCAGCTCTTCACGGAAGCCCATGTCGAGCATCTCGTCGGCTTCATCGAGCACGACTGCACGCAAGTCAGAAAGGTCGAGTGCGCCTCTCTCCAGATGATCCCGGAGGCGTCCAGGCGTTCCGACCACGATGTGAGCCCCTCCCTGGAGCGCGCGGCGCTCTTTTATCGGGTCCATCCCGCCAACGCACGTCACGACGCGCGCGCCGGCTGGATCGTAAAGCCACTGCAATTCCTTGCTGACCTGGATGGCAAGCTCGCGCGTCGGCGCAATCACCAATGCGAGTGGTGTGCGCGTCCAAGGCGCCCGGTCGCTCTCAAGCAACTGGCCCGCGATTGCGAGGCCGAAGGCGACGGTCTTCCCAGAGCCTGTCTTGGCGGAAACGATCAAGTCGCGGCCGTGGGCGGACTGCTCGATTACAGCCGACTGGACGGTAGTCAGCGTGTCGTACCGACGCGCAGCCAACGCCTCCGCGAGTGCGGGGTGAATGCCGAATTTTTGCATGATGAGCGCCTACGCGCGATCCGGTCCGAGCGATAGCTCATCTTGGAAGCGACCTGGGGCGCTCTCACGGCATTAATCCCGCGGCGCGAAGCGCCTCCTCGATCGTCCTCTGCACGCCGACCGGGCCGCCCATGAGGACTGGCGACCCGGGGTGGACCTTCAGATCGTGGTGTGGATTAATCTCTGACCTGCTGGACGACAGTGGGGCTTCCTTCTTTCCAGGCTGCGGTTCGGCGATCCCCCAGAAGCTCGCGATGCGCCGGGTTGATGAGATACCGACGTCCAGCATGAACGGACCCGCGGTCTCGCCTAATCCTTCCCCCTGGTTCAGCGGAGCACCGTGGCCCATTCCAGTAATCACGTACTCCTCAATGACCTCATCCCCCGCCTCATTCTCCCAGATCCTGTGAGGAAAACCATTCACGGTGCCCTTGCGCGACGGATCTCGAGGAAGGCCGTGCAATCGGGCCCACTGATCGACAATGGCCCGTGCATTGCTGGAGTCGACGGTGGCGTCGATGGTGCCGTGCCAAACCGAAAGCCTAGGCCAGGGTCCTTCGTGATGCGAGGCAGAACGGACGATCGCTGCCAGCGCCTCAGGCGAGGCCACGGCATGACCCCGCATGCGGTCAAATGCCTCAGGCGCGGTTCGGGCAGTTCCGTACGGCAGCCCGGCAATGATCGCACCGCCGGCGAATACCTCAGGGTAGGTCGCAAGCATGACTGCTGCCATCGCGCCGCCCGCCGACAAGCCGGTGACGAAGGTGCGGCGCGGATCGGTTCCATGACGCTCGTGCATTGCTGCAACCATCTGGCGAATAGAAAGCGCCTCGCCTCGCCCGCGGCTGGCGTCTTCGGGCAAGAACCAGTTGAAACAAAGGTTCGGGTTGTTGGCCCGCTGCTGCTCGGGAAAGAGTAGAGCGAAACCGTACTCCTCAGCTGCCTCAGACCACGCCGCACTCCGGTTGTAACCCCCAGGAGTCTGAGTGCAGCCGTGGAGTACGACGACGAGCGGCGCCCCGACTTCTATCGACTTGGGAAGGTGTGTTCTCGCCTGCAACGCCCCAGGGTTCGATCCGAAGTCGCTCAGCGTGCCTAGTTGGCCGTCTATCAGGTCCGGCTGGAGAAGAGTGCGGCCACGGATGGCCTTTAGACGGGTGATCGTGTCGTGAACATTACGCATACGGGGTTCTCTGCCCATGGGGAGACCAAGCCTACCAACCTAGATAAGGTCTTTGCTGCACTGCACAATAACCATCCGCGAAGTTGGTCGATTAAATTGGAGCGCCGGTCGCGGCGGTTCGAATCCTTTCGGGCGCGCCATTTCCCTGTATAGCTCCGCCCATGCGCGGATTTGCGACCCTCACGACGTTCCTGGCGGTCTCGGGCTGCGCGTCGGGCGGTGCGCCGCCCTCACTCCTGCCGCGCCCTGCCGAGGCGATCGACCCGCGGGTTGAGGTCGTTCGCCCCATGAACGACCGGCCCGTCGACGCATCCTTTGCCGGGAAGCTCGCTGCGCTTGTCGGTCAGGCCCGGAGCGGTGACGCCGCATTTGAAGCGGAGGCGGCCGAAGCACGCCGCCTGGCGTCCTCGGCTGGCGCTCCGCAGTCGGAGAGCTGGATCGCGGCGGAGGAGGCGCTTTCGCGCGCCGTTGCCGCGAAGGAAGCCACTGCGCGGGCGCTGGGCGATATCGATTCTCTTGGCGGCGATCGGCTGCACGCCAATGGCGGGCTGGCGCCGAACGACCTGGCCGCACTTCAACAGGCGAGCGCCGAGGTCTTCGCGATCGACCAGCGCCAAAGCCAGGCGCTTAAGGCCATCCAGGCCCAACTCGGCCGCTGAGGCTCACTTAGCGAAATCGATGAGCGGCAGGACGCTCGAATGATCGTCCGTCCACTGTAGGAAACCGTTGCGAGGATGCAGCGGCGTCCATTGCTGGCCGCTGTCTGTGACCAAACGCTCTGTCGTCGCTCGTGAGGGTGACAATGCGATCCAGTCGGAACCGGTCTCGTTGCGATCAAACCCTGCCGGATCAGGGCGGTAGCGCCGCATGCCCCCCGACCAGCCTCCCGAGAGGGCCGCGGCGGCAACTACGGGTTCCAGGTCGAGGTAGCGATTGGATATATGCACCATCAGGAGACCGCCGGGTGACAGGATGCGGCGGTAATCGGCGAACGCTTCCTTGGTCAGCAAATGCATCGGCACCGAGTCCGAGGAAAAGGCATCTAGGACCAGAACGTCCGTCGATGCGGTCGGCGCGCGCTCGACCAGCAGCCGCGCATCGCCGACTTTGACTTGAGCCCCGGGATTGCACCTGGCCAGGAAGGTGAACTTTCCGGGATCCCTGGCAATTCGAACGACGGCCGGATCGATCTCGTAGATCGTCCAAGCCTGCCCCGGCCGAGCATAGCAGGACAGCGTTCCCGCCCCCAGGCCAACGACTCCGACGCGAGCCTGTGGACCGAACATGTCAGGTGCGGACCGCAAGGCCAGGCCGACCCCCGACAGCGGCGCATAATAGCTCGTTGCCATCCTCTCGCGCTCAGGCGAGCCGCGGTTCTGGATACCGTGGAGCGTCGTTCCGTGAACCAGCACGCGCGATCCGTTCGCACCGTCTCGGATCGCATAGATGCCGAAAAAGCTGCGCGTCATCGCGCCCGGCCTGAGGCTCTGCGCGATCTTGTCCCAACCGCCGGCCGAAACGAGCAGAATTGCCGCCGCAACAGTGAACAGGATGCGATTGCCGATAGCGAAGACGGCGATGGTGATGATGGCGATGGTGCCCACACGGCTCAGGCTTGCCGTGACGGGGAGTTTGAGGATCCCCTTCGTTACGAACACGATGGCCACGAGGGCGATTATGCTCAGTATCGTCGCTCGGCGAGCGGTTGGTCCTCCGTCCCAAAGCTTTACGAAACGATCGAACGGACTGGCCACCCGCATTAGCCAGGCAGCAGCCATCAGCAGGATAAGGTGCTCGTACGTCCAGTTGAAGATCATCGGCGCAAGCAGGGCGCAGAAGGCTCCTCCGAGAACGCCGCCGACCGACATCATCAGGTAAAAAAGGGTGAGGTGCTGCGCCGGCGGGCGCGTTTCAAACAGCCGGCTGTGAAGGGCGACGGACACCGTGAAGACGTTCAGGATCGAGATCGCGCCGAACAAAAGGACTAGCCAGCTGTAATCGATGAAGACCCCGAAACAGGCGAACAGCAGGATCAGCGGCGCAACACGAATGACCCAGCCTGCCGGTCCCCTGTTCGATGCGAATGCGACGGTGAAGCTGAGCAGGTAGGCGCCGAGCGGAAGCACCCACAGCAGGGGCATGGCGACAAGGTCGGTCGTGATGTGAAGCGTGGTCGAAAGGATCAGCCCGGACGGTACGCCGGCTAGCACGATCCATGTGCCGACCGTCCGCGCGTCGGGAGCAGGACTTGAGGCTGCCTCTTCCCGCTTGGCGCTGATGCGCGGCAGCCTCGACCCGCACCAGGCGACCAGCAGCACGAGCAGTCCGTAGCCCGCAGTCCACAGCCATCGCTGGTCGGTCACGCCGAGTAGCGGCTCGACAAGGAAGGGATAGGCAATGAGGCCGCCGAAGCTGCCGAGGTTCGACGCAGCGTAGAGCGGATACGGATCGCCGGCGTCGGACAGCGCGAACCAGCGTTGCAGGAGGGGCGCTTGCGCGGACACGGCGAAGAAGAGCGGTCCGATCGACACCAGCAGGAGCCAGGGCACCCAGAGAAACGGGTTGGCGTCTGGCGGCGGGGTGGAGGCGATGAGGCCGATCGGCAGCGTCAGCCCGGCGAGTATGAGCACGGCGAGATGAATTCCAGCCTGGCTTCGAGCTGCGAAGCGGCCCAGCCAATGGGCGTAGGCGTAACCGGCCAGCAGCAGCGCCTGGTAGACCAGCATCGCCGAGTTCCACACGGTCGGCGCTCCGCCAAGCCGCGGCAACGCCATGCGGGCGATCATCGGCTGGACGAGGAACAGCAGGAATGAGCCGGTGAAGATGGTCGCGACGAACCGCGCCCGGTCCCATTTGCCGCTCTGCGTCGTGCCTAAAGCCGTTGTCGCCACCTTGTCCCCCTTGGCAGACAGCTTAGCCTTGCGATGCTGCTCCGCGGGTTAACAACCGCGGAGTGAATCTCTCACATTTTGCCAGTCTGCGGCGTCGATGAGGAACACGACTTGCGGGTTCACTTCGCTCCCCGGCGGAAAGCGCTGGTCGACGAAATCGAAATCTTCGCGGCGAGTCATGCCGAGCCGGATCATCAGTCCCTGACTCGGCGAATTGCCCGCGGCGGTGACGGCAACCACGCGCGGTGCCTGGAAGCGGTCGAACGCGAGATCGAGCGAGGCGATCGCGGCTTCCTTGGCATAGCCCTGGCCCCACGCGTCTTCGCGAAGCCGCCAGCCAATCTCAATCTCACCGGCGATCGCGTCCGCGCCCGGCGCGTTGGCTCGCTTGAGCCCGCAGAAGCCGAGGATCTCTCCGTCCGACTTGCGCTCCACAAGCCAGAAGGTGAAGCCGAAGTCGCGTTGGTACCCGCGCAGGCGCTCATAACCTGCGGTCCATTCCTCGATCGGCTGGACGCCGCCGAGCCAGCGCATCACGGCTGGCGTATTCATGACCTCGTAGAAGCGCAGCCGGTCGGCTTCGTCCCAGGTCCGGAGACGGAGCCGTTCTGTTTCCGCGACGATCTCAGCCATGAAGGACCTCGACGCCACGGACGACCGCGGCGACCGCCTCGTCGACATGCTCCAGGTGGGTGCGGAAGCAGAGAATTGCGCAACGTAGATAGTAAGCTCCGTCGATCCGGGTGCCGCTCAGCATCACGCGACCTTCGTCCTGAACATGCTTGATCAGGCGTTCGTTGAAGTCATCAACGTCGCCGCTCTTGGGAAGGTAGCGGAACGCGACCACGGAAAGGTCGGGTTCTGGCCCCGCATCCCAGCCTTCGAGTTCGGAGAGGCGCGAATGGAAATAGCGGGCGAGCCCCAACTTCTCTGACTGCGCGGCGCGGAAGGCGGCGATGCCGGCGATCTGAAGGGGAAGCCACAACCGCATCGCGCGGAAATGGCGGGTGAGCTCGGGCGACAGATCCGCCGGTGACGGACCGACGTCCGTTTCCGAGAACGGCTTGATGTAGTCCGCGCTGGCGCTGAAGGCGTCGAGCAATTGGTGGCCGTCGCGAACGAGCGCCGCGCCGGTGCCGTATGGCAGGAACAGGGTCTTGTGCGGGTCGAGCGCGACGCTGTCGGCCTGCTCGATGCCGCGCAGTTTGGCCCTGCCCTCGTCGTTGAGCGCGAACAGCCCGCCATAGGCGCCGTCGACGTGGAACCAGGCGTCGTAGCGGCGGCATAGCTCTGCGATTTCGGAAAGCGGATCGACCGAGCCAGTATCGACCGTGCCCGCGGACGCGACCACCAGCCATGGGCGGACTCCATCTCGGCGATCTTTCTCAAGCGCTTGTTCGAGCGCGTCGACCGACATTCGGTAATTGGCATCAGTCGCGATGGCCCGCCGCGGCGAACGACCGCGACCGGCGATGTGCAGCGCCTTGTCGACGCAGTGATGAGCGAAGCGGGTGAGGTAGACCGCGCCGCCGCCGTTAGCGTCGCGGGCATCGCGAGCGGCGACCATCGCGGTGAGATTCGCCATGCTCCCGCCGGAGGTCAGCGTCCCGGCGGCGGTTTCGGGATATCCGATGACGCTCGCTAGCCATTGCGTGCAGGCATTCTCGATCCGCACCGCGCCCGGCGCTGCTGGGGCGAATCCGGAATATTTGTTCGAGGCCGCAGCGAGCATGTCACCAAGTGCCGAGTGGAACAGGCCGCCGCCCGGAATATAGCCCATGAACCGCGGCGACGTCGTCGCGATACCCGGCTTTTCGATGCAGGTGCCGAGGTAATCGAGCACCGCATCTGGTGCCCTGCCCTCCTCGGTGAATTCTGTCTCAAGCTGTTGAGCGAACGCTTCCGACGCCGGGCGCAGGCTTGGCGCATCCTCGACCTGGTCGAGGAAGTTCAGGGCGTGGTCGAGCACCTGCCCGCCAAGCTCACGCCGCTGGTATGAATCGGGTTCGAGCGGCCGCGTCTGCTCGCGCAGCCGCTCGATCTCCCCCCGAAGCTCGTCGATCATCCGGCGATCAGGCGCGCGGCATCGACCGCATGGTAAGTAAGCACGCCGCTGGCTCCGGCGCGCTTGAACGCGATGAGGGTTTCGAGGATCAGCGCGTCGCGGTCACCCGCTCCGGCTGCGGCGGACGCCTCGATCATCGCATACTCGCCGCTCACCTGGTACGCGAACGTCGGGACGCCGAACGCGTCCTTCACCTGTCGGACCACATCGAGATACGGCAGGCCCGGCTTCACCATCACGAAATCCGCACCTTCGGCGAGATCGAGCTCGACCTCTCTCAGCGCCTCCTCGATGTTCGCGGGGTTCATCTGGTATCCGCGCTTGTCGCCTTTCAGCCGACCGAGCGACCCAACGGCTTCGCGGAATGGGCCGTAGAAGGCCGAAGCATATTTCGCGGCATAGGCCATGATCGCGACATTCTGGTGCCCGGCTTCTTCGAGCGCCTCGCGGATCGCGGCGACGCGGCCGTCCATCATGTCCGACGGGGCAACGATGTCCGCACCGGCTTCCGCCTGAACCAGAGCCTGTTCGGTCAGGACTTTCACGGTGTCGTCGTTCAAGACGTAGCCAGTCTCATCGACCAGGCCGTCGTGGCCGTGCGCGGTATAGGGGTCGAGCGCGACGTCGGTGAGAACGCCGATTTCAGGCGCCGCATCCTTGATCGCCTTGATCGCGCGGCAGATGAGATTGTCCTTGTTCAGCGCCTCGCGCGCGTCCTCGGTGCGAAGCTCGTTCGGGGTATTCGGGAAGAGCGCCACACAAGGAATGCCGAGCGCTGCCGCTTCCTTCGCCTGGGCTCCGATCTTGTCGATGCTCCAGCGTGAAACGCCGGGCAGCGAGCCGATCATCTCGACGCAATCGGACCCTTCGCAAATGAATAGCGGCCAGATGAAATCGCTGGGGTGGAGACGGTTCTCGGCGAGCATGTCGCGCATCCACGGCGCAAGCCGGCCGCGGCGCATACGGAGGTAGGGGAATGAAGACATGCGCGCCCCTTAGCGGGTGAAAGGCGGCGCCTCTACCCGCTCGGATTCATCCGAGCAGTCTGCTCCATCGACGCCTCGGCTTCCTCGATCGCCTCGTCGGGCGTCGGCGCGACCATCATGCGCTGCTTCCTCCACCCGCCGTGCAGGTAGAAACCGATCGCCATTGCCATGTTGGCGAGGCTGCTAATCGGGAAACTCCACCACAGCGAATCCGCACCGAGGGCCGGATGCGCCCCAATCGCGAAGCCGAGCCTCACCGGGTACAATCCGATCGCGAGGATGACCAACGGTCCAACCACCGCTCCGTTCGCGCGAACGACACCGAACAGGATGATCGTCACCCCGAACAGCAGGAAGCTCCAGGTGGCAAGGATCTGGATATGCTCAGCGATGGGCAGGGCCGGGCTGTGCCCTCCGAGGAACAGGGCAAGCGCCGGCCTATCGGCGAGCGCGAGCAACAGGACCAGTAAGCCGGTGATAATGAGATTCTGGATAATGCCCGTGCGTGCAATCCCGCTCACACGGTCCCACCGGCCGGCGCCAATATTCTGCGCAGCCATAGCGCTCGCACCGGCGGACAGCGCCATCGCGGGCATCTGGAGGTAGGTCCATAGCTGCATCGCCACGCCAAACGCCGCGGTCGTATCCACGCCTTCGCGGTTGACTAGTCCGATCGTGGCGAGCGCGGATGACGAGATGACGATCATCTGCAGGCCCATCGGGAAGCCCTTGCGTACGATGACCTTGAGCAACTGTGTGTCCGGGATGAGGTAGCGGAGTTCGGGCCCACGCAGGCGAAGCGGAAGGTCCCGCAAGTACATCGTCGCAATCAGCGCCGTGAGGCCGACATAATTGGCTACCGTCGTCGCCAACGCGCTGCCGGCTATGCCGAGCTTCGGCGCCGGGCCAAGGCCGAGAATGAAGACTGGGTTGAGCCCCGCATCCAGAATCACCGCAAGGATCATGAACCACAAAGGCGTCAGTGCGTCCCCCGCTCCGCGCAGAGCCATCATCATCATGACGAGCACCAGGATGCCCGGCATCGCGAGGAAGATGACGCGTAGGTAAGCGAGCGCTAGCGGCGTCGCGCTTGGATCGAATGCAAGGATCCGCAGGATCGCGGGCGACGCGAAATAGCCGATCACGCCGATCAGGATCGCGAGCGGCATGAAGCCGCCGACGGCCGTACCGAACACACGCCGCGCCTGGTCGATGTTCTTGGCACCGAACGCCTGCCCGATGAGCACCGTCGAGGCCATGCCGAACCCGAAAACGAACGCCATCAGCAAGAACATGATCATGTTGGCGTTGAAAGTGGACGCGAGCGCCTTCTCGCCCAGGAAGCGGCCGATCCAGATCGAGTTGATCGAGCCGTTGAGCGACTGGAGGATCGAGGAAATGAGCGTCGGCAGCGCGAAGGCGAGCAGGGTCTTGCCGATCGGACCTTGGGTCAGGTCCTTGCCGTGCTTCGGTGCTTTGGCTGCGGCTTCTTCCTCGGCCATCTCGCCCCCTTGGAACTACCCTAGCCGCTCCAGCGCGGCCCGCAAACGCTCGGCCTCGGCCGCTTTGGCGTCATGGTCGGCGCGGGCTTTCTCAACCGCTTCGGGCTTAGCACGCTCAGTGAAGTTGGGATTGCCGAGGCGTTGCGCGAGGCTGTCGCGCTCCTTCTCCGCAGCTGCTGCGCCTTTGGCGAGGCGGTCCCGCTCGCCCGCTAGGTCGATCACCCCTTCCAGCGGTAGCGCGAACGTCGCTTCGTCGACCACGACTTGCGCCGCGCCGCTTCCCGGGAATGCCGAAAGCTGGATCGATTCCAGCCGCGCTAGCCGCGACAGCATCGCGTGATTGCGGTCGAGTCGAGCAGCGGTCTCATCGGACGCATCGGCGACGAACAGATTGAGCTTGGCCGATGGCGGCACGTTCAATTCCGTGCGCGCCGACCGGATCTCGCTGACCAGCCGAACAAGCCAATCGAGCTCTGCCTTCGCGCGCGGGTCGACCTGAGCTTCCGGCTCGGGCCACCTCGCCACAATCAGTTCGTACGGCCGCTCGTTTGCATTCCACAGTTCCTCGGTAATGAACGGCATCAGCGGATGCAGCATCACCAGGATCTGATCGAAGGCCCACGCGGCTACAGCCTTCGTCTCGTCGTCGAAGGCGCCTTTGATCAGCTCGACGTACCAGTCGCAGAACGTGCCCCAGACGAAGTGATAGATGGCGTCGGCCATGTCGTCGTAGCGAAGCTCGTCGAAGGCCTTATTTAGCTTTGCGAGCGTTCCGATGACCTCGCCGATGATCCAGCGATTGACCGGAAGTTCGGCCGAGGGTGCGGCAATGCTGTCGCTCGCGCCGACGCCATTCATCTGCAGGAAGCGCGCGGCGTTCCACAGCTTGGTTGCGAAGTTGCGGTAGCCCTCGACGCGCTTCTCATCGAGCTTGATGTCTCGGCCCTGGCTTTCCATCGCAGCGAGCGTGAAGCGCAGCGCGTCGGCGCCATATTGATCGATCAAGCCGAGCGGATCGACGGTGTTGCCCTTCGACTTGGACATCTTCTGGCCTTTGGCGTCGCGGACCAGGCCATGAAGGTAGAGCGTCTTCCACGGACGTTCCCCCATGAACTCGAAGCCCTGCATCGCCATGCGGGCGTCCCAGAAGAAGATGATGTCGAAGCCGGTGACCAAAACGTCCGTCGGGTAATAGCGCTTCACGTCGGTATCGTCGCTCGGCCAGCCCAGCGTCGAGAACGGCCACAGCGCGGACGAGAACCAAGTGTCGAG
>Ga0136846_1229671_pt1 | contig 13887 bp, 5 predicted proteins | sample HopSoiMetagenom2_FD_96841 | JGI IMG/M metagenome (GOLD analysis project Ga0136846, IMG submission 96841) | Grasslands soil microbial communities from Hopland, California, USA - 2 Assembly 2016 (version 4) | ecosystem: Environmental > Terrestrial > Soil > Grasslands | place: USA: Hopland... | reverse complement strand
GGCCCGCATCCACATCGAGAAGTTCCAGTCCCTCGTCGAGGATCCGTTCGACCTGCCACTCCCTCCAGCGGCCGAGGACGGCGGCGAGACCACGCACCTCGAGGTCGAGCTCGACTGCGAGACGCACGAGTTCGAGTGGCCCCGCAGCCGGCGGTTGCTCGACTTCCTGCTCGAGAAGGGCCTCAAGGCGCCGTACTCCTGCCGGCAGGGGCTGTGCAGCGCCTGCGCGTGCATCATCGACGACGGCGAGGTCGAGATGCTGCACAACGAGATCCTCGAGAAGGAAGACCTCGACGAGGGCTACATCCTGGGCTGCCAGTCGGTGCCGCTGAGTGACAAGGTGAAGATCCGCTACTCCTGACCGCGGCGCATCAGGCGAGCTGCGCGCGGGCCCCGCAGTCGCGGCAGAGGAACGAGTCGCCGTTGGCGACCAGCTCGCCGTGCGCGGTGCACGTCGGTAGGCCGCCGACGCCGAGGACGACGTTGCCCAGGCTGACGTCCCAGCCGCCGGAGACGTCGCGCAGGGCCGGCCCGGCCGTCACCGACCGGTGGCCCTCGTCGAACGCGCGCACGGCCGCCACGACGATGCGGAAGGCGTCGGAGTCGCGGGTCCAGCCGGCCGGCAGGCTCGCTTCGGCGACGTCCACGTCGTCGTCGTCGAGGTGGACGATCGCCGTCTGGTCAGTGCCGTCGGCGAGCCGGAACGTGACCGCGTGCCGTCCGTCCCCGGGCAAAGCCTCGATGCGCTGCAGCACCGCGCCGGCCCGCACGACTCCCATGGTCGACAAGGATGCCCCATGCCGGGCCTGGCCGGGCACGGCATCCGTTAGCTCGCCGGTGTCGCCTTCGCCTCGGCCCGGGCCTTCAGCCGCTCCAGCGTCGTCTCGATGTGCCGCGCGTTGGCCCGGGCGCGGTCCGGCACGCCGGTCGCCCGGCCGGCGATGCCCTTGAACCACCCCGGCCGGCGATCCCACGTGCTCTCGGTGACCGTGCAGCCGTCGTCGCTGGGGATGATCGAGTACTCCCAGCGCGCCACCGGCACGACGATGTGCCGCACCTCGAAGGCGAACCGCTGCCCCGCCTCGGCATCGGTCACCGTGCAGGTGGTCGTCCAGCGCCGGAAGCCGTTGCGGTTCGTCCCCTTGAACGACGCCCCGGGAACCGCGCGATCGCCCTTGCTCCACCGCAGCCGGGTCGTCTCCTCGGCCAGCTCGGCCATCGTGCTCAGATCGGTGATCAGCCGGTACACGGCCTGGGGGTCGGCGTTCACCGTCACCGTCACGGTCGCGTTCGGTTCGGTCATCCCGCACCTCCTGGGCGCGAAGCGTAACCGTTTCGTCGCCGCCCACGAGTGGTGCGCGCCGCCCGGAACGACCACGATCGACGCCGACGCGGCAAGCCACGAATGCGACGGGAGGACGCCGTGCGGATGCTTGGCCGGTCGGAGGAGAGCGCGACCGTCGATCGGTTTCTCGGCAGACTCGCCGAAGAAGGCGGCGGCGATCGGGCGCTGCTGATCACGGGCGATGCGGGGATGGGCAAGACGCTGCTGTGGGACGACGGGCGCCGCCGGGCCGCGGACCGCGGATTTCGGGTACTCACGGCCCGCTGCGTGGAGCCGGAGTCGACGCTCGGGTTCGCCGGCCTCGCCGACCTGCTGGACGGCGTCGGCCTCGACGACCTCGACCGCGCCGAACCGTTGCCCGCCCCGCAGCGACACGCGCTGGACGTCGCGCTGCTCCGGGCCGAGGCCGGCGCCGAGCCGGCCGACCCCCGATCGGTGGCGACGGCCGTGCTGGGCGTGCTGCGCCGCCTCGCGGTGGCCGGGCCCGTGCTGCTCGCCGTGGACGATCTGCCCTGGCTCGACGCGAGCACCCGGCGCGTCCTCGACTTCACCTTGCGGCGTATCGAAGGCGACCGCGTCGGGCTGCTGGCGACCGCGCGCACCGACGAGGCCGAGGGCGCCCGGTTGGCGATCGCGAACCTTCCCGCCGCGCGGCGGCCGGTCGTCTCCCCCGCGCCACTCGGTATCGGCCCGCTCCGCGAACTGCTGGTCGAACGGCTCGAGTTCAGCGCGCCGCCGCGGCTGTTGGCTCGCATCCACGACGCCTCCGGTGGCAACCCGTACTTCGCTCTGGAACTAGGCCGCCAGTTCGCGGCGACGCCCGCGACGGCAGCGGCCGAGCTCGCCGTCCCGGAGTCGTTGCGGCGGCTGGTCTCGCGGCGGATGGCCGGGTTGCCGGAGAGCATTCGGGCGGTGCTGCTCGCCGCCGCCCTGGAGCCGGGTGTGGCGCCGGGAGTGGTGATCGCCGCGGCGGAGGACCCGCCGGCGGCCGGCGGCGAACTGGATCGCGCCGCCGCCAGCGGGGTGGTGGACGTGCGCCACGACCGGGTGACGTTCACGCATCCCTTGCTGCGGTCGGTGCTCATCGACGACGCCCGCCCGGGCGCGTTGCGGGCCGTCCACTCTCGGCTCGCGGCGGTCGTCTCCTCGCCGAGCTCGGCGGCTCGGCACCGCGCGCTCGCCGCCGCCGGGCCGGACCCCGCCGTGGCCGACGCGCTCGATGACGCCGCTCGACTGGCCGCGGTGCGCGGCGCCCCCGAGACGGCGGCCGAACTCGCTGACCTGGCGCTGCGGATGACGCCGGCGGCCGACGCGGGCGCGGCGGCGCGGCGCACGCTGGCGACCGCGGCGTTCCGGTTCGACGGAGGTGACCCGGTCACGGCGCGGGTGCTGGTCGAGGAGCTGGTCGAGGCCGAGCGCCCCGGCCCGGCTCGGGCTCCGCTGCTCCTGCTGCTGGCCGGGTACCAGCGCTACAGCGGGTTCCCGTTGGACGAGTGGCACACCACGCTGAAGACGGCGCTGGCCGAGTGCGCCGAGACGGACGTCCCGCTTCGCATGGCGATCCACTTCGCGCTCGGCTTCGTGGCCTACAACGGCGGGGACCCGGACGACGGCCGCGATCAGGTCTCCGCCGTCCTCCGCCTCGCCGAAGGCCTCGAAGGTCACGACATCGACGCCCGGGTGGCCGTCGGTCTGGCCTACGTGCGGTGGACGGCGGGCGAGCGGCTCCCGAGGGAGTTCGTCGAGCGGGCGCTCGTGCCGCTTCCCGAGGGTATTCGGCTGCCGATGGAGGAGCGGCCCGCCTACACCGGTGCGGTCATGCTCGCCCACGTCGGCGAGGTCGGCCGCGCACGGGACGTACTCCGGCGCGAGCGGGCGGCGGCCCTGGAACGCGGCGAGGAGACCGGTTTGCCGATCCTCGCCTGGCTGCTGGCGCGGATCGAGATCTGGGTGGGCGACTGGACCGCCGCCGAGAGCTACGCCGAGGAGGGCATCCGCGTCGCCGAGTTGGCCGAGAACCCGTTCGGCGTCGGGGTCGGGCGAGCGACCCGCGCCGGCCTGCGCGTGCTGCAGGGCCGCTTCGACGAGGCCCGGGCCGACGCCGCCGCCGGGCTCGAACTGCACCGGCGCCTCGGTCTACAGCTCCCCGGGGACCTGGGCCGGGAGGCTCTCGGGCTGTGCGCCCTGATCGCCGGCGACGCAGCGGGCGCGCTCGCCGTCGTCGGTGGCGACACCGACGCGGCCCTGCGCAGCGGGTTCCTGCAGCCCGGGATCCGCCGGACCCTGCCGCTGGAGATCGAGGCATTGGTGCGGGCCGGCCGCCCCGAGGAAGCCGGCCACTTGCTCGCCCGCCTGCTCGACAGCTGGCAACCCGACCAGGGCAGCTGGGCGGATGTCGCGCTGGGCCGGTGCGTCGCCTTGCACGCCGCCGCCGACGGGCGCCTGCCTGACGCCGAAGTGACGATCACTGCCACGGTGGCGGCCAGCGCAGCGCTCGGCCTGCCCTTCGAGCAAGGCACCACGCTGCTCGTGGCCGGCGAGATCCAACGCCGAGCCCGCCGCCGGCGCCTGGCCCGCGAATCCCTCACCGCGGCCCAGGAGATCTTCGACGGTTTGGGCGCCCGGCCGTGGTCGGCGCGCTGCGGAGCCGAGTTGGCCCGGATCGCCGGCCGGGCGCCGAACTCGATCGTCCCCTCGACCCTGCTCACCGACGCCGAAGAGCAAGTCGCCCGGCTCGCCGCTGAGGGGCGCACCACACGCGAGATCGCCCAGGCGACGTTCACCGGCGTTCGCACCGTCGAAGCGCACCTGCACAGCGCGTACCAGAAGCTGGGCGTCCACTCCCGGGTGGAGCTGAGCCGAGTGCTCGGCGACCGGCTGCGCTAATCCCTGCGGGATCTACGGATCCGAGGCGGGCGTCCGAATCGCTACCGTTCGACGTCGTTTGGACGTAGGGGGCGAAGGCGATGGTCGAGGAATCGCACGGGACGAGCCGGCGGCGGTTCCTCGTCCTGTCGGGCACCGCGCTGGGCGGGACGGTCGTGCTCCGCAGCGCCGGTGCGGCCGGCGACCCGCCCGAGGTGCTCGAGGGGCTGGCCGACCGCCTCACCGACTCCTCGGGGACGAACCTGTTCGGCTGGCCGGTCGTCCTGCGCCGGCCCGCCGACCAGCTCGTCCTGACCTTGCGCGGCTACAACCTGAGCATCGACTACACGAAGTCGCCGCCGGTGCTCACGCGGGTCTCCGATCAGCTCGACAGCTTCCTCGCCGTCGAGTTCGGACCACCCAACACGCCCGCGCCGATGCACGTCGCCGAACAGGCCTACCCACTGACCGGTGGCGACCTCCCCAGCCAGGGTGGCGCCCCGATCAAGGCGCCGACGTCCAGCTCGGCGGTCGGGGCGCCTCCGGTCGGCGCCCGCATCGCCGGCCTCAGCCGGTTGGCGTTCGAGCTACCCGCGGACCGGGTCGCCCCCGGCGCGGCGCACCCCTTCACCCTCGAGTCGGCGGCGTTGCTCGACTGGGTCGACCTGCTTCTTGCGGTCGTGCCGAACGCCGTCCCGCCGATCAATCCGGCGCTCCTGCCGTCCGGCGTCGGAACCCCCCGCGCCCCCGGGCTGGGAGAGACGGCGATCGAGCTGCCCTACTCGCTGGTGGTCTCGCCGCCGCGGCGACCGCGGGCGGTCGGCCTGCTCGGCGAGGCGGTCGTGTTCGTCAACGCCGTGGAGCCGGTGACCCACCACGGCTGGACCGAGCTGTGGCACACCCGCATGGCGGCGTTGGTCCAGCGGACGTCGGGCCACCTGTCGTTCCTCGGGGTGGACGAGTCGGACCGCTCGCTCCGCACGATCCGGGCCGTGTGGAGCACGGACCCCGGCTTCGAGAAGGACATGGCGGCCAACAAGAGCGACGACGAGCTGGCCGACGACCATCGGCCGCCGTTCACGTCGGCGCTGCGCTACGTCGACCGCTACGACATCGTCCGGCTCTCCGGCGACTTCACGCCGGACAGCAAGGGCGGTCCCTACCTCCGCGGCCGTCAAGTGATCGGCAACCGGGTCGTCAACCCCGGCTACCTTCCGGCGCCGGCGACCGTCGACCGGCTGATGTTGAGCTCGCTGGGCGCGTGGCTGCAGGCCGACGCCCACTTGAACCTGCCGCACTCGACGGCCCGCAAGCACTTCAACAGCTCGCTGCTCGCGTGGCGGCAGCGGACGGTCCAGGCCCGGGACAGTTACGTGCGGGTCGTCCGCAAGGGCTACCTCTTCCCGTGGGGCCATCTGGCGTCGCTGGTGACCGTGACCGAGCGCGAGTTCGTCGAGCGCAAGGGCGAGGTGGGCGCGTACCTGCGGCAGAAGACGTTCATCGTCGTCTCGGCGCCGGTGAAGGACTACGTCGGCAGCGACAGCGTGCGCGACTCCGGTCGCGCGTTCCCGTTCACCAGCGCCGAGGCGATCACCCTCGTGACGCCCGATCTCGCGAAGCCGGCGCGCTACGTGACCGCCAAGAAAGGCGGGAAGCACGTGCAGGGCAGCGCCGAGCTCATTTTCGAGCCGCGCACGCTGGACGGCCACCCGTTCCTGTTCCACTTCCGCGGGACCGACTGGGCCGGCGACCCGATCGACGTGCGGAGTCCCGTGCTCTGGGTGGACGACACGGTCGCCTACGCCGACACCACCGCCCGCAAGACGTTGCTGGACGACGTCTTCGCGAAGTGGCGCGCCGCCTACCCGGACATCGACGTGCGTGGGCAGCGGGTCAGCATGGCCGCCCCGAAGGACCCGAGTGCCGCGACCGGCGACACGCAGGTGGTGCTGGCGAGCTTCCAACTAGGTGTCTCGCCGCGGCTGGCCGGCGTGTCGCCGGCGCATCTCGCGGCCAGCGGTCAGCCCGCGTTCTTCCCCACCCTGCACACCGCCGCCGTGCGGATGCCGGAGGCCGAGGCGGCCTCGGGCCACTCCGTCGGCACGGCGACGATGGCGTACGAGTCCGCGCACTACCTGCACGCCGGCTTCGCCGGCAACCCGGGCGGCGTGTACCTGCGCCGAGCGACCGGTGCGACCCGACGCAAGATCGCATTCTCGGCGGCGAAGGGCGGCGGCTCGCTCACGCCGAACCTGCACGTCGACGGGCTGTCCCGCGAGATCGGGCCGGTCTCGGGGGACGTGGACCAGCTGGCTGCGGGGACGTTCGATCCGAAGGCGGTCTTCGACGGCGTCGAGGCGAAACTGCTGGGCGGCCTGGAGCTGTCGACGATCCTCAAGCAGGTCGGCTTCGGGGACGACGACAACGCGCAGGCCCTGCAGATCACCTCGGTCGAGCTGCTCCAGCCGCACCGCATCGTCACCACGGTCGACTGGCATCCGTCCATTCAGGCCGGCGGCCCGACGATCGCCGGCCAGCAGATCGAGATCTTCGTCCCGACCGGGGACGTCGATACGTCGATGGACCTGCATGCCGAGATCGTGACCGACCTCGACCACCCGGCGAACTCCACGTCAACGGTCATCGGGCAGATCCGCGACTTCGAGCTCGACCTGTTCGGCAACTCGGGCGGCGAGTTCTTCATCCAAATCCCGTTCGACAGCCTGACGTTCCACGCCCAGCAGGGTCGCAAGACGCAGGTGGACGTCGCGATCGGCTCCGGCGGGGTGCAGTTCCAAGGCGCGCTGTCGTTCGTCCAGACGTTGGCCGATTACCTCAGCTTCGACGGCAGCGGTCTCGTCATCGACACCAGCGGCAGCGCCATCACCGCGACGCTCACCCTCGCGATCCCGACGATCGCGGTCGGCGTCTTCGCGCTGCAGAACCTGGCCTTCAGCGCCGGCGTGGCGATCCCGTACAACGGCGACCCGGTGCGGTTCGACTTCGCGTTCTGTTCGCGGGAGAACCCCTTCCAGCTGCAGATCATGATCTTCACCGGCGGCGGCTTCGTGGGGCTGGGCATCGGGGCGGACGGCGTGGAGCTGCTCGAGTTCAGCTTCGACTTCGGCCTCGGCATCTCGATCGACATCGGGATCGCCAGCGGGCAGGTCTCGCTCGTCGGCGGCGTGTACTTCGAGCTGGAGAAGGGCGACGACGGCAGCCAGGACGTCGACCTCACCGCCTACGTGAAGGCCTCGGGCGGCGTGTCGTGCCTGGGCATCATCTCGGTGTCGGTCGAGCTGTACCTCGCGTTGGAGTACCAGAGCGACGGAACGAATTCGCAGCTCGCCGGCGACGCGACGATGACCATCTCAGTGCACGTGCTGTTCTTCGGCGGCAGCGTCGGCTTCAGCATCCACGAGCAGTTCGCCGGCGGCGGCGTGGGTGCCCACGCAGTGGCGGGCAACGCGGCCGGTCAGCGAGCGCTGAGCGGGCTGGCCGGCGCCGCCGGTCCGAAGGCCGCAAGCCCACCGCCCAACACCTTCGGCTCGTCGATGTCGGAACAGGACTGGGCGGCGTACTGCACCTCCTTCGCGCTGATCGGGATCGGTGTGTGACATGGCGACCTACCGGCAGGACCTCATCTTCACCGTGCTCCCCCTCGGCGTCGCCAAGGCCACGGTGGCCGGCCAGACGCAGGTGTTCCTGGACATCTCCGTGGTGATCTCGCCGCGACTCGACTCCGATCAGAGCACCGCCACGCTCGCCGACTATCCCGACTGGGCCGCTCCGGGGCGGGCGTGGCCGGACACCGTGGCCGCCTTCCTGCCCACCATGCAGCTGCACCTGCCCGGCCTGCCCGGCGCCCCCCATTACCCGGTCGCATTCTTCAGCAAGCACCGGCCGGACGCCGCCCGCTTCGCAGCGGCGTTCCCCGGCTCGACGCCGGTGACGCCGTACGTCTTCCGTCGAGCGGACCAGCACAAGATCCGGTCCGCCCCGGTCGGGCATCTGGTCGACGCGCTGCAGAGCGTCTATGGCCACCTCGGGTACGCCACCGGCAATCGTTTCCCCACCTACGACGAGCTCGTCACCGCGAGCGCGTTCGGCGCCATGGGGTTCCAGCAGCCGCGCGGCAACCCGGGCAGCGTCGGGGGGAGGTCGCAGTCCGGCGAGCAGCGCAAGCAATTGCTCACCCAGGCGCTCGAGGACTCGCTGGCCGCCCACAAGGCGGTCCCGTACGACCTGACCAAGGTTCCCGGCACCGCCGGGACTCCCGCGGCCGCGACGTCGATGGCGTTCCTGCAGCAACAGCGGTTCCTGCAACGCGGCCGTCCGAAGACGAACGCGCTGACGGCCAGCCCGCCGCCACCCGCGTTCGACTTCCACCAGCGGGTGGCCGGGCTGCAGAGCCTGCCGACGCTCCTGCGCGTCCTCGGACTCGTGCTCGACCTGCGGGCCGGGCCGATTCCCGCCTCGGTCGTCGCCGCGTGGGAACAGGCCGGCGGCCGCGACACCGCCGCGTACGTCACAGTCGGCCAGGCGTTCCACGGAGCGGTCGGCAAGATCGTCGGCCCGAGCACCCAGGCCCACCTGGCCAAGGGCGTGTTCATGCCGCGGCCGAAGGATCCGGCGAAGGCCGATCACGAGTTGCGCATGCTCAAACTCGGCGACCCGACCCGATACCGCACCGTTCGGGTCGACCACGACAGCGGCGCCGTGAAGGCGATGCAGTTCGCGAACAACGTGACCCGGAGCCGCAACCAGGACGGCAAACTCACCTCCACCACGCCCGACCACTTCGCGCTGCCCGCCCTGCGGACCGCCGGGTTCGCCGTCGCCCGGCTGGGCCGGGCCACCCAGATGGTCGCCACCCTCGCCCGGCAGACCGCGCTGCAGGAAGGCTTCTTCGGCAACGGGCCGGCCCCGTCGCTCTACGAGGACGACCTGGTCCGCGGCTACCGCATCGACGTGCTCGACGTCGCCGACGGCATCTGGCGATCACTCATGTGGCGGCAGGGCACCGTCACGATCACCGGCACCGATCCGCTCACGGTGCTGGAGGAGGACACGATCGTCCCGGTCCCGACGACCGCCACCCGCTCCGCCACCGCGACCACCGACCTCTACCTCCAGGAGACGCTCACCCGCTGGGACGGCTGGAGCCTGGGCGTGCCGCGCATCGGCGACCCGTTCCAGGGCGCCGGCCCCACGTCGTCGGACTCGGGGTCGAGCGGCTTCAACGTGACGACCGACTGGCACGTACCCGGCAGCAGCCCGTCCGGCGATGCCGAGACGAAGGACGCCAACGCGCGCCGCCTGCCCCGCTTGCGCTTCGGCCGGAGCTACCGGCTCCGCGCCCGCGCGGTCGACCTCGCCGGCAACGCGCTGCCCGTCAGCGGCGCGCCGAAGACGGTGAGCACGCTGCTCAGCCCGGTGCTGCGGCACCTGCGGTTCGAGCCGCTGCCCGCGCCGCGCAGCGTGCTGCTCGCGTCGGAACTCGGCAAGGACGGCGCCCTGCGCCCGGGTGACTCCGAAGAGGTCGTGGTGATCCGCAGTGAGAGTGCCACCGTCGACGCCAAGACCGACCTGGACAACGGCATGTCCCTGCGACTGCTCCTGCCGGCCCGGTCGTCGGTGATGATGGCCGAGCACCACGGGGCGCTCGACGCGAAGATCGCCGGCCGGCCGATGGAGCAGGCCGTCGAGATCTATCAAGACCTCGCCGCCCGCGACGCCACGACCGTCCACGACGGGGCGCAGCTGCTCGACGGCAGCGCGCCGCACGGCACCACCAACCCCTACCTGTACCCCGACTTCCTGCCGATCCGCTACTTGCCCGACGTACCCGTCCACAAGGCCATGGTGCGCAACCTGCCGATCAACGCAGACAAGATCACCGACGCGACGCTGCCCTTCGACCCGGCCGGCGCCGCCTGGCCGGCCGCGCAGGCGGTCCGGATCAAGCTCGCCCGCGGTTCTCACAACACCTGGACGACCGGCGTCGTTCCGAACTCCACGGACGCCGACCGGGCGGCCGAGCTCGACCTCGTCCTCACCAAGGGCACGATGGTCAGCGCCTTGGTCAACAGCGGCATCGACGCGTCGACGCTGGGCGTCATGGCGCTGTGGGAGTGGATCGAGCTCTACGCCAAGGCGCACCACCTCCCCCCGGGCGGCATCGAGCGCACCATCCTCGACGGCGCCCACTGGATGTTCACGCCGTGGCGCAAGGTCACCTTCGTGCACGCCGTCCGCACGCCACTGCTGGCGCCGGGGCTGCTGCTCAAGCCGACGAAAACGGCGATCGGCCAGACCTATGCGACCTTCACCGGGACGAAGACGGACCCGACGGGCGGGACGATCACGTTCAGCCGCCGCAGCACGGCCCGGGTGGACGTCCAGGCCAGCTGGTCGATGCCGGTCGACACCGGGACGAACCGCGACCCCGTCACGCCGCAGCACTTCACCGGGCACGCGTTCGACATCGAGCCCGCCCGCACCGGCATCGGGTTCGTGCCGGGCATCGGCGGCGGCACGGCCCAGGTCGCCGACGCGCAGAACCTGGCTACCCGCCACGAGTTCCACGACACCAAGTTCCGCTCGGTAACGTACGCGGCGACCGCGACGAGCTACTACGTCGAGTACTTCCGCCAGCGGTTCGACCTGCCGCTCGGTGCGGATCCCATCGCCGCGCTGCGGGCGGCGGCCATCGCGCCGGGCGTGGCCTTCGAGGCATCGACGGTGGAACTCACGCTGCACTGGACGGAGAACGGGGCGCCCCGAAGCCGCCGGCTCACGGCGGCCCCGCCCGGGACGGATCCCGCCGTCGCCGCACCAACGCCGGGCGACTTCGTCGTGGTCGAGGATCCGGCGCTGAACGGCGCCGACCCCGATGCCGCGACCGGCGGCACGGTGCGCGTGCTCGCCCAGGCCGCGGTCAGCAGCGCCGGGCTGACCCACGCGGTCGTCGAGTTCTCCTACGTCGGGCCGACGATCCACACGTTCTCCGATCCGACCGCGGACAAGACCCGCAACCTGCACGTCCTCAACTCGGCCCGCCCGAAGGCACCGAACGTCCTGTACGCCGTGCCCATCTACCGGCGCACGGTCGGCGCGACCTCGGTCAGCCGCACCGGCGGCGGGCTGCGCATCTACCTGGACCGGCCGTGGTGGTCGAGCGGCGACCAGGAGCGCCTCGGCGTCGTGTGCTGGCACCAGACGGCGCGCAGCGGCAAGCTGGCGCCGGCCGCGCTGGCGCCGTATGTCACGCAGTGGGGGTACGACCCGGTGTTCCGGTCGAGCACCGTCCTGCCCGGGCAGCCCACGCCGGCCTGCTTCCCCCTCGCGACGAAGGTCAGCGCGCGTGGGGCGCTCACGATCGAAGAGTCGTCGACCAAGGTGGACGTCGCCGGACACGACGTCGGTTTCGACGCCGACCGCGGGCTCTGGTACTACGACCTGCAGATCACCGATGCACGGCACCGGTCGTTGACGACGTATACGCCCTTCGTGCGCTTGGCCCTCGCGCGCTACCAGCCCTACTCGCTCCCGGGGGCCCACCTGTCGCGCGTCGTCCTCGTCGACTACGCCCAGCTCGCACCCGACCGGCATCTGACCGTGACCGGAACCGGAGCCACTCGCCGAGCGACGATCACCGGCCGTTCGCCGCGGGCCACCGCCGGCTCGACCCACGCGAACCGGATGGTCGTCACCGTCGAGGAGCGGGACGACCGGATCGCCGACGACGCGTTGGCCTGGGCGGCCGCGACCGGCCCGACCGGGTTCCACGCCGCGGTCACCATGACTGCCTCGGCCGCGTCGGCGAGCACCGACCTCGTGACGTGGACGGCGAGCGTGTCGCTGCCGGCCGGCAACGCCAAGCCGCTGCGGCTGACGTTCGACGAGTACGAGCGCATCGAAGGCGGCACCGGGCACGGCCGGCTGGCCTGGACGGAGAGCCTGCCCCTCACTCCTGGATAGAACGTGTTCTAGTCGGCATCGAGGCCGAATCGGCGCCTTCATATGGCGGTTTCGCGCGTCCTGACTATAACCTGTTCCACATGCTCGAGCAGGAGTACGACGTCGTCGTCGTGGGCAGCGGCGCGGCCGGCATGGCCGCCGCGCTGGCGGCCCGGAAGGCCGGCCTGCGCACCGTCGTCGTCGAGAAGGCGCCGCACTTCGGCGGCTCCACCGCCCGCTCGGGCGGTGGTGTGTGGATCCCCAACAACGAGGTGCTGCGCCGCGACGGAGTCGAGGACACTCCCGAGGCCGCCCGCCGCTACCTGCACGCGATCGTCGGCGACGTCGTGCCGGCCGAGAAGATCGACACGTACCTGGAGCGGGGGCCGGAGGCGCTGAGCTTCCTGCTCGCGAACTCGCCGTTGCGCATGCAGTGGGTGCGCGACTACTCCGACTACTACCCCGAGGTGCCCGGCGGCCGGGTGGGCGGCCGATCGATCGAGCCCAAGCCCTTCGACCTCAAGAAGCTGGGCGACCAACGGGCGAAGCTCGAGCCCGACTACGGCAAGTCGCCGCTCAACGTCACGGTGACCCAGGCCGACTTCCGCTGGGCCACCCTGATGATGCGGACACCGAAGGACGTCCTACGCGTGCTGCGCATCGGCCTGCGCTGGATCTGGGCGATGCTCACCCGCAAGGACCTCGCCGTGCGCGGGCAGGCCTTCGCCGCCGGCTTGCGGCTCGGGCTACGGGACGCCGGCGTGGACGTCGTCTTGGAGACCCCGCTCGAGGAACTCGTCGTCGAGAACGGCCGGGTCACCGGCGTCGTCGTCAGCCACGACGGACAGCCGCGGACGGTTCGCGCGCGGTACGGCGTGATCCTCGGCAGCGGTGGCTTCGAGCACGACGCCGAGCTGCGGCGCGAGTACCAGCGCGAGCCGATCGGCAGCGAGTGGACGGTCGGGGCCGCGGCGAACACCGGCGACGGCATCCGCGCCGGCGAGAAGCTCGGCGCGGCGCTGGAGTTGATGGACGACGCCTGGTGGGGCCCGTCCATCCCGCTGACCGGCGGCCCCTGGTTCTGCCTGGCCGAGCGGACGTTGCCGGGCGGGATCATGGTCAACGCTCGGGGCCAGCGCTTCATGAACGAAGCGCTGCCCTACGTCGAGGCGGTGCACCGCATGTACGGCGGCGAGTACGGCCGCGGCGACGGCCCGGGCGAGAACATCCCCTGCTGGATGATCATCGACCAGCGGTACCGCAACCGTTACGTGTTCGCCGGCGTCCCGCCGCGGCGGCCGTTTCCCGGCCGTTGGTACAAGGCCGGCGTCGTGGTGCGGGCGGCGACGGTGACCGAGCTGGCCGAGAAGATCGGCGTGCCGGCGGATGCGCTCACGGCTACCGTCGAGCGGTTCAACGGCTTCGCGCCGGACGGCCGGGACGTCGACTTCGGCCGGGGCGACAGCGGTTACGACCGCTACTACGGCGACCCCACGGTGAAACCGAACCCGTGCCTTGCGCCGATCGACAAGGGGCCGTTCTACGCGATCACGATGGTGCCGGGCGACCTCGGGACCAAGGGCGGGCTAGCGACCGACGTCCACGGTCGGGTCCTGCGCGCGGACGGCTCGGTGATCGACGGGCTGTACGCGGCCGGCAACGCCAGCTCGCCCGTCATGGGCCACACGTACGCGGGTCCCGGCGCGACGATCGGG
>Ga0136846_1229701_pt1 | contig 13888 bp, 14 predicted proteins | sample HopSoiMetagenom2_FD_96841 | JGI IMG/M metagenome (GOLD analysis project Ga0136846, IMG submission 96841) | Grasslands soil microbial communities from Hopland, California, USA - 2 Assembly 2016 (version 4) | ecosystem: Environmental > Terrestrial > Soil > Grasslands | place: USA: Hopland... | reverse complement strand
GACCACTACGGCAACAAGAACGCGCTCGACCTCAACATGAAGCTCGAGTTCAAGCGCAACGAAGAGCGCTACCAGTTCATGAAGTGGGGCATGCAGGCATTCGACACGTTCAAGGTCGTGCCGCCGGGCATCGGCATCGTGCACCAGGTGAACCTCGAGTACCTCGCGCCGGGGGTGCACAAGTCGGCCGACGGCGTGTGCTACCCGGACACCCTGGTCGGCACCGACAGCCACACCACCATGATCAACGGCATCGGCGTGGTCGGCTGGGGCGTGGGCGGCATCGAGGCCGAGGCCGGCATGCTCGGCCAGCCGGTGTACTTCCTCACGCCCGACGTCGTCGGCGTGAACCTCAAGGGCAAGCTGCACCCCGCGCTCACTGCCACCGACCTGGTCCTCACGGTCACCGAGATGCTGCGCAAGGCGAAGGTGGTCGGCAAGTTCGTCGAGTTCTTCGGCGAAGGCGTCGAATCGCTCTCCGTCACCGACCGCGCCACGCTCGCCAACATGGCGCCGGAATACGGCGCGACGATGGGCTTCTTCCCGGTCGACCAGAAGACGGTCGAGTATTTCCGCGGCACCGGCCGCAGCGACGAAGCCGTGCAGCGCTTCGCCGAGTACTTCAAGGCGCAGGGCTTGTTCGGCATTCCGAAAGCCGGCGATATCGACTACTCGCAGGTGCTGGAGCTCGACCTGTCGACGGTCAAGCCGTCCCTCGCCGGACCGAAGCGCCCGCAGGACCGCATCGACCTCGACCGCGTCGCCGCCACGTTCGAGAAGCTCTTCACTGCGCCGGTGAAGGACAACGGTTTCGCCAAGAAGCCCGAGGACCTGCGCAAGCCCTACAAGACTTTCGACGGCATCGAGATCAAGAACGGCGACGTGCTGATCGCCGCAATCACATCGTGCACCAACACGAGTAACCCTGGCGTGCTGCTCGCTGCCGGCCTGCTGGCGAAGAAGGCGGTCGAGCTCGGATTGAGCGTCAAGCCGCACATCAAGACGTCGCTTGCGCCGGGATCGCGCGTGGTCACCGAGTACCTCGGCAAGGCGGGACTTCTCCCCTATCTCGAGAAACTCGGGTTCAACGTCGCCGCTTACGGCTGCACTACCTGCATCGGCAACGCCGGCCCGCTCGCGCAATCGATCGACGAGGCGATCGTGAAGAATGATCTCGTCTGCGCCGCCGTACTCTCCGGCAACCGCAACTTCGAAGCGCGCATCCACCCCAACATCCGCGGCAACTTCCTCGCCTCGCCGCCGCTCGTCGTCGCCTATGCGATCGCCGGGTCGGTGCTGAAGGACTTCCGCAAAGAGCCCGTTGGCGTGACGAAGGACGGCCGCGAGGTCTACATCGGCCACATCTGGCCGGCGCACGACGAAGTCATGGCGCTGATGAAGTTCGCCATGGACGCGCCCACCTTCCGCAAGCTCTACTCGAACCTCGGCGAGACCAACCCGCTGTGGAAGAAGGTTTCCGCGCCCGCCGGACAGGTGTACAGCTGGCCCGCATCGACCTATATCGCCGAGCCGCCGTTCTTCGCCGGCTTCTCGATGCAGCCGAGCCAGCCGGGCGACGTCACCGGCGCCAAGGTCCTCGCCATGCTCGGCGATTCGGTCACCACCGACCACATTTCCCCGGCGGGCTCGATCAAGCCGACGTCGCCGGCGGGCATTTTCCTGCAAGAGAACGACGTCGCGGTGGCGGATTTCAACAGCTACGGCGCGCGACGCGGCAACCATGAGGTGATGATGCGCGGCACGTTTGCCAACGTGCGCATCAAGAACCTGATGCTCGGCGGCAAGGAAGGCGGCTCCACGCTCTACAAAGGGCAGGAGATGCCGATCTACGACGCCGCGATGCGCTACATCGCCGACGGCACGCCGACGATTGTTTTCGGCGGGGAAGAGTATGGGACCGGCTCATCCCGCGATTGGGCGGCCAAAGGAACGCAGCTCCTCGGTGTGAAGGCAGTGGTCGCGCGCAGCTTCGAGCGCATCCATCGCTCCAACCTGGTCGGCATGGGTGTGCTGCCGCTGCAGTTCATGGGCACCGATTCGGCGCAGTCGCTCGGCCTGAAAGGCGACGAGACCATCGACGTAGTGATGGCCGGCGAGATTGTGCCGCAGCAGGAGCTGAAGCTCCGCATCCGCTCGGCCGACGGGCAGGTGCGTGAGGTGCCCGTGAAATCCCGCATCGATACGCCGATCGAAGTCGACTATTACAACCACGGCGGCATCCTGCCGTTCGTCCTGCGCGAGCTGATGGGTCGGGCCGGCCCCGCAAAGGCCAAGGCCGCCTGATTCAAGGAATCGGTCTTGCTACGGTCCAGGTATGAAAACTACCTGGATCGTCGCCGCGGACGCGAGCCGCGCGCGAATTCTGCAAGTAATGGACCGGGACGGGCACCTCGCAGAGGTCGAGGACTTCGTCAATCCGAGCGCCCGGCTGCACGAGCGCGACATGACCACCGATGCCGAGCCGCGCTTCAACGGGCATGGCGGCGTCGGAAAGGCGGGTAGCGGCCGCACCGGAGGCCCCGGCAACGACCGCGAGGCAAAGAGCAAGGGCGAGTACGAGACCGAGGTGTTCGTCCGTCAGCTCGGCGAATACTTGGACAAGGCGCGCAACGATCACCGCTACGAGGCGCTGCACGTCGTCGCGCCGCCCAAATTGCTCGGTCAATTAAGGAAAGAGCTCGGCAAGGAGGTGCAGAAGCTGGTCGAAGAGGAGCTGCCTAAGGACCTGTCATGGCTGAACACGCGCGAGATCGAGCAACGTCTTTTCCATGGAGGCGATCGATGAAGCCCGTCGCCTTCCTTGCGGCAGCGCTCCTGTCATTCCCGGCGGCGTCTTTCGCCGTGGACAGCTCGCCGCGGTGCGATGCACTCCCCGCCGCGGAGAAGGACCAGTGCCTGAAGGATGAGCTCGCCAAGACCGACAGTAAGGCCGCGCCGGAAACCGCGGCGAGCGGCGGCAGCGCGCCGTCCGAGAGGCCTTACGACAACGCGGATCGGTCGCCGCGCTGCGACCGGTTGAGCGGCGCCGAGAAGGACCAGTGCCTGAAAGACGAGGCCGCCAAGACCGAAACCAAGTAGTTTTCTTACTGCGCGCCGAGCCCGGCCAGGTAGTCGACGAGCACGTCGATGTCCTTGTCGGAAAGCGCCTGCGCGGCCGCCGTCATGTTGCCGTCCATGTCTGAGCGCGTCCCGGCCTTGAAGCCCTTTAGCTGCACGCGCAAGTATTCCGGCTGCTGACCTGCGAGACGCGGGATGTGCTGCTGGCCGAGCAGCGCCGGCCCGTGGCATTGCGAGCAGTTGAACTTCTTGGCGAGATCGGGCCCGGAGGCCTTGCTCGCGGGCGAGCTCTGGTGCTTCGGCGGCGTCGCCTTCAAGCTCGCGTAGTAGTCGGCGAGGTTGTTCATGTCCGCGTTGGAAAGGTTCGCCGCCATGGGCGACATCTGCGGATTCTTGCGATTGCCCTCGCGAAACTGATAGAGCTGCATGGCGATGGCCTGCGCCGGCTGGCCGGCGAGCGAAGGCAACGCCGGATCGCTCGAAGTGCCCTCGTTGCCGTGGCAGGCCGCGCACACCTGGGCCTTCACGCGTCCCGCTTCGGCGTCCGCCGCTTGCGCGCCGACGCCAAAAAAGAAAAACGCGACGGCAAGCGCCGCCGCGTTTCTATCTCGCAATTTAGAAATCACTTCTTGGAGTAGCTGACCCGATAGAGGATGCCGTTGTAGTCGTCCGAGAACAGTAAAGACCCGTCCTTCATGACCAGCAGGTCGACCGGCCGGCCCCACATCGGCGGATCGGCCTTCTCGTCGGTCATGAAGCCGGTAATGAACGGCTGCATCTTGGGCTGGCCTTTGTCGTCGAAGCTGACGCGCATCACGTTGTAGCCCTGCTTGGTGGTGCGGTTCCACGAGCCGTGCATCGCGATGAACGCGTTGTTCTGGTACTCCGCCGGGAACATCTTGCCGTTGTAGAAGCGCATGCCGAGCGGCGCGATGTGTGCGCCGAGCTTGAGCGCCGGCTTGGCGAATTCCGCGCACGAGCGGTTCTTGCCGTACTGCGGATCGAGCGTGTCGCCCTGGTGGCAGAACGGATAGCCGAAGTTCGGCACCGTCTTCGCCGCCACGCGGTGCAGCGTGTCGTTCGGCGAATCGTCGCCGAGCCAGTCGCGCGCATGGTTGGTGAACCACAGCTCCTTGGTCTTCGGATGCCAGTCGAAGCCGACCGAATTGCGCACGCCGAGCGCGACCGTCTCGAGCACGCCCTTCGCCGGATCGACGCGCATGATCGACGCTTCCATGTAGCTCGGCATCACGATGTTGCCCGGCGCGCCGATGTTGAAGTAGAGCTTGCCGTCGGGGCCCATCGCCAGGAACTTCCAGAAATGCCCGGCGGCGCGGTTCGGGTCGAGGTTGTCCACGACCACCTTGCCTTCGCCCGGGCTGTCGAGCTTGCTTTCGATGCCGTCGTGGCGAGTGATGCGGCCGCGCTCGGCGACGTACAGCGTACCTTTGCTGAATGCGATGCCGTTCGGAGCATCGAGGCCGGTGAAGAGCGTCTTCACCTCCCGCTTGCCGCCGTTGTCGACCACCGCATACACGCTCTTGGCGTTGCGGTTGCTGACGAAGACGGTGCCTTTGTCGCCGAGGGCGAGAGACCGCGCCTCGGGGATGCCGTCGGTCCAAACCTCGACCTTGAAGCCCTCCGGCGCCTTCAGCGTGTTCACCGGCAGGTCCTTCGCCGAGCGGCCGGTCATATGCGGCGCAAAGGGATGCAACGTGGATTCCTGCTGCGCCGGCGGCTTGCCCTGATGCCACGACGGCGGCGGCGATGCCGGCGCCTGCGCCAGGACCGGAACTGCGAAAGCGGCCGCGATGGCCGCTGCAATCAGATGGGTCATATTGATCTCCTCCGTGGAGCGGCTATTAGAACGTAAGAGCGGCCTGCAATCCAACACTCATGTTGCGGCGCGGCGCAGGCTCGAAGTAACGGAAGTTGGTCTCGTTGACGATCACCGAGCCGACATAGTTGCGGTCGGTCAGGTTGTCCAGCCGCACGAATTCCGTAAACCGCATCCTGCCGCGCTCCTGCACCAGGCCGGCTACCGCATTCCAGACCGTGAACGAGCCGGCGTAGTCGGTATTCGGATCGTTGACCGGCACGCGCGAGCGGTAAAGGCCCTCGAGACCGGCGTGGAACGGCGCCCGACGGTAGCGTAGATCCGCGTAAAGCTGGTCGCGCGCCGTGCCCGGAAGCCGCGAGCCCGGCTGCACGGTCTGCAGCTGGTTGTTCGGCGGCGTGGCGATCACGGTGTCGAAGCCCTCGCGGAAGGTGGCGTCGAGGCGCGTATAGGCGGCGTGCGCCTGCCAGCGGCCCGGCAACAGCGTCTCCGCTCCGAGCTCGAGCCCCTTGCGGTCGGTATGGCCGACGTTCTTGAAGGTGGCGCGTCCGCCTTGGTTGCGATCGACCACGATCTCGTTCTCGGTGGCGATCTTGAAAATCGCGATGTTGGCGCGCCCGACGTTGGGGGCCACCGTTTTTACGCCGGTCTCCAAGTGCCGGCTGGTGCTCGGGTTCAAGCCAAAGTTGAGGCCGGAGCCTGAGTTTTGGTAGGCGAGCTCGAGAAAGGTCGGCGTCTCGAAGCCGCGGCCGACGTTGCCGTAGACGCTCGTGTTCTGCGTCGCGCGGTACAGCAGCCCCGCAACCGGCGTCGTCGCGCTGTACACGCGCCCGCCGCTGTCGTTGCCGTTGAGGACGGTGTAGTAGTCCTCCGATTTGAACGCGACTCGGCTATGCCGGGCGCCGGCATTCGCCAGCCAGCGCTCGGCGAAGCGCCATTCCACCTGGCCGTAGTAATCGTTGTTGAAGACCGTGTTGTTCTCGTCGCGCTTGAGCGCGCCGATGTTGCCATTGTTGTTGATGTAGCCCTTGCGCCGCTCGTACATCGTGTCGTATTCGGTGCCGGCCGAGAGACGCAAGGCGCCCGCATCCTGGAACCAGCGCAGCGCGCCCCCGCCGTAGTTGCGATCGAGATCGACCACAGCGCCCGAATGCGTCGCCGCCGACTGCGTGGCGAGCGGGATGGCGAGGTACTGCTTTACACCGCGCTGGCCGACGTAGCCCATGGCTTCGATGCGCCCCGCACCGCCGAGCGAATGGCGGAACGTACCGCCGACCTGGTCTTGCGAGACGGTCTTGCGGGTATTGAATTGCAGAGCCTCCGGTGTCGCCTGGCGGGGGTTCTGCTCGACCTGCGCGCGGGTGAGCCCAAGGGGATCCTGCGTATCGGGTTGATGCAAGCTGTTGGCGACGATCGTGAAATCGCCGGCGCGCATCTTCGCGTTGAAGAGGTCGCGCGTTGTGATGCTGTGGTCCCGATAGCCGTTGGTCTCGAAGCGCGACAGATCGCCTATTGCGTTCAAAGCGCCAAACTGTCCACCGAAGCGCATGCCGAGGCGTTGCGTCTGGTAGCTGCCTAGCAGAAGATCCGCGGCAGCGGTCGGCACCGCCGGCCCGTCCATCGTGTCCACCGCGATCACGCCGCCGGAAGCGTTGCCGTACATCGACGAGAACGGGCCGCGCAGCACCTCGATGCGCTCCGCAGTGCTCAGCGCGAAGCTTCCGGTCTGTCCCTGGCCGTCGGGCATCGTCGCCGGGATGCCGTCCGAGATGAGGCGAATGCCGCGCACGCCGAAGGTCGAGCGCGCGCCGAAGCCGCGCGACTGCACCTGCAGGTCCTGGGCGTAGTTCTGGCGATTGAGCACGGCGATGCCGGGCACGCGGCCCATGCTCTCCGAAAGGTTAACTTGCTGGCGATCCTCGCGGATCTCGTTGCCGTAGATGCGATCGATCGACGCCGGCACCTCGAGCGCCGGCTGCGGCGCGCGCGTCGCCGTCACGACGACCGCATCGTCCTGCGCCAGCGCCGATCCGCACAGCGCAGCGGCGGCGAGCCCTCCCAGCGTGCCCCTCATTTCCGCTAGGCTACCTGCAATGCGCTTCATGGTCAGCATCGCGCTCGCCGCTTTCATGGCGTTTGCGGGCGCCGCCCCGGACGCGAGCCTCGTGCAGAAGCTGCGCCAAGGCGGCTATGTCCTGTACCTGCGCCACGCGTCGACCGACTTCAGCCAGGACGACTCGCGCATGACGAGCTACGCGGACTGCTCGACTCAACGCAACCTCACCGACAAGGGTCGCGCGGAAGCACGCGGCCTGGGTACCGAAGTAAAGCGCCTCGGCATTCCCATCGGCACGGTCTACGCCAGCCCTTTTTGCCGCACGATGGAAACGGCGCGCCTCGCCTTCGGCGAGCCGAAGCCGACCAACGAAGTACGCGGCGGCCCGTCGCGCCCGGATGATCCGGCTCGTTACGATCCATTACGCAAGCTGCTCGCCACGCCGCCCGCCCCGGGCCGCAACAACGTCATCTCCAGCCATGGCAACCCGTTCTTCGCCCTCTTCGGCCCGCCCTACCTCGCCGAAGGCGAGATCGCGGTGGTCGAACCGGCGACGCGAAAAGTCGTCGACCGCATTCGGCTAGAGGAGTGGGCCGGGCTTAAGCCCTAGTCGTCGCCTTCGAATTCCTCAATGCGGCGGCGATCGCGCTTGGTCGGCCGTCCTTTCAGCTCAGCGGCCGGTTCCGTGCCCCAGCGCCGCAGATCCATCCGCCGCTCGCGCTCGGCGCGGCTGGCGGCGGTCTCTTCGTAGAGCTTGCGCGCCTCTTCCGCCGGTCCGCGCCGATCCGAGAGCGCGATGACCTTCACCTCCCACCGCCAATCGCCGACGCGCACGACTACCGTATCGCCAGCCTTCACTTCATGCGCCGGCTTGGTGCGATCACCGTTCAACTGCACGCGGCCGCCGGCGACCGCCTGCTGCGCGAGGCTGCGCGTCTTGAAGAAGCGCGCCGCCCAGAGCCATTTGTCCAATCTCATGCGAGAATGTGCACACCCCTAGTCATTCGATGATTCGGTCGGCGCGCTGCACAATCGCTTTTGGAATCTCGATGCCGCTTGCCTTCGCCGCCTTCAGGTTCACCATTAACTCCATCCGCGTAGGCTGCTCGATAGGCAAGTCAGCAGATCTTGCGCCCTTCAAGATGCGATCCACGTAACTGGCGGAACGGTGATGCAGTCCGGGAAGGCTGTTTCCGTATGACATGAGTCCGCCTGCCTCGACAAAAAACGGCCACCAGTAAATAGCGGGAATCCTGAGCTTAGCGGCCTGCGCGGCAATGGCCGCGCGATGGGTATCCAGAACGTCCGGATCGCCGCGGATCAGCAGTGCATCCGTCCTAGCTTTGCCGGCGGCGGCAAACGCCTCGGCGATTTGATCGGCGCGCGTGACTTCGAAGACTTGAATCTGCAGCTTTAGCGCGCCGCCCGCGGACTGCAGGTTGTTCATCCGTTCCGCGAACTTCCGGCCCTCCAGCGTCGGATTGGTAATCACGGCGACCCGGCTGACCGACGGGAAAGCGTCCTTGAGAATCTCCAGACGCTTGCCGTCCACTTCGATGAACCCGCCGATACCGGTGACGTTGCCTCCTGGGCGCGAAAGACTAGCTACGACACCGTCCGCCGCCGCGTCGCTTAAATAAGCCGCCATGACGATAGGGATAGTCGTCGTCGCCGCTCGGGCGGCGTTGATCGCAGCATCGGCACGCGCGACGATCAGGTCCACATCTGCAAGCACCAACTCCTTAGCAAGTGATGGCAGCTTGCTGCGATCGCCTTCCGCGTAGCGGTAGTCGATCAAGATCGTGGTGCCCGGGGTCCACCCCAATTCGCGCAGCCCACCCTCGAAGGGCTCGCGCTGCACCGACCTGGGTTCCTTGGCGCTGCCAACGTGGAGAATTCCCACTCTCGGCACCTTACGGCTTTGCGCCAATGTGCCGAAGCTAAAAGCCGTCGAACAGGCGGCGAAGAGAAGCGCCCGACGTTTCATTCGATGACGTTCGTCGCGCGCGCCATCTATTGAATGATGCGCGTCGCACGCGCTAGCAGGGAGGTCGGTATGGTCAGGCCGATTTCCCTGGCGACCTTCGAATGGATGAGAAATTCATACTCGCGTGGCTCCTCAACCGGGATGGACGCCGGTTTTGCGCCTTTTAGGATCTCTGTTCCGATTTGCGCGGTACGCCGCAGTGCAGATTCGCCCGCTGCCCCGAAGCCGAAGAGCATGCCGCGGGTCACATACGGCCCGGTGCCGATGCTGGGCATGCGGTGTCTGGCAAGTCCGGCGCGCAGCGTCTCTACCCTTGCAAACAGGATCGGCGACGTCAGGACCATGAGCCCGTCGACCTTACCCGCATGATCGTCCAGCGCGCCGGCGAGATCGTATGGCGCTTGTGCGAATTCCACGATCGCGGGCTCGAAGCCTGCTGCCGCTGCCGATTTGCGTGCGGCGGCCAGTTGATCCCGCGAAAAGCTATCGACAAAGAGCAGCATGCGAGTCGACTTCGGCAGCGCCTCGCGCATAATCTGGAAGCGCTTCGCCACCAGCTCGGGCTCCGGTACGTACACGCCGGTAATGTTGCTTTCGGGACGCGCCAGATTCCCGACGACCCCGGTTTGAAGGGGGTCATAGTCGTTCGCGAAAAATACGATTGAAATAGCCGTGGTGGCAGTCTTCAGCGCCCGGGCTGCGTGCACCGGACCAATGGCGAAGATGAGGTCGCATTTCGCCTCGACGAGCTCGCGCGCCAGCCTCGGAAATCTTTCGGGTATGCCATCGGCGGAGCGCACGAGCAGCGTCGCGCCTTTGCCGTCCTGATAGCCGAGCTGCGCAAGGCGCTCAATGACGATGGGCGCGAGCACCGATTGCGTGAGCGGCACGGCTAGCAGCATGCCGATGCGCGGACGTGCCGGTTGGGTGAATGCGAAGGCGGGCGCCATTGCGCCGACCGTGCCTGCGATCAGGACTTCCCGCCGGGTAATCATGTCACCCTCCCCGGCGGCAATCTACTCCGACTTAGCTGGCGGTGACTACTCCCACCGGGCAGGAAACGCCCGTGCCGCCGAGCCCGCAGTAGCCGTTTGGGTTCTTGCCGAGATATTGCTGGTGATAATCCTCGGCGTAGTAGAACTGGGGCGCAGGACGGATCTCGGTGGTGATGGCGCGGTAGCCCTTCGCTTTCAGCGCCTGCTCGAAGGCCGCTTTCGATTTCTCCGCCGCCTTGAGCTGCTCGTCGCCGTAGCAGTAGATCGTCGAGCGGTACTGGGTGCCGGCGTCGTTGCCTTGGCGCATCCCCTGCGTCGGATCATGGCCTTCCCAGAAAACCTTGAGCAGCTCTTCGTAGCTCACGATCTTGGGATCGAAGACCACCAGCACGACCTCGGCATGGTTGGTGAAGCCGCTGCAGACCTCCTCGTAAGTCGGGTTCTTCGTCTCGCCGCCGGCGTAGCCGACGGCGGTGGAATAGACGCCCTTCGTTTTCCAGAACAACCGCTCTGCGCCCCAGAAGCAGCCCATGCCGAACACCGCCTGCTGCAGGCCGGCGGGAAACGGCGCCTTGAGCGGATGGCCGTTCACGAAGTGCTTCGCGGGCACCTCCACTTCGGTGGCACGGCCGGGGATGGTTTTCTCCGTCGGCAGCAGATTGGTCATCTTCTTCATGAATGCGAACATAGCGCTCTCCAGATGAACTACGATTTTCCCTCAAAATAAGGCGGATGAAGCTCTGCATCTACGGCGCGGGCGCCATCGGAGGCCTGATGGCGGCTTGGCTCGCGCGAGCCGGCCATGAGGTCTCGGTCGTGGCGCGAGGCGCGCAGCTCGAGGCCATCCGGCGCTCCGGGCTGCGCGTGCGTAGCAATGGCGCCGTCGAGTCGTATCCGGTGCGCGCCGAAAGCGAGCCGGCACGCCTCGGTGAGCAGGACTATGTGTTAGTCACCGTTAAGGCGCAAAGCCTTACAGCCGTCGCGGAGACGATTCCCCCGCTTCTCGGTCCCCAGACTTCGATCGTCACTGCCATGAACGGCGTGCCGTGGTGGTTCTTCGATCGCCTTTCGTTCGGCAACGGCCGCGAGCGGCTAGAGTCGCTCGACCCCGGCGGCCATCTTTCGCGTGCTCTGCCGACGGAACGCATCGTCGGCTGCGTGATCCACCTCGCCGCCTCGACGCCGGAGCCGGGCCTCATCTCGCATAACATGGGCCGCAAGCTCATCGTCGGCGAGCCCGGCGGCAAGAACTCTGAGCGCACGTCCCGCATCGCCGACGCGCTCAAGCAGGCCGGCTTCGAGGTTCACACGACGGACAAAATCGAAAAGGAGTTCTGGGTGAAGCTGCTCGGCAACGTGAGCTTCAACCCGGTCTCGGCACTCACCATGTCGACCGCCGACCGCCTGATCGAGAGCCCGCCGGTGAAGGACTACATGGTGAAGATCATGCGCGAGGTGCTTGCAATCGGTCGGGCCGTAGGCGTCGACGCCGCCATCGATCCGGAGGCGCGCATCGACATGGCGCGCGCACTTGGCAAGTTCAAGACCTCCATGCTGCAGGACTTGGAAGCGGGCAAGCCGCTCGAGATCGACGGCCTCCTCGCCGGGACGCTGGAGATCGCTCGCAAGGCGGGCGTGAGCGCGCCCTACACGGAAAGCCTGTTCGGCCTCGTGCGCGCACGCGCGCAAGCGACCGGCCAATATCGATGAAGCTTTTCCTTTTCGCCGCAGCGCTCACCGCGACCAGTGCCTTCGCCCAATACGACGGCCCCGCCGTCGAGTCTTGCCGAACTTATGCACTGACGGAGCTGAAGCGGGCCGGCGGCAATGTGAAGGAAATCGTGATCGTGCGGGATCGGAACCTCTTCATCGAGCGCTATACGCGCAAGGTCGGCAGCCAGTTCGTTTCTTCCGTGCTGAGCGGCAACGGCTCGATCGTGTACCCGGCCGCGCCGAGCGCCGAGCTCTCGTTCCTGTGCCTGCTCGCGGACGACAAGCGCCCCATTTTCTTCAACTGGCTGCCGCGCCAGGATACGAGCGCGCTGGCGCAATGCACGCGCGATGAATCGCTGCGCGCCAAGCCGCGCGGCTGCCTCGAGATGCTGCAGCAGATCGCGGAAAGCGAGCTCGGCCAGATGTACGCCGAGCGGTTCCAGGAAGCGAATGCGCGCGACGAGGCAGCCGTCGCTGCATACCGCAGATCGAACGACGAGTGGCGGCAGTACCGCGACGCCGAGTGCGAGCGCCAAGGCGCGGGTTCCGAGGAGCGCAAGCTCGCCTGCATCGTCGACCTCACTCGCCGCCGTGCATGGGACATGCGATGACCCCGGAGATTTACCTTGCCTATGTGCTGGCCTGCATCCTGATCGCCATCGTTCCAGGGCCCACCGTCACCGTGATCATCGCCAACAGCCTCGCGCACGGCACACGCGCCGGCTTGCTCAATGTCGCGGGCACGCAGCTCGGCCTCGGACTGATGATGGCGATCCTCATCGTCGGCTTGAGCTCGGTCATCGCCGCGATGAGCTGGCTCTTCGACTGGCTGCGCATCGCGGGTGCCCTCTATCTCGTCTACATCGGCTACCGCCTCCTCCGCTCGCCGGATGCCATCGCCAACGCAAAGGCCCCCGCGCCACGCGGCGGTTTCTTCCTGCAGGGATTCCTGGTCATGATGTCGAACCCGAAGGCGCTCTTCTGGTTCGGCGCCTTCATTCCGCAGTTCGTCGATCCGAAGGGCAACTATGTCGCCCAGATCGCTTTTCTCGGCATCACGGCGATGGTGGTGGCGCTTTTCTCGGACGGCGCCTATGCGGTACTCACCGGGCGCGCCGGTGCGTTACTCAGCAGAAAAAGAGTGCGCCTGGTGTCGCGCCTCGGCGGCGGCTTCCTGATCGGCGGCGGGCTGTGGCTCGCCCTCAGGAAATAGTGGGCCGCTTCTTCAGCTCGGGCAGGATCGCCCGCTCATAGAACTGGACGCCGACCTTCGCCATCCGCTCGGCGCCGATCATTTCCTTCGCCGCCTCGGGCGCGCGCTTCCAGTTCTTGTATTCGTCCTCGTAAGGCAGTCCCATCGACTGCGCGATGAGCTGGATGTAGTTGTACACCGGCAGCGCGCCGGCCGCGTCTAGCCCGACCATCTCGCGGAAACATTGGTGGAAGGTGGTGACCAGCGCCTGCGCACCGCACGCCTCTGCCGCGCGAACGGTATTCGTATGCATGTCCTGCAGCGCGGTCGGCAACCCGCCGAAAGAAGCGCACATATAGCCAGGCGCCACGTAGCCGGCGTCCACCACTTCGATGCCCGGAATGCAGCCGAGGAGCTCCGGCATCAGGCGGTTCACCGGCACGAGATCGTTGAAGCCGACGTGCCTATGCAGCATGACGCGCATCGGCACGCGGTGGACGAGGAGCGGCGAGAGCTTGTCGCGATTACCGTGCAGGAGCTCCACCATGTAGCTCATGTCGAACCGGCGCTCGTTTCCCTTTTCCATGAAATCGTGCATATGCGAGTGGCAGGACGGACACCACGCCACCACCCGCGCGCCGCGATCGTTCAGCTTGCCGACGGTGCGCGTTGCCATCCCGCCGGCGGCGATTTGGTTCGCATCCTTGACCGTACCGCAGCAATAGTCCGGACCGCCGACGGGCGAGGCATCGAAGCCGACGGCGCGCAGGATGTCGAGACAGGCATGGATGATGTCGCCGTGCCTCAGCACGTTGCACCCATACCAGAACGTGACGCGCTCCATCAGGTCCACTCCTTCAGCTCATCGTCCGTAAGCTGCAGCTTCGCAAAGGCGCGCACGCGGTCGAAGTAGTCGCGATCCTCCTTCGCATCGAGCTGCTTCGGCAGGCCCCGGCCGCCCAGCGCCGTCATCCGCGCAAGGCGCATCATCATGCGCGGATCGACATTCTCGGGACACGCGGGAACGCAG
>Ga0136846_1226106_pt1 | contig 13888 bp, 9 predicted proteins | sample HopSoiMetagenom2_FD_96841 | JGI IMG/M metagenome (GOLD analysis project Ga0136846, IMG submission 96841) | Grasslands soil microbial communities from Hopland, California, USA - 2 Assembly 2016 (version 4) | ecosystem: Environmental > Terrestrial > Soil > Grasslands | place: USA: Hopland... | reverse complement strand
GACCTTGCGAAGCAGGGTGCGTTGAAGAACCTGGGCTCGATGGGCCTGACGCCGTCGTACATCAAGGCGCGTTACGGGCCCGCATGGATCACGCTCGGCACGGTCGACGGGAAGCTCTACGGGGTCGCCGCGAAGGCGAACTCGAAGACCGTCGTCTGGTACCGGCCTGACCAGTTCAAGAAGTACAAGCTGAAGACGCCGAAGACGTGGGCGCAGCTGCTTGCAGTCACGAAGAAGCTGAAGTCGAAGGGCCAGAACCCGTGGGCGCAGGGAGCGAAAGACTCCTGGACGCTGACGGACTGGTTCGAGAACGTCTATCTCCGCACGGCGGGCCCGACGAAGTACCAGCAGCTCTTCACCGGCAAGCTCAAGTTCACGGATGCGTCCGTGGGCGTCGCGATCCGGCAGATGCTGCAGGTCCTCAACAACAAGTACCTCGTCGGCGGTGTCCAGGGCGCGCTCGGTACGGCGTTCACGGACGGCATCGGCCGCGTGTTCGGCAAGAAGCCTTCCGCCCAGCTGTACATGGAGGGCGGTTTCGTCGGCGGCATCGCGACCGGCGACACCAACAAGGCGCTCAAGCCGGGCAAGACGATCGACTGGTTCGCCTTCCCGACGATCAGCAAGAAGTGGGGCAGCCCGCTTCTCGGCGCGGGCGACCTCGCGGCGGCGTTCACCGACAATGCCGACGTTCGTTCGTTCCTGAAGTACATCTCGTCCCCCGAGGCCGGCAAGGTCTGGGTCTCGACGGGCGCGATCATCTCTCCGAACAAGCAGGTGACCGGAAGCGCGTATCCGAATCTGCTCGTGCGGAAGGAAGCAGCACAGGTCAAGGCGGCGAAGGTGTTCCGCTTCGACGGCTCCGACCAGCTCCCGGGAACGCTCGCAGACGACTGGGGCGCAGCGCTCCAGAACGCCCTGCAGAAGCCCGGCAGCATCAGCAGCATCCTTTCTGCCTTCCAGACCAAGGCGGCAAAGGAGTTCTAGAAGTCGATGACAGCGCCCGCCGCAAGGCGGGCGCTGTCATTCTCAACCCATGAGCGCCCAGGCCCCCCCGATGCCAGTCCCGCAGCCGAAGCGGCGCTTCGGTCGCAGCCGGGACGGGAGCCTCCGCGAGCGCATCGAAGGGATCCTCTTCGCTCTGCCCGCGATCATCGTGCTCGCGCTGTTCGTCGTCTATCCGGCGTACTACACGATCAGGCTCGCGTTCTACCGCAGCGACTTCCTGTTCGGCTTCACCGGCTGGGTGGGCTTCGACAACTTCAAGGATCTGCTCACGAACAGCCCGGACTTCCTCGACCTTTCGCACTTCCCGCCGGAAGGCGCGCTGATCAACAACGTCAAGTGGATCCTCATCTACGTCACTTTCTGCCTCGTGCTCGGCCTCGCCCTCGCCGTCCTGGCGGGCGGCGTTCGCTACGAGCGCGCCGTCAAGTCCGTCATCTTCGTGCCGATGGCGATCTCCGCGACCGCCGTCGGCGTGATCTGGCTGCTCGTCTACAGCCCGGATCCGAACATCGGCACGCTCAACGCCGTCGTCCACGGGCTCGGCGGGGATCCCGTCTCCTGGCTCGGTAAGCCCAACACCGTCAACTACGCGATCATCTTCGCCTACGTCTGGGCGTCGACAGGATTCGCGATGGTCGTCCTGTCCGCGGCGCTGAAAGGAATCCCGACGGAGATCCTCGAAGCCGCCCGCGTCGACGGGGCGACCGAATGGAACATCTTCCGGCGCATCATGCTGCCGATGCTCAGCCTGCCGCTCTCGATCGTGTCGGTGTGGCTCTTCATCAACGTGATCAAGGTCTTCGACATCATCTACGTGATGACGTCGGGCGGGCCCGGGACGTCCAGCCGGGTGATCGCCTACACGATGTTCACGGAAACGTTCAACGGCCATCCGGGCCGCGGCGCCGCTGTCGCCGTGATCATGCTCCTGCTGATGCTGCCGGTGATGGTGCTGAACGTGAAGCGCTTCCGCAGCGAGCGGGTGGTTGCGTAGTGGCGACCCGCGCAGAGCCGGCACGTCTGGCGCAGCCGCGCACGTTCAGCCAGCGGCTGGTGGGCATGTTGACGCGCAGCCCGGTGCACATCGTGCTGATCGCGATCGCGGCGCTCTGGCTCGTGCCGACCGTCGGGCTGGCCGTGACGTCGTTCCGCCCGCGCTCGGACATCCTGTCGAACGGGTGGTGGCACGTCTTCTCGAGTCACCTGACACTCGAGAACTACAGCCAGGTGCTGCATTCGAACGGCATGGGCCACGCGTTCGTCAACAGCCTCTGGATCACGATCCCGTCCACGATTCTGCCGCTCACCCTCGGGGCGCTTGCGGCCTACGCGTTCGCGTGGACGCGCTTCCCCTTCCGCGACACGACGTTCCTGATCATCATCGCGCTGATGGTGGTGCCGGTCCAGACCGCCTTCGTCCCGCTGCTCAAGCTCTTCCGAGAGCACGGACACCTCAACAACGAGTTCTACGGGATCTGGCTCGCGCACACGGCCTTCGGCCTGCCGCTCGCGATCTTCCTGTTCCGCAACTTCTTCATCACGTTGCCGAAGGACCTGATCGAAGCGGCGCGCATGGACGGTGCCTCGGAGTTCGGCGTCTTCCGCCGCATCGTCATTCCGCTGTCGGTGCCGTCACTCGCGTCGTTCGCGATCTTCCAGTTCCTCTGGGTCTGGAACGACCTGCTGATGTCGCTGATCTTCGTCAGCGACCCGTCGAAGCGGCCGATGCCGGTGAAGATCACCGAGCTGCTGTCGACGTACGGCTCCGAATACCACCTGCTGTCGGCGGCGGCGTTCCTGTTGATGATCGTCCCACTGATCGTGTTCTTTGCGCTGCAGCGCTACTTCGTACAGGGTTTGCTCGCCGGCTCAGTCAAGTCCTGATTTTCCTCGTTCCGCACACGCACTGGGACCGCGAGTGGTACCGCCCGTTCCAGTCCTTTCGCATCTCGCTCGTCGACGTCGTCGACGCGGTGCTCGACCAGCTCGAGCGCGACGAGCGCCTGCGCTTCACGCTCGACGGACAGCTGGCGACGGTCGACGACTACCTCGAGATCCGCCCGGAGGCGGAGGGCCGCATCCGCCGCCTGGTGGAAGCCGGCCGGCTTGCGATCGGACCTTGGCAGACGCTCGTCGACGAGTTCCTCGTCGACGGCGAAACGATCCTGCGCAACCTCGAAGCGGGTCTCGAGCGCGCGGAGCACTTCGGCGGGACGATGCGCGTGGGCTATCTGCCCGACATGTTCGGCCACGTCGCGCAGATGCCGCAGATCCTCTCCTCCGCCGGCATCGACGCCGCCGTCGTCTGGCGCGGCGTTCCTGCGGCTGTCGACTTCCACCGCTTCCGCTGGGAAGCGCCCGACGGCTCTGCGGTCGTCGCCGAGTACCTGCCGGCCGGGTACGGCAACGCCGCGTACCTGTTCGAAGCCGACGGTGACGCTCCGGTCGGCGCGTTCGAGGATCGCTTTCGCTCGTGGTACGGCAAGGACGACATCCTCGGGATGGTCGGGACCGATCACACGGCCCTCGCCGAAGACTTCATGTCGCGAGTCCCGGCTGACGCCGAGGTCGGCACACTCGCGGACTACCTCGGGCGCCTCGGTGCGAATGGACTCTCTACCTGGCGCGGCGAGATGCGCTCGGCGGCACGCGCGAACCTGCTGCCCGGCGTCGTCTCCGCGCGCGTCGACCTGAAGGCGGCCTGTGCACGGGCGGAGCGCTGGCTCGAACGCTATGCCGAGCCGCTGCAGGCACTGTACGGCGACGACTGGCCCGAGCCATTTCTCCGTCACGCCTGGGCGCGCATGTTCCAGAACGCGGCGCACGACTCCATTTGCGGCTGCTCGGCGGACGAGGTCTCGGCGCAGGTGCTGGTGCGCTACGCGGAAGCGGAGCAGATCGCGCGCGAGTTGACGAGCCGTGCGCTCGCGCGCATCGCAGCAGACGTCCCGCGTGGCGCATTCGCCATCGTCAACCCGTCACCCTTCGAGCGCACCGACCTGGTGGAGCTGGAGCTCACGGTGCCCGAGGGCTGGGACAACTTCGCGCTCGAGCTTCCCAACGGGTCGCAGCTCCCGACGCAGGAGCTCGGCCGTCAGGAACCGCTGCTGTGGGAGACGGCCGTCGCGGGCGCGGACATCGCCGTTGCGATCACCCGCCGGTTGCACGGCCGGGAACTGTTCGGCCGCTTCCTCAACGGCTACGGAATCGACGGTGACGTTGTCAGGCTCGACGTCGGCGACCGGCCGGATCCCGAGTGGCTGGACGTCGACCAGCTCCTGCAGGACCTCACGCTCGCGACCGCCGCGGGGCGGTGGACGCTGCGCATCGCGGCGGCGCCGAAACGAAAGGTACTCGCGGCAGTTCCAGCGCCGCCGCTCGGCTGGACGAGCGTCCGCGCCGTCGAACGGCCGGGTTCAGACCCCGCGACATGTCCGGACCCCGCGCTACTGCCGCGGCTCGTGCGCGGCAAGGATCTCGGCGACTCCTACAACTACGCGCCGCCCGACGATGACGAGCTGGTCGACACGCCCGTCGCGGAGCGGCAGGAGACCGTCGAAGATGGTCCGCTGCGACGCGTCGACGTCCTGCAACGGACGTACGTGTGGGACGCGCACGAGGTCGAGACGACGACTCGCCTCGAGCAGCGCACGCACGAGCCGTTTGTACGCGTGCGTATCGATTTCGACAACCCGTGCGACGACCAGCGCGTCCGCGTACACGTCCCCTTGCGCGAAGCGGCAACGACTTCTCTCGCCGAGGGACAGTTCGCACTGGTCGAGCGCGATCGCGCACCGGAAGCGGGCTACGGCGAGTTTCCGATCGCGACGTATCCCGCGAGCAGCCTGGTCGCTGCGGGCGGCATCGTCGTGCTCCTCGAGCATGTGACCGAGTACGAGCTGCTCGAGGACGAGCTGGCTCTCACGATGCTGCGCTCGACGGGCCTGATCAGCCGCAACGACAACCGCTGGCGCGAGGATCCGGCCGGCCCGTCCCTTCCGATCCCGGCAGCGCAGTTGCACGGGCCGTGTTCCTTCTCCTTCTCCTACCTCCCGAGCTGGGACGACGTGCTCGAGAACGCGGAGGCATATCGACTGCCGTTTCTGACGGCCGCAGGGCTCAGTGGCACCGCCGTGCTCGACTCACGCGCGGGGCCGAACCTCGCGGGGCACGGCATCGTCCTGACGGCGCTTCAGCCGAGCCGTGCCAGGCTCGTCAACGAGAGCCCGCACGACGTCACGGCGACGTTCGCCGGAGAGGAGCTCGCGTTCGGGCCCTGGCAGTTGCGGACAGTCGCGCGCTAGCGGCGCCGGCGGAAGAGCCCGCGCGACACTCCGTCCTGCGCGCCCTCTCCGAGCGCGCGCGCCGCGGCCTGCACGTCGGCCGCACGCAGCGTCATCAGCTCGGAGCGGTCCAGCTGCGAGAGCTCGACGCCCTCGACCCGCGCAAGCCGGAGCGCCTGGGCATTGAGTGCCTGCTCGAGCAGCGTGCGCGCGAAGCGCGCGTTGCCGAAGCCCTCGCCGCGGGCAGCACCGGCGAGAATCGCGCGTAGCGCGGTCTTCGCCTCCTCGTCGAGCGTGTACTCGTACTCGCCGGCCATGTTCTCCGCGATCGCGAGCAGCTCGTCTGTCGAGTAATCCGGGAACGTGATCTCGCGCGAGAAACGCGAGCGCAGGCCCGGGTTCGACTGGAGAAAGCGCTGCATCAAGCGCGGATAGCCGGCGACGATCACGACGAGCCGGTGCCGGTAGTCCTCCATCCGCTTCAGCAGCGTCTCGATCGCCTCCGGCCCGAAGTCGTAGCGCTCGTCGCCGACCGCGAGCGAGTACGCCTCGTCGATGAAGAGGACGCCGTCGAGCGCGCGCCGCACGACCCGGTCGGTCTTCAACGCCGTCATGCCGACGTATTGGCCGACCAGTGCGGCCCGGTCGACCTCGACCATGTGGCCGCGGCGCAGCAAGCCCATCGCGCGATACATCTCGGCGAGGAGGCGCGCGACCGTTGTCTTTCCCGTGCCGGGGTTGCCCAGGAAGACCAGGTGCTGGGACGTCGCGACCTCAGGCAGCCCGTGCCGCTGCCGCTCCGCCTGCACCTGGAGAAACGCCACCAGCGCATGCACCTGCTCCTTCACCGTCTCGAGCCCGGTCAGGGAGTCGAGCTCGGCCTGGAGCTCCTCGAGCGATCGGGCCGGCTCGGGCCTGCGCAAGGAATCGAGCTGGTCCGCGATCCAGTCACCCGGGTCGCCCCCACCCTGAGTCAGCCGGTCGCCGAGCACACGCAAGCCGCGCGCGACGTCCTCCAGGGGATTTCTCGCCATGCGGGCCATTGTGCCCCCCAGGTGGGGGGTTAAGCCGACGGCGAGGGCGGCCGATTCGTTAACCTGGTTAACGAATTGCTCGCCGCCACCCTCGATACCACAGAGATCGCCAACCGGCTCCGCCCGGTTCTGCTGAAGCTCAACCGCGAGCTGAGGCGGGAAATCCATTCGCTCGGCGTGACGGGCGGGCAGGTAGGGCTCCTCGTCCAGATCAAGTACCGGCCCGGCATCGGCATGCGCGAGCTCGCCTCGCTCGAACGGATGTCCGTTCCCGGCATGTCGAAGTTCATCGCACGGCTGGAGGAGGCAGGTCTCGTGCAGCGGGCGCCGGTCGAGGGCGACCAGCGCCGCGTCGGGCTCTCCCTTACTGCGGCCGGGCACAAGGTGCTCCGGTCGGTCAAGTCCAAGCGCACTGCCTGGCTGTCGGCTCGCCTGCGGCAACTCGACCCCGAGCAGCTCGAGGCGATCGACGCCGCGATCGAGCCGCTTGCCCATCTCCTCGAGGCGGATGAGAGCGCGTGACCGCTGCCATTCTCCGAGCCGGCGCACGCACGTTCATGAGCGTCCGCAAGCAACGCAACTACCGCCTCTTCTTCACCGGCCAGGTCATCTCGAACATCGGGACTTGGATGCAGCGCGTCGCGCAGGCGTGGCTCGTCCTCTCGCTGACGCACTCGCCGGTTGCCGTAGGAATCCTCGCGCTCTGCCAATTCCTACCCTTCACGCTCTTCAGCCTGATTGCAGGCGTCGTTGTCGACAGGCTCGACGCGTGGCGCACGGTCATCGGCACGCAGGTGACGCAGATGATCCTCGCGTCGACGATCGCGGCGGTGGCGCTGGCGGGCGTCGCCCAGGCCTGGCACGTCTACGTGATCGCTGCGCTGATGGGCCTCGTGCAAGTCCTCGACGCGCCCTCGCGCCAGTCGCTCACCTTCCGGATGGTCGGGCCGCTCGAGCTGCCGAACGCGATCAGCCTCAACTCGGGCGTCTTCAACGGCGCGCGGATCTTCGGCCCCGCTCTCGGCGGTGTGCTCATCGCCGCCGCAGGCGCCGGCGTGTGCTTCGCGGTGAACGCGGTGAGCTACATCGCGGTCCTCACCGGCCTGCTCATGATGCGCCCGCAGGAGTTCCATGCCGTCGACCGCCGCGACAGGCCGCGCACACTCTTCATCGGGCTGAAGGAGGGGATCTCATTCGCCAGGCACGACGAGCAGATCTGGCTGATGCTCACACTCGTCGCCGTGATGAGCACCTTCACGCTGAACTTCAACGTCCTGCTGCCGGTGCTCGCGAAGCAGACGCTCCACTCGGGCCCGCAGGTGTTCGGCCTTCTGTCCGCGGTGTTCGGAGTCGGTGCGCTGATCGGCGCGCTCGTGTCGGCGCACGTGAGCCGCGCGACGATGACGACGACGGCGATCGGCACCGCCGGTTTCTCGCTCTGCGAGCTGCTGATCGCGCCGCTGCAGACGACGGCGGTCATCGCGGTCCTGCTCTTCATCGGCGGGATCTGCTTCACGACGTGGTCGTCGAACTCCAACTCGCTGATCCAGCTCGCCGCGCCGGATTACCTCCGCGGCCGTCTGATCGGGCTCTACTTCTTCGCCTTCGCGGGAACGGGCACGATCGGCGGCATCCTCTCCGGCTGGATGACCGCCGCCGGCGGGACCGAGCTCGCCTTCGGCGTCGCGGGGATCGTCGGTCTCTCCGTCTCCCTCTACGTGTGGCTCCGCGCGCGCGAGGTGCCGCTCGTGGAGGAGCAGCCCGCCTAGGGCTTTACGAAATCCTTTCGCCGCACGAACCGTGCGCACACCGACGACGGACATAAGGCAGGACAGATGAGGGTCGGAAGAGGGGGACTTCTGCTCGTGTCGGCGCTGGCGCTCGTGGCGGCCGGCCTCGCGGTCCTGCGGTCATCTGGGGGGTCGGCCCAGGCCGCGGCGCCGACGCGTCCGAACATCGTCGTGCTCGAGACTGACGACCAGACGCTCGCCGAGATGGAGGTGCTGCCGAACGTCCGGCGCCTGATCGGGAGCGAGGGCGTCACCTTCGACAACAACTTCGACTCGTTCTCGCTCTGCTGCCCTTCGCGGGCGACGTTCCTCACCGGGCAGTACTCGCACAACAACGGCGTCCGCGGAAACGCTCTCCCTGCCGGCGGCTTCGAGAAGCTCGACCACACGAACACGCTGCCCGTCTGGCTGCAGCAGGGCGGCTACTACACCGTGCACCTCGGCAAGTACCTCAACGGCTACGGGCGGCGGAACCCACGCGAGATCCCGCCGGGTTGGAGCGAGTGGCACGGGCTCGTCGACCCGACGACCTACCGCTATTACAACTACACGATGAACGAGAACGGCGTGCTGACGACGTACTGCGCCGTCCCGGAGCCGTCCTGCTACCAGACCGACGTCCTGCGCGACAAGGCGAACGAGATCATCCGCCGCCGCACGCCGGACGGCCCGTTCTTCCTCTGGGTTGCATTCCTCGCGAACCATTCGGGCGGGCCGCGCGAGCCGGGCGATCCCGCCGGCTTCCCGACGCCGGATCCCGCACCACGCTTTGCCAACCGCTTCGCGGGCGTCCGGCTCCCACAGCCGCCCAACTTCGACGAGGCCGACGTGTCCGACAAGCCGCTCGTGATCCGGCGGCGCACCCCCATCACCGCACGCCAGCGTGCCAACATCCAGGAGAACTGGCAGCAGCGGCGCGAGACGCTGCTCGCGGTCGACGAGGCGGTCGCGTCGATCGTCGAGACGCTGCGCGCGACGGGCGAACTCGACAACACGCTGCTGGTCTTCACGAGCGACAACGGCTTCTTCCACGGTGAGCACCGCATCCGCAACGGCAAGGTGCAGCTGTACGAGGAGTCGATCCATCTCCCGCTCCTGATGCGCTGGACGGCCAACAAGGCGCTCCCTCGTGGCGTGCACCGGAAGCAGCTGACGGTGAACGTCGACGACGCCGAGACCATCCTGGCCGCGGCGGGCGACACCGCGCGACCGGGGCGGATCGAGGACGGCGTCTCGCTGCTGCGCTATTGGAAAGACGGCGGCCTGGAGCTGGGACGCGATCTCCTCGTCGACAACATGCCCGGCGTCATCCACTTCGACGCGATCCGTTCGCGCAACTTCATGTACGCCGAGTACCAGAACGGCGACCGTGAGCTGTACGACCTGCGGACCGACCCGTACGAGCTGCAGAGCCAGCACGCAAACCGTGCCTTCGACCGCCTCAAGGCGCCGCTCTCAACGCGCCTCCACAACCTCGTTGGCTGCGCCGGCGCGTCATGTCGCGCACGGCCCGCGGTGCGCTTCACCGCCGCGCGCCGAGGCAGGTGCGGATCCGTAGCCGCGTCGGTTTCGGGCCCGAACGTCGCATCCGTAAGCTTCTGGATCAAGGGGCGTCGCGTCGCGTCGGACGCCCGCGCGCCCTTCCGGGCGACCCTGCGCTTCAAGGCGCGAACGACGGTCCGGGCCCGGATCACGACCAGATTCGACCAGCTCGTGACTACCGACCGAACAGTTCGCGCCTGCCGCTAGCCCGTCGCTAGGCTCAGGCCCGTGGCCGAGGGTCGGCAGCACTACAACGTCACGCTCGCGATCCTCACGCTCGCGGGAAGCGCGTTCGCACTCCAGCAGACGATGGTCATTCCGGCGCTGCCTGCCCTTCAGCGCGATCTGCACACGACGACGACGTGGGTCACCTGGGTCTTGACCGTCTTCCTCCTCGTCGCCTCGGTCGCGACACCGGTGATCGGCAAGCTCGGCGACCAGTACGGCAAGGAGAAGCTGCTGGTGATCACGCTCTCCATCTTCCTTGCCGGCTCGATCTTCGCGGCCTGCGCCTGGAGCATCTGGGCGCTGATCGCCGCGCGCGCGATCCAGGGCGTGAGCGGTGCCGTGTTTCCGCTCAGCTTCGGGATCATCCGCGACGAGTTCCCGAAAGAGAAGGTCGGGGTTGCGATCGGACTGGTCTCTGCTGTCTTCGGAGTGGGCGGCGGCCTCGGAATCGTCCTCTCGGGGCTGATCGTCGACCACCTGTCCTGGCGCTGGCTCTTCATCGTCGGTGCCGTCGGGATCGCGGTCGCCGTCGTCCTGGTGCACAAGTTCGTGCCGGAGTCACCGATCAAGACCCCGTCACGGGTCGACTTCCTCGGCGCGTCGCTGATGTCGGTCGGGTTGATCTCGATGCTCATCGCGCTCACCGAGGGAGAGAACTGGGGGTGGCTGTCGGCGAAGACACTCGGGCTTGGAGTCGTCGCAGCGGTGTTCCTCGTCGCCTGGGGCTTCGCGGAGCTGCACGTTCCGGAGCCGATGGTCGACATGCGAATGCTCGCGATCCGGCAAGTTCTCTTCACGAACCTGACGGCGCTGATCGCCGGCTTCGCGATGTTCGGCGCGTTCGTGCTCGTCCCGAACTTCGTCGAGATCCCGCACGGGCTTGCCCACTCCATCCAGGAGCGCGTGCACTTCGGCTTCGACGCGAGCGCGACCAAGGCCGGGCTCTATCTGCTGCCGAGCTCCATCGCACTGCTCTTCGCCGGCCCGCTTGCGGGCTTGATCGGCAGGCGGACCGGCTCCAAGTGGCCTCTGGCCGCGGGTCTCCTGCTCGTCGCGGTCGCAGCGGGCTCGCTTGCGATCTGGCATGACGAGCCTTGGCAGATCCTCGTTGCTATGCCAATCCTCGGAGCCGGCGTCGGCTTTGCCTACGCGTCGATGGCGACGCTGATCACGGAGGCCGTCAAGCCGACCGAAACCGGCGTCGCGACGGGAATGAACACGGTGATGCGCACGGTCGGCGGCGTGATCGGCGGCCAGATCGGCGCCGCGTTGCTCGCAGCGCACACCATTCCCGGCACGCGTGGCGTTCCTGCAGTGACCGGCTTCGAGATCGCGTTCGGGATCAGTGCGATCGCCGCGCTCACGGGTGTCGGCGTTGCGCTGCTCGTCACGCCGCCACGCCTTCGCCGCCGCCGCGAGCGGCTGGTCGTGGCGACCGGCGACGTCGCCGACTGAGTGGCGCTAGCCGAAGCGGAGCGTCGTCAGCACAAAGACAGCGTGCTGGGCGATGTCGAGCGTGACGACGCCGTTCGCATCGGCCTTCACGGCCTGGGGCGGCACGACGAGCCCGTCGGCGTTCGCGTTCCAGACGAGCACGTTGACATTCTCCGAGGGCGGGAAGCCGCCGATCGTGTAGGGAGAGACCGTCGTCGTGCCCGTGTTCAGCTGTGCGCCGGCGGTGTCGAGACCGACGACCGTCAACTGCTTCCTCTTGCCGACGTACGCCGCGAGGATGCGTGAGGTCGCGGGCACCGAGTCGACCGCGACCACCTGCCAGCCGCGCTTCACCGTGGCGGTCAGCAGCTGCATGAAGTTGTACATCGGATAGAGCGGCCAGCCGTTCTGAGGGGCGCCGATGAAGTAGTACGCCTGCGTGCCGCTGTCGTACTTTCCGTAGTAGGAGTCCCACTTGCTCGTGCCCATGTAGCCGAGGTTGGCGGCCAGGACGTCGAACCACGCGTGTTGGAAGGCGCTGATGTTCGTCTGCGTGATCGGCGTCCCGTCCTGCCAGACGCCCGGGTCGACCTGGAGCACACCGTTGAAGCGCCGCAGCCCGCGGACGCCGTATTCGGCGACGTACACCGGCTTGCGTCCCGCCTCGGGCAGGGAGTCGACGAGCGCGCGGACCTCCGTCAGGCGGTCGACGATCTTCTGCGTGTCCGTGTAGTCCCAGAAGACGTGGATCGAGTAGGCATCCAGGAGGTCCGACATGTGCGCGGCGAGGTACTGGAACCAGACGTCCTGATTCGGCAGGCCCACGTCAGGGCCGCGGACGAGGTCGCCGCCCATGTAGCGCACCTGCCCGCGGATGCTCTGGATCAGCGGGTCGAGGTCGCGGTACTGCTTCTCGTACGTCTCCATCGTGATACGCGTGCGGTTGGGCTCGTTCTGGAGCGTCAGCCAGCGCAGATGTGTGATCCCGCGGTTGCGCACGAGGTCGATCAGCACGTCGGCGAACTTCTGCGGCAGCAGCGTCCCGCCCTGCCACGTGATGTTGATGTCGGTCCCCGTGCTCTGAGCGAACTGGACCGTCCGGACGAAGGACTGCATCTTGTCGGGGTCGTTGAACGCCTGCGGTGTGAAGAAGATCCGCGAGAACTGCGGATGCAGCGCGCGCATCTTCTTCTCCATCTCGGCGACGTTTTCGTCCGAGACGCCGACGCTCTTGCTCAGGGCGGAGTACACGTGATGGTTGAACTGGCCGCCGTACCCGGCGAACTGCGGAACGATCACGGCCGACGTGCGCGCCTTGAACTCGACGACGTCGACGGTGACCCCGCGCGGTCGAATGCCGGTGACGGCAACGCGTAGCGGGTTGCGGCCGACGGTGTTGAGCGTGACCGGAAGCTTCACGACGGTGCGAGCGCGCGCGCGGAAGCGGATCTGCCGCCTGGCGAGCTCACCCTCGGTGGGCGAGGTGACGACGACGTTCGCGGGACGGGCGGTGTCGTCGCGGTTCGAGGCCCTCAGGAGAACGTAGAACGGATGCCCCGGAAGGACGGACTTGCTGGCCGTGACCTTCAGAGCCAGGCCTGAGGTGGCGGCGCCGGCGTCGCCCGTCCAGAGCGCCGCGGCCAGGGCAAAGGCGAGGAAGACGCCTCTTCTCACGGTTTTCGAGGGTAGCGCGATCCCGTAAAGAATTGAAGTAGTGAGTTGAAGCTCCTGGCAGATCTCGGGCGTGAGCTCAACCGGATCCTCCGGGGAGACACCGACGAGCACGCGAGGTTCCGCCGCCGTCTCGTCACGCTGATCCTCGCGACGGCGCTGATCGACGCAGTCGGGACGATCCTGATGTACGTGCTCGAGCACGGCGACCGGGGCTCGGCCATTCACTCGGTCTTCCAAAGCTTCTTCTGGGTGACGACGCAGCTGCTGACCGTCTCGTCACAGATGCCGAACCCACTGACCACGGGCGGCCGGATCGTGGACATCCTCCTGGAGATGTGGGCGATCACGGTCGTCGCAACAGTGGCGGCGTCGTTCGCTGCGTTCTTGCAGAAGAAGTAATTTGAGCGGGTGGCAAGAGACGCGTACCTGGGCCGAGCCGGGAGCGCCACGCGCAGCTCGAAGCGCGTTGCGCTGCGCGGCACCGTGGACTACGTCGAGTTGGTGCGGGACATTGCGGCGATGGCAAATTCTGGTGGCGGCGTCGTCGTCGTGGATGACGTCGACGAGGAGCAGGTGCACGAAGCACTCGAGCGCTACGTCGAGCCTGAGTTCGAGGGGGTTTCGATAGCGCGGGTCCCACGCGGCACTGCGGTTGTGGTCGACGGGACTCCGACGCCCCTGGTGTTCTCGCGCGGCGGCCGGTATCGCGATGCTGACGGCGGCGAACATGTCGCTTTCGCGCGCGGAGGGCTCTACTTCCGCCACGGCGCGAAGAGCGAGCCCGCCACTGGGGAAGATGTTCGGGAGTTCATCCGCCGCCAGCTCGAGGCGACGCGCACGCAATGGCTCGCGAACATCCGCCAGGTGATGCACGCGCCGGACGGTGCCGAGGTCG